>Ga0194129_10000425_pt1 | contig 83489 bp, 64 predicted proteins | sample TA2KigCa35mmetaG_FD_150862 | JGI IMG/M metagenome (GOLD analysis project Ga0194129, IMG submission 150862) | Freshwater microbial communities from Lake Tanganyika, Tanzania - TA2015038 Kigoma Deep Cast 35m | ecosystem: Environmental > Aquatic > Freshwater > Lake | place: Tanzania: Lake... | reverse complement strand
CACGGGGCCCGACGAGGGACTTCCCTACGGCCACAGCCTCAGCCCGGACGGACGGCGCGTGGCCTTCCACCTCGCCAGCCGCGACGGCTACCAGATCTGGACCAGCGACACCCTCGGTGGGGACCGCGTGAAGGTCGCCGCCCGGCCGGGGCACCTCTTGTTCGGCCCGGGCTGGTCGCCCGACGGGCAATGGCTCGCCTTCCAGGATTGCCACGCCCCGGCCGATCCGGGCCACGACTGGTCCGACCTGTGCGTCTGCCGGCCCGACGGCCGCGACTTCCGGGCGCTCACCGAAGGCCAGGCCCTGTGGTTCGCCGCCACCTATGGCACGGCCACCCATCGCAGCGGCGGGTCCAACGTGCCGGCGTGGACGCAGGACGGACACCTGCTGGCCTCGGTGCGCCTTCCCGGCTCCCGGGTGCCGTGGGAGTACCAGGCCGGCCGGCCCGACACCGACCACTTCAACCGCGACTTCAAGCCCGATCAGGCCCGGGGTGGCACGGCCATCGCCCGGATCGATCCGCGCACCGGCGCCACGACCTTTCTGACCCCGAGGGTCGAGGGGGTCTGGGATTTCCGCGGCACGGAATCCCCGGGCGGCAACCTCGTCGCCTTCTGCCGCGCCGTCACCGGAGGGGTTCCCCACCTGCGCGTCGTCGCTTCCCGGGGCGGCGCGTCGTGGAAGGTCCACGACGGCATCGGTCCGGGCGGCCTCGACCACCCACGGTGGCTGCCCCGTCAACGCCCCGACCGACGTTAGGGCCTGTCGCCCGATTCGCAGCACCGCATCGGCCCCGTCCTCGTGACGGTGAACCTGTCACCTTATTTGTCACCCGGTTGGGATTTCCGACGGTGAGCCGTTGACCGCATCGATCGTTGGCAGGCCCGGAGCCATCCCCCTTGCCCCGCCCCGTCCTGCCGCCACAACCGCGCAATATTGAACCTGTCACTCAATTGAGACCGAAACGCCCGATATGGAACCGGTCACCCCCGGGGTGCGGATGGACCGGTTCCCGTGGGTGTTGCCGAAACAAACCGCGCCTTAGGGTCAGGCCCCCCTGCAGGCGGACCTGTCGCCGGCCCCGCTGTCGTGCAGACCATTGAACTGAGAACCCTTCGTTTGCCGGGGGGGAGTCGCATTCCACGCGCCCAGTGGCGAACGTCCTGCCAGGCGACCCATGGGACTCGAGGGACGGGAGTTGACAGGCGCGGAAGACTTTGCAAACTGTTTGCATCTCTTTGAAATTCATAGGACCTGCTTCATGAAAACCACTTGGATGCTCGCCGGACTGACCCTCGCCCTCACCACACAGGCTCAGACGTTCATCGGTTCTGGCCATGTCGATATTGGTATCGGATACGAGGACAAGGCCTTCGACCTGCACGTCCACCAAGAAGATCCCTTCGAGCAGGAGTTCGCCCCGGGTGAGGCGGTCTTCGCCGTGGGTTCGGCGGCGGCGGGGGTGTCACCCGGCGGCGCTTTCTCGTCCTTCCTCGGGCCGGCCGGCACGCCCATCTGGACGCTTCCGGCCACGGCGAACGAAAGCCTGCCTTACCTCGGCTTCGGCACCGAGGAACTCACCGCAGCCGATTGGGCGGGGAACCTCAGCCTGAGCCTCAAGGCGGTGAGCGGGCCTGGGAATTTCTCGGTGTGGAGCGTGAACGGATTCGGGGCTCCGGAGCTGAGGATGTCCACGGCCAACGGCATCTCGGCCGACGATCGCCTCCTGCTGGTGCCGGGCAGCCACGGGCACCTCAACGTCGGCTTCTCGGCTCCCGGGGATTACCTCGTCACCCTCGAGGCCTCGGGCACCCATCTGGTCGACGGCCTGCGCATCAGCGATCCGGCCACCTACCGCTTCCAGGTGATCCCCGAGCCGTCGACCTGGGCATTGGCCCTGACGGGAGCCGCGGTGGTCGCCCTGACCCTGCGCCGCCAACGGAATTCGGGCAAACAACTCGGCCACGATTGACACGGTCGATCGGATCCGGCCCATGCTGGCCCCGGCAACGACACCCCCGCACCCCCCCGGCACACCCCCGCACAACCGGCACCCGAAACCGTCGGAACGGGAGGCACGCCATCCGGCCACGACAGCCGACTCGACCGATCCGCCATGACCCCCGGCCCCCAGGCTTCCCGTTCAGGACATCGATTGACCTCTCGAACCGGTGGGCGCCCTCCCAGGCTGGACAACGGCGGGACGGCGCTCGTGGCGGCAGGCCTGGGCGCGCTGTCGGTCCAATCCGCCGAAGTGCCCCCCTTCCTTCGGGTCGGCGAACCCCGCCATGGGCTCACGACCGAGCACGTGGACCTCAAGGTCGTGCTCGCACCGGAGGGTACCAACCTCCTGCAACTCGTCCTCCGCGATCACCTGCGCTCCACGAATCGTCCTGCGCTGAGCACGGCGATGCGGGTGCCGGAAGCCGCCCGTCTTTCCATTCCCGAAGGCTTCGAGGGCCTGGGACCCGCAGGGTCCGGCCTCTGGGTGCTTCCCGCCAGCCAGGATCCGCGATTCCTCTACCTCGGCCTCAGCACCGAGGGCCTGGCCCTGCCGCCCCAAACCCTCGACCTCTTCGTGCGGCGGATCGACGGCCCGGCCCACCTTTGCCTGTGGCAGTTCGACGGGGTCGGCGGCCTGTCGCTGACCATCCAGAGCCGCGACGGTCTCACCGAAGCCGACCGGCTGAGGATGCCGGTGGGCTCGCATGAGCATCACAACCTGGGCCTGTCGGCGCCGGGCCTCACCACCGTCTGGTTCCAGGCCAGAGCCACCGTCGGGGGCACCAACGCCTGGAGCCCGGAGACGCCGTTCGTGTTCTCGGTCGAGCCGCTGCCCGCGCTGCCGTCCCGCCTCGCCTTCGCCCCACCGGTCTCCTCTGGGTCCATCGACCTGAGCCTCACCGGGACCCCGGGCCGCACCACCCGGCTCGAGACCTCGACCAACCTGGTCGACTGGGAATCCCTCGGCCCGGTGACCGCCGACTTCGATCCGGTGGTCCTGACGCTGCCCGCTCCGGTGGCGTCGCCGATCCGCTTCTTCCGCACCCGTTGATCCCGCACCACGCCACCCATCGACCTGAGTCAACCCCTCGGGTGCAAGCCGTTTGCATCCAGACATCTCCGGGGCGACCCACCCAGCCAAGCCATGATCACCGGACCCGATGACTCCAACCTCTGGGACCGACTCTGCGCCGGCCTGGCCCTCGGGTGCGCCCTCCATTGCCTGCAGGTCTTCTGGCTGGCCTCGGTGGCCCCGGTACTCGCCGGGGAGACCGCCCACCGGATCGCAGCCATCGCCGTGGTCGTGCCCGGGTTGCCGGCGCTGCTCCTCGGCTGGAACCGGCACCATTCCCTCCGGCCAGGGGTCTGGGCCTTGCCCGGGTGGGGACTGCTGCTGCTGGCCCGCAGCGGATCTCCCGGCGGATCCGGGGAGATCGCCGAGACGTTCCTCACGACCAGCGGGTGCGTGCTCGTCTGGGTGGCCCATACGCTCAACCGCAGCCTCGCCTACTGGCAGGACCGCCCCTGACCCGACGGCTCCCATTCCATGCGCCCCCTGATCCCAAACGCGCCCGGAGCCCCGGGACCGCGCCTGCGCTCCCGCGCCGCGGGCGGCGGCGACTGCGCCCGGCGGGTCAAGCGATGGACCCGCCAGCTTCTTGGTCTCGACGAAGGCGCGGTGGTATCGGTGGCCGAATTGCGCTGCAGCGACCCGGGGTGTCCGGACCTGGAGACCGTCATCGGCGTCCCGAATCCCGGCGGGTCGTGGCGCACGCTCAGGGTCGCCAAGACGGTGTGCCGAGTGCGGCGGACCGACATCGCCCGGCTTCTGGGATGACCCTGACCACCCGCTGGCCGCCTTCGACGAACCATCTCCCAATCACGAACCCATACCCTCCCCTCCCATGGACTCCCGCATTCCTGTCACCGTCCTGACCGGCTTCCTCGGCTCGGGCAAGACCACCCTGCTCAACCGCATCCTCTCCGAGAACCACGGCCGCCGCATCGCGGTCATTGAGAACGAGTTCGGGGAGGTCGGCGTGGACAACGAACTGGTCATCAACGCCGACGAGGAGGTCTTCGAGATGAACAACGGATGCATCTGCTGCACCGTCCGGGGCGACCTCATCCGCATCCTCGGCCAGCTGCTGAAGCGGCGGGACCGCTTCGACTACATCCTGGTCGAGACCACCGGCCTGGCCGACCCCGGTCCCGTGGCGCAGACCTTCATCGTCGACGACGAGGTGAAGGAGGCGTTCCGCCTCGACGGCATCGTGACGCTGGTGGACGCCTACCACGTGGACCGGCACCTCGAGACTTCGGAGGAGTGCCGCAAGCAGGTGGCCTTCGCCGACGTGATCCTGCTGAACAAGACCGATCTCTGCACCGCCGGAGGCGTCGGGGCGCTCGAGCGCCGCCTGAGGGCCATGAACGCCGCAGCCCGCATCCACCGGACGGAGCGAGCGGCACTCCCGCTCGACCAGATCCTGCGGATCCATGCCTTCGACCTGGCGGCCAAGCTGGCGCAGGATGCCGATTTCCTCGTCGAGGAGCTGCCCTTCGAGTGGGCGGGGCTCTACCGGCTGCCGGCCGGCATCGGGGATCTGGTGCTGCATCCCGGGCCGGATCCCACGATGGACGTGACGGCCCTGGCCATGGGGCCCGGAACGGCCGGGACGGACACGCTGCAGGAGGCCCGCCTTGAGGCACTCAAGAACTTCGCCCTGCCGCCGGTGACGCTGCAGGCCGGCGGAAGCCTCCTGCCCGGACCTCACCGGTACCGCCTGACGCTAGGCGAATCCGGCCCATCGCGCTTCCGGGTGCGCGTGCCCGAGCCGACGGACCTTCTGCTCTACACCCAGCACCGGCCCGAGGAGTTCGCGGCGAGTCTCGGCGGTTTCGGCGGCGGGACCCTCGAGCCGGTGGCCTCCCGGGACTTCGGCGGGCCCGGCCATGAGCACGACGCGTCCGTGTCGAGCGTCGGCATCGAGGACGCGGCCGAACTGGATCCCAAGCGCCTGAACGCCTGGCTCGGCGAGTTGCTGCAGACCCGGGGCGAGGATCTCTTCCGGTGCAAGGGCATCCTGAATATCCGGGGCTCCGCGAAGCGGGTCGTCTTCCAGGGCGTCCACATGCTCCTCGAATCGAACACGGACCGCCGCTGGGAACCGGGCGAAACCCGCCTCAACCGCCTGGTCTTCATCGGGCGGAACCTCGACCGGGAATCGCTGGTGGCGGGCTTCCGCAACTGCCACGCCCGCTGAGGATCCCGCCCACGGCGGGGGGCCTGCGAAATTTTCCGGTAAGGTTTCCCGGGCCTGCGCGACCGGAGGAGGGTGATGAAAACTCTCCATCCTCGGCATTGGGCCCTTGTCCTTGGCTTTGTCCTCGCCTATGCCGTCCTCACGATGACCGATGCGGCATCGACCCTGCTCGGTCTCGAGTCGGGTCTCGCCCAGGAGGCGAACCCCCATGTCGGGGGCAGCCCGGGCTCCTTCGACCTGAACCGGTTTCTGTGGATCAACGGCGCGGTCCTCCTCCTCTTGACCGGCATGCTGCTCTGGAGCCTCGGGTCGCGGCACCGCATCGATCCCAGGTACCTCGGCCGCCCCGGTCTCGCGTTCTGGAACTGGCTCCACCTGAATCCGTTCTCACCCCGGAACGTCCCCAGGGCGGCATTCCATCACCTTGCCAGTCCCATCTGCGTTCTCGGGATGAAAGGGCTGGCGACGGGGAACAACCTGCTGATCGCCGCGGGCATCCCCGACCCGATCACCGCGATGGCCCGGGGGTTGTATGCGCTGGCGCCGGGTTGGTTGGCGTATTGGATCCTGATCTTCATCGTGTGGCTGGTGATCTGGAGGCCATCGCTTGAACTGGCCGCGTGGTTCCTGCGGAGTCGATGGGGCACCGGGGGGGCCCCTTTCGGGATCCCCTCGCCCGCCTCGCCATGAACGCCGACCCGGACCTGCTCACCCACCTGCTGGAGTCCCATCGGGGGATGGTGGACCGCATCCTGTCGACCTACGAACGCTCGGAATCGGCACGAGAGGACCTCCACCAGGACGTGGCCGTGGCCCTCTGGCGCGGGATGCCGGGCTTTCGGGGTGATGCGTCCCATCGCACCTTCATTGCCCGCATCGCCCACAACATCGGCGCGGGACACGTGCGCCGGGTGATGCGCGGGGGAGACCGCATGCCACTCGATGAGGAGCACCCTTCCGAGGACGTGGGTCCGGATCGGATCGCCTCCGAGGCGTCGATCCGGGAGGCCCTCTCCCGGGCCATCGAGCGGCTGCCGCTGTCGCAGCGGCAGGTGGTCTCGCTGCGCCTCGAGGACTTCAGCCACACCGAGATCACCGAGACTCTCGGCATCGGCGAAGGGGCGGTGACCGTCCGCCTCCACCGCGCCCGCCAGACCCTCTCGCTATGGATGCATCGCGCATGAACTCCGAACCCATCGACCCGAGCCTTTCCTGGGACCGTCTCCGTGAAGCCTGGCACCGCAGTCCACCCGAGACGTCACAACGTGCCGAATCGAACCAGCGACTCCGCCGGCTCTGGGCCGCCGAGGCCCGTCGCATGCGGTGGATCGCCCTTGGGGATTGGTGTCTTGCCCTCGCGATGGCGGGAATCCTCTCGACCGTGGCACTCCGATTGACCGACCCCGCGGGCCGATGCCTGCTCGTCCTGGCGACCCTCGGTTGCCTCGCCCACCCGTCCTGGTCGCTCCGACGGCGCCGGGCGCTCTGGCGGGCCACCGCCGACTCGCCCCGAGCCTATTGGACCCTGCGGGTCGAACGGGCTAGGCAGTCCCTCAGATTCTCTCAGGTGGGCTTCTGGTGGTTCGGCTCGGGTCTCCTCCTGGGTGCCTGCATCCGGTGGATCCTCCCCATGGGTTCCCTGCCACTCCTCGAGCGGTGGTCGGCCACACGCCCATGGATGGCATGGGTTGTCCTTGGGTTGGTCCTTTCCGGTTTCCTGACACTGCAGGTATGGCGGCATCGACGTCTGGGAGGCGAGTTGGAAACCTGCCGATCGACCCTCGAACCGCTGGGTCTGCCGGGCGATGAGGATTCGCACGCCGGCAAGACGGCCGGGATGCCCCCCGGAAAAATCCATGAAGACACGGGCCGCTGAAGTGAGTGGAGACCGACGGACTCAGAAATACCGGGGCGGAACCGTGGGACGGGGTGGGCTGAGGTGCGCGGCGAGGGCCTGGCGGAAGCGCTCGAGGCCGGCCTTCTCCCGGTCGCCGAGGCCGTAGCGGATGTGCCCGCCGAGGTAGGCTTGGCGGAATTCGCGGCTGAATTCGGGGCGGTGGTCGATCCATTCCGGCAGGCGGGCCAAGCCCCGTTCCCGGGCCTCCCTGAGCCCATCGGCCAGTGCCGGGGTGGCGGCGGCCTCCCGCATCGCCCAGACGGCGAAGACGAAGGGCAGGCCGGTCCACTCCTTCCAGGCCGCACCGAGGTCCCAAATCCGGTGGTCGTGCCGCCCGAGGGCGAACCGGATGGCCGGGTCCCCGATGAGCAGCATGTTGCGGGGCATGGATCCGCCGGGTTCGACGGCCAGCGTCAAGAACCGCGGGGACAGGCCCCGGGCCGCCAGGAGCACCCGCAGCAGGTTGACGCTGGTGCACGAGGCGGGGTCGAGATGGACCTCGGCCAGGCGTTCGTCGAGCGGATCCCGATGGGCCAGGAACACGCTGAAGACCGGGCCGTCGGAGGCGATGGCCACCCCGTCCACGATCGGGTAGCCCGGGGCGAACAGCGCCTCGGTGACGCTCAGGAGGGCGGCGTCGAGCCGGCCCTCGCGCAGCGACACCGCCAGGGCCGACGGCGGCGTCCGTTCGCAGCGCGCCTCCAGCCCGCAGGTCAGCGGCACCGCATTGAGGTAGGGCACCGACCCGATCCGCGCCGTGTCAGGAATCACACCCCAAGAGAGACGGTTTCCGGTCCGACGCAAGCGCAGCGGAACCTTGGGGACGGCGGACGGCCGAGGACGGGCCCGGACCCGACGCCGACTCACTTCAGCCGCCCAACGAATCGGGCCGTCTTCTCCATGGCCACCTGGATCTGGTCGAAGGCCGTGGCGAAGCAGCAGCGCACGAAGCCCTCGCCGCTCGGGCCGAAGGCCCCACCGGGAACGCAGGCCACCTTCTCCTCGTTCAGCAACCGGACGGCGAACTCCTTGGACGACAGGCCCGTGCTCGTGATGTCGGGGAAGGCGTAGAAGGAGCCACGCGGCAGGTGGCACTTCAGGCCCATGTCGTTGAGGGCCTTCACGATGAAGTTGCGCCGCAAGTGATACTGGTCGCGCATCTCGGCCGTGGCGGCGGCGCCGTGGGTGAGCGCCTCGATGGCGGCCTCCTGGGCGATGATGCTCGCGCACATGATGGCGTACTGGTGCACCTTCATCATGGCGTCGATGAGGGGGGCCGGTCCGCAGGCGTAGCCGATGCGGAAGCCCGTCATCGCATAGGCCTTGGAGAAGCCGTGCAGGAAGATCGTGCGCTCGGCCATGCCCGGCAGCGAGGCAAAGGAGACGTGCTCCCCCTCGAAGGTCAGCTCCGAGTAGATCTCGTCGGTGAGCACCAGCAGGTCGTGCCGCCTGGCCACCTCGGCGATCTCCAGGAGCTGCTGGCGGGTCATGGTGCCCCCGGTCGGGTTGGTCGGGAACGACAGCATCAGCACCTTGGACTTCGGCGTCACCACCGCCTCGATGGCCGGGGCCGTCACCGCGAAGCCGTCCTCGGCCTTGCAGGCCACCGGCACCGGCACCGCATGGGCCAGCACCACGCTGGGCGCGTAGCTGACATAGCACGGCTCGTGGTAGATCACCTCGTCACCCGGGTTGAGCACGGCCCGCAGCGCCAGGTCGAGGGCCTCGCTCACACCCACGGCCACCAGCACCTCGGTCTTCGGGTCGTAGCGCACGCCGAAGTGCTGCTCCACGTAGCCGGAGATGCACTCGCGCAGCTTGAGCAGGCCGAGGTTGGAGGTGTACTGGGTGCGGCCCCGCTCCAGCGCGTAGATGGCCGCCTCGCGGATGTGCCACGGGGTCGCGAAGTCGGGCTCGCCCACACCCAGCGAGATCACGCCCGTGGTGTTCTGGACCAACTCGAAGAAGTCGCGGATGCCCGAGCGCGGGATGCCCGCGACGTGGTGGGCGACGAAGGTGCGGTGGACGGAGGACATGGGCGTCTGGAGAAAGAGGTACGCGGAGCCGGCGACCGTCGGGAAGGGGATTTTTCCCGAGGATCCACCGCCGGCCTGTTCCGCAGGGGGAGTCAGCGGCGGGGGAGAAGTCGGAGCCCGGCAGCCGCGGCACGGGCGACGGCGGCGGCGGGGTGGGAGGATGGGCCGGACTTCATTATGGGGCCTATTGCGCGCGAAATGCCATCGCTGTCAAGGAGGCCGTGGCCGGCGTTGGCGCAGTCCCCCCCCGAGACGCCCCGTCGGACATTGCCTCCGGAATGATGCCGCAGGCGGCCCGGGCCATCGACGCTTCCTCGCGGCAGCCGCGGACCCAGGAGCCAGCACCTGAAAACTCAGATGGGTCCTGTTTTCATGGAAACGGCTCGGATGGCGAGGCGCGAGGAGGGAGCATGCCCGGATGGGTCTGTGACCGACGAGCAACGACGACAGCGGGGGTGTTTCTGAGAAAACCCTTCGGGCGGCGGGTCTTTTGAGGGTGGCCCGCGTTGACTCGGCCGTGCAGCCCGCTCCTTGCGGACGCTCCGGCCTCGCCGCCTTGGCCACCGCCAAATTCCCTCGCCTCAGGACCTCTCTGAGTTCTAAGACAGGCTCTAAGGTTGGTTGGGCCGGCGCGTTGTCTGGACGGAACGAACGGTCCACCCGGCAATTCCGATGCACCCCTAACGGAACCTCCCCATGAACCCCGCGAACTCCCGCCGGCTCCCGGCGCTCCCACCCCGGCTCCTCGTCCTCGCGTTGGCCACCCTGCTCGGAGGACGGCCGGCCAACGGGGCCGACACCGACATCGGATTCATCGAGACCTTCGCCCTGGCCGGCGACCGCGAGGCGACCCTGGGTCAGCTGGTGCCGGGCACCGAGGAGCACTACTTCTTCCATGCGCTCCACCAGCAGTCGTCGGGACAGGCCGCCACGTTCGCGGCGACGATGGCCCAATGGGCCGAGCGCTTCCCCGACTCCGAACAACGCCGGATGCTCGAGAACCGCGAGGCGCTGCTGGCCTACGGCAAGGATCCCCAGCGGACCCTCCGGCATTTGCGCGAACGGCTGGGCCTGCAGTTCGACCATGCCCCGAGGCTTCCCGACCAGAAGCCCGACCTGCCCACCTCGCTCGACGCCGCCGTCGTCTCGCGCGAGGCCTTTCTCGGCAAGGTCCTGCAGCGCGATTCCCTCGAGGGCCTGTCTGACGACGAGTCCGACCGGCTGGTCCGCGACCAGGTACCCCTCCGGCCCGGCCAGCGGCGGACCCTGCTGGCCCGACTGCAGCGGCCGGACGTGCCGGGCCTGGTCGCACTGATCCTCGCCGACCTCAAGACACCGGAGAGCCGGGGCTTCGGTGAGTTCGCCATCCACCGGGTGCTCCTTCCTGAACAACTCGACGCCCTCGAGAAGGAGGTGCCCGCCCTGGCTTCGCAGACGGCGTTCGTCCTGACCCGCATCCGCCGGCTCGCCCCCGGCGCCGACGCGAGCGCCCAGACCGACCCCGTCGAGCGCGAAGCCTGGCTGGAACGCGTCGGCAACCACGTGCGCGGGCTGCCCCCGTCTTTCAATTCACTCAAGGCCCAGGTGCTCTTCGCCCGGCTGCAGCACGACCGGACCCGGGGTGTGTACGACCGCGCCCGGTTCCTCGAATACCTGAAGCTGCCCCGGCCGGTGGGCTACATGAGTCCGAAATACCTGGAGTCGGTCCGGGCCGACCGGCATGCCGTGGACCTGAACGCGACCTTCCCGGAGTCGGGCCTGTCCCTGCCGCCGATCGGGATGGACGAACCCCTGGTGCGGGAGTTCTTCCTGCACTTCGCCGCGACCGAGGCGGCCTGGGAACCGTGGACGGAATGGCTGAACGATGCCTGGGTGAAGCCGCTCTTCGCCGAGGCCAAGATCACCGCCGGGGCCGGCGAGCCCGAGCGCTGGGCGTCGCTGCTCCCGCCGGCGGCCTACCAGGCCCTCAAGGACCGGGTGGACATCGAATTCCCGGCCACCAACGCGCCCGTCCTCCCGGTCGACCAGGAGGTCGCCGTGACGGTGACGCTCAAGAACACCCCGCAGGTGATGGTCCGCCTTTTCGAGATCAACACCCTCGGCTGGTTCCTGTCCCAGAAACGACCGCTGAACACCGACCTGCCGCTGGATGGCTGGGTCGCCAACACCGAAGAGCGGCATGACGGGGAATCGTCGCCGTTCCTGCGCACCTCGCGCCGGTTCCGATTCCCCGAGCTGCGGGGCAGGCGGGGGGCCTGGATCATCGAGGTCATCGGCGGGGGGCGTTCGTCGCGCGCCCTGATCCGGCGCGGCGGATACCGCCTGCTCCAGTCGCCCGGGCCCGGCGGCGATCTCCTCCGGGTGCTCGACGAGAACGCCCGGGTGGTGACCAACGCCGTGGCCTGGCTGGATGGCCGCAAATGGGAGGCCGACCCGAAGGATGGCCGGATCCAGATCCCGTTCACCGCCACCCCCGGCCGAAGGCCCCTGGTGCTCTCGGAGGCCGAGGGCCGCCTGGCCTCCCTGGCCGAATTCGAGCACCACGCCGAGACCTACGCCCTCGAGGCCTGGTTCCACCTCGACCCGGAACAGTGCGTGGCCGGGGCCGAGGCGGTGCTGGCGATCCGCTCGTCGCTGCGCATCGGCGACCATGCGGCCTCGCCGGAGCTGCTCACGGAACCCCGCCTGACGTTGACCACGGTGACCCACGATGGCGTCGGCAGCACGACCGCCGTCGATCTCGGCGCCACCAACCTCCAGCCGGCCCGGCTGCTCACCCGCACCTTCCGGGTCCCCGACCGGCTGGCCCGGGTCACGGCCACCTTGAGCGGACGCATCGAACCGGTCGCCGGCGGCGAGAAGCGCGAGCTCAGCGCCACTCGTACCTGGGAGATCAACGGCCTGGAACGGACCGCCCGCGTGCAGGACGCCTTCCTGCGGCGCGATGGGGAGAACCACCGGATCGAGGTCCTGGGCCGCAACGGCGAACCCGTTCCCGACCAGGCGTTGCGACTGGTCTTCCACCGGCGGGGATTCGTGGCCACCGAGGAGGCGTCCTTGCGGACCGATGCCCAGGGCCGCATCCAGCTCGGCAGGCTCGAGGACCTGACCCGAATCGAGGTGTTTGCCGAGAACGATCTTCATCGGTCGTGGCCACTGGGCACCACCGATCGCACCCGCGCCCGCGAGGTCCACGCCCGCGTGGGCGAGACCGTGCGGATCCCCTGGTTCCCCCGGACGGCACCCGACGCCTGGTCGCTCTTGGAGCTGCGCGGGGGCGCCTTCGTCGCCGACCGGAGCGCGGCCGTCCGGCCCGTGGGCAACGAACTGGAGATCACCGGATTGCCCGCCGGCGACTATTCATTGCAACTGCGCGATCCTGCCGTCTCGGTGACCACCCTGCGCCTCACCGACGGGGTTCCCGTGGCGGGATGGCTGGTGGGCACGAACCGGTCCCTGGAGCTGCGGCCGCGGCCGCCGGTCCATCTGGCCTCGGTGGTTTTCACCCGGGCGGGCGACGCCGAAATCCGGGTCCTGAACGGGAACCGATCCACTCGCGTCCATGTGATCGCCGGCCACTTCGTGCCCGACCCGGGGTTGTTCTCCAGCCTCGGCGGGTTCACGCGGGCGGGGTCGGGGTTCCGGACCCCCGACCACCTGCCCAACCTCTACTCGGCCGGCCGGGCCATCGGCGACGAGTCGCGCTACATCCTCGATCGCCGGTACGCCCGGAAATACCCGGGCCATGGCGTGGCAAGACCGGGCCTGTTGCTCAACCCGTGGGACAAGCGCTCGACCGAGTCGGTGGCCCTGCCGGTGTCCGACGGCCAGGCACCGCTGGCCGCGATGGGCGACTTGCCCGGCCACTTGGCGATGGCCGAGAGCCTGTCGCGCAAGGAGCAGGCCGCGCCTCCGCAGGCGGCGGGCCCCAAGCTCGATTTCCTGGCAGGGGGAGCCCTGGCCTGGTTCAACCTGTTGCCCGACGCCGAGGGCCGGATCCGCTTGCCGGCCGCGGCGCTCGCAGACCGCCCGGTGATCCAGGTGCAGGTCGAGGATGAATCCGAGGCCGCCTGGCAGACGCTGGCGAAGACCACACCGACCCTTGCCACCCAGGATCTGCGCCTGGCCAAGTCACCGGAGGCCGCTGGAGGGGCCGCCGAGGTCCGGGAATCGCGCGGCCTGGTCCGGGGCCAATCACTCACGCTCAACGACTTCAGGAACAGCCGGTGGGAGGCCTACGAAACGCTGGAGTCGGTCTTCGGCCTGCTGCGGACCCTGAACCCGGACCCGCAACTGGCCCGCTTCGACTGGCTGATGCGCTGGCCCTCGCTGAGCCCGGAGGAACAGCGCGCCCGCTACTCGGAGTTCGCCTGCCATGAGGTGAATTTGTTCCTGCAGCGGAAGGACCCGCGCTTCTTCGAGACGGTCATCCGCCCGCATCTGGCCAACCAACGCGCCCGCACCTTCCTCGACGACTACCTCCTGGGCTCGGATCTGAAGCCCTACCGGGAACCGCGGGCCCATGGCCGACTCAACGTGGCCGAGAAGGCGTTGCTGGCGGCAAGATTGGACGGCGAGGCCCCGGTCACGGCCCGCCATCTGCAGGAACTCTGGGAACTCCTGCCCGCCGATCCGGAGGGAGACGCCCGCCGCTTCGAGACGGCCCTGGGCGGCCGGGCGCTCGAGGACTCCGGTGGCCTCGGCGGCGGGGCCGGGTTCCGGAGGGCCCAGGCCTCCGTCGAGGGCCGGCGCTCGGACGAGTTGGCCGTCGCGGCGGCCGCCCCGGCGTTCGATTCTCCCGAGTCGGCCCTGATGTCGAGGTATGGTCTCCGACCACCCGACCGGCCAGTCCTGGAGAGGGACGCGTCGGCGAAATCCAAGACCTCGGCCACGGGTCGGGTCAAAGGAGCGCGTCTGTCCGAGGAGCGTCCGGGCTTGGCCGCCGACAAGACGATGCAGAGGACCCCGGACGCGGCACCCGCGATGGACCCGCAGCAGGCCCGTGACCTCCGGATCCGCGCGGCCGCCGCCGGATACTACCGCTCGCCGGGGCCGGCGCGGGAATGGGCCGAGAACCACTATCACCGCCTGCCGCTGGAGGCCCAGGGCCCGGACCTGATCCCCGTCTCGGGGTTCTGGCGCGACTTCGCGGCGCGGAATCCGGCCGAGCCCTTCCTGTCGCCGCGCGTGCTCGAGGCGCATCACCACCCCACCGAGATCCTGCTGGCCCTGGCCCTCCTGGACCTTCCCTTCCAGGCGACCAACGCCCTCACGATCCGCAGGGAGGGAGCCTCGCGCACCCTGGCGGCGAACGGCCCCCTGCTGGTCTTCTTCCGTGAGGTGAGACCCGCCGATCCGAATCCCAAAACCGGGGCCGGGACCGAGTTGCTCCTGAGCGAGCGGTTCTTCCGGCAGGATGACCGCTTCGTCCAGGACGGCCAGGAACGCCGGGACAAGTTCGTGACCGACGAATTCCTGGCCGGCGTGGTGTACGGGGCGCAGGTCGTGGTGGGCAATCCGGGGTCGTCTCCGGTCAAGGCCGAGCTGCTCACCCGGATCCCCGAGGGATCGATGCCCGTATTGGGCAGCCGGTCCACCCACAGCCAGACGGTCCGGATCGAGCCCTACTCGACCCTGATGAAGGAATACCACTTCTACTTCCCCACCCCTGCGGAGCAGCCCACCGACCATGCCCATGCCCCGGCCCACCTGACCCAGGACGGCCGGAGCCTCGCCACCGCGCCCGGCGGCGCCCTGCGCGTGGTCCGCCGGCTTTCGGCCCGTGACACGGCTTCCTGGGAGTATGTCTCGCAGCAGGGGACCGAGGCCGAGGTCCTGGCCTTCCTGGCGACCAACAACCTCGCCCGGTTGGACCTGGAGTCGGTGGCCTGGCGGGCGAGGCAGAGCCGGGAGTTCTTCGGCCGCCTGACCGGATTCCTCTCGCTGCACCATGTCTGGAACGAACCCGTCGCCCGGTACGCCGTGCTGCACAACGACGCCGAGGTCCTGCGCGAGTGGCTGCGGCACCGGCCGGACTTCCTGTCGCAATGCGGCCCCTGGCTCGAATCGCCGCTGCTGCGCATCGATCCCGTCGAGGAGCGCACCTACGAGCACCTCGAGTACTCCCCCCTCATCAACCCCAGGGCGCACCCGGTCGGTTCCCGGCGCCGGATCGCCAACCCCGTGTTCCGGGACCAGTACCTGCGCTTCCTCCGGGTGCTGGCCTTCCAACCCCGCCTGTCGCCCGATGACGAACTGGCCATGGCGTACTACCTGTTCCTGCAGGACCGGTTCGAGGAGGGCCTGGCCCATCTGGAGCGGGTCCGACCCGCGGAGATCCGGACCCGGATCCAGTACGACCACCTGCGGGCCTGGGCCCACCTGCTCGAGGAGAAACCGGCCGAGGCGCGCAAGATCGCCAAGGCCTACGAGTCCTACCCGGTGCCCCGCTGGCGCAACCTCTTCGCCGACCTGACCCGCCACCTCGACGAGGCCGAGGGCAAGGCGGTGGCCGGAAAACCGGCCAACGGAAGCCCCGGAACTCCGGGTGGCAAGGCGGCCCCGGCGCTCGACCCTTCGTCGACCCCGCGCGAGGCCTCGTTCGACCTCCAGGTGGAGAACCGCACCGTCTCCATCACCTGGAAGGGATTGTCGTCGGTCACGGTGAACTACCACCGGATGGACCCCGAGTTCCTCTTCAGCCGGAGTCCCTTCGCCGACCGCGACGGCGACCAGCCGGCCATCCTCCAGCCGACCCTCTCGACGGTGGTTCCGCTGCCCGCGGGCAAGAGCGCGCTCGAGGTGCCCATCCCCGCCGCGCTCGCCAAGGATCATGTGATGGTCGAGGTGCTGGGTGGCGGCCGACGCAAGGCGCGCCTGCACCATGCCCACACCTTCCGCCTGCAACTGGCCGAGAGCGAGGGCATGCTCGAGGTGCGCGATCTGGCCGCCAACCGGCCGCTCTCCAAGGCCTACGTGAAGGTGTACGGCCGGCTCGACACCGGGGAGATCCGGTTCGTGAAGGACGGCTACACCGACCTGCGCGGCCGCTTCGACTACATCGGCACCAACGAATCCCGCAACGCGGAGCCGGGGCCGCGATCGGACGGCCTTGAGGCGACGAGCCTCGATCACGCGGCCCTGGCTCCCGACGAGGGGGCCCGGATCCGGCGGGTGGCGGTGCTGGTGCTGAGCGAGACCCACGGAGCGGCCGTCCGCGAGGTGGAATCTCCGGCCCGGTGACCCCCTGCCGGAGGATCACTCCGGGCGGGGTCCAGGACGGATCCGCGGCGACGGCCTCGCCGCGGATCCCCGGCCATCGCGGGCCCCTGCGGATGGGTTCCCGGATGCCGAAATCTCGAGGAGGGCCGATTCCATGAACCGGGCCTGGGAACGCCGGGCCCCGGGGCTGCGGGCCTCGGGCGAGTGGCGGTAGGTGCCGTCGGCCTGCAACCACCGGGCCTTGGCCGTGTCGTCGAGCGATTCCTGGAGGATCCCGTGCAGGATGCGGTCGCGCAGGCGGCCATCCAGCACCGGGAAGGCCACCTCGATGCGCTTGAAGAAGTTGCGGGGCATCCAGTCGGCGCTGGTCACGAACACCGACGGATCGCCGGTGTTTCCGAAGCACCAGATCCGGCTGTGCTCGAGGAAGCGGTCGATGATGCTGCGCACCCGGATGCGCTCGCTCAGGCCGGGGACGCCGGGGCGCAGGCAGCAGATGCCCCGGATGACGAGGTCGATCTCCACCCCGGCCCGCGAGGCCTCGTACAGCGATGCGATGGTCTCCTCGTCCACCAGCGCGTTCATCTTGGCCACGATGCGGGCCGGCAGGCCGGCGCGGGCATGGTCGGCCTCGCGGCGGATGAGCGCCTGCACCCGGGCATGCAGCTCGAAGGGGGCGAGGACCAGCTGCCGGGTGGGCCGGTGCTGGCAGACCCCGGTGAGCAGGTTGAAGAGGATGGTGGCGTCCTCGCCCAGGTCGGGGCGGCAGGTCAGCAGGCTCAGGTCGGTGTAGAGGCGGGCGGTGGCTGGATTGTAGTTGCCGGTGCCCAGGTGCACGTAGCGGCGGAGCCCGTCGTCGTCCCGGCGCACCACCAGGCACACCTTGGCGTGGACCTTGTAGCCCACCACGCCATAGACCACATGCACGCCGGCCTCCTCGAGCCGCCTCGACCAGGCGATGTTGTTGGCCTCGTCGAAGCGGGCCTTCAACTCCACCACCACGGTGACCTGCTTGCCATTCTTCACGGCATCCATGAGCGCCCCCACGATCCGGCGGTCGCCGCCGGTGCGGTAGAGCGTCTGCTTGATGGCCAGGACGCGCGGGTCGGCCGCGGCCTGCCTCAGGAATTCCAGCACCCCGTCGAAGCTCTCGTAGGGATGGTGCAACAGCCGGTCGCCCTGCCGGACCATCTCGAAGACGTCGCCCCCCTCGCGCAGCCCCTCCGGGACCGGGGCGACGAAGGGCTCGTCCCGCAGCTCCGGCGCCTGGTCGCCCTCGAGGATCGCCAGGAGCCGCGCCGGGGCGATGGGTCCGTCGATCGCATAGAGGTCCTGGGGGCCGAGGCCCAGCGTGGCGAGCAGCTCGCGCCGGATCTCCTCGGGGCAGTCGGAGGAGACCTCCAGCCGGACGGCCTCGCCCTTGCGCCGGTTGTGCAGCTCGGCCTCCACGGCCAGGCGCAGATTCGAGGCCTCCTCCTCGTCGATGTAGAGCTCGCTGTTGCGGGTCACCCGGAACGACCACCACGCCCCCACCTGCCCGACGCCGAAGAGGCCCGCGAGGTTCTCCCCGATGAGGTCGGACATCAGGACGGTGTCCCAGCCGCCGTCGGGCCGGGGCAGCCTCACCAGGTGGGGCAGCACCCGCGGCACCTGGACGATGGCCAGCCGGATGCCCCCCGGATCACGACCTCCCGGCAGGACCAGCCGGGTGACGAGGTTGAGGGACTTGTTGAGCAGCTGGGGAAACGGGTGCGACGGATCCACCGCCAGCGGGGTGAGCACCGGGTGGACCTTGTCCTGGTAGTAGGCCGCGAGCCACCTCCGGTCGGCCTCGTCCAGCCCGTCCGGCCTGAGGAAACGGAACCCCCGGGCCGCGAGCGCGGGCCGCAGCTCGGTGGCCCAGCAGGATTCGGCGTCCCGGACCAGCTCCCGGACCCGCCGCGTCACCTCGCGGAGGCACTGGCCCGCGGTCATGCCGTCGGGAGTGCGCTGGGCGGCCTCGGACTCGATCTGCTGCTTCAGGCCGGCGACCCGGACCTCGAAGAACTCGTCGAGGTTGGAATGGGTGATGCCGAGGAACTTGAGCCGTTCCAGCAGGGGCACCGACGGATCACGGGCCTCGTCGAGCACGCGCTGATTGAACTCCAGCCAGGAGAGTTCCCGGTTGAAGAGCGCCGTCGGACCCGGCCCGGCGGAGTTCTGTCCGGCGTCCGGGGCGGTCGCCCGGGAGGGCCGCCCACCGGCGGCAACGCGGGGAGAGGGTCTTCGAGCCATGCGTCAGTGCCTCAGAGGCTAACCCGGGAATCCGAACGGTCCACCGTGACGATTGGGAAACACGGAACGCACGGGGAGCCTGTGCAAAACCTCAGGAGGGGTCGGTATGCGGTGACCAAGCCCCGGGCCGACGGTCAGCCCTTGGCGTTCTTCTTGTCGTCGCGGATTCGCTCGACCGTGCCGGGGTGCAGGTAGCACGCGGCCGCCACGTCGGAGAAGCGGTTCCAGTCCAGCGAGAACTTGTCCATCCCGAGGCCCAGGTTGTCGTAATACAGGGCTCCATTGCTGGTGCGGATCTTGTAGCCCCGGAAGAGGTTCTGCCGCGCGACGACGAAGAAGATGGCATGGGCGACAGCCAGATCCTCGACCGAGGTGATCGTGGCCTCGCCCTCCTCGAACTTGCGTTTGAGGAAGAACTTCTTGGTCCATCAGCGTCCGGTTCTGGCTCTGCTCGACGCTGCCGTCGATCGCCAGGTGGGTGTCGGTGGGCTTGGCTTCGGTGAACGAGGGCATGCCAAGCCAGACCTTGTACCGGGCGGGAAACACGTAGTTTCGGCGCTCCAGCTTGTAATAAAGATCCTGCGCCTCCTCCAAGATGCGGATCCGGGGTACGTTGGCCGGGATGGTGAAGGCGACCTCATGCGGCCCCAGGATCTTGGCCGAGTACCGCGCCGCGAAGGCTTCGCGGGCCGGAAGCCTGGTCTGGAGGTCGCGCAGGGTCGTCTCCTCGGCTCGGATCTGGGTCTTGATGACGTTGAGGGCCTCGTATTCCTCCGGGGTGTTCGCCAACCCGAAGACCGCATCGAAGTCGGCCTTGAGGGCCGCGATGCGATCCTTGGTGTCCTGATACTGCAGAGAATCTCGGTTGCAGAACTCATGGACGGGCGATTTCCTCAAAGATTCACGGCGTCAGGGTTGGACCTTCCGGCCCCGATGTTCAAAAGGCGTTCCCGGTGATTTGCGCAACCCGTCCGGACTGCGGTCCCGCATCGGGCGCCGCAGTCGATTGCTGGTCGGGAGCGGGTGCCCATCGGTTCGAAACAGATCCTTCGGGAGAGATCGAAAATCCGCCCCTGATCGGTAGGCTGAGGCTTTTGGCGGATTCAATCAATCGATTCGCATGTCTCGACGGAAGATATTTTTTTGGGGGAGGGGAAAGGTGGGTTGAACACCGGAGGCGTGTGCCAGCTTCTCACGGTCAGAGCCCCGAGTGCGGAGCCTTGGGGAGCGGATCGGGTAGCACGACCGAAGATCACCCCGACCCGAACCATCGGCGGCCGCGAACAAAGCAACGGCGGGCTTTGGGGTGACACACGGATTACACCGCCAAAGCCCGCCGGCCCATCCCCACACGGGGATGAAAGTGACAGGTTTCCCACGACCCCGCGCACGGGGCCGGACCAGAATTTCGGGAGAACGAGCTTCTGGATAATGGTTCCGGAGCGACTTGGTCAAGCCTCTCTTTCGGCACTTTTTCCCCGGTCTTGTGACCCACGCTCCCGCCAACCGATGGGTCGACGATGGGCCTCCCGCGCCGGCGCTCAATCCCGGGTTCGTGAATTCCCGGTGTCGGAGCCGGACGGTGGCCGCCGGGCGGCCCTTGGATCGCCGGGCCGGGCCGCGGTGTCCTGCAGGTTCCAGCGGGCCTGCATCTCGCGGAGGCCGAGGCGACCGATGTCCTGGGAGACCATCCACTGGTGGCCGTCGACATCCTCGAGCAGCGAACACCGGTGGCCATGAAAGTGGGTCTTTGGGGCCTGGAGCACCTGCAGGCCGGCGGCGGCGGCGGCGGCGCTGACCGCATCGGCATCGACGACGAAGAGGCAGAGGCGCATCGGCGGAGGCGAAGCCAGGGGATCGCCCGAGCGGCGGCCATCGCCGGTGCCGGGACCGATGCGGGGCCGCTCCTCGAGGATCAGCAGGGGGCCACCGGGCAGGCGAAGTTCGACATGGGCCACCCGACCGGTCCGCGGATCGACCAGGCTTCCGGTCGCCTCGGCCCCGAAGGCGGCCCGGTAGACCTCGATGGCCCGGGGGGCATCCCCAACCGCCAACACCGGGGCCAGGGGGGGATAGTCGGTCGGCGGGTCCTGGGTCATGGGCATTGCGGCAAGGTCCACCGGCTGGCGCCTCCCCGACCGGACTCCGCGGGCGGCGGACTCTGCCGGTTGGCACAAACGTCAGTGGTACTCCTGGATGGTCTTGACCGCGTAGCCCTGCTTCTGGAGGGCGGCGATGCCCAGCGCGGCGGCCTTGGCCCCGCTGATGGTGGTCATGATGGGGGTGCCGGTGATGACGGCGGTGGTGCGGATCCGCACCTCGTCCTCCCGGGGAGCGGCACCGCTGGGCGTGTTGATGACCAGCTGGATCTCCTTGTTCTTGAGCAGGTCGACGATGTTCGGACGCCCCTGGAGCACCTTGAGCGTGCGCTCCACCTTGAGTCCGGCCGCCTCGAGCCGCGCCGCGGTGCCGTCGGTGGCCACCAGGTCGAAACCCTGGGCCAGGTAGCTCCTGGCCACCTCCACCAGGTCCTTCTTGTGGGCGTCGGCGATGGAGATGAACACCTTGCCGCCCAGGGGCAGCGGGGAGTTGGCGGCCATCTGGGCCTTGGCATAGGCCACGCCCAGGTCGCTGTCCAAGCCCATCACCTCACCCGTGGAGCGCATCTCCGGGGAAAGCAGGATGTCCTGCCCGAGGAACTTGTTGAAGGGGAAGACCGACTCCTTCACGGCCCAATACCTCGGCCACTCCTCGGCCGTGAACCCCAACTCCTGGAGGGTCTTGCCGGCCATGACCTTGGCCGCCAGCTTGGCCAGGGGGCGCCCGATGGCCTTGCTGACGAAGGGCACCGTGCGGGAGGCCCGGGGGTTGACCTCCAGCACGTAGACCACCTCGTCCTTCACGGCGTACTGGACATTCATCAGGCCGCAGACCCGCAGCTCGCAGGCCATGGCGTGGGTGTATTGGCGGATGGTCTCGATGACCTCGGGCGACAGGGTATGCGGCGGGAGCACCATGGCGGCGTCGCCCGAGTGCACGCCGGCGAACTCGATGTGCTCGAGCATGCCGCCGATGACGATGGTGCCCTGCGACGGATCGGCGAAGTGGCCCACGTCGGCGATGCAGTCGACGTCGACCTCGGTGGCGTCCTCCAGGAACTTGTCCACCAGCACCGGCCGCTCCGGGGAGGCCTCGACGGCGAACCTCATGTAGTGGGTCAGCTCGGCGTCGGAATAGACGATCTGCATGGCCCGGCCGCCGAGCACGAAGCTCGGGCGCACCAGCACGGGGTAGCCCAGCCGGTGGCTGGCCTCGAGCGCCTCCTCGGCGTTGGTGGCCAGGCCGTTGGGGGGCTGGGGGATGTCCAGCTTGCGGAGCATGGCCGCGAAGAGCTTGCGATCCTCGGCGATCTCGATGCTCTCGGGCGAGGTCCCGATGATGTTCACACCGTTCTTCTTGAGGCCGAGAGCCAGGTTCAGCGGAGTCTGGCCGCCGAATTGGGCGATGGCCCCGGAGCAACCCTCGCGCTCGTAGATGTGCAGGACGTCCTCGAGGGTCAGTGGCTCGAAGAAGAGCTTGTCGCTCGTGTCGTAGTCGGTGGAGACGGTCTCCGGGTTGCTGTTGACCATCAGGGTCTCGTAACCGTCCTCTTTGAGTGCGAAGGCGGCGTGGACGCAGCAGTAGTCGAATTCGATGCCCTGGCCGATGCGGTTGGGCCCGCCGCCCAGGATCATGATCTTCCTCTTGGCCGAGGGCGTCACCTCGTCGTCGCCGCGGTCGTACGTCGAGTAATAATAAGGCGTGTAGGCCTCGAACTCGGCGGCGCAGGTGTCGACCAACCGGTAGCTGGGCACCAATCCCTGCTTCTTGCGCTCGGCGCGCACCTCGTCCTCGGTCCGCCCGGTGAGGTGGGCGATCTGGCGGTCGGAGAATCCGAGGGATTTGGCGCGTTGCAGGAGTTCGGGTTTCATCGATGGGCCCAAGGCCGGGCAAGGAAACCGGAGCGGGCCTCCGGTGTCGAGTCTGTGTGGGCGGGTGAGGAGGGGGGCGGAGCGGGAGTGGGTCTCCGCTCGCTCGAGGGAGACTCTCCTGTTTCAGGCCTTCGCGCTCACGCGCGGGGGGAAATGGATGTCCGCCTCCCAAGGCTCGCTCCAACCCACTCCCGCTCCGCCTGGGGGGAAGATGGGTTGGAAGGCAGGTGGGTCTCCGCTCGCTCGAGGGAGACTCTCCTGTTTCAAGCCTTCGCGCTCACGCGCGGGGGGAAATGGATGTCCGCCTCCCAAGGCTCGCTTCAACCCACTCCCGCTCCGCCGGGGGGGGAGATGGGTTGGAAGGCAGGTGGGTCTTCGATCGATCGAGGGGAGGCCCCGGAGCTCAGGCCTTGGGCTTGAGCTGGGGGAAGAGGATCACGTCGCGGATGCTCTCCTGGCCCAGGAGCATCATGCACAGGCGGTCGATGCCGATGCCGATGCCGCCGGCCGGGGGCATGCCGTGCTCCAGGGAGACCAGGAAGTCCTCGTCGAGCTTTTGCTGCTCACCACCGGCCTGGTGCTCGAGGGCCGCACGCTGGGCGATGGGGTCGTTCTGCTCGGTGTAGCCCGGGGAGATCTCCTGGCCGTTGATGCAACACTCGAAGACCTCCACCGTGGTGGGATCCTCGGCCGAGATCTTGGCCAGCGGCACCAACTGCTTCGGCAGGTGGGTGACGAAGGTGGGCTGGATGAGGGTGGGCTCGACGAGCTTCTCGAACACGGCCCCGGTGACCTCGAAGTCCTCGTAGCCGTCGGCGATGTCACCGGCGAGCTTGAGGTCCTCGATGGCGCGGCGGCGACGCTCCTCGGGCGAGACCTGGAACCAGTCGTCCCCGGCCTTCTCGCGGACGAGATCCATGTAGCGGGCGCGCCGCCAGTGCGAGAGGTCGATGGTCTTGTAGACCTCGCCGTCGGCATTGCGATGCTCGATCGTCAGGGAGCCCACCACCGTGAGGGCCAGGTGACGGATGAGCGACTCGACCGTCTCCATCATGGTGGCGTAGTCGCCGTAGGCCTCGTAGGCCTCGAGCATGGTGAACTCGGGGTTGTGACGGCGCGAAAGGCCCTCGTTGCGGAAGTTGCGGCCGATCTCGAAGACCTTGTCCACGCCGCCCACCAGCAGCCGCTTGAGGTACAGCTCGAGGGCGATGCGCAGGTAGAACTCGCAGCCCAGGGCGTTGTGGAAGGTCTTGAACGGTTGGGCCGCGGCCCCGCCGGGGATGGCCTGCATCATCGGCGTCTCGACCTCGACATACCCCCGGTCATGGAAGAACGCCCGGATCTCCTTGAGGATCCGGGATCGCCTAAGGAAGACCTCGCGGACCGGATCGTTGGCGATGAGGTCCAGGTAACGCTGGCGGTAGCGGATCTCGGTGTCCTCCAGCCCATGCCACTTGCCCGGGGGCGGACGCAGGGCCTTGCCCAGCGGGGTGAAGGACTCGACCTTCACGCTCGGCTCGCCCATGCGGGTGATGAAGAGGGTGCCCTCGATGCCGATGAAATCGGCCAAGTCGAGCAGCTTGAAGACCTCGGCCGCGTCTTCGCCGAGGACCCTGGGCTGGATCCAGAGCTGGATGCGGCCGCTGACGTCGCGCAGGTCGAGGAACTGGCTCTTGCCCATGTCCCGGTGCGCGGTGACCCGGCCTGCCAGGCGCACCCGGGTTCCCTCGGGCAGGCCCACGGGATCGCCTTTGGGCTCGGGCGATTTGCTCCATTCGGCCCACCGGGCCAACTCGACCCGGACGGTGCCGCATTGGGCATCCGGCCAGAAGGAGTTCCTGAAGGGGTCCACGCCGCGCGCACGGAGCCCTTCCAGGTTCCGGCGACGCTGTTCGATGAGGGAATGAGTGTCCTCCATGGGGAGCTGGGGGTCGGGCCGTCCATGCTTGGATCGCCCGCAACCCAAGGCCCATTCAAGCCGATGGTCCGACGGGATGAGAAGCCTAGAACACGGATCCTGTCGCCATCTTGTCCAGCGTGGGATTTTGGCCGTCTTGGGAATTTGGCCATCGAGGCCATCGGAACCCATCCGGAGGCGGGTTTTCGGGTCCACCCGGGTCACGGCCGGCCAAGCGTGCCTGAACTTTGAGTCGGACCGAATCTGCCCGAATCTGCACGGGTTGACCCGGGAGGGACCGCGGTTCGGATTGCAAGGGGTCGATCCGTGGCAAGCCCGTAAACCCGGCCCGGAAACCCAGCCGCCTTGGCCTGGACCAAAGGCGTGATTTGAACGCCTAGGCCGAGAACGACTTGCCGCAACCGCAGTTGCTGTGGGCGTTCGGGTTGTTGATCTTGAACCCGCCACCGGTCAGCGCATCGCTGAAATCGATGATCGAACCGCGCATGTAGTTGGCCGAGAAGGGATCGACCACGACGCCGACGCCATGGAATTCGCCACCGAGGTCGTCCGGCCGGCGCTCGTCGAACACCATGCCGTACTGCATGCCGCTGCAGCCGCCGGCCTCGACGAAGACCCGCAGGCTCTTGCCGGCGTTCTCGGCGTCGCTCGCCAGCATGGCGGCGATCTGCTGGGCGGCGCTCTCGGTGATGGTGACGACGGCGTCCTGGGTGACCACGGATTCCATGATGGCTAGGCTAAAAGTGGGCGCCTCCGGTGTCAAACCCCCGGAGCGCCCACCAGCGCACCGGGAGCTTGGGGTGACGCGGGCGGCCACAGGTGGCATTCAGCGGAGCTCGACCCAGTAGAACCAGGGTCCACCGACCGGAGGCCGGTCGTCCAGCGAACCCCCGGTGAGACCCCGGCCGATCACGACCGGAATGCCGTCCCAGCCATGGGAGCGCAGCAGCGTCGAGGCGACGCCGGGCCGGGTGTCCCACGACAGACGGATCGCGCCTGCCGGACCCGGTTCGGCCCGCACCCGGGTGGGCAGGACGGTGGGATCGGTCAGCAGGGCGAGCGACGCCTCATCGCTGAGGACCGAGCGGTCGCCATCATGGACCCGGACCGTGTAGATCCCCAGGTGTTCCTGATAGACCTGGGCGATCCGCAGTTCCTGACGGGTGGCACCGGGCAGCGGACGACCATCGAGGCTCCACTGGTAGGTCAGGGGCCCACTGCCCAGCGCCGCCACCCGGAAGAGGGCACCGCCGCCCTCCGGCACCTCCAGCGGGCGCGGCTGGGCGGTGAGCACGATCGGACCGGTGGCCTCCCCGGGCTGCGGGGGATCGGCCGGATCCCCGTTCGCCCGGCCCGTCAGGCGCAGGTGGTCGATGCGCCAGGTGCCGGCCGTGCCGTAGGTGCCTCCGGCGCCGACATATCCGTCGCCCTCCCAGTCGGAGACGAGCCGGACTCGGAAGGAAGGATTGCCGGCGACCCCATCGACGCCCGAGAAGTCGACCGTGAGGCCGTTGGTGAAGGCGCCGCCCGCCCCGGCCACGAGGAACGGTCCGTCGACCAGGGTCCGACCGTCCACCGAGTAGAGCACCTGGAGTCGCCGGCTGGCGGTGCTCGTGGGCCTCAGGTCGAAGCGGAGGACCACCGCCTGGAATCCCACCGTCGAGGCGGATACCTCCACGCCGGCCGAGCGGGCGGCGGTGCCCTGCTTCGGAAACCCGCTCAACTGCAGGGCGAGGTCCGGGGCGGTGGCCGGATCGCCGGATCCCGCACCCGAGGCGGGGGCGATCCGAAGGCCTCCGAGCACCGAGAGCGTCCCCGCACCCGAGGTCGCCCGGAGAAGGTCGTTCGTCTGGTTGAAGTCCCAGCCGGCGATGACCCGCTCGACGGCGCCCGCGCGCACGGGCGGCATCAGCACCAGCAGCAGGGCCGGCAGAAGCCTCCAGCCCGACAGGAGCAGGCCCATGCGGCCCAAGAGGCCCCGAAGACCCAGCCAACGGCGGAGACCGGTGCGCCAGCCGGCACCACTCGAACGGCTTCGGCGGTCTGGACCGCACGGTGCATGGACCTCGGAAGGACCGGTGACGGGGTGGCCGCGCCGTGGAGACCACGGATCGGTGCGGAGGGAGCTGAGGTGAAGCACTTGGGGACGGGGATGGGAGGTCATGGGCAAGGACAGCGTTCCTGGGAGGACGCTGGGGGTTTGGGTGGTGGGTGTGGTGGTGGAGGGGCTCGGAGGTGGGGCTCGGAGATGGGGCTTGGGGGTGGGGTGGGTGAAGGAATTGGCGGGGGTCCCCGGGGCAACGGCGCACAGGACCCTCTGCTTAAGCCTTCGCTGGCCACCGGGCGGTTCTCCCCGGAATTCTGCAAAAAATCTCGATCCCCCTCCCGGAGGCCCGGCTCGACTTCGCCGCGACCCGCCGTAGTCTGCGGGAACCATGAGAGTCCCCGCCGACGCCGCACGGAGGGCCTGGTCCGCCGCCCTCGGGCTGGGGTTGCCGGTCGGGCTTTGGACCCGCCTTCTCGGGGCCGAGCTGCCCGCCCCGGGCTTCACGCCGGAGTCCCGGGGCGACCACGCCCTGCGCGGGGTCTTGGCCCACGTGCGGCCGGGCACCACCCTCACCAACGCCACGGTGCTCGTGCGCGATGGACGGATCGCCTCGGTGGGCATCGACCTCGCGGTCCCGGCCGGCACCCGGATCTGGGATCTTCCCGGTGCCCACGTGTACCCTGGGTTCATCGATCCCTACCTGACTCTCGGGAACCTGGCCGAGGTGGTGAACACCTCCGGCACCGAGTCCGCCTCGGGCGACTCGATGACCTCCGGCGCCCCGCGCTTCCTCGGCGTGCCGGGCCAGGAACGCGACCCGGGCTCGCCGGGACCGGCCCACGGCCTGGCCGACGTGACGCCGGAGCGGCGGATGGTCGAGGGCCTGTCGCCCGACCCCAAGGAGCTGGCGGCCCTGCGCGACCTGGGCTTCGCCGCCGCCAACGTGGTGCCCGCCAAGGGCATCCTGCGGGGACAGTCGGTGGCCATCAGCCTGTCGGACGGCTCGCCCAACCGGGCCGTGCTCCGGCCCGACACGGCCCAGCATGTGGCCTTTGTCCTCGGCTCCGGCGGGAGCGACGCCTATCCGAAGTCGCTGATGGGGGTCATCGCCGTGGTCCGGCAAGCCTGGATGGATGCCGCGTGGTACCGCGCCGACCAGACCGACGCCACCGGCCCGGGGCGCGCCTCTTCGCGCCACCGGCCCACGTTCAACGCGGCATTGGCGGCCCTGCAGCCCACCCTGGCCGGCCCCGATGGCCTGGGCCCGGGCCCGGCCCGGCAGCCGGTGGTCTTCGAGCCGGGCAGCGTGCTCATGCAGGACCGGGCGTTCCGGGTGGCGTCCGAGGCGGGAGTCCGGCCACAGCTGGTGGCCAGCGGCCAGGAATGGCGTCGGCCCGACCTGCTGGCCCCGATGGCCAAGGCCGGGGTGCCCTTCATCGTCCCGCTCCAGTTCCCCGCGCTGCCGAAATTGCCCGAGGACTCCGCCTGGGACTCGGTGCCGCTCGACCTGCTGCGGGCCTGGGACTGGGCCCCGGAGAACCCGGCCCTCCTGGCGCGGTCGGGCCTCACGATCGCCCTGACCACCCACGCCCTGCCCGACCGCAAGGCCTTCCGCACCCAGCTCCGGGCCGCGATGGACCGCGGGCTGTCGGAGACCGACGCATTGGCCGCGCTGACCACCGCACCGGCCGCGCTGTGCGGGCTGGCCGACCGGCTGGGCACGCTGGAGGCGGGCAAGCTCGCCCACCTCACCGTGGTCGAACCCGGGGCCGGCGGGTTCTTCGACCCGTCGCTGCGGGTGCTGGCCGTGTGGATCGACGGCGTGGTCCATGAGACCGATGCCGCCCTTAATACGCCCGAGCGCAAGGAGCCCGACGCCGCGGCCGAGGCGAAGAAGGCCGAGGAACGGCGCCTGGCCGCCGCCCGGGTGGCCCGGTCGCCCCTCGACGGACGGGGTCCATTGGACGGCACGACCGCGGTGGTCGTGCGGAACGCCACGCTCTGGACCAGCGGTCCCCGGGGGATCCTCGAGCGGGCCGACCTGCTGGTGGAGGGCGGGCGGATCCGGGCCGTGGGTCCGTCGCTGGCGGCGGGACCGGCCGTGCAGGAGATCGACGGCACCGGCCTGCACGTCACCCCGGGCATCCTCGACTGCCATTCTCACTCGATGATCCTCGGGGCGGTCAACGAGGGCACGCTGCCGAGCACGGCGATGGTGCGCATCGGGGACGTGGTGAACTCGGAGAGCGAGAACCTCCACCAGCAGCTGGCCGGCGGCACCACGCTGGTGAATCTGCTGCACGGCTCGGCCAACCCGATCGGGGGCCAGAACTGCGTGATCAAACTGCGTGACGGCGCCACGCCCGAGGAGCTGAAGTTCGAGCCCGCCCCCGGGGGCATCAAGTTCGCCCTCGGTGAGAACGTCAAGCAGTCGGGCTGGGGCGACAAGGCCGTGACCCGTTTCCCCCAGACCCGCATGGGCGTGGGCACCTTCTACCGCAACCGCTTCACCGCCGCCCGGCAGTACCTCGAGGACATGCGCGGCGGCCGCCACACCGACGGCTCCCCGGTCCGCCGCGACCTGGAGCTCGAGGCGCTGGGCGAGATCCTGGGCGGGACGCGGCTCATCCACTGCCACAGCTACCGGCAGGACGAGATCCTCGCCTTCCTGCGCGTCATGGAGTCCTTCGGCGTGCGCGTGGCCACGCTGCAGCACATCCTCGAGGGCTACAAGGTGGCCGACGAGATCGCCCGGCACGGCGCCGGCGCCAGCGCCTTCGCCGACTGGTGGGCCTACAAGTTCGAGGTGATCGACGCCATTCCCTACGCGGGCAGCCTCATGCGCGAGCGGGGAGTGGTGGTGAGCTTCAACTCCGACTCCAGCGACCACGCCCGCCGGCTCAACTTCGAGGCGGCCAAGGCCGTGAAATACGGCGGAACGCCCGAGGCCGAGGCCCTGAAGTTCGTGACCCTCAACCCGGCGCGGCAACTGGGCATCGACCACCGGGTCGGCTCCCTCGAGCCCAGCAAGGACGCCGACTTCGTGCTCTGGAACGGTTCGCCGCTGGACTCCTCGAGCCGCTGCCTGGAGACGTGGGTGGATGGCCGTTGCCGGTTCCGCCGCTCGGCGGAGGCGGGCCGGGTGACGCGGCTGCAGGAGGAGCGCTCGGCCCTGCTCGCCAAGGCCCGCAAACTGGCCGGGGGCACCGGGGACGGCGCCAAGGCCTCGGACCAGGCGCGCCAGCGGTTCTTCCTGCGCGCCCTCGAGCAGGCCCGGCACCAGGGCGTCCGGGAATGCCAGGATTGCCGGGTGCGCCAGACCGACTGAGGCCCACCCCCGTTCCCACCATGGCTGGCCAGGGCTCCCAGGGCGACGGCAGGACGGCGACCCCGCCACGGCGGCGGCGGCCGCGGCCCGGGGTCGTGGCCTTCTGGGTGTCGACCGACCTCGCGGCGGCCGGACGCCCACGGGTCGGGGGCGACCGGCCGGAACCAGTCACGATTTCCGGGTGCGACTACCTCGGGCTGTCCCTCGACCCGGCGATCCGGGAAGTCTGGGTACGGGCCTCGGCCTCGGGCCCCCTCCAGACCGGCGCCTCGCGGGTGACGACCGGTGACCACCCGCGCTACCGGCGGGCCGAGGCGGCCATCGCGGCCTTCCTCGGGGAGCCCGCCGCCACGTTCCTCGCCACCGGCTACCTGGCCTCGCTGGCGGTGGCCCAGGCCCTGGCCGGAGAGACCACCCACGTGGTGCTCGACGATGCGGCGCACACCTGCGTGCGCGATGGGGCGGCGCTGACCGGATTGCCGGTGCTGCCCTTCCGCTCCGGTGATCCTGAGGCGCTGCGGCGGGTGCTGGGGCGACTGCCCCGGTCGGCCCGGCCGCTGGTGGCCACCGACGGGGTGCGGGGCCTGCGGGGCGGCATCCTTCCGATCGACGCCTACCTGGCGGCCCTGCCCGGCCCGGGCTGGCTCTGGGTCGACGACGCCCATGGGATCGGGACGGTGGGCCGGGGTGGCCGGGGCGCGGTCGAGGCGCTCGGGCTCGGGCCGGATCCCCGGCTGGTCCGCAGCCTGACGGGATCCAAGGCCTTGGGGGTCGCCGGCGGTGCGGTCGTCGGCCAGGCGGCGGTCGTGGATCGCATCCGGGCCCACGCCGGGGCCTACCGGGCGTCCTCGGCCCCGCCCCTCGCAGTCGCCGCCGCCTTCACCGCGGCCGTCGGCCGGCTGCGGCGGACGCCGGGCCGCGTGCGCCGGTTGCAGGCGCTGGCCGCGCGGTTTTCCGCCGCCCTACCGGACCGGCCGGGGGTGCTCACCGACCCGCGCACACCCGTCACCGCGATCCATCCGGTTGACGCGGCCCAGGCCCAGCGGATCGACTCGGCCCTGCAGGCGGCCGGCTTCGTGCCGCCATGGATCCGCTACCCAGGCGGCCCCGCCGAGGGGTTCTTCCGCATCGCCCTGCGTGCGACCTTGGCCACCGGTCAGGTCGACCGCTTGGCCCGGGCCATCCGCGACGCCCTCTGAACCGGACGGCGGGATCTGGGGCCTCCGGGCTTTCCGGCTCTCCGGCGTTGCCTTGCGCACGACGGCTGGCACTCTTAGGAATCATGCCCCTGACCTTGCATTGCCCGTCCGTGGCGACCCTCCTGCTGGCGCTGGCCGCCATCAACACCGCCGCCGGAGGTTCCAGAGCCCTCGCCGCCACCGCCCCGTTCCACAGCCCCGAGACCGCCCTCGACCGCTACGTGGCCCAGCCCGATCCGTCCTTCGCCTGGACGGTCGCCGGGACCACGAACATCGGCCGTTGCGAGGTGGCCCTCATCGACCTGACCTCACAGACCTGGCTCACCACCAACGAGGTGAACCGCACCCTCTGGAAGCACTGGCTGACCGTGGCCCGACCCAAGGACCGCGCCCACGACACGGCCCTGCTGGTGATCGCCGGCGGCGCCAACCGGGAGGGCGACCGTCCCAAGCCCAGCGTCGAACTCACCCGCATCGCCGAGGCGACCCGCTCGGTGGTCGTGGAGTTGAAGATGGTGCCCAACCAGCCGCTCATCTTCCACCGGGACGGCAAGGAACGCGTCGAGGACGACCTCATCGCCTACACCTGGGACCAGTTCCTGCGCACGGGCGACACCCGGTGGCCGGCCCGGTTGCCGATGACCAAGTCGGTCGTCCGGGCCATGGACGCAGTGAGCGCCTTCACGGCGGCCGAGGCGGGCGGCGGCCGGGCCGTCGCGACCTATGTCGTCGCCGGAGGCTCCAAGCGGGGCTGGACCACCTGGACCACCGCGGCGGTCGACCGGCGCGTGGTGGCCGTGTGTCCCATCGTGATCGACCTGCTGAACATCGAGCCTTCGTTCACGCACCACTACCGGGCCTACGGGGCCTTCGCGCCGGCCGTCGGCAACTACGTGGAGCAGGGCATCATGAACTGGCAGGGCACCCCGGAATACCGGGCCCTCATGAAGATCGAGGAACCCTACGAGTACCGCGACCGGCTCACCCAGCCCAAGCTCCTGATGAACGCCTGCGGCGACCAGTTCTTCCTGCCGGATTCCTCGCAGTTCTACTTCGATGAACTGAAGGGGCCGAAGTACCTGCGCTACATCCCCAACGCCGACCACTCCCTGAAAGGCTCCGACGCCTACGCCACCCTCCTGGCCTGGCAGCACGCCATCCTGAACCGGACATCCCTGCCCCGGTTCACCTGGACCCAGGAGGCCCCAGGACGCCTGCGTGTCAGGACCGCCGACACTCCGAAGGCCGTGAAGCTCTGGCAGGCCCACAACCCCAAGGCCCGGGACTTCCGCCTCGACACCCTCGGCCCGGCATGGACTTCCACCGACCTGCAGCCCGATGCCCAGGGTGAGTACCTCGGCCAGGCGACCGCGCCCTCCGAGGGCTGGACCGCGGCGATGGTGGAGTTGACCTATGACCTCGGTGCGGCGGCGCCACTCAAGGTCACCACCTCGGTCACCGTCACGCCGGACCGTCTGCCCCATGAGGCCTTCCGTCCGGAGCTGCGGGTCAAGGGCTTCCTGAGCCGGTGAAGCTCCGGGGACACCCCTTGGAGGATCGGCCGAGCTCGGCTGGATGGCACTGAGGTGGGAGGGGATGGAGAGATGGGGTCTAAAAAGTTGTTCTTGATAATCTTTTTATGGATTCCGGTTTTTCCTCGACAGTTTCGGGCGTCGGGTGTGTAACAACATCAAATCCCGGTCGATCTTTCAGGCGACAGTCCGCGAGCGCGCGCTCGGCAATCCCCCTCCAGAGGTTGCCCGACCGCCCGCACGGGAATCCGCCCGGCACGATCCAACGGGGTTGTTCGCAACGCATCAGAACCAACCACCCATGAAACCCTCCCATCCCCGCACCGGCCTCTGGACCGCGGCCATCGCCGCGGCGCTCCTCCAGGCGCCCCTCGCCACGCAGGCCGAACTCTTCAAGATCGACTTCGGCCACATCGAAAACGAACGGATCCCGACCGATGCCGAGGGCACTCCCTTGGATCCCCAACCGCTCCTGCTCGACTGGGACGTCATTCCCACCTGGACTTTCGCGGAACCCAACTCGAACGTCACCGACGGTTCGGCCAGCATCAAGGGCGAAGCCAACGCCGCCGGCACCGAGGTCACTTGGAAGCTCAGGGACAGCTCGGACAAGCCAAACACCAAGGTCACCCTGACCATAATGGACAACCGGACGCTCGCCGAGAAGCTCTCCCCCGACGCCCCGCCTTACATGCTGGGCGGAAGCGCCAACAATCCCACGAAGGAAGGACGCGACGTGGTGTATGACGGCGTGCGGGTACCTGGCGTCGTCAAGGATGACTACCTCTATCGGAATCCCGATACCCCAGATACCGAGAGCTTGATGCGCATTGCAAATCTCACCCCTGGGACCTATAACGTAACCGTCTTTGAAGGCCGCACTTCGGACGCGTTCCGGGCCGGCAAGATTTGGGTGGACGACATCAAGGGCCTCAAGGAGCCCGCCACCCAAAACACCGGCAACTACTCCGGCAAGAACGACGCCGGGGAGGCAGTGCCCGACGGGCAACCCAGGACCGTCACCGTGAAGATCAATCCAGGCGACTACCTCTGGTTCGCCGAGATGGAGGACAATTCCGGCGGCATCAGCGGCATGATCATCCGCTCGGTGATTGATCCGGGGGCATCGAACGGACTGTTCAAAATCGATTTCGGCCAACTCGAAAACGAGCGGATCCCTAAAATCACGACCGCCAACCAGTCCGATGCCGGTTCGGAGGGTTCCGCCCCAGCGCCGTTGGCCGAGTGGAATGTGATCCCCACGTGGACCTTCTCCGAACCGAATGCCAACGTGACGGATGGGTCGGGCAGCATCAAAGGCACGGCCAACGCCGACGCCACGGAAGTCACCTGGAAGCTCACCGACTTCTCCAAGAGCCAGAACAAGAACGTCACGGTGTCGATCTTCAACAACGTCGCGCTCGACACGGAAAAGTCGTTCCCTCCGGCCACAGGCCAGACCGCCAACAACCCCACCAAGGAAGGCATCGCGGTCATGTATGACGGCGTCCTCGTGCCCGCCGCGGTCAAGGACGACTACCTGTACCGCAACCCGGACACCGACGGCAGCGAGATCCTCATGCGCTTCGCCGGCCTGAATCCCGGCAAGTACAACGTGACGGTCTTCGAGGGCCGCACCTCCGACGCCAACCGAACCGGTAAGATCTGGGTCGACGACATCAAGGGTTTGAAAGCCCCGGCCGCCCAGAACACGGGGAATTATTCCGGCAAGGGCGCCGACGGAACCGTCTATCCGTTGGGGCAACCGCGGACGATCGTCGTAGACATCAAGGCGGGCGAATTCCTCTGGTTCGCCGAGATGGAGGACAACTCCGGCGGCATCAGCGGCATGATCATCCGCGGGCTCCCGTCCGCCCCCTCGGCGGTCACGCTGCAGAGCGCCTCGGCCCTTGGCGGCGCGTTCACCGCCGTCGCTGGAGCGACCGTTGACGGCACGGCCAAGACCATCACCATCCCGGCGCCGTCGAGCTCGGCCTTCTACCGCCTGAGCGGTGCGTCGAAGATCAGCATCTCGACCAGCGGCGCCAACCTCGTCTTCAAGTACGAGTGACGAGGCCCCGGGCTGCCTGCGGCCCGACCCTCCACATCGATCAAGGAACTCGAGGGCCCCGGGGAAACCCGGGGCCCTTTTTGTGGACCGGCGATGCGAGCAGGGCCGCCGGCCGGGTTCACTCGTCGCCGCCCGACCCGCCACCCCCACCGCGGCCGCGCTTCTCCCAGCGGCGCTGGGCGCGCTCGGGCAGGGCGTTGTCCACCTTGGGCTGGTAGGCCTCCGGGCCGAATAGCCCCTGGATCGCCGCCTCAAACTCCCGGGACGGGGCGATCTGGAACCGGTCGTCGGGCTCGATCCACACCGTCTCGCCGCCCGGCAGGCGGAGGCCCAGGTAGAGGGCCACCGGGCCCGCATGGGCCTCCACCAATGCGCGCAGGTCCTGCAGCCGGGTGCCCCCGAGCTGGTCGGCGCGCAACCGAAGCTGGACCCGCTTGGTGAACTTCCGCGGCGCAGCGTCCAGCGGCAGGATCTCCTGCGGGAAGAGCTTGGGCCGCTCCTCGCCGGTGCTGACCTCGGCCGTCACCAGCAGCGCCTGGTTCACCACGAAGAGGTCGGCATGGCGGTCGTAGGACTCGTTCATCGCCAGGGCGGTGACGCTGCCGGTGATGTCCTCGAGGGTGACCATCGCGTAGGGCTTGCCCGTCTTCTTCGAGACCCCCTTCTGGACGGCCGAGACCAGCCCGCCGACCCGGGCCATCGACCGGTTGGCCAGACCGGCAAGGGCCTCGATGCTGTGGGTCGTGTGCCGGGCCAGGAGCTTCTCATAGGGTCCCAGCGGATGCCCGCTCACGTAGAAGCCCACCAGTTCCTTCTCGTCGGCCAGCTTCTGGGCCAGCGGCCAGTCCTCCTGCACGACGGCCTTGTCGGCCCGCTGGCGGGTCGCCGGGGCGGCCTCGAAGGTGTCGAGGAAGGACACCTGCCCGCGGGACTTGTCGGCCGCGTTGGCGCTGGCGCGCATCAGGGCCCGTTCGATCTGGTGGAACACGGTGGCCCGGTTGGGCCCGAGCGAGTCGCAGGCACCGGCCTTGACCAGGGCCTCGAGGCCCTTGCGGTTGACGGCTTTGGTGTCCACCCGTCCGCAGAGGTCCTCGAGGTCCTTGAAGCCACCGCCGAGGGACCGGGCCACCAGCAGCGCCTCGACCGCCCCCTCCCCCACGCCCTTGATGGCCGCCAGCCCGAAGCGGATCACCCGGCGATCCCCGGCCGCGGCCGCCGGGGCGAAGTGCAGGCCCGAGGCGTTGACATCGGGACCCAGGGTCTCGATGCCCAGGGTTCTGGCCTCGGCGATGTACTGGCTGAGCTTGGCCGTGTCGCCCTGGTCGTTGGTCATCATCGCGGCCAGGAACTCCACCGGGTGGTTGGCCTTCAGCCATGCCGTCTGGTAGGCGACGATCGCATATGCCGCCGCATGCGACTTGTTGAAGCCGTAGCCGGCGAACTTCTCCAGCAGGTCGAAGACCTCGTTGGCCTTGGGTGCGGCGATGCCATGGGTGGCCGCGCAGCCCTTCACGAAGTTCTCCCGCTGCTGGACCATCTCCTCGAGCTTCTTCTTGCCCATGGCCCGGCGCAGCAGGTCGGCGCCGCCGAGGGTGTACCCGGCCAGGATCTGGGCCGCCTGCATGACCTGCTCCTGGTAGATGAGGATGCCGTAGGTCTCGCGCGCGATGGGCTCCAGCAGGGGGTGGGGATAGAGGATCTCCTGCTCGCCGTGGCGTCGCTGGATGAAGTCCGGGATGAGGTCCATCGGACCGGGCCGGTAGAGCGAGATGAGGGCCGTGATGTGCTCGACCGAGGCGATCTTGAACTTCTTGCAGAGGTCGCGCATGCCGCCCGATTCCAACTGGAACACGCCGAGGGTCTGGGCGTTGTTGAGCAGGTCGTAGGTCTTGGCGTCGTCGAGCGGCAGGTTGTCGAGGTCGAGCTGCAGGCCGGTCGACTGGCGGACCATCTCGGCGGTGTTGCGGATGACCGTCAGGGTCTTGAGACCCAGGAAGTCCATCTTCAGCAGGCCCAGGTCGCCGACCGGGCCCATGGCATACTGGGTGACGATGCCGCCCTCGTCGTCCTGCTTGAGCGGCAGAAGGTTCACCAGCGGCTGGGCCCCGATCACCACGCCGGCCGCGTGGACGCCGACGCTGCGGGTCTGGTCCTCGAGGAGCAGGGCCGTGTCGATGAGTTCGCGGGTGATGTCCTCGCCGTCGTAGGCCTGCTTGAACTCGGCGTTCTTATGGAGCGCGTCCTCCAGGCCCCACTTCACGTCGGTGATCATCTTGGCCAGGCGGTCGGCCTCCGAGACGGCCAGGCCCATGACACGGCCCACGTCGCGGATCACCGACTTCGCGCCCATGGTGCCGAAGGTGATGATCTGGGCGACGGCGTCGCGGCCGTACTTCTCGCGCACGTAGTGGATGACCTCGGCCCGGCGGTCGTCGGCGAAGTCGATGTCGATGTCGGGCGGGCTGACGCGCTCGGGGTTCAGGAAGCGCTCGAAGAGCAGCCCGTAGCGCAGGGGGTCGACGTTGGCGATCTCGAGCAGGTAGGTGACCATCGAGCCGGCGGCCGATCCGCGCGCCACGCAGGCGATACCCCGGTCGCGGCCCCAGCGCACGAAGTCGCCCACGATGAGGAAGTACGAGACGTAGCCGGTCTTCTCGATGACCCCGAGTTCCAGGTCGATCCGGTCGAGGATCGTGCGCACGGCCGCATCGACCTGTGCCGGATCGATGGGGGCCGGTGTGCCCGGTGCCCCGGAGACCGCGGTGGGCGGGGCGTCGGCCGTTCCTGTTCCCGGCTCCGGTGCCGTTGGCGAGGCCGGAGCGGGCGGTTTCTCCTGAACGAGGAAGGCCAACCGCTCGGGCTGGGTCACGGTCTCGACGACGATGGCCGATCCCTCCACATGAGCCTGGATCGAGTAGCGGAGGCGGAGTCCGTCGCAGAGCAGCTTGCGCAGGTAGCCCTCGCGAGTCCACGTCTCGGGAGGCTGGAAGACCGGGTAGTGCTCGGCCCCCTTGCCGTAACGGATGTCCACGTGGCACTTGTCGGCCACCTCCACGGTGTTGAGCACCGCCTCGGGCACCTCGGCGAAGAGGTGTTTCATCTCCTGAGGTGAGCGCAGGAAGAACTGCTCCTGCGTATAGCGCATCCGCTTGGCGTCGCTGAGCAGGGACTGGGTGCCGATGCAAATCAGGCAGTCGTGGGCGCGGGAGTGCTCCTTCTGGACGTAGTGGACGTCGTTCGTCGCCACGCACTTGAGGCCGAACTCCTTGGCCCACGGGAGGAGTTGCCGGTTGACCTTGGCCTGCTCCGGGATGCCGTGGTTCTGGAGCTCGAGGTAGAAGTTCCCGGGCCCGAAGGTCTGCTTGAAGAAATCGATGGCGTTCCGGGCGCGCGGAAGGTCGTCCTTCAGGATGGCCTCGGGGATCTCGCTGGCAAGGCAGCCGCTCAGGCCGATGAGCCCCTGTCCATGGACGGCCAGGAGTTCCTTGTCGATGCGGGGCTTGTAGTAGTAGCCCTCGAGATGGGCCATGGTGACCAGCTTGACCAGGTTCTTGTAGCCGATCTCGTCGCGGGCCAGCAGCACCAGGTGGTGGTACACGCCGCGCATGCCGCCCGAGCCCTGCTTCTTCTCGAGGCGGGACCCCGGGGCGACATACACCTCACAACCCAGGATGGGCTTGATGCCGGCCTTCTTGGCCGCCGAGTAGAATTCGATCGCACCGAACAGGTTGCCATGGTCGGTCATGGCCAGGGCGGGGAAGTCCAGTTCCTTGGCGCGCGCCATCAGCCGGTCGAGGCGGCAGGCGGCATCGAGCAGGGAGAACTCGGTGTGCAGATGGAGATGGGCAAAGTCGGCGGGCATCGCTGGGTGCCACTATGCGAACCCATCGCCCCGGCAACAAGCGCCGGAGGGCCCTGCGGCAGATTCCGGCCTCCTGTTCAAAAAACGCCAACCCGACGGTTTTTGGTCAAGGTCGGGACGATGGACCCCCGGCTGAAGGCCTCGAAACGAGTTGGCAAGGGATAAGCTCCTGCGGACTTCGTGGAACCGGTGATCCAACCTCGCGCGACAGCCGATCGAGGGTCACTGCCCCCCGCCGTCGCCATCATGACGCCGGCAACCATCCCATCCCCATCCCCGAACGGTTCCGGCGAACAGGCTTGAACCGGTGCTTCTGAACATCCCTGGCCCGGAGGTCGCTCCACCGCCCTCCGGGTTTTCTTTTGCCCCGGTCGCTTGTGGGGGGGTCAGCCTCATCGGGATTCCCTCCGGCGTCCGGGCAACCGTCCGAACTGGTGGATCCAGAACCCGTGCAGGAACCGGCGCAGATCGAGCACGGCCTCGGGCGGGGCCTCGAGGGAAGCCAGGGCGCTCCACTCGGCCGTCAACAGCGATTCCATGAGGTCGGCAGCCCCGGGTGGCAGGGATTCCGGATCGGGTTGGAGTCCCTGAAGGGCCAGGAATCGCAGGTCCCAGGCGAACCGGGCGCGCGCCATCGGACCCTGGATCTCGAGGAAGGCCAGGAACTCGAGGAAGAGCCGGTGCACCTCGGGCTGCGGCGTCTCGGTCTCGGTGACCTGCTCAAGGGTGGCCACCGCGTGGGCGACCAGTTCCAGCGCGTCGATCCGCTGCCCCAGGGCCTCGTGCGGATGCCGGACCACCACCTCGCCCAGCGTGTGCAGGTCTCCCCGGCGGCTGCGGCGGAAGGAGAACTCGGCCTCGAAGCACCAGTCGAGCCGGCCCCGCAGGGCGGACTTGGGACCCCGGGCCCCCTTGGCCACCGTGGCGAGGCGGCCCAGGTCCGGGGTCAGCCAGTGGACCACGAGGCTGGTGTCACCCAGCGGTCGGAGCCGCAGGATCACGCCCCCGGAGCGCTCGGAGGTCATGGCCGCCGGCCCGTCCGAGCGTCTGGCCGGCCCGGGCTCCGACCCCCGGTGCCCGGCCGCGCGATGGACCCGGGCTGGGCGGCCGCCCAGCGCACCCAGCGGTTTTCCTGGCGCTTCATCACCCGCCGGGCCGCCGGGTCGAGGTCGTCGAAGCCGCGCAGGTGCAGGATCGCATGGATGACATAGCGGACGACCTCGGCATCCCAGCTCGTGCCGAAGTCCCGGGCCTGCGCCACGGCGTCGGCGACCGAGATGAAGCACTCGCCGTGCAGGCGACCAGCGGTCGACCCGTGGTCGAAGGTGATGACGTCGGTGGAGCCCTCGTGCCCGAGGAAGGCCTCGTTCACCCGGGCCATCTCGCGGGGACCCACCAGGTGCACGCCCAGTTCGGCCCCGAGGCCCATGGCCGCCAGCAGGTCGAGGACCCTCCGGCGCAGCGCCCTCAGGCACACCGGGTGGTCCTTCTGGCGATTGCGCAGGAGGAGGACGACGGACCCCGGCGAGGCCCCGGGGACGGTCGGCACCGGCGTGGCCGGGAGCGGGACGGGGCGACGGCTCACGGCGGCTCCTAGAACCCGAGCCGCGACAGCTCGCGCTCCAGGGCGGCCTGGAAAGCCATGAGGTCGGGCTGGGACGGGCGGTAGCCCTTCTCGTCGGCGACGAGCCCGGGCCGGCCGTAGGTGTCGATGAGCCAGGCCGCCCCCTTGCCGTCGGAGAAGCGCACCCGGCCGCTGACCATCGCGTTGGGCCGGGAGACGGCATCCACGGTCACCTGCACATCGCCGCCGGCGGGCCCGCCTTCCGGAGGCACGACCTCGTCGGGCTCGACCGGCGCCGCGGAGGCGGGTCCTGCGGTCGTGGCCGGGGAGGGCGGTGCGGGCGGCGCCTTGGGCGGCTCGGGGTCCTTGGGCACGACCTTCAGGTCGTCGATGAGGAAGCGCACCTCCATGTAGGTGAGCTTGAGGGCGAAGTCGGTCTCGAGACGCCGCTGGAAGTCCGACAGCTTCATGCCGTCGGCGATCCACTGGCGGGCGATCGTCTGCTGCTCGGGGGAGAGGGAGGCCATGTCGATGGGGCGGAGGCTAGGGGTTGGCGGGGACGGGGTCAGTCACGGAAGTTCACGAAATCGAGAGCCACCGGGAATTCATGGCCCCGGCAAGCGGCGATGACGGCCTGGAGATCGTCGCGGTTCTTGCCCGCCACCCGAAGCTCATCGCCCTGGATCGAGGCCGTGACCTTGAGGCCCAGGCCGCGGACGAAGGTGCCGATCTCCTTGGCGGCGGCGCTGTCGATGCCCTGCTTGATCTTGATGGACTGGCGCGCGTGCCCCAGGGGCGACAGCTCGGCCTCGCCCTCGTCCAGGCTCTTGGGCGAGATGCCGCGCTTGGCCAGACGGAGCCTCACGATTTCCACCAGCGCCGTCATCTTGAAGGCGTCCGGGGCGCGCAGCTTGATCTCGTGCTTCTCGAGCACGATCTCGGCGCCGGATCCCTTGAAGTCGAAGCGCGTGAGCAGTTCCTTCTGGGCTTGGTGGACGGCGTTCTCCACCTCCATGGGATTGACCTTCGAGACGATGTCGAAACTCGGCATGGGTCGATGCTAGCCGATGGGCCCGCGCCCGCAACGGGTCACCCCGCCGTGGGGCTGACGACTCCGGTTCGGGGCTTGGTGCCCCCGGGCCGCCGGCCCTAGTCTGTTGCCCACGCATGGAAATCGCCCCGCCCAACGAGGGTCCCGGGACGGACGGCCCGAAGGCCCCTCCGCTGGTGCCCGGCACCCTCTACCTCGTGGCCACGCCGATCGGCAACCTGGAGGACATCACCCTGCGGGCCCTGCGGGTGCTGGGCGGGTGCACGGTCGTCGCCGCCGAGGACACGCGTCGCACCGGCCAACTGCTCACCCATTTCGGCCTGCGCAAGCCCATGGTGAGCTTCTTCCGCTTCAACGAGGCGCGGCGAGGAGCCGAGATCCTCGACCGCCTGCGGGCCGGGGACACCGTCGCGCTGGTGAGCGACGCCGGCTCTCCCGGCATCAGCGACCCGGGCGAACGCCTCGTGGCCGAGGCCCTGGCGGCCGGGCTGCGCGTGGAGCCCGTGCCCGGCGCCTGCGCGCTGGTGGCCGGGCTGACGGCCAGCGGCTTGCCGACCGGATCGTTCCACTTCGCGGGCTTCCTGCCCCACAAGTCCGGCCAGCGGGCCCGCGAGCTGGCCCGGCTCGGTGCGATCCCGGGCACGTTGGTGCTGTACGAGTCGCCCTTCCGCGTCGAGCGCCTGCTCGGCGAGTTGCAGCGGCTCCTGCCCGGGCGCCGGGTGGTGCTGGCCCGGGAACTGACCAAGAAATTCGAGGAGTGGCTGCGGGGGACGCCCGCCGAGCTGGCCGCCGAATGGGCCCGCCGGCCGCGCAAGGGCGAGTTCGTGGTCATGGTCGGCCCTGCCGACGGGCCGGAAGCGCCCATCGGGGACGAGGCCGCGGACGCGGGGGAAAATCCCGGGGACGACGCCGGCAACCATCCCGGCAACGACACCGGGAGGGCGGACGGCCCGGGCTGACCCCGACATCGGGCCCACGGATCAACCGGCGGGCTTGAGGCGCTGGCGGACGAGCACCGCGGCGCCCGTGATGCCGGCCTCGTCGCCCAGCTTGCTGGCGAGGATGTCCACCCCCTTGAGCGTGCCCGGCATCGCGTAGTCGGCCGCCGTCTCGAGGATGGTCGGCAGGAGGTCGTCCTCGAGGGCATCCATCACGCCGCCGCCGAGCACCACCGTCTGCGGGCTGAGGATGTTCACGAGGTTGGCCACCGCGATGCCCGTGTGGCGGGCGGCATCCTGAAGCACCTTGGCCACGAGCTTGTCGCCCTTGCGCAAAGCCTTGCGAAGGTCGCCGCTCTTGAGGTCGGTGATGCCCTCGCCCTCCTTGAGCAGCTCGGTCAGCAGGGTCTTCTCGCCCTCCTTCACCCGGCGGGCCAGCTCGCGGAAGATCGCCGTCCGGCTGGCCAGCGCCTCGAAGCAGCCGCTGTTGCCGCAGCCGCATTTCGGGCCGCCGACCTGGATCACCATGTGGCCCACCTCGCCCGCCGTGCGGTTGAACCCCGAGTAGAGCCTGCCGTCGAGCATCAGGCCGCCCCCGACGCCGGTGCCCAGGAAGATGCCCAACAGGCTGGAGGGGCGTCCCTTGAGCTCCACCTCGTGGATGCCGAGGGTGCAGGCGTTGCAGTCGTTCTCCACGAACACCGGCACGCCCAGGTGCTTCTCCAGGGCCTTCTGGAGCGGCGCGTTCTTCCACTGGAGGTTCGGGGCAAAGATCACCTCGCCCGACTCGGGATCGACCGCCCCCGGGGCGCCGATGCCCACGCCGCGCACCTGCTTGAAGGTGAGGTCGGCCTCGTCGACCGCGTCGCGGACGCACCGCGACACCCGCTCCACCACCGACTCGAAGCCACGCGAGGCCTTGGTGCTCAGCTTGACCGTCTGGAGGAGGTTGAGCTGCGGAGTGAAGATCCCGGCGAGGATCTTGGTGCCCCCCAGGTCGACCCCGACCAGGACCTCCGGCTTGATGGCGTCGGACATGCGGTTTCCGAACTCATCAGGCTGTCAACCCCGCCCCGGCGGCAAGGAAAACATGGTGACAAATCATCCCCCGGAAGCCCCGGCCCGCCGGCCGGCCACTCAGCGCACCAGCTTGAGCAGTCCGTAGGCGATGGCGGCCGTGATCGGCAGGGTGAGCACCCAGGCCCACAGGATGCGCTCGACCACGCTGAAGTTGAGCGCGCTGAAGCGCTTGGCGCAGCCGACACCCATGATGCTGGTGGTGATCGCGTGGGTCGTGCTGACGGGCATGCCGAAGTGGGCCGCGACGCTCAGCACGGTGGCCGCCGTGGTCTCGGCCGCGAAGCCGTGCACCGGCTGCAGCTTCACCATCTTGTGGCCCATGGTCTTGATGATCTTCCAGCCGCCCGCAGCCGTGCCGAGGGCCATGGTCAGCGCGCACACGATCTTGATCCAGGTGGCGATGGACTCCTTGCCCGCCGCATCGGTCACCATGGGGTGCCGCAGGAACTCCAGCCACTGGGGGGCCTCCTGCAGGGTGCCAGCCTTCTGGGCGCCCACGAGGGCCAGGGCGATGATGCCCATGGTCTTCTGGGCGTCGTTGCTTCCGTGGCTGAAGCCCATGTAGGCCGCGCTGGCCAGCTGGGCCTTGCCGAAGACCCGGGTGACCCAGCGGGGCGTCCAGGTGCGCAGCAGCAGGTACAGCAGCGTCATCAGGAGCAAGCCGACCAGGAAGCCCATCATCGGCGAGAGGAACATGGGGAGGATCACCTTGTAGAGCAGCCCGTCGAACTTGTACCAGGGAACGCCGTCCTTGGCCTTGGCGAAGATGATCACCGCCAGCCGGTCGCCGGAGGCCGCGAAGCCCGCACCGACCAGGCCGCCGATCAGCGCGTGGCTGGAGCTGGAGGGCAGCCCGAACCACCAGGTCACCAGGTTCCAGACGATGGCCCCGGTGAGGGCACAGATGAGCATCTGGGTGCCGATCTCGGACGGGATGAGCTTCGAGTCGAGCAGCCCGGAGCTGATGGTCTTGGCCACGGCCGTGCCGTAGAGGGCCCCGACGAGGTTGGTGAAGGCCGCCAGCAGGATGGCCAGGCGCGGCGTCAGCACCTTGGTGGAGACCACCGTGGCGATGGAGTTGGCCGTGTCGTGGAACCCGTTGATGTACTCGAACACCAACGCGACCACGATCACCGTCAGCAGCAGGGTCATGGGAAGAAGGGGGCTCTTGGAGGTCTCAGGAATTCTTGAGCACGATCTGCACGATCACGTTGCCGGCGTCGCGGCACCGATCGATGACCTTCTCCAGCAGGTCGTAGAGATCCTTGAGGGCCACCACCGTCACGGGGTCGTGTTCGGCCTGGTACAGGGCCCGGATGAGCTCGACCATGTGCTTGTCGGCCTCGCCCTCGAGGTACTGGAGCTTGTCGTTGCGCTCCTTCATCCGGGGCAGGTCGGGCGAGTGTCGCAGGTCGCGCACCATGGTCAGCAGGGTGTCCATGGAGTCCTGGAGCAACTGGGTCTGGCGGGAGAAGTCGGCCCGTTGGACGCGCACGGGACAGATCAGGAAGCGCTCGGTGAAGCGCTCCAGGGTGCGCGGGATCTTGTTGAGCGCGGTGGCCAGGGCGTCGATGTCCTCGCGCTCGAGGGGCGTGACGAAGGTGGTGATGAGGCGCTCCTGGAGCTCCTCGGTGATGCGTTCCTCCTTGCGGCGGACCAGCGCCGACGAGTCGAGGGCGGCCGCGCCGGGGCTGGCGAGGGTCTTGGCCAGCAGGTGGACGCTTTCCTGGGCCTCGGCCGCGCTGCGCTCCAGCAGGTCGAAGAAGACGTCGCCGCCGCCGATGAGTCGTTGGAGTGAGAACATGGTGTGATGGAAGGGTTGGAGGGTTTCGTGGAGATTACAGGAGGGTGACGATCCGGTGACAATCAGGACCCGGTGCGATCCTCAATAGTTGATCTGGGCCTGGAGGCTGATGCGGTCGGCGGAGGTGGTGTCGTTGTAGGGCGCCAGGCGGGTGTTGGTGCGGTCGAAGGTGTGCGTGTATTGCAGGGTGAACTCCACCGGGGTCCAAGGCGACCATTCGATGCCGAAATCCAGCTCGTTGACCAGCGAATGCGGGGCGTTCACCGCGAACTTGCGGCCGCCGGAATAGTACTGCCAGCGGGCGAACGGATACCAGTGGCCCAGCTTGTTCTGGTCCTTGTAGGCCAGCTGCACATAGCCGCCGTGCAGGGTCTCGGCGCCGATGGACCGGCTGCCAGGGGACAACTCCGGCCCCCGGCCCACGTTCCATTCGGCCTCGATGCCGAAAGGCTGGGGATACCACACGGCGCTCAGGCCGACGCGCTCGTCGGTGATGCCGCCGACCCGCGTCGACGGGATGAAGGAGCTGCCACCCACCGTGATGGCCTGCGTGCCCGAGACGAACCGTCCGGAATACGCCTGCACCCCGGCCTCGAAGAACTGGCCGTTGGAGAACTGGAACGGATAGCTCACCCGGGCGATGACGTGGGGCGTGTCGTTGAGGTCCAGCTTGTTGAGTCCCTGGCCGGAGTAGGCGCCGAACCCGACCACGCCATAGTCGCCCGAGCCCTTGAGACCCAGCTTGATGAGTTCGGCGTACCGCTTGCGGATCTCGTCGGGCGCCCAGTAGAAGAACGCTCCGAGGTCGCGCTCGCCCTCGGCCGCCGAATTGATGGCATCGACCCGCTCCAGCGGTCCGCGATTGCCCGAGGACTGCATGTTCGACCAGCCGAAGGGCACCTTGGACTGGCCGATCCGCACCCGGTATTCCTTGGCCTTGTCGAGATACACGTCGCCGTACAGGTCACGCAACTGGACGGAGAAATCGCCGCTGCCCGGGGAGGCGTTGAGGTCGGGCTGCACGTACAGGCCGAGGTGCTCGGAGACATCGCCGCTGAGGATGATGCGGCCACGGCGGATGAAGAAGGTGTTGTTCTCGGCCACCGACCGGTCGTTGGGCACGTTCAGCTCAGCCCCGTCGCGGTCCAGGATGGAGTGGTAGCGGAACTGGGTGTACCCGCGCAGGTTGAGCTGGTCGTACCATTTCGGCGCCTTGGGCTTCTCGGCGGACTTGTCGGCAGGCCTGGCCGGGGATGAGGGCGACGAGGACGACGTCGGCGCGGCAGCGGTCTCGACCGGCTTGGCGGACGAGGGCTGGACGGCGGGAGCCGGGACGGGTGTCGCGGGTGACGGCGGCGCCACCGTGGCCGTGGCCGTGACGGAGGGCGCCGGCCCCGATTCCGCCTGTGCGGCGGCGACCAGGTCGTCGTACTCCTGGGCCGTCAGGGTGCCGCGATCCTTGAGGACCTTGAGCAGCTTCAGCAGGGCCGGGTTGGAGGCCTCGGTGGAGAACGAGGGACCCGCCACAACCAGGGCGGCGGCCAGCAGGACTCGGCAGGAGAGGGATCGGCGCATGGACATCGGGGTCGGGTCCATTTTGGACCGGACACGGGCCGACGTTTGGGATTGCGTGTCACGAACTTAGGGCTCCGGAGTTACGATCATGTGACAAACGGATTCCGGTCCCCAGGGCGGGTGGGGGGATGGCCTCAGTGACCGGCGGGGTGCCGGTACCGCCGCTCGCCGGCCCGCACGGCGAGGGGCAGGTGGTTTCCGGGCGGGGTGCGCGGGCAGGTGGCGAAGGGCGTGAAGGCGCAGGGCGGGTTGTAGGCGCGATTGAAATCGAGGGTCGTCCAATCGGAACCGTCCGGCTTGGGCGCATGCAGGAAGCGGCCGGCCGCGTAGGTTCCGCGCCCGTTGGTCGTGTCGCCGAAGAGCACGAACAGGTCGTCCGTCTCGGTGTCGACGGCCGCCTGGAGCCGGTGGGTGGCACCCTCCAGCTCAAAGACCAGGGTGCCCGCCAGGGGCAGGCTCTCCCGGGTGCCGATGACCGTGGCCAGCCCCAGGGTCGCGCCCGGGGCGGCGGGCTCGAGCCGGGCGGGCACGACCCAGCGCCGGGACCATCCGAAGCACGGCAGGCCGGTGAAGCCCGTGCGGGTCGGCGCCAGGGAATCGCGCACGCGCAGGCCCAGCCGTCCGTCGCGGTCGATCACCGAGATGCGCAGACCGCCCACCGAGAGCGTGTCGGGACGGGCACCCCGGGCGTCCGTGGCCACCGGGCCGCCGTCGAAGGGTTGCCCATTCCGGAGCACCGGGACGCCGGGCGACGGCTCGAAGCGCACCTCGCCACCGCGGCGGTGCCACACCCCGACCACCCCGGGCGCACGGCCGGCCGGGAAGACCAGCGCCTGATCCGGCCGCGACCCGCTGGTCGAGGCCCCCTCGGGCAACCAGTGCAGGCCGACGAGGCTGGCCCATCCATCGGTGCCCGCCACCGACTCGAGGCGCACGGCCCGCCAACGCGCCCAGTCGGCCTCCTCGGCCTCCGACGCGGCCATGCCGGGCCCGGAGGTGCAGCCCGGGATCATCGCCAGCAGGCCCAGCAGGCCCAGGAGCGCACGCAGCGGCCAGGTGGCGGCGACAAACGACCCTGCGGCCACGTTCGATGGTATCCTGGACGGGGGCTTCACGGGGACAGGTTGCCCGGACGGGGACGTCCACGCAAACGACCTGTCGGAAGGACCGGAGGGCCACGGCCGGTCGCAGGGGTTGGGATTGCCGCCCTCGCCAAGCGGATCCTCCGGCGGTGTTTCCGGATTGCCGACCACGGCCCCGGACCGGCTTCATGGAGTCGATGCCGCAAGCCTTCATCGTCGACGCCGTGGTGCGGGAAGTCCGCCGCCTCGAGGGCTATCCCGACCTCTCCGTGCTGGACCTGAGCTGCGGGGAGGGTGAGGTGCTGTCGCGGCTGGCGGCCGACGGGTGCCGAGTCCGGGGAACGCACTTCCGCGACGACGACTACATCGTCGAGGACCGGGCCCGCCTCGCCGCGCTGCCGATCACCCGTGGCGTGGACCTGCAGCAGCGCCTGCCCTTCCCGGACGGATCGTTCGACCTGGTGCTGTTGACCGAGGTGCTCGAGCACCTCGACTCGCATTTCCACATCCTCGCCGAGGTCTCGCGGGTGGTCCGTCCGGGCGGACACTTCGTCTTCAGCACCCCGAACCTGCAACGCCTGCATTCGCGGCTGCAGTTTTTCCTCACCGGCAAGCACAAGCTCATCCGCCGACGTGTCGGCTGGGACCAGACGGCGGCCGACCGGTACGCCTTCCACATCGGGCCCGTGGATTTCCCGCTGCTGCACGCCGCGCTCGGCTGGGAGGGGTTCCGGATCCTCCGGCTGGGCCTCACCCAGCTGAAACTCAAGTCGGTGCTGCTTTCGCCGCTGTGGCCGCTGGTCTGGCTGTCGTGCCGCCTCACCGTGGACAAGGACGCCCGGCGCAACCCCGTGCTGCGCGAGACCGAGCGCTCGCTCAACCGGTGGCTCTCGGACCCTTCGATGCTCTTCAGCGAGCAGCTCCTCGTGGTGGCCCGACGCCACGAGCCTCCCCGGGCCACGATCCCGCCACATTGATCCCGCCGGCGGCGGCCGGTGCCCCGGCAGCGGGAGGCTTGGCACCGGAGGGGGGAACGCCGGGGGGAGTGGCCAGGCAGGGCATGGACCAGGCGAGCGTGACCAGGAGGCCGATCGCACGGAAGGCATCGGGATTCATGGGATCGTCGGGGGCCATCGAAGCGACCCATGCGATCGGGAGCGCCGGATGGGTCGTCCGAGTGGTTGCCGTCCTCACTCGCTAGTCCAAAGGACGCAGGCCGTCGAGCCTGATCGGACCGGCAGGCGCCGGGGCAAGTCGATACGGTCAGCGCCGACCCTCTGGCCCCGGGAACCGCGTTCGGTCGACGCGGACCTCGACCGGCTGGTTGGGAACATTGCCTCCCAGGTTTGCCGACCCCGGGTTTCGAGTTCATACTCGAGGCTCCGGTTCCCGTGGCTTGAATCGGCAATCGACCATTCCGGCACCGCACCTTCAACCTCATGCATTCGGCGACCTTCCTGCAGGACCTGGCGGTGGTGATGCTCGTGGCCGGCCTGGTCACGGTGCTCTTCCGCCGGTTGCGCCAGCCCGTCGTGCTGGGCTACATCGCGGCGGGGGTGATCATCGGGCCGCACACGCCGCCCTTCCCCCTGATCCGCGACGAGGCGACGATCCACACGCTGGCCGAGCTGGGCGTGATGCTGCTGATGTTCTCGCTCGGCCTCGAGTTCAGCCTGAAGAAGCTGCGCCAGGTCGGGCGGACCGCCTTCATCACGGCCTCGGTCATCGTCCTGACCATGGGCTGGGTGGGCTACGAAGTGGGCCAACTCTTCCGCTGGAGCCCCATGGACAGCCTCTTCCTCGGGGCGATGCTGTCGATCTCGTCCACGACCATCATCGTCAAGGCCCTGGCGGAACTGGGGAAATCGAAGGAACCCTTCGCCCAGCTCATCTTCGGGGTGCTCATCATCGAGGACATCCTCGCCATCGCCATGATCGCGCTGCTCTCGGGCATCGCCACGACCGGCGGCCTGAGCGTGGGCGAGGTGGGCAGGACCCTCGGACGGCTGTCCCTCTTCCTCGTGGCGACGCTGGTGGCCGGGCTGCTCGTCGTGCCGAGGTTCCTGTCCTACGTGGCGGGATTCCGAAGCCCGGAGACGCTGCTGGTCACGGTGCTGGGCCTTTGCTTCGGGGTGTCGCTGCTGGCGGTCAAGCTCGGCTACAGCGTGGCCCTCGGGGCCTTCCTCATCGGGGCGGTGATCGCCGAGTCGCGCGAGATCCACCGGATCGAGGCCCTGGTGGAACCGGTGCGCGACATGTTCAGCGCGGTCTTCTTCGTGGCCATCGGCCTGATGATCGATCCCGCCCTGCTGGCGCAATACTGGCAGCCCATCGTGGTGATCAGCGTCGCGGTCATGGTCGGGCAGGTCGCCAGTTGCACCTTTGGCACCTTCCTCTCCGGCCACGACACGCGCACCTCCCTCCGGGTGGGCATGGGGCTGGCCCAAATCGGGGAGTTCTCCTTCATCATCGCCGCACTGGGGCAGGACCTCGGGGTGACCAGCAGGTTCCTCTACCCCATCGCCGTGGCCGTGTCGGCGCTCACCACGCTGGCAACCCCGTACCTCATCCGGGGCAGCGATTCGGTGGCGTCGCGGTTCGAGCGGACGGCGCCCAGGTGGCTCACCGACACCCTGCAGATCTACACCGACTGGGTGGGCCGGCTCGGCCGCCGCAATCCCGACCGGGTGAGCCGCTTCGTGCGCAAGTGGACGCTGCAGATGCTGCTCAACGTCGCCCTCGTCGCGGTGGTGTTCGTGGTGGTGTCGTTCGTGGCGGCCCGCTGGCCGGCAGGTCCCGTGCCGGGGGTCCCGGAGCCGTGGATGCGCTCGGCGTATTGGCTGGCCGCGGTGGTGCTGTCGCTGCCCATGCTCCTGGCGACCTTCGGCAAGCTGCGGGCGCTGGGCCTGCTGCTGGCCGAGACCAAGGTCACGCAGCGGTCGGCCGGCGTGCGGGCCCCGGCGATCCGGGCCATCGTGGCCCAGGTGATCCCGATCGGGGGATCGGCGATCCTCGGGCTGTACGTGCTGGTGCTCAGCTCGACGCTGCTGACCTCGGGACGCGCGCTGGCGGTGCTGGCCGCGATGGCCGCGGTGCTGGCCTGGGTGCTGCGCCGCACCTTCGTGCGGTTGTATTCCAGGGCCCAGAATGCCCTGACCGACACGCTGGCCGAGCCGCCTGCCGCACCCGGGCATGGACCGGGGACCTCCCCGCCTCCGACGCCGGAGCTTCCGGCCCTCCTGCGCGATGCGCACCTGCAGACGCTGCCGGTCGGGCCGGGTTCACCGGCCATCGGGCGGCGCCTGCGCGAGCTGCAGCTTCGCACCCTCACCGGGGCGAGCATCGTGGGGATCGACCGCGAGGGCGGCAGCCTGGTCAACCCGGGCGCCGACGAGGAACTGCGCGTGGGCGACCGTCTGCTGCTGCTGGGCAGCCCGGGCCAGCTCGAGTCGGCCCGAGGGCTCATCTTCCCGTCCCAAGGACGTCCGATCCCGAGGGCGGCCTGAGCCACGGCGCGCACCCGCCCCCCCAGAGGGACATCGACCCCGAGGCTCAGCGCGGGGTCCTGGGAGCCTGTCCAGGCAGCGTCTCGAGGCCGTTGTCCACGGCCCGCAGCTTGGCGTAGCGGGTGGCCACGGTGAAGGCGTTGGTCCAGGCGATGTAGTAGCCGGGAAGGCCGTCGAGGAAGCCGCCCTTGAACACGTAGCCCCGCAGGAAGCGCCACCGCGGACGCACCAGCAGGTCGATCCACGTGGCCCTCCGGCCCGCGGCCCGGGCCGTCTGGACGAAGGCCGTGCTGTACGGGCCGATCTTGGCGACCTGGCGGTCGATGCTCTCGTTGCTGTAGTGGAGCAGATCCGATCGGAGTCGGGCGACACGACCGTCGACCTGCAGCAGGGCGTGCGGGTCCTCGCCGCCCCAACGGGCCCGGCCACGGCGGGCCAAGCGGACGACCCGGTCGGGGTACCAGTCGCCGTGGCGGATCCATCGTCCGAGGAAACGGGTGCACCTGGGACAGCTGAAGGCCCCGACGCCCGGGTCGGCCATGGTGATGGCACGGGCGATCTCATCCCTGAGTTCCGGACCGACCACCTCGTCGGCGTCGAGGTTGAGCGTCCACTCGGCGGAGGTCTTGGCCAGGGCCGAGGCCTTCTGGGCGATGAACCCCTTCCAGGGTTCGCGCACCACCCGCGCGCCGTGGGCGACCGCCAGTTCCTCGGTCCCATCGGCCACGTCCTGCTGCAGCACGACGACCGTCTCGGCGGTCCAGCCCCGGACGCTCTCCAGGGCGGCTCCGAGACGATGGACCTCGGCACCCGAGACGACGTAGACCGAGATGGGCAGGGGTTGGGAGGGAGAGGACATGGGGGACCCGGGGCGCGACCGGAAAACGGAACCGGGACAACCCCGGGACCGGAGCGAGTGAACCATCCCCAGGGACGCTTGCCTACTCCCCTGCGGCGGGAACGGAAGGACCACGGGAGGCCCGCGGTGCCGACGCCGGGACGGCCAAGTCAGGCAAGCCCGACCGCGGCCATCACGGCCTCGCGGGTGGCCTTGGCCAGGATGGGCTCGAAGCCCGCCACGCGGATGGCCGTGTCGGGATCCTTCAGGCCGTGCCCGGTCATGGTGGCCGTCACCAGCGATCCCTCGGGGATCTCGCCCAGGCGCACGGCCTTGATGAGGCCGGCCAGCGGGGCGGCGCAGGCGGGCTCGACCATCACGCCCTCGGTGAGGGCCAGGAGCTTGTAGGCGTGCAGGATCTCCTCGTCGGTCACGGAGCGGATGGAGCCCTGGCTCTCGCGGGCGGCATCCACCGCGCCCTGCCAGCTGGCCGGGTTGCCGATGCGGATGGCCGTGGCGACGGTCTCGGGGTTGGGGACCGGGTGACCCAGCACCAGCGGTGCGGCCCCGGCGGCCTGCCAGCCCATCATGCGCGGCAACGTGTCCGAGAGGCCCGCGTCGGCGTACTCGCGGAAGCCGCGCCAATAGGCCGTGATGTTGCCGGCGTTGCCCACCGGCAGGAAATGGAAGTCGGGCGCGTCGCCCAGGGCGTCGCAAATCTCGAAGGCCGCCGTCTTCTGGCCCTCGATGCGCACGGGGTTCACCGAGTTGACCACCTCGACGAGGCCGGTCTGGCCCAGCTCGCGCACGATGTTGAGCGCGTCGTCGAAGTTGCCCTCGATGCTCACGGTGGTGGCCCCGTACAGCAGCGCCTGCGACATTTTGCCGTGGGCGATCTTGCCCTGGGGCAGCAGCACCACGCACTTGAGGCTGGCCCGGGCGGCATAGGCGGCCGCGCTGGCCGAGGTGTTGCCCGTGCTGGCGCAGACGACGGTGGTGGCACCCCGCTCCTTGGCCTTGGTGATGGCCATGGTCATGCCCCGGTCCTTGAACGAGCAGGTGGGGTTCATGGCCTCGTACTTGAGGCGCAAGTCGAAGTTCCCGCCGATGGCCGCCACGAGATTGGGCACCGGGATGAGCGGCGTGTTGCCCTCCAGCAGGGTGACGACGGGGGTCTCGGCGGTCACCGGCAGGAAGCGGGCGTAGCGGCGGATGACTCCGGGCCACGCGGCCGCAGGGGTGGGGGTGGAACTCATGACGTCGTCGATTGAGGGGAGGCTGACCGGGGTCGGTCGGTGGGAAAAGGGGGGGGAGTCTCCGGGGGTCTCTCAGGCGGGGTCGGTGGGGCTTAGGCCATGGCCCGGGCGATGGCGTTCCACCACCCGTCGTGCAACTGGGCCACGGGCGCGGAGAGTTCCCCCGCAGGGGTCTTCAGGACGAGATGGTCGCCGCCCGCGGTGCCGATCTGGACCGCCGGCACGCCCATGGCCTTGGCCTGCTTGAGCACGCGGCCCGCATCGATGGCCGCGACCGAGACGACCACGCGGTTCTGGGTCTCGCCGAACAGGAGGGCGTCGAGACGGGCCCCCTCGGCGCAGGCGCCGAGGTCGACCATGGCCCCGAGGAAGCGGTGGCTCTCGCGGGCCACCTGTTGGCTGAAGCACGATTCGGCCAGGGTCACGGCCAGGCCGCCCTCGCTGCAATCGTGGGCGCTCTTCACCACGCCCTCGCGGATGAGGCCGAGCAGGGTGGTGTGCAAGGTCTGGGCGACCGTCAGGTCGACGCGCGGCGGCAGGCCGTTCTTCTGGCCGTGCACGCTCTTGAGGTAGGCGCTCCCGCCGAGGCCCTGGATCGGATCGGCCAGGTCCACGGGCGCCCCGAGCAGCAGGATGGCGTCGCCCGCATCCTTGAACCACTGGGTGGTGATGTGCTCGGGCTTCTCGATGATGCCGACCACCGCCACGGTGGGTGTCGGGTCGATGGCCCCCAAGGCCCCACGCTGGTTGTAGAGCGACACATTGCCGCCGGTCACCGGCGCGCCGAAGGCCCGGCACCCGTCGGCCAGGCCGCGGACCGATTCCTTGAGCTGCCAGAAGATCTCGGGGTTGTGGGGGTTGCCGAAGTTCAGGTTGTCGGTCGAGCCCACCGGGACGGCCCCGGAGCAGGCCAGGTTGCGGCACGCCTCGGTGACGGCCGCTTTGCCGCCCTCGTAGGGGTCGAGGTACACGCAGCCGCCGTTGCAATCGACGGTGAAGGCCACGTACTTGTCGGCCAGCGGCGCCGGGGGCTCGAACGCGTCGGCCGTGCCCGATTTGGCGGCCGCGTATTCGGCCTTGGTGACCGGAAGGCTGTCGGCCTTGATGCGGATGACCGCGGCGTCGCTGCCCGGGCAGACCACCGAACCGTCGCGCACCATGTGGTCGTACTGGCCGTACACCCAGTTCTTGGAGGCGATGGTGTGGTTGGAGAGCAGGGTCTTGAGGTCGCCGATCGGGTCGCGCGTGTCGGCGATGCCGTCGAGACGGAAGGCCCGGACCGCCGCCATGTAGGCCGCCTCGCTGGCCTCGCGCTGATACACCGGGGCCTCGTCGGCCAGCTTCTTGGCCGGCACGTCCACGACCACCTTGCCGCCGTGGCGCACCACCATGCGGCCGGTGTCGGTCACCACGCCGATCTCGGCCCAGGGCAGGTCCCACTTGTCGAAGACCGCCTTGACCTCGGCCTCGCGGCCCTTGTGGACGACGATGAGCATGCGCTCCTGGGACTCGGAGAGCATGATCTCGTAGCTCGACATGTTCGGGGCGCGCTGCGGCACCTGGTCCAACTCGATCTCGATGCCCGTGCCGGCGCGCGCGGCCGTCTCGCAGGTGGAGCAGGTGAGGCCGGCCGCGCCCATGTCCTGCATGCCGGCGACACACCCGGTCGCCAGGAGTTCCAGGCAGGCCTCGCAGACCAGCTTCTCCATGAAGGGATCGCCCACCTGCACGGCCCCGCGCTGCTGCTCGGCCGACTCCTCGGTGAGGTCCTGCGAGGCGAAGGCCGCACCGGCCAGGCCGTCTCGGCCCGTCGCCGGCCCGACGTAGAACACCGGGTTGCCGATGCCGTGGGCCGCGCCGCGGGTGATCTGGTCGTGCCGCAACACGCCGAGGGCGAAGGCGTTGACCAGCGGGTTGCCCTCGTAGCTCTTGTCGAAGTAGACCTCGCCCGCGACCGTCGGAATGCCGAAGCAGTTACCGTAATGGGCGATGCCGCCCACCACGCCGGAGAAGAGCCGGCGCACCTCGGGCTTGGACAGTTCGCCAAAACGCAGCGAATTGAGCGCGGCCACCGGCCGGGCGCCCATGGTGAAGATGTCGCGGATGATGCCGCCGACCCCGGTCGCCGCGCCCTGGAAGGGCTCCACCGCGCTCGGGTGGTTGTGCGACTCGATCTTGAAGGCGATGGCCACGCCGTCGCCCACGTCGATGATGCCCGCGTTCTCCTCGCCCGCACCGACGAGGATCTTCTCGCCCTGGGTCGGGAAGGTCTTCAGCACCGGCCGCGTGTTCTTGTAGGAGCAGTGCTCCGACCACATCACCGAGAAGATGCCCAACTCGGTGTACGACGGTTCGCGCCCGAGGATCTCGAGGATCTTCTGGTACTCGTCCGGCGTGAGGTTGTGCTTGGCGACCAGATCCGGGGTGATGGCGGGCTCGTGCATCGAAAGGGCTGACGATACGGAAACGCACCGGGGGGACAAGCGCGGGAAGACCCCGAGGCAGGCCGGGGAGAACCGGCCGTCGACCGGCCGGGTCGGGACCCGGGGACCCCCACACCCCGTTCACCCAGGCGTCACACGGGGCGCGTTGACATGGGGATGGGGTGCCAGTACTAGGAAGGAAGGTTCTCCGGAACCGCCCGATGAGCAGCATCCTGTGCGACCAGGTTCTTGTCCTCAACCGGCTGTGGCAGGCGGTCAACGTCTGCTCGGTCCGCCGGGCGCTCACGCTCCTCTTCGAGGGCAACGCCCAGGTGGTGTTCGGCATGGCCGACGGCGACTACCGGACGCTCAACTTCCAGCAGTGGCGCGACCTCTCGGCCTCGGAGCCCGACGCCGGGTCCTCGGTCGGCACGGTGTCCTTCCGCATCCGGGTGCCCCGGGTCATCCTGCTGCTGGGCTTCGACCGCTTCCCCAAGAAGGAGGTCAAGTTCACCCGGCACAACCTCTTCGAGCGCGACCGGAACACCTGCCAGTACTGCGGCAAGGTGTTCGACCGGCGCGACCTGAACCTCGACCACGTGATCCCCAGGGACCGGGGCGGACCGACGACCTGGGAGAACATCGTGTGCTCATGCATCCCCTGCAACACGCGCAAGGCCAACCGGACTCCGGCCGAGGCCAACCTGCGGCTGGTGCGCAAGCCCAAGCGCCCGAAGTGGCGGCCCTTCGTGCAGGTGAGCTTCGGGGCCTCCATGCACGACAGTTGGCGACACTTCCTCGACGTGGCGTACTGGAATGTCGAACTGGGCTCCGAGGTCCACTGAGGCAAACCCGTAGGATGGCAGGACTCCCCGGGGGAACCCCGGGGCCCCGGGAACTCCCCGGGCGGGGGACTCTCTCTCTCTCTGGGGGTACCTACCCGGCCCGGCCCGACGACCCTCAGTCTCGGGCACGCCAGAGGGCCATCAGGGTGAAGAAGGCGATGGCGACGGCGTAGGCCGAGACGCCGAGGCCCACCGACTGGGCCACCCCGCCCGCCTCGGTCAGGAACACCAGGGCCAGGCCCGGCGCCAGCGTCAGCAGCGACTCGGCCAGGAAGCACAGGGCCGCCAGGCCCCGGGGCGCCTCGTCGAGACGCACGGACATCCACCGCCGATAGGACCATTCGCCCATCGAGCGCATGACCCAGGCATTCTGGAAATTGCGGGCGGCCACCAGCGCGCTGGTGGTGGCCACCGCGATGGACAGGGGCGGGAAGCACCCGACACCCAGCGAGGCCATCAGGTTGACCGGGATGCCCCAGCGCCAGCCCAGGCGGCGTGCCAAGGGATTGCCCTCCAGCGCGAGGTTCGGGGTGGCGAGCCAGGTCGAGACGAGGTCGGCCGTGCGCCCGGCCAGCGCCAGCGCGGCGAACAGGCCCCAGGATGCCGAGCCCGGCGGGACGAACTCGGGCAGGGAGGGGCTCACGACTTGCCGTAGATGGCGTCCGGCGTCTGGAGCTGCGGCTCGGTGACCTTCCAGGCACCGCCGTCGCCGTCGAGGCTGCGGAAGAAGCAGGACTGGTACCCCTCATGGCAGGCCGCACCGGTCTGCTCCACTTGGATGAGCAACGTGTCGCCATCGCAGTCGAAGGCCACGTCCTTCACCACCTGCACGTGGCCGCTGGACTCGCCCTTCATCCAGAACTTCTGGCGCGACCGGCTCCAGAAGAAGGTGCGGCGGGTCTCGAGGGTCTTCTCCAGCGAGGCGCGGTTCATCCAGGCCATCATCAGGACACGTCCCGTGGCCTGCTCCTGGATGATGGCGGGGATCAGGCCGTCGGAAGTCCACTTCAGTCGGTCGAAAAAGCTCATGCCGTGGGGTCGAGCATGGAAAGGACCTCGCCGATTGTAAACCGGACGGACGGGCCTTCCCTCCAGCGCCCCGGGGCGAGGGTCGCGGGATCGCAGGACGACTCCGGGCCCCGCCGGGCCGTCCGAGCCCGAGGGCTCAGTCGAGGCCGCAGGCCTGCCTGGCGCGGGCGAGAGTCTTCTGCGCCTTGGCGCGCGCCTTGACCGCCCCGGCCTTCAGGATGTCGCGGACCTCGTCGGGCCGGGCCGCCAGCGCGGCGCGCCGTTCCCGGAAGCCGGCGAAGTGCTTCCAGTACTCCTCAAACAATCCCTTCTTGAGGTCGCCGTAGCCCAGGCCTCCGGCGCGAAGGCGGGTCTCCCAATCGGCGGCCACCTCGGGTGCGGCGACCAGGCGCAGCAGCTGGATGGCGATGTTCCTGTCGGCGTCGGGCTTGGGCTCGGCCGGCGAACGGCTGTCCATCTGGATGGACATCACCCGCTTGCGCAGCGCCTTCTCGTCGCCGCTGAGCTCCAGGGTGTTGCCGTAGCTCTTGCTCATCTTCTGGCCGTCGGTCCCGGGCACCACGGCTACCGATTCCTGGATGCGCGGCTCGGGCACCACGAAGGTCTCGCCGTAGAGGTGGTTGAACTTGAGGGCGATGTCGCGGGTCACCTCGAGGTGCTGCTTCTGGTCCTTGCCCACCGGCACCACCTGGGTGTCGTAGAGGAGGATGTCGGCCGCCATGAGCACCGGGTAGGCGAAGAGGCCGTGGTTCACCGCGCCCAGGTCGCCGTCGGCCAGCTTGGCCACCTTGTCCTTGTAGCTGTGGCAGCGTTCGAGCAGGCCCATGGGCGTCACGGTGCTGAGCAGCCAGGCCAGCTCGGTGTGCTCGGGCGTGTCGGACTGCTTCCAGAACACGCAGCGGTCGGGGTTCAGGCCGGCGGCCAGCCAGTCGAGCGCCACGTCCATCGTGTACTGCCGACGCTTCGCGGCGTCGGTCAGCGACGTCATGGAATGGTAGTCGGCGATGAAGTAGCAGGCCTCGCCCTGCTCCTGCAGGCCGATGGCCGGGAGCATGGCGCCGAAATAATTGCCCAGGTGCAGGGCGCCGCTCGGCTGGATGCCGGTGAGAACGCGCATGGGCCGGAGGTTGCGGAGGCCCGGGCCCAAAAGGCAAAAGGCAAATGCCTGCCCGGGCATCCGGGTGAGGGCGAGGGCGGAGGGGCCTCCATGGGTGAGCGTTGGCTCTTGCGCGCACGGCGGCAGGACCATGCGCCCGCCACGGATGGCCCCCAACGGTGCGGACCATTGCGGTGCACGGGCCGGCTCGGGCATCCTTCGGACGTCGGCACGCATCCTCCCCTCAAGCCCGTCCCACCCCACCCATGCCCGCCCCCTGGAACCACACGACCGGCGAGACCGTGAGGATCGGCGACCTCGTGCGCCTCGGCGCGTGGCCGGGCGTGGTGGTGGACCTCGTCGAGCGGCCATCGTCCGAATCGACCGGCTCGTCCGACGACGCCGGCGAGGGTGTGCTCTTCGAGGGACCCGACTTCGGGCGGCTCCTCACCGCCACCCTCGGACCGGACGTCCGACTGGTGCGCCGGGCTCCCCCGGGCTGAACCCGGGCTGAACCAGGGGGCCGGACATCGCGGCCGTGGGTGGGCCTGCCGGGCTCTCAGGCCAGCCGCAGGTGCCCCAGCTCCCGCAGGGAACTGTAGCCCTTGGCCCACTGCTCCGACGGGCGGCCCAGGATGACATGGTCAAGCACCTCGATGCGCAACAACGACCCCGCCCTCAGGATGTCGCGGGTGATGCGGATGTCGGCCTCGGAGGGGGTGGGATCGCCGCTGGGATGGTTGTGGACCATGACGATGGAATGGGCTCCCGACGCGATGGCCGGACGGAAGATCTCGCGGGGGTGCACCAGCACCTGGTCGACCAGCCCCTCGGTGACCGTCTCCATGCGGATGAGCCGGCAACGGGTGTTGAGCAGCAGCACGACCATGCGCTCGGCCTTCCAGCCCGAGGCCGTGTCGGCCAGGAGCGCGGCGATGCGCGAGGGGGTGTCGAGCAGCGGCGCGCTGCCGATCGATTCGCGCGAAACCCTTCGTCCCAGTTCCAGGGCGGCCAGGAGGAGGGCCGCCTTGCCGGGCCCCACCCCTCGGAGACGCGCCAGCTCGGCATGCGAGGCCCGGCCGAGCGTGGCCAGGCTGCCGAAGTGTCGGTGGAGCGCCTCGCCGAGGACCACCGCGTTGGAACCGGGCAGGCCCGTGCGCAGCAGGAGGCCGATGAGTTCGCCGGTCCGGAGGTGCTCCGGGCCATCCAGGATGAGCCGCTCACGCGGGCGCTCCGAGGGCGGCACGGCCCGGAGACTGGTCGGAGGGACGGCGACCGCCGCCGGGGCCTCTCCCGGCGGGACAGCCTCCAGCCCATCCCCGTCGTCCCCGGGGGCCTCTCCCGGCGGGCCGGCGTCGTCCTCACGGCCCCCGTCGTCGTCGCCGCCGGGAGGGAGGTCGGGGAGGCCGGCGGGCCGTCGTGGATCGGGATCCGGGGCGGCCGGGACGTACGGACGGGCCGGGATCGACGGTGGCGGTGGCAGGAGGGTGGCGGGCCGGGGGAAGACACCGGGAAGGTCGTTGAGTGGAGTCATCTCACTCCAGAATTCGCTCGGCGCGGGTCGATTCTTCCCGGAAATCTTGGTTTTTCTTCAACGGATGACGGTCGCGCCCCCGGTGGGCACCCCGGTTGGAACGGGTGGATCGGCCCCTCCCCTTGACTTCGCCGGGCACCAACCGTCCTCTTTTGGATCCATGATCCGCAGCGGCCTGCTCAATCCCCACCTGATGGCGCTCCTGGCCCGGGTGCGTCACACCAACCGGCTGGTCATCGCCGACTCCATGTTCCCGTCCTGGCCCGGCCTCGAGACGGTGGACCTGTCGCTGGTCTATGGCATCCCCACCGTGCCCCAGGTGGTCGAGGCGGTTCTGGCCAACTGGAAGGCCGGCCCCGTGTGGATGGCCTCGGAGTTCAACGACCACAACGACGGCGCCGTGCGCGCCGAGTTCCTGTCGGCCTTCGGTGGCACGCCCGTGATCTGGGAGCCCCACCTCGCCCTCAAGGCCCGCGTGCCCGGGTCGGTCGGCCTCATCCGCACCGGCGAACGGCGCATCTACACCAACGTGGTCCTCGAGTCGGCCTAGGCCCGGCCGGTGTCGACGCCCATTTCGCAGAGGGTCTCGGCGATGGCGTTCACCACGGCGCGCATGTCCTTCTCGAAGAGGCGGCCGATGTTGCCAATCCGGAACGTGTCGGCCTGGCTGATCTTGCCCGGATAGAGCAGGAAGCCCTTCTCGGCCACGCGGCGGTAGAACTCGGTCCAGACGAAGCGCGGATCCTTCGGGTACACGAAGCTGGTGATGATGTGGCTCTGCACCCCGGCCGGGAGGTACGAGGGCAGGCCGATGGACCGCATGGCCGCGATGAGCACGGCGTTGTTGGCCCGGTAGCGGGCGGCCCGGGCGGCGATGCCGCCTTCCTGCTCCAGCTCCCGCAGGGCCTGGGCGAAGGCGAGGATGCTGTGGGTCGGCGGCGTGTAGCGGAACTGGCCGTTCTTTTCGAAGCCCTTCAACTGGTCCAGCAGGTTGAGGCTCAGGCTGCGCGCCCAACCCTCGGTGGCCAGGATCACCGCGCGGCGGCACAGCACGAAGCTGAACCCGGGCACGCTCTCCACGCACTTGTTGGCCGACGAGATGATGAAGTCGATGCCGGCGGCCTCGAGGTCGATGGGGTAGCCACCGAAACTGCTCATGGCATCCACGATGTAGACCTTGCCGTGACGCCGGGCCACCGCGCCGAGGGCCTCGATGGGGTTGAGGACGCCGGTGGTGGTCTCGCAGTGGACGACCGCGACATGGGTGATGGCCGGATCGGAGGCCAGGAGGGCGTCGAGGGCCTCCGGCGTGGGCGGGACGTCTTCCGGCGTGCGCAGGATGGCGTGGGCGATGCGGGCGTGCTGGAGCATCAGGAGGATGCGCTCGCCATAGGCACCGTTGGACAGCACGGCCACCTTGCCCTGGGGCGGAATGGCGGTCTGGAACACCGCCTCGACACCGAAGGTGCCACTGCCCTGCATGAGGATGGCCTCCCAGCCCGCCTCGCGCGAAACGCCGCCCAGGGCCAGGATGGCCTGCCGCACCTCCGCCACCAGGGTGTTGAACTCCCAGTGCCAGGAACCGGCGTCATGGAGCATGGCCTGCTTGACCGCCAGCGAGGTGGTGAGGGGGCCTGGGGTGAAGAGCAGGGCGTCCTGGGACGTGGGCAGCTTGGGCGTCATGGTGTTCGTGGAAACCCGGGGTGGAGCGGTCCGCTCCCCGGGGCCACATGCCCAGCATCACCCGGAACCGTCGCCGGGATCAATTCCGGGCCGACGGAATGAGTCCTCGGTTGAAAGCCGGCGGCGGGGTTCCTAGCCTCGACCCGAAGAGCTTCCCGACCCGGCCCCGATCCTTGCCGACCCCAATCATGAATGCCGCCCAACCCCGCCGCACCTTCCTCACCACCGTCGCCGCCGCGGCCGCCGCCACGGCGGTCCTGCCCTGGTCCGGCTGCAAGCCCTCGGAGGGCGGATCGGGTGCTGCCGGCGGCGGGGCGCCCGGCACCGAGCCCATCCAGGTCGGCGAGTTCTGCTCGCTCACCGGCACCGAGGCCACCTTCGGCGTGTCGTCCCATGAGGGTACAGCCCTGGCCATCGAGGAGATCAACCAGGCCGGGGGCGTACTGGGCCGGAAGCTCCAGCTCCTGCACGAGGACAACCGGTCCACGGCCGGAGAGTCGGTGACCATCGTCAAGAAGTTCATCAACCGCGACAAGGTGGTGGCCGTGCTGGGCGAGGTGGCCTCGGGCCGGTCGCTCGAGGCGGGTCCGGTATGCCAGGCGGCGGGGATCCCCATGATCTCGCCCTCGTCGACCAACCCCAAGGTCACGGAGGTGGGCGACTGCGTCTTCCGCGTGTGCTTCACCGATCCCTTCCAGGGACGCCTCATCGCCGAGTTCGCCCGCAAGTCGCTCAAGCTCTCGCGGGTGGCGGTGTTCTCCGACGTGTCCTCGGCCTACGGCGACGGACTGCGGCAGTACTTCAGCGACGCCTTCACGGCGACCGGCGGCCAAATCGTGGTGCAGCAGAAGTACTCCTCGAAGGACAAGGACTTCAAGGCCCAGCTCACGGCCATCAAGGCGGCCAACCCAGAGGGCATCTGCGTGCCGGGCTACTACAACGAGGTCGGCCTCATCGTGAAGCAGGCCCGCGAGCTGGGCATCACCGTGCCGATGTTCGGCGGCGACGGATGGGAGGCGCCCGAGCTCATCCAGATCGCCGGCGGCGAGGCGCTCAAGAACACCTACTACTCCACGCACTTCTCGCCCATCCAGGACACGCCGGAGGCCAAGAAATTCGTGGCCGCCTACAAGGCGCGGTACAACGGCAAGACGCCCGACGCGATGGCCGCCCTCGGCTACGATTCGGTCCTGGTGCTGGCCGACGCCATCCGCCGCGCCGCCTCGGCCGAACCGGCCAAGATCAAGGCCGCGCTGGTCACCACCGACCTGGTCGCCGCCAGCGGACGCACCCGGATGGACGCGCAGCGCAACGCGCCCAAGGCAGCGGTGATCATCACGGTCGAGGACGGGAAGTTCAAATTCCTGCAGACGGTCGAACCCTGAGTGCACGGGGCGATGGGCCCCCAGGGATCCAACGCCAGCGCGCCACGGGCGGGCCTTCCCGCGTGACGCCCGGGCCCTTCAAGCGTGGGCTTCCGCCGGCGAGGGCCTTCGGCGTAGTCTCCGGACCATGTCCCCCACGCCCGATCCAGGCCCTTCCCGTGTCGCCACGTCCCGACGCTCCGGGGCGGTGACCCGGGCCTACGTCGCGGCCCGGCAGCGCTACGGGGCCGCAGGCGTCGACACCGAGGCGGCGCTGGCGACCTTGGCCGGCATCCCGATCTCGCTGCAGTGCTGGCAGGGCGACGATGTGCAGGGATTCGAGGGCGACGCGCCGGGATCGCCCGGCGGCGGGTTGGCGGTCACCGGAACGCACCCCGGCCGGGCCCGCACGCCGGCCGAGCTGCGCGACGACCTCGAGTGCGCGCTGTCGGTGATCCCCGGGCGGCACCGGGTCAACCTCCACGCCATCTACGGCGAGAGCGACGGGACGCCGCTGCGACGGGACACGGTGCACCCCGGGCAGTTCCAAGGCTGGGTGGACTGGGCGCGCCGGCTGGGGCTGGGCCTCGACTTCAACCCCACCTGCTTCGCCCACCCCATGGCCGCCGACGGGTTGACCCTGGCCCACCCGGACCGGGGCGTCCGCAGGTTCTGGATCGACCATTGCCGGAGGTCGCGGCGGATCGCCGCCTTCCTGGGCCGCGAACTCGGATCCCCCAGCGTCGTCAACGTCTGGGTGCCGGACGGCTTCAAGGACACCCCGGCCGACCGCGGCCGACCGAGGGAGCTCCTGGCCCAATCGCTGGATGCGGTGTTTGCCGAGCGGCTGCCGGCCCGGCACCTCGTCGACTCGGTCGAACCGAAGCTCTTCGGCATCGGGGCCGAGAGCTGCACGGTGGGCTCACACGACTTCCTCCTGGCCTACGCCATCAGCCGCCGCAAGCACCTCTGCCTGGACATGGGGCATTTCCATCCGACCGAGAGCGTGGCCGACAAGCTCACGGCGATCCTGCCCTTCGTTCCCGGCCTGCTGCTGCACGTGAGCCGCGGGGTGCGCTGGGACAGCGACCACGTGGTGACCCTGAACGACGAGTTGACGGCGGTGGCCCGGGAGGCCGTGGCGCCCGGGGTGCTGCCCCACGTGCGGCTGGGCATGGACTACTTCGACGCCAGCATCGACCGGGTGGCCGCCTGGGTCGTCGGGGCACGGGCTCTCGGGCGGGCGTTGCTGGCCGGGCTCCTAGAACCGCCGGGGATCCGTGCGGCCGAGACCCGCGGCGACCGGACCACCCGCCTCGCCCTGCAGGAGGAGGCCAAGGGCCTGCCCTGGGGCGCCGTCTGGGACGAGCACTGCCGGCGGCACGGCGTGCCCGTGGGCGAGGTCTGGCTGGAGCGGGTGGGCCGGCATGCCGCACGCACGGCCGGGGAACGGGCCGCGGCATGACGGTGCTCGAGGCACGGGGCGTGTCGAAGGCCTTCGGGCAGGTCGCCGCACTGCGGTCAGCCGACCTCCGCCTCGAGGCAGGCCAGGTGCACGGACTGCTCGGGGAGAACGGCGCCGGCAAGTCCACCCTCGTGGGCATCCTGACCGGCCTGCAGGCCCCGGATTCCGGGGTCGTGGCAGTCGGGGGCCAACCGGTCGCGCGGCTTACCCCCGGCTCGGCACGAGCCCTCGGCATCGCCTGCATCCACCAGCAGCCCGCGCTGGTGCCCGACCTGTCGGTGGCGGAGAACCTCGCGCTGCGGCTGGATCCCCCGCGGGCGCTGGGCCGGGTCCGGCGCGACCGGTGGCGGAGCCGGGCCCTCGACCTGCTGGAGCGGGCCGGCGGGGGCGTCGATCCGGACACGGAGGCCGGCGCGCTGCCGTTGCCGCTCCGGCAGCGGGTGGAGATCGCCTGCGCGCTGGGATCGGGCGCTCGGGTGCTGCTCATGGACGAGCCCACGGCCTCGCTGGCCCGTCCCGACCAGGAGCGCCTGCTGGCCCTCGTGCGGTCCCTGCGGGCCTCGGAGGTGGCCATCCTGTACATCTCGCACCGGCTGGAGGAGGTCGCCGCACTGGCCGACCGGGTCACGGTGCTCCGCGACGGGGCCACCGTCGCCACGCTGCCGGCCGGGCCGGGCCGCTCGGGACCCCATGACGTCGCCGGCTGGGTGCGCCTGATGATCGACCGGGATCCCCCGGCAGGGCATGCGGCCCCGGCGACGGCCGCAGATCGCGGCGACGGCATCGTCGACCCCAGGCCGCCCTTGGCGCTGGGACTCCGTGCCATCGGCTGCCGCGCCGTCGGCATCCAGGACGTCTCGATGGACCTGCCCGCGGGCCGGATCACGGGCCTGGCCGGACTCGTCGGGTCGGGCCGGACCGGGCTGGCGCGGATCCTCGCCGGGCTGGATCCCGCCGACGCGGGCACGCTGGAGATGGACGGCCGGAAAGTCCACGCGCGCACCCCCGCCGAGGCGATCGCGCTCGGGATCGCCTGCCTTCCCGAGGATCGACGCCGTCATGGCGTGATCTGCGGGATGAGCGTGGCGGCCAACCTCGCGCTGGCCAGCCCGGGCCGGGTGTTTCCCGGCGGTTGGCTTCGGGCGCAGGCGGAGCGGGACCTGGCCGGGCATTGGATCAGGGCCCTGTCGATCCGCACCCCGGGCCCCGCGGCCGAGGTGGGAACCCTCAGCGGCGGCAACCAACAGAAGGTCGCGCTGGGCCGATGGCTGGCCACGTCGCCCCGGGTGCTGGTGCTCGATGAACCCACGCAGGGGGTGGACGTCGGGGCCAAGGCGGAGATCCACCGGATCATCCGCGACCTGGCCGGATCGGGCATGGCCATCCTGCTCATCTCGAGCGACCTGCCCGAACTGCTCTCGCTCTCGGACCATCTCCACGTCTTCCGCGCGGGACGCTGCGTGGCCGGGTTCCCGGGTGGGTCGCCAGCGGACGTGGTGATGGCCGCGGCCCTCGGGGTGGAGGCGGCGGTGGCCAGGCCACCCGGGGAGGATGCCCCGTGAGCACCGACCTGCGGCGGGCACGCCCGGTCGCCCTCGTCCTCGGGGTGCTGGCCGTGATCCTGGCGGTGACGGCCCCCGGCTTCTTCAGCCGGGCCCAGTTGGCTCCGTTCCTCGCGGGGACGGCGCCGGTGCTGGTCGTCGCCTGCGGGATGGCCGTGCTGATGGTGACACGCGAGGTCGATGTCTCGGTGGGATCGCAGTTCGCCCTTTGCAGCGTGCTGCTGGGCCTGCTGCTGGGCGAGGGATGCCCGCCGGCCCTGGGCATCCCGGCGGCCGTCGCGGCCGGGGCGCTGTTGGGCGCCGTGAACGGGGCTCTGGCGGCCGGCCTGCGGCTGCCCGGGCTGGTGGTGACGCTCGGGACGCTGGCCATCGGCCGGGAGGCACTGCGATGGGCCCGGGAGGGCCGTTTCGTGCAGGACCTCCCGCCCTCGGTGCAATGGCTCGGACTGGGGCAGTCCCTGGGCCAGTGGGCGCTGGCCTTGGCCGCGCTGGCGGTGGCGACCGCCGTCTCCCTCGGCCTCCAGGGGCTGATGGCCGGCCGCTGGGTGCATGCGGCGGGCAGCGATCCGGCGGCGGCGGCGACGGTGGGGGTGCCGGTGCGACGGGTGACTTTCGGGGCCTTCACCCTCCTCGGGGCGCTCACCGGGCTGGCGGCGGCGCTCAACGTGGCGCGCTTCACCGACGTGGATCCCAAGACGGGCGCGGGCCTGGAAATGCAGGTGATCGCGGCGGCGCTCATCGGCGGGGTGTCCATCGAGGGCGGGCGTGGGGGCATCCTGGGCGTGTCGCTCGGGGTCCTGCTGCTGGCGGCCCTCTCCCCGGCGCTGGTGTTCCTGGGCATCCCGCCGGAATGGGAGCGGGTGTTGCAGGGGGCCATCGTGCTGGCCTCGGTCGCCGGCGGGACGCGGCGCGCGCCGGGAAGGCCCACGCCATGAGGCGGCCCGGGATCCCGGCGCCATCGCGGGAGACGCTCCTGGCCGCCCTGCTGATCGTCGAGGGAGCCGTCTTCTCGGTCACCGGGCATGGCTTCGCCTCCCTGGACAACGTCCTCGGCCTGGCGCGACTGGCCTGCGAGGGCGGGCTGCTGGCCCTGGCCCTGGCGCCGGTGGTGCTGGCGGGCGGCATCGACCTGTCGCTCGGGTCGCTGCTGGGGCTCTCCAGCGTGGTGCTCGGGCTGTTGTGGCGGGATGCCGGCTGGCCGTGGCCATGGGCCGCCGCCGGCGCGGTGGCATGCGGTGCCCTCGGCGGGCTGGTCAATGCCGTCGCGGTCGCCCGGTTGCGGGCCAATCCGCTCATCGTCACGCTGGGCACCCTGTCGCTGTTCCGGGGCCTGGCCGAGGCGCTGACCCGCGGGGTGGACACCGTCACCGGCTTCCCGGCGGCCTTCCTGTCCCTCGGCCAAGGAGCGCTGGCCGGCGGCGTCCCGGTCCAGGCGCCGCTGTTGGCGGCCGCGCTGGCCGGCTCGTGGCTGCTGGTGCACCGGCACCGGTGCGGGCGGGAGTGGCGGGCGATTGGATTCTCGGCCGAGGGCGCGCTGCACGCGGGCGTGCCGGTCGGCAGGCGCCGGCTGCAGGCCCACCTGCTGGCGGGCGTGGCGGCCGGGGTGGCGGCGGTGGTGCAGGTCTCGCGGGTCGGACAGGCCAAGGCCGACGCCGGCACCGGCATGGAGCTGCTGGCCGTGACGGCGGTGGTGCTGGGCGGCACGCACCTTTCCGGCGGCCAAGGGTCGATTGCCGGGACCTTCCTGGGCTTCGCGGTGCTGGCGGTGCTGCGCAACGGGCTGCAGCTCTCCGACCAGCCGGCCGAACTGGCCGGCATTCTCACCGGGGTGGTCCTGCTCGGGGTGCTGGTCCTCGGGGCGCGCCGGGGCGGGCAGCGCGGTTGAAAAAGCTGTCCATGCGATGGCCCCAGGGCGAGTCTCGCCACCGCATACCCTCCGCCGTCGACAGCGCCATGAACGCTTCCGAACCGAACCGATCCCGGCCCACCGCAGCACCAGCCAGAATCCTGGTCGCCCTCCTGGCACTGATGTCCTGCGCGGCCGGATGCAAGCCCGCGGACGCCCCGGCGGCCTCCGCGGACGGCACCCGGGACAAGGCAGGCGGGCCCACCATCGCCCTCATGCCCAAGAGCAAGGGCAACGGCTACTTCGTGGCCGCGAAGAGAGGGGCCGAAGACGCCGCCTCGGAGCTGGGCGTGAAGCTGCTCTTCGACGGACCCACCGAGCCCGACCCGGCCCGCCAGAACGAGATCGTCGAGACCTGGATCACCCGGGGCGTCGACGCGATCGCCGTGGCCTGCGAGAACCGGGAAGCAGTCTCCTCGTCGCTGCGCAAGGCCCGCGCCCGTGGCATCAAGGTGGTCACCTACGACGCCGACGCCCTGCCCGACGCGCGCGACTTCTTCGTCAACCAGGCGACCCCGGAAGGCATCGGCAACGCCCTGGTCGACGAGGCGGCCCGCCTGCTGGGGGGTCGCGGGCGGTATGCGGTGATCACCGGCAGCCTGACCGCCGGCAACATGATCGAGTGGCAGAAGGCCATCGAGCGACGCAACGCCGACCGGCACCCGGGCCTGCAACGGATCGCCCTGCGGCCATGCGACGACCTGAAGGACCGGGCCTTCGCCGAGACCACGGCCATCCTCAACGCCCATCCCGATGTCGGCCTCATCATGGCGATCTGCTCCCCGGCGGTGCCCGGTGCCGCCGAGGCCGTGAAGCAGGCCGGCAAGGCGGGAAAGGTCCGGGTCATCGGGCTGGGGCTGCCCGGAGAGAACCGGCGCTACCTGCACGAGGGCGTCACCGACACGGTGATCCTGTGGAAGGTCAAGGATCTCGGCTACCTGGCGGTGCAGGCCGCCCATGCGTGCCTCGAGGGCCGGCTGCGGGCCGGCGCGACCCGCCATGACGGCGGCCGCCTCGGCGAGGTGCGCGTCGCCGACGGGCAGATCCTCCTGGGCGAGCCGTTCCTCTTCACGCGCGCCAACGTCGACCAGTTCGACTTCTAGGACGCCCCCTCTCGCCCACGCAACACCGCAAGCCCCAAGCCATGAGCCCGCAGGTCCACCTGGGCATCGACGTCGGCGCCGAGAGCGGCCGGGTGATGGCCGGCCTGTGGGACGGCCGCCGCATGGAACTGGCCGAGGAGGCGCGATTCCCCAACCGCTCGGTCGAGCTGGACGGCGTGCTGCGGTGGGACCCGGCCGGCCTGTGGTCGGGGGTGCGCGATGGACTGGCCCGCGCCGGACGAACCCATGGCGGGCGCGCAGTCTCGGTCGGGGCCGACACCTGGGGCCTCGACTACGTGCTGCGCTCGCGCTCGGGCGAACTCTTGGGCCTGCCGCGCTGCTATCGGGATCCCTCGCACCTGGTGGCCTTCGACGAGGTGCTCCAGCGGATCCCGCGCGAGGAGATCTTCGCCCGCACCGGCATCCAGTTCATGCCGATCAACACGCTGTACCAGTGGGTCGCGCACCACGCGCGCAGCCCCGAGGCGTTCGCGGCGGCCGACCGCTTCCTGATGATGCCCGACTGGCTGCACCACCTGCTCTGCGGCTCGGACGGCGTCGAGTTCACCAACGCCACGACCACCCAGTTCCACGATCCGGTGGGCCGCTCCTGGTGCACCGACCTGCTCGTCCGGCTGGGCCTGCCCACCCACGGACTGCCCGGGATCGTGGCCCCGGGCTCCCGGCTGGGACGGCTGCTGCCCCGTGTGGCCGAGGCGACCGGGCTGGCGGGCGTCGAGGTCGTGGCCCCGGGCACCCACGACACCGCCTCGGCCGTGGTGGGCATCCCCACCGGGGCCACGGGTCGGCCCGGCTGGGCCTACATCAGTTCGGGCACCTGGTCGCTGGTCGGGTTCGAGTCGCCGGTGCCGCACCTGGGCCCGGAGGCGCTGGCCCTGAACGTCACGAACGAGGGCGGGGTCGAGGGCACCTGGCGGGTGCTCAAGAACGTCATGGGACTCTGGCTGCTGCAGCGCTGCCGCTGCGACCTCGCTGCAGGTGGCACGCCGACCGACTACGCCACGCTGGCGGCCCGCGCGGCGGCGGCCCCTCCCCTGCGCAGCCTCGTCGACCCGGACCACCCGTCCTTCCTGAATCCGCCCGACATGCCGGCGGCGATCGCCGCCTTCTGCCGCCGCACCGGCCAACCGGTGCCGGGCGACGAGGCCGGCCTCGCCCGCTGCGTGCTCGACAGCCTGGCCCTCAAGTACGCCCGGGTGCTGCGCGGGCTGGAGTCGCTGGCGGGCCACCGCTTCGAGGTGGTGCACCTCGTCGGGGGCGGATCCCGCAATGGGCTGCTCAACCAGTCGACGGCCGACGCGCTGGGCTGCCCGGTGGTCGCCGGACCCGCCGAGGCGACCGCCTTGGGCAACGTGCTCTGGCAGGCCCGCGGCTGCGGGGAACTGGGATCGCTGGCCGAGGTCCGCCAGGCGGCCATCGCCTCGGTGTCGGTCACCCGGTTCGAGCCCTCGGCCGACCGGTCGGCCTGGCTCGAGGCGGCCGGCCGGATGCAGGCCCTGACGGAGGTCCGGGCATGATCCGCCGCGCCTTCGTGATGTCGGTCGATGCCGGGCAGGAGGCCGAGTACGAGCGTCGCCACCGGCCGATCTGGCCCGAGCTCGAGGAGGCGCTCCGGCGGCATGGGGTCCACACCTATTCCATCTTCCTGCACCCCGGCACCCGCCAGCTCTTCGCCTACGTGGAGTTCGCCGACGAGGCGGCCTGGGAGGCGATCGCCCGGACCGAGGTCTGCCGGCGGTGGTGGCGGCACATGGCCCCGCTCATGCCCTCGGCCCCGGACGGACCGCCCGAGTCGACGCCGCTGCGGGAGGTCTTCCATCTCGGTCCATTGCCCCCGACCGACCCGCGACCATGAACGAATCCCCGTCCGACACCCGTGGATCCCCGACCCCGGCATCGTCCGCCACCGCGCCGTTGCTGCGGCGGCTCGGACTCTTCCACGCCACCACGGCGGTCATCGGCGGCATCGTCGGGGCCGGCATTTTCCTCAACCCGTCGGTGGTGGCCCGGCAGGTCGGATCGATGGGGTGGATCCTCGCGGCGTGGATCCTCGGCGGCCTGGTGGCGATGGTCGGCTCGTGGATCTATGCCGAGCTGGGCTCGGAGCGCCCGGCCGCCGGCGGGCAGTACGTCTTCTTCCGCGAGGCCTACCATCCGGCCGTGGCGTTCCTCTACGGCTGGGGCCTGCTTTGGGTCATCCAGAGCGGCGGCATGGCGGCCGTGGCCATCACCTTCGCCCAGTACCTGCGGACGGTCGTGGGCTGGGGCGTCGACAACCGGGTGATGGCGGTGGCCGCGCTGGCGGTGTTGAGTGCGATGAACTGCCTGGGCGTGCGCACCGGGGCCGCCACGCAGAGCCTGCTCACCGTGCTGAAGTCGGTGGCCATCGCCGGCCTGGTGCTGGCCGGGTTCCTCGGGCCGGCCGCGGCCCATCCGGCGACGGCGGCCGGGGCGGTGGCCGCGGGACCCGACGCGATCCCCGGTGGCGGCCTCGTGCCGCTGCTCGGGGCGATGGTGCCCGTGCTCTTCGCCTACGGCGGCTGGCAGACGGCAGGATTCCTCGCAGGTGAGGTCCGCGACCCGGGCCGTACCCTGCCACGGGCGCTCATCCTGGGCATCGCCGGCGTCATCGCGCTGTACCTGGGGGCCAATGCCGCCTACCTGCGGGCGCTCGGGGCCGACGGCCTCGCCGGCACGAAGACCCCGGCCTCCGACGTCCTGCGACTGGCCCTCGGCGAGTCCGGGGCGCGCTGGATCGCCATCGGCATCGTGGTCTCCACGCTGGGTTTCCTCAGCCAGGGCATGTTGACCGCACCGCGGGTCTACTACGCCATGGGCCACGACCGCGTCTTCTTCACCGGCCTGGGGCGCGTGGACCCGCGCACCGGGGCGCCCACGGCGGCCATCCTGCTGCAGGGTGGGGTGGCCGCGCTCATCGCCTGCTCGGGCAGCTACGAGGCCATCCTCAACTACGTGGTCTCGGTGGATTTCATCTTCTACGGGCTGGCCGGGGTCTGCATCTTCGTCTTCCGCCGCCGGCCGGAGTCGGCCCCGGGGTTCCGGGTGCCCGGGCATCCGTGGACCACCCTGGCCTTCACGGCCGTGTGCTGGATCGTGGTCGCCAACCTCGTCCGGCAACAGCCGCTCCAGAGCGCCATCGGCCTCGGGATCCTGGCGGCGGGCCTGCCCGCCTTCGGCTATTGGCGGCGAAAAACCAGCGAATGAACCCAGCGACACCCACCCCCGCTGACGCCCTGCCCCGTCATGACGCCTCGGACTACATGCACTGGGCCAAGACCCTCCAGGCGGCCCGCTTCAATCTCGGCAACAGCGGCGTGGCCGCCGTCACGCTCCGCGAGCTCGGAGCGGGCCTCGACGACATCGAGCTGAGCGGTCCCAGCTTCTACGGCTGGCCGCCGCTGGTCGAGGCGCTGGCCCGCCACCTGGGCGTGTCCACCGACCGGGTCTGCCACGCCGAGGGCACCTCGCTGGCCAACTACCTCGCCATGGCCGTGACCTTGCGACCCGGCGACGAGGTGCTCATCGAGGAACCGACCTACGAATTGCTGGTCGACGCCGCGCGGCATCTGGGCGCCACGGTCGTCCGGTTCCCCCGGCCCAGGGCGCTGGGCTTCCAGCCCGACCTCGACGCGCTGGCCTCGCGGATCGGGCCCCACACCCGGTTGATCGTGCTGAGCGACCTGCACAATCCCAGCAGCGCGCGACTGGCCCCGGGCTGCGCCTCGCGGATCGCCGACCTCGCCGAGGCGGCGGGCGCCCGGGTGCTCATCGACGAGGTGTACCTCGACGCGGCGGCGGTCCCGCCTCCCCCGACCGCGCACCGGGCCGACCCTCGCCTCGTCACCACCGGGAGCCTGACCAAGGTCTACGGACTCAGCGGGCTGCGGTGCGGCTGGGTGGTGGCCGAGCCGTCGCTCATCGAGCGGATGTGGCGGCTCAACGACCTGCTGGGCGTCATCCCGGCCCACAGCGCCGAGCGCCTGAGCCTCGTGGCGCTGCGCGAACTGCCCCGGCTGCGGGCCCGGTCGGCCGGCATCCTCGAACCCAACCGCGCCGCGTGGAACGCCTTCCTGGCCGAGCGGGGCGACCTGCTGGACAGCCCTCCGCTGGCGGTGGGCACCGTGACCTTCCCCCGGCTGCGCCGCGGCTCGGTGGAGGTGCTGTGCGATCGCCTGCGCGCCCTCGAGGCCACGGTCACGCCCGGCTCGTTCTTCAGCGAGCCCCAGGCCTTCCGCGTGGGCCTGGGCTGCAAGCCCGAGATCTTCAGTGCGGGCCTGGAGCGACTGGGGACGGTCCTCGATTCGATGCGTTGAGGCACCGTCGGGGTCTCTGGCCCCCCGCCGGAACACCCCGGGGCCCGGTGCAGGTCAGCCCGGGCCGCCGCCCTTGGGTCCCAGCCGGTAGCGAAGGTAGTCGCGCGACACCCCCAGCCGACGGGCCGCGGCCGAGACGTTGCCGCAGGACTGTTCGAGGGCCTGCCGGATGATGTGCAGGATGGCCGCCTCGAGATCGAAGCCCTGCTCCGGGAAGCGGAACCCGTCGTTCCACCAGGTGTCCGACGGTCCGGGACCGGGGGCGAGCGCGATGGCCGGACCGGCGGCCGGGGCGACCTCGAGGTTCCCTCCACCGGCACCCAGCAGGGAGTCGAAATTCAGCGCCTCGCCATCCTCGAACACCAGGGCGCGCTCGAGTTCATGGGCCAGCTCGCGGACGTTGCCGGGCCACCCGTAGCCCAGCAGCCGACGGCGGCCGGTCTCCGAGACGGGCCGGACCGGCAGCCGATGCCGCGCGGCGATGCCCTCCATCAGGGAGGCGGCCAAGGGCAGCAGGTCGCCCCCTCGTTCCCGCAGCGGCGGGATGGACAGTCGGAAGAGATCGAGCCGGTGCTGCAGGTCGGCCCGGAAGGCCCCTTGGGAAACCCGTTGGCGCAGGTTCTGGTTGGCCGCGGCGATGACGCGGACATCCACGGCGATGTCCTTGGAACCACCGACCCGGCGGATGCGGTGGTCTTCCAGGACCGTCAGGAGCTTGGCCTGGATGGGCAGGGACAGGCTGGTCAGTTCATCGAGGAACAGCGTGCCGCCGTGGGCCGCCTCGAAGAGGCCGATGCGGGTGCTCCGGGCGTCGGTGAAGGCCCCCTTCTCGTGGCCGAACAGCTCCGACTCGGCCAGATGCTCCGGGATCGCCGAGCAGTTGATCTCCACCCACGGCCCGTCGGCGCGGGGACCCTCGCGGTGGATGGCCCGGGCGAGCGAGGTCTTGCCGGTTCCGGTCTCCCCCTCGATGAGCACCGGGGGCAGGTGGGTCTCCATCCGTCGATCGGCGGCGAGGATGCGCTCGATCTGGGTCTTGAGGCCCGCCAGGGCGGTGCCGAAGAAGTAGCCCGGGCTCCCGGAGCGCTGCTGCTCGGCCACGCGCCGGACCGCCCGCGCGGACCGGGCCCGGCGCAGGGTCAGCGCCAGCGCCTCGGGCTCGAAGGGCTTGGTCAGGTAGTCGAGCGCACCCAGTCGCATCGCCTCGACCGCGCCCGAGATCCCGCCCTCGGCCGTCATGATGACCACGCCGGTGTGGGCCGGGACGGTCTTGTCGCGGAGCAGGTCCGGCCCGAGACCGTCGGGCAGGTTCACGTCCATCAGGGCGAAGTCGAAGGTCGCCGAGCCCAGCGCCCGCCGGGCCCCGGCCACCGAGTCGGCCGCGGTCACCTCGGCCCCCCAGCGCTCCAGGCTGCCGACGAGGTGGCGTCGCCACAGGGGCTCGTCTTCCAGGACCAGCACCGACAGACCCGTGAGCGCCTCGGATGTCATGGCCCGATCAAAGCCCGAAGGCCCGCCGGAGCCCAAGCCCGAAGCACGGCGCCTGCGCGACCCATGCCCGGAAACTCAGCCGACTGGACCGGCCGCCGGACCCGAGGGCGCCCCGGGATCGGTCAGGTCGCTGTCGGGGGTCTTCAGGAAGAGCAGGATCAGGCCGACGGAGGTGAACATGCGGGCGGCCGCGTTCTGGCCGTTCCAGATCTGCGACTGCCACATGAGGAACCACTCGGCACCGATCGCGAGGAATGCCCCGAACCAGAGCAGCAGATTGGCCGACAGGGCGCCGATGGCCACGGACTTGGCGGCGTTGAAGGCCGCAGCGCCCGCGGAGCGGGCCTTCCAGAGGCGGGCGGCGCCGACGGCGATGCCGAGTCCGCTCAAGCCTTCCCAGGCGATGATCACCCAGTAGAAGGCGTGGTGGATGGCGGTGCTGGTGATCGCGCGCCCCTTGAGCCGGTTGCCCGGGAACGTGGTGTCCATCGACAGCACGTGCTGCACGAAGTCGAAGTTGGAGCCGTAGTCGACGAGGTTGTTGAAGGCGACCAGCGCCATGAACAGCGCGACGGCGGCGAGCAGGGCGATCTTGGAGAGGCGTTCGATCATGGGGTCTTGGGGGCCGGGGCGGCCTTGGTGGGGAATTCGGAGGCCGGGTTGGACGGATTGCAGAACTCCCCGGTCCACGCCTGGGCGGGGTCGGAGGTTCCCCGGAGCACCCCCAGTTCCTTGAGGGTGCGGAACTGGAAGTCCCAGCGACCGGGGGCCATCCGCCCGGGGCCCTCGCCCTTGGACGGGTCGCCCCCGACGAAGGAGCCGTCCTTGAGGGCGCGGTGGCTGAAGTCCATCTTGGCCGGGGTCAGCTCGGGATTGCGGCGGCGGATCTCGGCGTGCACGGCCGCGGGCTCCTCGAGGTATTCCCTCCAGCCGCGGATGCTGGCCTGCACAAAGGCGCGGACCCGCCCGGGATGCTCCTTCACGTAGTCGCGCCGGGTGAAGAACACCCGGTAGGGATCGAAGCCGCTGCCGCTGATGAGCAGCACCCGGGCCTTGGCCCCGGCCTCGGCCGCGAAGAACGGCTCGCTGGTGATGAAGCACATCTGGATGTAGTCCGGGTCGCGGAGGAAGGACCCGATGCTGAAGTTGTGGGCCCGCTCCTTCGTGGTCTTGAGGCCGTAGCGGCGGATCAGGTAGGGGAACCACGCCGTCCCCGGGGTGACGGCGACGGTGCGGCCCTCGAGGTCGGCGAAGGTCTTCACCGGCGAGGCGTCGTGGACCATCAGTCCCTGCGGGTCGTGCTGGAGGGTCGCCCCGACGGCGAGCACCGGGATGCCCCGGTCGTTGGCCAGCAGGACGTCGTCGGTGCTTCCCATGCCGAACTCGGCGGCCGTGGTGGCGATGCGCTGCACCGGGAAGGCGTTGGGACCCCCGGGCAGGATCTCCACGTCGAGCCCGCCCTCGCGGTAATACCCCTTCAGCAGGGCGTGGTAGAAGCCGCCGTGCTCGGGCTGGGGATACCAGTCGGTGATGAGCCGCACCTTCGGCGGCTCGGCGGCGCGCAGGGCCACCGGCAGCGCGACGAGCGCGCAGAGGCTCCAGACGAGGAGGGCGATGGGAGGAGGCAGCACGTTTATCGGAGGTTTGCGAGGGATCCCTTCACGCCGCCATCGTGGTGCCGGCGGGCCACCTTGCGGTGCCTGGCCAGAAGTTTCGGCAGGTCGACGCCGACCAGGTGCCCCTCACGCACGCGCACCCGGCCGTGCACGACCAGCGTGTCCACCTGGCGGGCATGGCAGAGCACCAGCCCGTGCACCGGGTCGTGGGCGCCGCTGCTGAAGAGGTCGTCGAGCGGGAAGACCGCCACGTCGGCGCATTTGCCGGGCTCGAGCGAACCGAGGTCGGCCTGCCGCCCGAGGTTGCGGGCGCCGTCCAGCGTGGCCATCTCGAGCACCTGCTCGGGCGTGACCGCCCCGGCACCGTGTACCACCCGGGTGAGCAGCAGGGCCAGCCGGGCCTCGGCGAGCAGGTGACCGGAGTCGTTCGAGGCCGAGCCGTCGACCCCGAGGCTCACCGGGCTGCCACCGCCACGCAGGTCGTTGACCCGGGCGACACCCGAGCCCAGGCGCATGTTCGAGCAGGGGCAATGGGCGATGCCGGTGCGGGTGCGGGTGAGGTGGCGGACCTCGCGGTCGTTGAAGTGGATGCCATGGGCCAGCCAGACATCCTCGCCCTCCCAGCCGTGTCGGGCCATGTAGGAGAAGGGCCGGGATCCAAGCATCTTCACCGCATCGTGGTTCTCCGGGATGGTCTCGCCGCAGTGGGTGTGCAGGCGCACCCCGAGGGACCGGCCCAGCCGCGCCGACTGCCGGTAGTGCTCCCCGGAACACCCGAAGACGGTGCAGGGGGCGAAGGCGACCTGCGACATCGCCCCGGGACCCTTCTGATGGAACCGGTCGTGCAGGCGCTGGCAGTCGCCCAGGATGGTGTCGAGGTCCTGGCAGGCCCAGTCGGGCATGATGTCGCTCGGCAGGTTCACCGAGCCCCGGCAGCCCACGTAGCGGATGCCCATCTCCGCGGCCGCCGCGAACCCGGCGTCGAGCATCCGGTCCGATCCGTCGCGCGGGAAGAGGTAGTGGTGGTCGCTGGTGAGGGTGCAGCCGCTGAGCATCAGCTCCGCGCAGGCCACCTGGGTGGCCACGTGCAGGTCATCCGGCCCGAAGCGCCTCCAGAGCGGCATGTGCCCGGCCAGCCAGGGCAGCAGCGGCAGGTTGGCGATGGGCCCGAAGGCTCGCGCCAGGTTCTGGAACATGTGGTGGTGCGTGTTGACCAGGCCGGGCAGCGCGATGCCGCCCCGGGCGTCGACCACCTCGGCCCCGGCGGGGCGGGGCGCCGGGCCGTCGCCGAGGGAACGCACCACGCCGTCCTCGGCCAGCAGCCAGGCGCGACCCCGGAGCACCCGGCGGCCAGGGTCCATCGTGACCAGGTGGCCGATGTTCTTCAGCAGGAGGCGCGTGGGCTGGGGCATGGTCCAAAGGGTCAACGTCCGGCGGCGGCCGCCGGGGCGGCGGGCAGCGGCGCATCGGTCCAGAACGGGGGCGGCAGGGCGGGATCGAGCCCCAGGGCCCGGGGCGTGAAGGCCGTGGAGACGACCCGGTCGATCGGCGGCACCTGGCGGATCACGCCAAGGTCCTTGAGGATGTCCCCAAGCACCCGCCAGCGCTCCGGATCCACCGCGCCAAGCGACTCGCCCCGGGCCGGGTCACCCTCGGCGAGCCGGAGGCGCCGCATGGCCACGTAGCTGAACCGCATGCCCGCGTCCTCCATGGTCGGGGAAATGGAACGCAGGTGGTCGTGGATCGGCTGGGGGTTGCGGAAATACTCCTGCCAGCCCCGGTAGGCACCCCGGCTGAAGCGGGCCACCAGGTCGGGGTGCTTCTCCACGAGCTGGCGGTTGGCGATGATCACCCGGTAGGGGTCGAAACCCGACTCGCTGAGCTGCAGCACGCGGGAGCGGACGCCCTCCTTGAGCGCGTAGTAGGGCTCGCTGGTGGGATAGGCCTGGGTGATCCAGTCCGGGTCCCTGACAAAATTGGCCACGTTGCCGGTCACCGGACGGACGCGCAGGCGCTTCAGGTCGTATTTCTTCTGGAGGTAGAGCAGCCAGCTCGCGCCGATCTGCATGGCCAGATCCCGGTCCTCCAGGTCGGCGAAGCCCTTCACCGGCGACTCCTCGCGCACCATGATCCCCTGGGGATCGTGCTGGAAGTAGGCGTTGACGGCCACGACCGGAAGGCCGCGCTCGACGGCCACGAACACGGCGTCTCCCCGGACGATGCCCAGGCCGAACGGATCCAGCGCCACGCGCTTCTCGATCTCGGAATTCGGTCCACCCACCAGGACGCGCACCGCCACGCCCTCGGCTTTCCAGAGGCCCTGGCGGTCCGCCGCGTAATAGCCGCCATGCTCCGGCTCGGGCACCCAGTCGTGGATGAAGCTCAGGACCGGTGCGTCGGGCCCTCCGCCCGGGACGCCACCCGTTTCCCCTTGGGCCGCAGGCCCGCCCTTGGATTCCCCGGGGCCACAACCGGCCAGGAGGACGGGCAACAGGAGGAACAGGAGCCACACGGCCCGCGCCGAACGGAACACCCCTGGATCTAGCCCGGTCCGGAGGCGATGCGGGTGGAAGGCGGTCATGGGCCGGTGGAGATCATGGGCCGGTGGGAGAGGGGGATCATCAGGCGACGTCGGACTGAGGATTCAGGATCGGACACTCTTGGGGTTGGGAACGACCACGGTGTGGAACGCCTCCGAGTTTGAACGCCTTGGTGAACGCCTCGGCGGACGAACGCCTTCGGGGCGGAGCGACGACACGGGCGGGGAAGCCGGTCCCGGCAGGCGTCGCCGGACCTCACGGATCGTGCCGACCCGGCAGCCCGGCCACCCAAGGGGACCCCCGGCCGCACACACCTCGGCCGGGGGTCCTTGCGCTCAGGAGGTCGGTCAGAACCGGAAACGGACCTGACCGCTGATCCGGAACGGTTGCTCCGGATAAATCACGTCGTTGCCGGCGAAGCTCGGGTCGATGGAGGTCCAGTTGCGCTCGTCGGTGATGTTGAAGAAGTTGATCTGAACATCCCACTTGGGCTGCCGGTAGAACACGAACGCGTTGATCACGTACTGCGTCGGGATGCGCAGGCTGCCCTCCTGGTTCTGCCACTGCTCGCCGGTGAGCTGGGGCCCGAGGCTCGCGCCGAGCCCGTTGTCGAGCTGGTAGGTGACGTAGGAGTTGAACATCACCTGCGGCACGCTGGCGGCCCGGTTCTTGCCAAACCCGCGGGCCGGGGTGTTGGGTCCCTTGCTGTTGTAGTTGGGTGCGCCGGCCCCGGTGCCCGAGACGCCATCGACCAGGAAACCGACCGGATAGCCATCGCGGTAGTTGTAGGTCTGCTGGTAGCCGAAGTCGTCCTGCTCGGCGTTCTGGAACGTGAAGTTGGCGCTCGCGTTGAAGTTGCGGTTGGGCTGGTAGAACGACTCCAGCTCCATGCCCATGGTCTCGATGCCGATCGGATTGCCGACGAGCTGCGGCGCCTGGCGGGTCTGCTGAAAGACCGAGCCGCTGACGAACACCTGGTTCTCGAAGAGGCTGGCCTTGGTGCCAAACTCGACGAGTTCGCTCTCGGTGGAGAGGGACTTCTCGAGCGAGCCCTTGCTGTTGCCGGTGGCGTTCACCCCGCCGAAGTTGGCGCTGCCCTGGATGGCGTTGACCACGTTGTAGGTGGCGTAGCTCGAGAGGACCGGCGTCCACTTGTAGATGCCGCTGATGAACACCGAGGTGTTGAAGACATCGGTGGAAACCCGGTAGTTGGACCCGGCGGCCTTGCCGACGTACTCCGGGCTCTTGGCCTGCGCCCCGATGAGGTCGCCGCGGCCGCCGGCGATGATCGAGAACTTCTCGTGGAGCTTCATGTCCCACTGCGTGAAGAAGCCGCTCTGGGCGATCTCCGAGTTCTGGTCACCCGCGCCGAACCCGTTGGAGCCGTAGCCGGGGGCCCCGGGGACCAGCAGCGAACTGCCGCCGTAGGTGGTCACCAGCGGGGTGGGCGGGAGACGGAAGGTGGACGGGTGCTGGGTGACATCGTAGAGGAAGAACGGCTCGACGGAGAAGTCCTGGTAGGACACCAGCGACTGGTAGCGCAGGTCGACGCCGCTGATGGTCTTGATCGGAAGCTCGTAGCCGCCCAAGGACGGGGTGACCTCGTAGTGCAGCTCCGAGCGGTTGTTGGCCATCCAGTTCTCCGGCACCCATTCGGTGTAGCCGTAGCCCGAGGCCTTCCGCGACTCCATGGTCTCGCCATAGGTGCGGTTGACGACCTTGCCATTGTCGTTGAGCTGGTAGGTGGCGATGAGCTGGGAGCTGAACTTCTTGCCCGCCGCGCTGTCGAACGGGGCGTTGATGGTCTGCCAGGGGTAGACCTTGACGCGGGTCGCCTTGGCCGTGTCGAGCAGGGCGAAGTTGGCGTTCTGGCCGAAGCGCCCGATGGAGGTCAGGGCGTCGCCGAAACGGTTGTTCGGCAGCACCGGGCCGGCGATGTAGGTCCAGTCGTCGATCAGCTCCTGGGTGACGCGGTTGATGCCGATGACCTCGTTGAAGCGCGAAGTGTAGAACTGGGCGTTCCAGTCGACGGTGAGCTTGTCGTTCGGGCGCCAGGTCAGGGCCGTGAAGATGTCCTGCGTGTTGTCCTTGACGTTCTGGTAGTAGCCCTCGGCCTCGCGACCCAGGTAGCTCACGCGGAAGGCGAGCTTGTCGTTGATCGGCCCGCCGAAGTCGAGCACCCACTCCGGGTTGAAGTAGCTCTGGCCTCCCGGCACGAAGCTGCCCCAGCGGCTGATGACCTCGCCGTGGAAGCTGTCGAAGTGCGGCAGCTTGGTCACGAAGTTGACGTAGCCGCCGGGACCCTGCCCCTGCGGACCGTATACCGCCGAGCCCGGGCCCTTGACGATATCCATCGCCTCGACGCCGTTGAAGGAGGCGAGCATCGAGTTGCGGCTGTAGATGGTGCGCTGGCCGTTCTGGTAGATCTCGGAGAGGTCACCGCGGATCACCGGCACGTTGGCCAGGCCATAGCGCGAGGGGGTGTAGACGCCCGGGGAGTACTGGTTGAAGTCGGTGGCGCGCGAGATCGCGCGGGCCTCCATCTGGGCCTTGGTCACCAGCGACACGGATCGCGGCGTGTCGATGATGCTGCGGTCGTCGCCCATGACCGATTCCACCGGTCGGGCCGTCGGCAGCACGGTCTCCTCGAGGGACAGGCCCTCGACGACCACCTTGTCGAGGGTGTTGGTGGAGCCCGGGGACTGCGCCAAGGCCGGCGTGGAGGACAAGGCGAGGGCGGCCAGCGATCCGATGCGGACCGGGAGCCAGAGGGAGGCATTCATGGAGGCGATGGGGTTGGGTTGAAACCGCGGGTCGGGAGGGTTGGATGCGTTTTCTTCGGGGACTTGGCCCGACCTAGGGGAAGCTTCGGTCGCTAGGCGACTCTGAAAATTCCGTCAGGCGGGTCGGGTCGGTCCGTGTTGTTGGGTCAGGCGGGGTTGTCGGGTCAGGCGGGTTTCTGCCATAGGCTCCAGACGCATAGGTTGTGCCATCCGTCCGGATCCAGCCCCTTACCACCTGCCAACCGGTCTCCCCCAAGGCCGTCCGAGGCTCGGTTCCAAGGTCATCCCACCTTCAAAACGGCGTCCCAAGCCCACCGGAAGGCCGTCCTGCCCCCGGAAAAGCGGCCTTGCCCACATGGTGTTCACCATTCTCATGAATCGATTTCAAACTTTGGATCGAACCCCCGCGAAATTTCCCGATCCGCTTCTGTCGCGAATTGCCCAGCCTGTTCACAGGCGATCCCGGAAATCGGTCCGGTGCCCGATGCCGACGCCCCGGGCACGGGCATCGGCGGAAGGATTTCGACCAGCAGCACCCTGGCCGGTGGGCTGGAACACCGTGTGCTGGACAGGGCTGGACGATGACCCGACGCGCCCCCAAACCTACCCCATCCCGCCGACCGGCCGGACGACCTGAATCCGCGGGGACGAACCGGCCCGAATCCGAAGGGGACCACGACCTGGCGCGGATGCAGGCGCTGGCAGCCTTCACCCGGGCACGGCTCGGCACGCCCTCGCAATCGCCCTTCGGCTCCGCCGTCGTCGAGACCGCGACCGGCCGGCTGGTGGTCCGACGCCTGAATGCGGTCCGGCAGGAGAACGACCCTTCCAGCCATGCCGAGGTCCGGACCATGCGGGCCGCCTGCAAGCGCCTCGGCCGTCCCTCGCTGGCGGGACACACCCTCTACACCACCTGCGAGCCCTGCCCCATGTGCATGGCCATGGCCTTGTGGGCCGGCGTCGACCGCGTCGTCTTCGGTGCCACCATCGACGACGCCGCACGGCATTGCGCCCAGATCCATGTCCCATCGGTCGAACTGACCCGGCGCTCGGACATGGACTGCGTCGTCTCCGGGCCGGTCGCCCGGGCCGAGTGCGTCGCGCTCTTCGAGGAGCCCCGCATGGCCGCCGCCATGGCCCTTTGGAAAAAATCGCGCAGGAACCCGCCGGCCGGCACCCCCGGGCTCGCCCCCCGCAAGCCCAAGGGCCCCTGAGTCGACCGCCCACCGAACCCGCCACCGTTCGCCCCGTTCACCCCCTTCACCCCCTTCGCCCCCTTCGCCCCCTTCGACGCCTTCCCATGACCTCCGCCGACCTCCACGACCTCGCCCGCATCCTGCCGCCTGAGCGCATCGTCACCTCCTCCGATCAGCTCG
>Ga0194129_10000423_pt1 | contig 83575 bp, 81 predicted proteins | sample TA2KigCa35mmetaG_FD_150862 | JGI IMG/M metagenome (GOLD analysis project Ga0194129, IMG submission 150862) | Freshwater microbial communities from Lake Tanganyika, Tanzania - TA2015038 Kigoma Deep Cast 35m | ecosystem: Environmental > Aquatic > Freshwater > Lake | place: Tanzania: Lake... | reverse complement strand
GATTATCTTGACGAGCATTTACCAGGATGGAGACCTATTACTATAAATTCAGTAACTCAATCCGTCGCATCTGTAGAAACACAATCAATTACAGAAGTAAATAAAGAAGAAGTATTCAAAACTACACCAAAACCTAAAAAATCTATGAATCTAAAAAAATCTTCTAAAAAAACAGAAACTTTAGAACAAAAAAGAGAAAGGGTTAAAACGGAAATATCTCAATTGCACCAAAAATACAAAACTATGAAATCAGAAAATCTTTATAAAGAGTTTAATGAAAACAAAGAATTATGGAATAATTACCATGAAATATCAGAAGAAAATGAGAAATCTTTTCCTAATGAAGAAATACCACGCAACAAAATCATTCAAGAACTTTTAAAAATAAAAACAAAAAGAACAAAATTAGTTGTAGATATGGGTTGTGGCAAAGGACAAATTGCCGACTATTTTAAAGGCGATACAAGATTTCAATTCATTAATTACGACCATATTTCATCAAATAATACAATTATATCATGTGATATTTCAAATATTCCATTAGAAGAAGACGAGGTAGAAATATGTATTCTATCTCTCGCTATGTGGGGTTCAAATTGTAAAGATTATGTAAAAGAGGCAAACCGAATATTAGAGAGTGGGGGAAAATTATATATTATTGAACCTACAAAAAGATGGTCGGAACAAGATGAAAATAAAAATATTATTGAAGGAAAAGAAGGATGCAAAATGAAGTCCTTGTTAGAAGAAAATGGTTTCAAAATAGTAGAACAAAGTATACAAAAGTTTTGTATGTTCGTTTGCATTAAGGTTTAAAAAATATCTTAAAATCAATACGATAATTAATAAAAAATAAAGTGAGGTCGTCTTTTAGACCAATATCTTTTTTTATTCAGCATTTTAAATGTCCAAAGGTAAACACAATTGAGGTTAATAAATATTATTATAACTTTTAATAATATATATTATGAATTCTCTAGAAGAAATAAAATATGGTTGTTCTAAACCTTATAATCCAAGTTGTTTAACACTAAGCAATGATATCAATGATTGTAGAAGAGCAGGAGGAGGTTCAATGTATGATTGCGTTCAAATGGCTGGTGATAAATATGTAAGAAGTAAGGATGAAAATAAGGATCAAATTTATCCCTGGAAAAATTATGATTGGGATTATACTCGTTTTATTGATAATAATTATAATGCTAGAGCAACAGGTGCTACTTCAGAGGGTAGTTTTGGTGCTATATTTAAAAATCCAATTGCTATTATAAGATTAGGTAGTGGCTTTTTATTTGACAATAATCCAAATAATTCTAGTAATTCTGGCGTATCTGATCTTACACATTGTGACAGAGTTCCTGTTAATGATCGTCAAAGTTGTCATGTAATGAATAGATTGAAAAGTAGCTACAATAATCAAGCGAAACCTAGAGATGATCCTTTTTTTAATAAAAAACTTAATGGTAAAAATAGTAGTAGTTTTTATTATCAATCAGGATACTGTAAAACAAAGTTAGACGAAAATCAATGTAAAAATAAAAAATATTTATGGAAAGGCGAAAGATGCTATAGGCCACAATATCAATATTTAAATAATGAACCTTGGGGTGGAAACATTCCTTCGGTTATTAATGACACATTAAGTCTTAATCCTGTTAATTTAACTAAAGTATTTTTTAATAAAAATGCTAGAGATTTAGAAATTGAAGATTGCCCTATAGTTGAAAATTTTATTACTAATAATGAAATAGTATCTTATTTCCATATTTCATTTGCCATATTATTATTAATAATCATTATTATGTTTATCGTTTTATTAATAAGATCTTAAAATATTTTTTTAAATAACAAAATACATTTAATAAGAATGCTATTTACAATAGCAATGAATGAACTAAAATAATAAATAATAATGATTCAACAAAATTTAATTGTCTAAAATTATCAATTTCCCCTCCAGCATTTTTAATAAGTTTTGGAGCAATTGTATTATATGTATATTGCACTAAAAATGCCTTTAGTATTAATAATAACATTATAACAAAAAAACCTAGTAATGCATTATCACCTAAATTTACACTATCTCCTATTAGTTTACCACCTATTTGAATTGAGAGTAATTGATTTGACATATTATATTATCTATAAAGACTTTATTTTTTGAAAGGGAAAAATATTATTATAAAATGACCCAACAAACATGTATGAATTAGTAAACATTATTCCAAAATATTTATTTGTAATTAAATTGCGACATTGTTTAACATGTTCTAAAATTTTACAAATATATCCACCTGATGGTATATAAAATTGAAATGTTCCTAAATTAGAAATAGAATTTTCAGTAGTAATAAATAAAGGAAAATAGTATCCATCTATAAGGAGTTCATCTAATACTTTAGTTTTATCATATATACTATAAATCATATAATATAAAATAATAATTGTATCATCTATTTTTGATTTTAAATTGCAAATAAAGTAATTAGATATTATATTTATTTTAATATTATTTTCATTATATTCATATGTTGAGGTATATAAATACTTAATAGATTCACTAATTAACAAATATAAATCAGCAAATTCTAATGATAAATTTATTAAGAATTCAGGCTCTTCAATCCAGGATCCACAACGATTTTTTAAATTTTGATGATATGTTTTAAATGGTTCAATATATATTCTTCTATTTTCATCATCAATATGTAAAGGCACATAATGTGATTTCATAATGTGACTAAAACAATATGGAAAATATATATCGGCGTATTCATCTCTTCTCTTACTATCAATTTCATCATGTTCTAAAGTAAATGGAATATCAACTATTTTACTAATATTATTATCAATAAAATGTTGTAAAGTGAAATGTATAAATGTTTGTTGCACATAATCATCCTTCCCTTTATAAAATTGCAGTCTATTAAAACATCCTAATCTCCATAAGCCCATTTCACTATTAGAACGATAAAGATATATTTCTCGTTCTAATCCTTTCATATCTTTAGATATAATTTTTAATGATTCTTTTTGTGTTTTTTCTGTGTTATTACTGTATCCTACTAGTGTAAAATTGATGCCGTCAATTGTTATATTAGGTAAACTTTCCATATATATTTTTATCACAAAATATTTATTTATGTATAGATTATATATGGGTAATTTATTCTGTTGTAATAATGACAGGCATAGTAAATTACAATTCAAATATAATATATTAGATTACTTAAATCCTGAAAAAGTAAGAAATAAAACAGTTGAAAATACAGATCACGAGTATTATTCTAATCTAAAAATTGTAAAAATGATTCATCACAATAATACAACAGTTTACTTACTTGACAATAATATTGTAAAAAAACAATATAATTTATTAATTATAAGTAATCGCACACAATTTTTAAATGAAGTTAAGACATATATTTTATTAAAAGGACTAAAATTTATTTTAAAACCTCTATATATTGATATATCTTCTGGATCAATATATTTGCCTTATATTGATAGTGTACCTATAAAAAATACTGAAAATAAACAATTAGTAAAAATGTATTTAGATGTCATTCATCAACATTATGGAATATATAAAAGGGGAGAATATTTCTGGGGCAATATTCTTCAAGATTCAAAGACAGGGCAAATATATCTCATTGATTTTGGTAATATACCACTATACTATGATGTGCCTAATACTAACTGGCTCATTTCAGCTACACGCTCATAGATTTCAGTATCGTGTTGTTCTATATAATCGCGAACAATATATTTAGGTGTGACAAAGAATCCATAGGATACTATTATATTGTGATAAATATCATATGTTTCTTTAACATCACCTTCTTCGTTTTCCATTAATTTCCATTTTTTATTATAAATTATATTATTTGTAGTCATGTCATTTTTTATATGCGCTCTAACTTTTTGACAAATCTTACCTATTACTTCATTATTTCCAGGATAAAGTTTATCTCCAATTTGAATGTCGCTAATTCGCTTCCAAGTTAAATTATTTAATAAAATAGGGATATGACCAACTAAAAGATTAGGTTCATCATATAAAACATTATCATTTGATTTCAAAGAATTTAATATTAATTTTTTTTGTAAATGAAAAGTAAGGTCAGTCTCTTCATAATCAGCAAATTCTATGTTATCTATAAATATACGATGATTATCTGTCCATAGACTATATAAAAAGTCTATATTTTCAGGCTTATTAATTAATTTTGATGATTTTGTATCCTTTACTTTTAACCATAAATTATCTTCTCTAACATAATGATTACCTGAAACAATAATACCTTTATAATTATATAATGTATTAGGTGCTTTAGTCTTCATGATTCCATATACAATTGAATTATTAATTTTATCACCTAATTTGATATTTGATATTTTACATTTTTCTTTACCATTAATAAATATTAAAGTATTAGGTGAAAAACAAAAAGCATTAATAAAAAAATCTAAACCTTTTCCCCAAAATCGTGCCGTTTTACCTATAGGTCCATCCCAAGTTGACTTAATTGTCATTTGTGAAGCTTCTAATGTATATATCATGAGTCTAAAATTGGCGAAAAGTCTTTTCATAATATTGTTAATTTTATAAAAACTATACATTATCGTATTCATTAAACCTTGTGTCTTTTCAAATATCATTCGTGTTGCATATGCCACAAATTCTCTTATAGGTTTTGTTATAGTTCTTATAATATTTAATTGTGAAATTACATCTTTCAATAAATATTGAATATTTTTTATAATAAATTGAAATGGTTTGATTAATAATTTGAAAAATTTACCAAAGCTACTACTCACAAAACCTGATAAATTATCACTAGCATTTTTTCCAAAAAAACCAGCAAATGGTATAATCAATGGATTGTATCTATATTTTTCCCAGTTATTAATAACATATTGTTTATTTTCACTAATTAAAATATATCCCATTATGCTCATAAAAATTATAAGATATAATACAATTTTTAAAATAGATTTAATAATAATCATATCTATATATATATTTTAACAAAAAAGGTATTATAAAATATATATATAATATAAATGAATAATATTAAAAATGATTTATTTGATTTAGATAATACAATAAATAATATAGAAATACATAAAAAAAATTTAACTCCTTCTGATTTGACGAGTAATAATAAAAATAATTCTTCTGGACTTATAAAATATAATGAAATAAATAATCGTTCTTCAATTTCTCCAAATTCATTATTTTTGAATGGTGTATATGTAACAAAAAATACGAATCCTTTGCCTAATTCAATACTCAATAATACAAAATTTATATGCACACGATATTCATCTGCTATAAAAAAAGGAATTGTATTTCAAGATATAAAATTTGAATTAAAAACCTATTTGTTTATTTCATTTTGGATTTATCCAATTTATAATACTCAAAATTTAAAACCTATGTGCATTTTAACAAAAGGTGATAGTCAATCTTATGGTGACTATACAATATTATTAGGAACAGATAATAGGCTATTATTTGGTTATACAGTTAATGGTATAAATGTCTCACTAAAAACAAATAGTATAATAAATGAGAAGACTATGACATTTGTTTCTATCATAAAAAATATGTCATCTTTATATATTTATCTGAATAACTTTTATGATTCTCAAGTATTCGCTCCTATTGACCCTATTAAATCAAATAATCCATTAATGATAGGGATAGGATATAATGCTAATGATTTTAATGGATATATAAATAATCTGACTATTACTGACAATATTATAGATTTACAAAATATCTTTACATTATTTTATAAATGTAAACCTATTGATTATTATTTTGAATTTAAAAATGGATTGATAACATATAATGGTTATAACATAATAAATAACATTAATACTCTTGAACCTACAACAACAAATGATGCCAAATTTATATGCGAATTATTGGAAAATTATTGTAATGGATTTTGTTTTAATAATAACAAATATTTATTTTTTAATCATAATGAACACGATGATATTATAGTTAATAATTCAACAATTTATGAAAAAATCAATGTAATGTCAATAGCCAATATTGATTTCGTATCCGTTAAATTAACAATTGAAAAGGAAAAAAATATAAATCTTTCAAAAAATTATTTACTAAATGGTTATTATAAATCTTTTACAGAAGAACAATATTATTTTTCAAATGGTGAATTGTATCATTATAATCCTAGTCTAAATAGTTACAGTAATGCTCCTCTTGATATGTCTAATGCTCTAAATTTATTATATATCATTAATGAAATAAATACTTTAGAATTTGTAAATAATAAATTTTTATATTATTCAACATATTCCACTGAAAATTTAATTAATATTACAAATAATATTTATAGGAAAAAACCTAATTGTAATTTTGGTCATAATAATAGTTTTATAAATTTTCAAGGACAAATAAACATAGGAAATTACAATTTTAATAAGGATTCAGTTTCAGGTGTTTTTAAAAATGTAGAAACTTCAGCAATTAAACAAAATGTAATTGAACAAGAACAAAGATCAGAAATACCCAATATTCAAGTATTAGAAAATCATTTATCTGAAAATAATGTAATTGCTAAGTCTCATGCTAATATAAGCTATCTTTATGCATATAACACTAATAACTTGAATATATCAGGTTTAATAGGTATTCCAGGTGAATTTTTTATTAATAATATGCCCAAAATAACTAACAAAATAAAAATAGATTTCAATATAAATGAAGAATGTGATATAATTGATTTTATTTTAAGAAATCAAATATCAGTGGGTAGACTTGTAATTATTAATTTTGTTAAACCGTTGCTAACAGGAATTTATAATTTTTCCATTATAACTAGCAGTATTGTAAAAATAAGAATAGATAATAAAGAATATTCAGTTAATAGTATGGTTCCACAGCACTTATTATTTCATCATACAGGTGATATATGTAATATTGAAATAACATTTTATTACAATAAAATAAATCAAGTATCAAAATTTGTAGTTATTGAATAAAAATATTAAATTATATTATTTGATATTTTTATAGATCATTTTCTTTGGGTGCTAAACATAACATTAAAGTGCCTATACTTCCTATATTATAATTAATTATTAATGGAAAATTATTTTTAATATATAACTCAACTGTATTACATAAATTAGAGCATTTAGTAAATGATACAAGATGTTTTATACTAAATACACCCTGAATTATATCGTCCGCATTTTCACTATCTACAATATTTAAACAATTTGTATTTTCAGTTATTACTTCCTCTTTTCTACATATTTGACCTTCACACGCAAAAATTAATTTATTTTGAATGCTCTTAATTTCTATTGTTTCACTTAATACTGAAAAATCTCTACAAATTTTTTGAAACATAGTGCTAGGTATAGTTATAACACTGCTAAATGTAGTAGGAGGAATAGTAATATTATTTTTGTTTAAGTCTAAAAGTTTAAATTTAATTTTTTTTATACGATGGTCATTAGAATTTTCAATGATAATACCTAATTCATTCGTTTCATCAGCATCTTGAAAAAATGTAAGTATATCATCGTTGCTAATCATTTTCATAATTTTATTAAAATTTAATAGATGAATTCCACATTCATAACTTTTACCAGGAGTGCAGTAATATCTCTCAAAATCTTTTGAATTTAACTGCATATGTGCTAAAACAACATGACTTGTATCCATTTCTAATAATTTTATTCCACTTTCATCAATTATAAGATTACCTTCTGTAATAAAATCTTTAATTGCTTCAAAAGTTTGTTTTATTAATGATGATTTTACTGTATTTGCCTCAAACAAATAATTTGAATTAGATGCCATTATATTGTTTTTTTATTGATTTAATTTTAAATCAATATCAATATAATAAAAAAATGATATAAAATTATATAACTTAATTATTTTTATAGTATGAATATAAATTCATTTACAATATTAGGTCTAAGTTTATTATTAGGTGCTGGTACTTACCTTTACAGATATTTAATAAATAAATTATCTGTTAATATAGATATTTATCAAGAAGATAAAAATTTAAATAATAAAGAAGAGTCTGATAAATCAGAACAAAATATGCGTTGCGTTTATATTATTAGAAGGTTGCCCTGTCTAAATCTTGATGAAAAAATAAAACAATTTATAAAAAAAATGGACAATAATAGTAAATACCGTATTTTAACTACAGATACTTATCAAAATAGTAGAGTTCCTGCTAAACAATCATTATTAAATAGCTTAGTTTACAAAAGGTTTTTAGAAAAAATTTTCAAAAAACAAGATAATATTGTAATAATGAATCGTAATTTATTTCATTGGGAATATGATAATTACTATGTGCTTGCTAGATCACTAAAAATCCCTGTTAAAATAATAGAGTTTACAACTGATAAGCAAATACGAGAAGATAATATTAATTTATATAGTCAATATTGCTTAGAAGAAAAACTTTTTGAAAAAGATCCAAGAACGAATCTTATTGTCAAATTATAATCAATATTTATATTTTATTATAAAAATTGATATAATTTTTTAAAGCGAATTTTTATAAACAAATGAGTTTACCTAATATATCAGAAGAACAGCAAAATATTGTATCATTAGTCTCTTCTGGATATAATGTTCAGGTTGACGCTGTTGCTGGATCTGGTAAAACAACAACAAGTTTATATTTAGCAAAAACGAACAGTCTAAAAAAAGTGCTTTTACTTACTTATAATGCAAAATTAAAATTAGAAACTCGCGAAAAAACGGTGTCATTTAATATTACAAATATGGAAGTTCATAGCTATCATGCTTTTTGTGTAAAATATTTTAATCATAAAGCTTTTAAAGATAATGAAATATTAATTTTATTAAAAAAAAAAGCAAAACCATTACAAAAATTCTTTTATGATATTATTATTATCGATGAAGCACAAGATATGAACCCCATATATTATGAACTTGTTTTATATATATATAAATTACTTGAAATAAAACCCCAGTTAATTATTATGGGTGATCGCAAACAATCTATCTATGCATTTAATAAATCAGATAATCGTTTTTTAACATTTGCTGATAAAATTTTTGAATCACCCAATATTTGGAAAAATGCTACATTAAGTGTCAGTTATCGGATTACTAAACAAATGGCTTCATTCTTAAATAATTGTTGTAATGGTGCTCTTCCTATTATATCACATAAAACAGGATTATTGGTTAAATATCTTATATGTAATACATTTGAAATCAAACCATTACTTGAAATTGAAAACTACTTATTAAATGGTTATAAACCAGAACAAATATTTGTATTAGCACCAAGTGTTAAATCAGATGGTAGCCCAATACGCCACTTAGCTAATAGACTTACTCAAAAAGGTATTCCAATATATGTTCCTACAAGTGATGAAGAAAAATTAGATGAAGATATTTTGAATGGAAAGATAGTCTTTAGCACATTTCATCAAGTTAAAGGACTTGAAAGAGATGTTGTAATTGTTTTCAATTTTGATGATAGTTATTTTGAATTTTACGCAAAAGAAATCACTAATAGAACAGTAATACCTAATACATTATATGTTGCAGTGACTCGTGCTAAAAAATCACTCATAGTAATTCATGATGAGGCTAATAATTATCTTGATTTTATAGATAAGTTATCATTACACGAAAATGTCAGGATGGATATAAGTAGTCAATATAGTACTAAAATGTATCGGAATTTTGATAAAAAACCCAAATGTAAACAATTACAAAAAATGGATGTCACAGAATTAATCAAATTTATTCCAGTTGATATTTTACATAATTGCATGGATTTATTTCAAATAGACTTAATTAAACAGGATAAAAAGGATAATAAACTAAAAATACCTTTTAAAACAAAACAAGATGATCTTTATGAAGGTGTAAGTGAAATTAATGGTGTGGCTATTCCTAGTCTATTTGAATTAAAAGTATCTGGTAAAATGTCAATTACTCAACATATTAATCAACAAACAATGTTATCAATAAATAGTAATATTAAAGGTGTGTCTAAATGTTTATTAGACAGTGATGATGATAATTATGATGAACAATATAAAATAAATAAATATGATTTAACTGAAAATGCTATAGAAAATCTTTTAAAAATTTCTACAGAATGGGTATGTTCAAAATCCGGTTATAATTTCAAAAAAAATCAAATAACTGATTATAATTGGCTTACAATAGATATGATAGAAAAATCTATGACACGAATGTTAACACAATTTCCGAGTGAAACTCACAAAGATCTAAAATTTGAAATTCCATTTGTATTAGAAATAGATTCATTTGTATTAGTAGGGTTTGCAGACTTAATCTATAAAAAAGATATTTATGAGATCAAAGTTGTTAATCAAATTGATCCAATATATTATCTACAGTTAGCAATTTATACTTGGCTATCATTAAAATTAGGTTATAGTATTGAATCAAGTTATTTATTTAATATTGTTGATGGATTTTTATATAAATTAAATTATGAGGTAGCTAATTTAGATAAATTAGTCTGTATATTAGTTGATACAAAGAAAAATGGTCTTATAGAACAATCCAACGAAATTTTTCTAAATAAATGTAATGATATAAGGATAAAAATTATAAATACTTAAAAAAAAAAATATTAAAATTATTATATTATTAATGTCGGTTTCATTTTACAGTTTTTTTTCTCTAGATCAAAATTTTAATTGGGAACAATTAGAAGACTCATATCATAATAAAGTAGATAACTTACGACAATTAAACATTAGTAATGTTGATAAACAATTATATCTAGAACAAATATATCGTCTTTATAGGGAAGCAAAAGAAGAACTTACTCATCGTGAAAGAAATCATAATGAATATGGTATATTACCTTGGAATAACAGACTCGGTTTAAGAAATTATATGTGGGATGGCATGGATTATTTTGATAAATTAGAGAGACGTATAAACAAGAGCTTAGATAATTTTTATAAAAGAACTGGAGATAATCCTGAATTATATGGAACAAGTCGTAGTTATAGTGAAAAAATGCTTCCGGATGGAAGTCGTTTAGTAATTGAAAAAAATAGTGTAAATAAAAATGGAAAAATGCAAGAGACAACACATAGTTATAAAAAATTAAAAGATGGAACAATAGAAACATTAGAATATGATAAAGCTCGTGAATTGATTGAAAATTAATTATACAATTTCATGAATAATAAGAGGTTCATGAAGTAGTGTTCTTTCCGAAATCCATCTTAAAAACCAATTTTGCGTAAGATATTGTATTGAATTTAATATCATAGGCATTATTAAAATTGTAAAAATTAATTGTTCTTGTCTTTTATTATCCCATATATTATTCATCCAAATATTAGGTTCTGTCCATATATTTTTAGTCAATATAATTAAAAGACTACATATTATTCTTGATAACATACTTACAATAATCCAATGAATTGTTTGTATAATCCATATTTTATAGTTATTATTCTCATAATATCCAATAGTCAGGTATTTATTCGCAATATTTTTATTACATAATCCTATTAAATATATTGATATTTTTGAAATGGTAAACGATAAATACATAGCAAATAAAGTATCTATTAAAAACTGCACTAAAAACCAATTACATTCAAATTCATTATTATCTGATATATATATTGATATATATGTAGCCCAAATATGACCAAGAATAGAACTTAATCCTTGTTTAGAATTATCCATAAACCATATTTTCCATGTGCGTTTATTATGAAATATTGTTTTTTTTTTATTACATTTATTATTTAATAATTTTATACTATTTTGATAATAATTTTTATAATTATTTTCTATTATAATTTTATGAAATAATAATATAAAAATAGTATTTAAAAATACTACTATTTGTAATATATTTGCAAATTTATTACCTATTAATATACATCTATCATTATTCATAATAAATTAATTATTTATTTATTTTTAATATAAAAGTTTTATAAATATTTTCATATAATATTATATATAAAATGTTAATGAGGAAATTTAGTAAAAAAAACAATAAAAAAATTGGTGGAGATTGCAATTTGATAAAAACCCAATTTAATAAAGTTAACAACTTACTTGGTCCAGATGGTGCTGAAAATAAAGTCATAAATGAATTAACCAAAACTTTAGAAGGAGCAAATAATTATATTGAAAATTTTTTATTGATAAAAATACAAAAATTAAGAGAAATTTTTACATCTAATACAGATAGAAAAACACAAATAAAGGAGATGATAACCCAGTTAGAAGATAAATTAAAAGAAGTAGAACAACAAAATTCTACTTGTTACGATAAATTAAAGGTTGATCCTAAAGGAGAAGAATTTGGTATAAAAACGTCAGATGAAAAAATGAAAGAATTATATGGTGAAAATATAGATGAGTATAATCAAGCCCAAATTGATTATATTTATAATTTAATAAATGATAATCCAGTTGTAGGAATCAATAAAGAAATGACTTCTAGTGATGTATCAGAAACGACTTCAGATGAATATACAGAAGGACAAGATAAAACTGAACAAGAATCACAAAGTGGTCCTGAATGGAAAAAACGCAATTCAGAAAGTAAATTAAAATCATATGATAAAAGTTACGAGATGAATTATTTCAACTTAGTTGCTGATGTAAAAAATTTTCTTCGTCGTAAAGATGCTTCTCTTAAACCAAGACAACAATTAATTAGAGATACGGTATTACCTGCTCTTCAAAATGCCCAATCAGTTGAAGAAGTTCAACAAATAATTAATGATAATCAACTTACACTAATGAAAGCAAATATGGGTGGTCGTAAATCAAAAAGAATTAATAGAATAAAAAAATATAGATCAAAAAAATGATATATTTCACATTTTATCAGATATAAAAAAAAAATTGATAAGGTTTATTTTTTAAATTTGATATTAGTTCAAAACCCTATTTATCAACACAATGTCATCAAAAACTCTTCCTCTTGGAAATAATGCCGATGTCCTAGTTACTAATCCTGAAATCTTTGATTCTAATTCTATTCAATATGCCGATGTTCAAGTTAATGCCAATGGTGGTAAGGAATTGTATCTTAAATATGACGGAAAGCCATTCCTTTTTCAAACACCTCGTATTAGTTGCCCATTTGGTCTTACATTTACTGAAAACCCTGAAAAAGATGGTAAACCTGCTTCTAAAAATTACCGCATTGCGGTTAGTTTTAGGGGATACAATGACCCTAAAGATAAAGCATATGAAAAGAAACGCGATTTTTATGATATGCTCACTAAGATTGATGACGCAAATATTAAGGCAGGTCAAACTAACTCTCTTCCATGGATTAAACTTCCATCAAAGACTGCTACTGATGAAGTTGTTCGTGCGCTTTATAACCCCACTATTAAAGAAAATGGTAATGGTGATTATCCACCTCTTATGAATCTGTCAATTCAAGCACCAGATGGTAAATGGATTACTGAAGTTTATGATAAGGATAAGAAACGCGTTGAAAATCCTGAAGAAGTAATTACGAGAGGATGTGAAGTTAAATGTTTAGTTCAAGCTCAGAAAATAACATTTCCTCAAGGTAAGTTTGGTGTTAAATACTCAATTCTTAATATGAAAGTTTGGCCAAACAAGAGTTCCATTCGTAATCGCGGTTGTCTGATTGATGATGAAAGTGATGATCAAGAATAAATAATTTAAATTGATACTATTATTTTTTTTTATATATATAATATACAATGAGCACTATCAATACAGAAGAAATAACAGTAACTTTATATGGTAACTATGATCTTTTAACAGAGGAACAAAAAGATTCACTTAAAAAACTATTTATTTTAATCAGTGCAAGACATAAAAAATTAGATCAAGATATTAAAATACATTATTATAATATTAATAGTTCTATTATTAATAAAACATTTGAAGTCAGTGGTCTTAAAAATATTGAAGAAAATTTTTTAGAAGGTTTGGAAGAATTAAAAGAATTAAATCCAAATGTTAAACAATCTAAAATAGAAACCGATGAGCATCCTCTTGATTTTTCTAAGGGATTGTGGTCTGTAAGTGAATCAGGTTCTTTAGAAAATAAGATAACTTTAAATAGAAAAGGAGGTAAAATAAGTAAAAAATTAAGAGGGGGAAATTGTGCTGTTGTTTCAAGCGTTCAACAACCAAATTGTTTACCTACACCTGTTGTGGAAATGTATAAATACCCATGCTCACAATTAACTGAAAATCAATTTGGATTTAAGGAAATGTTAGGTTTTTCAGGTGGTTCAAAAAAACAAACTAAACTGTCAAAAAAAAAAAAATATATTAAAAAAGGAGGCTCATGTGGACAACCTGTTCAACATTGTTTGGGAAGTTCATATGCTAATTTAGGAAAAACTGCTATAAGTGATGGAGCACCTACAGACGGCATGACTGCGAGTGAGGGAGCTTGGTTTAACAGATATTCATTTGGTGGAGTTGCTAGTACAAATGAAGTGCCTAAAAGTGGAGGAGCATATTCATTTAATCTTAATGAAAAAATTGGAGGTTTACCAGCATTGACACAAACATATGATGAATTCGCACCATCTACAACTAATTTACAAATAAGAAGCGTAAATCCAAGTCAAAATACTCAAACTAATATTTTAAATTATAATGAGCGTTTAAATTTGAAAGGAGGTTTTAAAAAAAGTAAATCAAAAAAAAATATTAAAGGAGGAAATGCACCTTTCCCAAATTCTCTTTCAAATGAAGTAGGGAATTTTAGTCCTGATATGCTATCAAGAAAATTTGATTGCAACCAACCCAATTGGTCAAAGAATTGTTCATAATTATAAACTTTATTCTATTTATTGAATAAAGTTTATTATTTTAGCAAAAACAGATAAGATTTACCGTAATGATTATTACACTTTTCTGATTTTAAATGCGCATTTTTTCTGTAAAGAAAATATAATGTTAATAGTGCTACATTTATGATCAGACTAAATATACCTGCTACAATTAATGAAATATCTATTATAAAATATCCGTGTGACAACCAAAGCAAATTCGTTATTAAAATAAGTGATAAAGAATTAAGTGATAAATCTTCTACACTTTTTGTAATATATGTTTTATATAATTGTGGAAATAATTGAATTGAATTTATTATTGGAGCTAGTGTTGCTATTATAAATGGTATCATTATACATTTATAATATATAATAATAGGCGTTTTTTATGAGTAATGTTTTAAAAAAAAACTTTAAATATTTTTTCTTATATATTATATATGAAACTATCAAAAAAAAATAAATTGAATAGGAAAAAATCTATTAAAGGAGGTTTTCCAAAAAAAAATGAATTTAATATACGTTTAAATTATCGTGGACCTTTAATTACTGAATCTTTATGGAGACAATTTTCAACAGAATTGAGAATGGGATTAGGATTTAGCAGTCTTCCAAGATATATAGAGGATTTGTTGAAAGATCCATTTTTAACTGATTGTAGATGTAAATCAATTGCTACAATAAAAACAAGTGTTGACCCATTATTGAACTTGACATCATTGGAAAATTCTATTATGATTTCTTGTGATAGAGAAATTCCCCATTATTATTTATTTAAGCCACACATCATAAAATTAATTCGCACGTTTGTATTACGTGGCGAGTATGATAGAACTGAACAACAATTAGTTCCTTTAGAAACAGGTATCAATTTATTTATACAAAATGGTGATACCTTAGAACATGACGTTATACAAATATGAAGATATTTTTCAAATAAAAATTGAAGTAATTATACAAAATATATTACAAAAGATGTCTAAATGTTATATTTCACAAGATCTAATTGATTATTATAAATCAGTAGAATATGAACCTTTTGTGGATAAAAAAACAGCTGTTAAATCAGTGTTAAGTGTTTATCTTCATTATAGATGCATCCCTAATGAAGATAATGATTTTGAACCACAAGATCCTGTGGGGCTAGGTATTATAGAATGTATTATTTTAAAATTGATTCAGTTTCCTGAATATACAAAACAAATGCGTTTATTATTTGAACAAATTGATAATTTATTAATTGAAATTGTAGATAATAAAATTAATTTAGAAAAAACACTAGATGATATATTTACACTAGAACAATTACGCTCATATGGATTTTAATTATACATTTACTTGTAAATTAACCATTGCTTTAATTCTAGATACATAATTACTAGGCTTTTCATAAAATACTTCTCTCATTTTTATTGGCGTCTCTATAATTTTATCACTTGGATTATTCATTTCTATTTTTTTTTCCGAAATTTGATCTTGTTTCTCTTTATTTTTAAGATAGTTAGCAACTATTTGTTTTTCGGTGATTTCAATAGGAAGATTATTATATATTTTATCATCAGATTGTATATTTACGGATTTTTCTTGTTGTTTATTTTCATTTTTTTTTAAATAAGCACTTATTGAATTACAATATATATTTAACTTTGTGTAGTCTGATACATTTTTATAATTAAATTCATAAGGTATGTCAAACATTGTGCTTTTTTCATATACTATACCTAAAGACTTAATCTTACTCTTCACAAAATCATTGTCTAAAATAGTTTTCACGTTTATACGTTCATTGGGTTTTGTTAATAACATCTTTTTTATAAGATCATTCCATATATCATAATCATTACATTGATATTTAGGTATTTCTTTATAACTACCTCGTCTAATTTTTAAATTTAATAAATAAATATTAGCTCCAACAAAAGGTTTTTCTAACATTATTAATTCATATAATAAACAGCCTAATGACCAAATATCTGTTTTTTTTGTATAAACTACTTCTTCTCCTGCTTCAGGAGACATAAAATAGGGTGTTCCTATACAAGTTTTACAAAATTCAGTTGATTTATCCAAAATAATTGATGCACCAAAATCACATATAACTATATTCTTAGGTGAATCTTTATTATCAATTAATATATTAGCTGGTTTTATATCTCGGTGTATGATACCATTGAAGTGTAGTTGTTTCAATCCCATACATATTTGAATGAAAATTGTCCAAATTGTATTTATAGGTATTTTTCTATTTGTAGTTTTATATTTAAATATATAATTATCAAGATTACCTCCTGCAAATTGAGGAGTTATTAAATTTAAATTGTCATTTAAGAAGTATATATCGTTTAATTTTAATAAATATTTAGAATTATTAAATGATAATATATTAATTTCGTGTATATGTCTTCTAAGATCATCTGATTTGCGTAAATGATAAGCGTCAATAGACTTCATTGCATATTTGCAACCATCTATTGTTTCTACTAAATAGACTCGTCCATAGGAGCCTGACCCCAAAGGTCTAATTTTAATATATGTGTCTTCTCTTTTAGAAAACATAATGTGCGCTTCTTTATATAATCAAAATGATATAAAAATAATTCAAGAAAAATAATTATTATTAAATGATATTTTATTATTTATTTTCATTATTTATTTTAGTCTATTTACATCAATATGTATACTTATTAGGAGATCAAATCCTATTTAAATACTATATTAAAAATGATGCAATTTTGGATAAATTTAGTCTATATAAACGAAGATATATTATTAAAAATTTATGGAAATCAGCTGTATTATCGTTAATATTATTGACGACTTCATTACCTATTGTTGATGGTTTTTTTTATCAGCTATGGTCACCAACAGTATTCTTATTTTGGGGAACTTTATATGTATCTCTTGATTTAAGTGGATTAGTCTATGTAAGAGGATTGCCCATAGCTACAAAAATTCATCACGTGGTTGTATGCATATTAGGAACTTTAAATGCTATAACTGATTATAATATGCCTGGATATTATAGATCTATTTTAATATATACTTATTTTTCAATAGTGCCATTTATTGTAAATTTTTATTTAGGTTATAGATATCTGGAATTAAATGATAATCGTAGAAAGATGGTTGGTTATTTAAGTTTTTATATTTATTTATTTAGTCTTATATCCAATATTATTAGCCAGATTGTATTTTTTTATATGCAACCTTTTGAATGGTCTATACTATTTTACATAGCGATGTTCACAATGATAATTAATGATGATATTAAATTAATTCAATTTCTTAGAAAAGAATCAATACTTACAATAACATCTTCTTAAGCCTAAATAAAATTAAATATTTTATTTAACAAGCAATAAAATATTTATTTAACACGTGAATTATAGAATGTGTCAAAGTGTTTATAGGGTTAAATTATAATTTATAGATTTTTATTATATAAAAAAAATTGATAGTAATCTAACCAATAATAGTTTTAGTGATCAATATGAGCCAAGGAGAAAAAAGTTATAGCTTTATGTACAACACTCGTCATGACGATGGTGCTATAGTTATTGGACGATATCCCTATGGACTTCCTAGCGATTTTAAATTTGTGTCTACTGGCTATGGACACGACGATTGGATAAATCTTGGTTTAATTTCAATTACTGAAAATAACCTAAAAATTGAAAAAGAAGTAATCACTGATCTAGAAAAATATGGGGGAGGGTTTAAATTTGACTTCTATAGCCTATTTGATCATCAGGGAAATGATGCTCATTTTAGTGAACATCCTATATTACTGGAATGGTTTAAAAAGCACAAATCAAGTGTTTGATAATACTGAAATAAAGTCATCGTAGGATGTGGTATTTTTTTTGATACAATTTTTATCCAAATATATATAATTTTTTATTCTAGAACGGATATTATACATATTTTTTTGTAATATTATAGTTAATTTTTCTTTTTCATATTCAAGTAAATTATCTATATTTTGTTTAAATAATGTGCTATAGTTTCCAACAAAAGTAACATTATTTATTATATTATTTAAAATACTGTAATGTGGAGAAAACTCAATAACTATCAAATGAGTAACACCTCTTAATTTATATTTAAGTGCATTTAATTGATCAATATTTGCAGTATGATGAGTTGTTTTTTGATAGATTGGAAATGATAAATTAAAATAATGATATATTTCTTGATTTGTTTCATTATTGCGATAAACATGTGGATATGTACCATCTATATTTATTTTAATAAAACCATTTTTATTGGCCTGATATTTAAAATCAACCATATATTGTTGTGAATATTCTTTTGTGTTACATTTAAAATCACCATTTCTAGTCATAGGTTGAGAATCAATATATATACAACTTAAAAATTCATCTTTCAATAAGCTCATTATTTCAATATCTAATCCACAACCTATGTATAACCCTAAATTTTGGTTCATATTATTTTATTTTATATAATAGTTTTTATATAAATAAAAAAATATTATTAGTAATCATCCCATTGAGAAAATATTATTTTTTTTTGTTCGCTTATGTAAATTGTGTGTTCATATTGAGCAGTTATACCTTTTTTAACACAAAGTGGAGGATATTCATATAAAAAATTATTTTTAGTTAAAATATCTAAATGCGATTTATAACTATTTTCTGTTTCAAGATATCTATCTGTAAATGGTAATGTTTTAAAATTATTTTTTATTTTGTTTAAAAATTTATTTGTTCCATTCAATTTAGGTTGTCCATGATTTGTATTATTTAAACGATAAATAGTAGGTAATCCAGTATTTTCAACAGCATTATCTCCGGTAGAACCAAATGTTTCTATGGCAAATACTCCTTCTTTAAATCTTGTATATGTTAATTTATCATTTGGAACAGATGGTAAAAAATAACCACCGTGTATAATACCTTTCTCTATATTATGTCCTCCTAAATTAGTAATAGGGTGTATATTGTAGGATTCCATAATTTCATTTATATCTTTAGCCCATTCATTAATATCTACATCTACTCCAGCATTTTTAATACCACAATAAGTAGCCTCTTTTACTGCTTTAGCTAAAATATCATGTTTTTCATTAAAATAAAGTGAAAACGCTGAATCTATAATCCAACCATTAACTTCTGTTCCATAATCAATTTTAATTATATCATCTTTTTTTAATTTTGTAATATCATCAATATGAGGATGAAAATGCGCAGCACAATTATTAACTGAAAGACCTACTGGAAATCCAATACCTTTATTAATTGAAATTTTACTATTTGATAATTCAATTGTTTTATCTTCAACGGCTTTAACAATAGACCCTAAAGTTATATTGGGTTTTAATATACTATATAGATGTTTTCTTACTTCTTTATGAACTGATGCTGCATATTCTAATGATTTTATGATATCATTATTATCTGGTAATATATCTGGAATACGATTTTCAGTTATAATAGGATTAATACCTAATAATTTAGTCATATATTTATTATAATATGTAATCTATCTTTATTATTAAGTAATTAAAAGATATATTATAAAATCTCAACCATTTTTCTTCTATTTTTTATAAAAACTTAATTAATATTTATATCAAATTATCGGTAAAATAATAAGAATTTAATATATTCAAGTTAACAAATAAATAGTTTTTAAACAATAATGATACTGCTATTTTATATTTATTTATAAAAGTAGCATATTCAAAATTAGGTAATAGACAATCACTAAGAACTCTTAAAAATTCAATTAAGTTTTGTTTATTATTTTTATTTCTTAAAAAATAATAGTCTCTTTCATCTTTACTTGATAGAAGATAATAATCTAATTTGAAATAAATATACGACATAAATCTAAATAAATTTATATTTTCAGGGGGCACAACACCGAACAAATCCAAGTAATCATTACTACTAAATAATGATCCATATATTGCATTACTATGTTCATTAAGTTCAGGTATTATTCTTTTTGATTCAGGTAATATAAAATAATATAATTTAAATATATTATACATAGAATCTTCTTGAATATCTTTAATTTTTAAATCTTTAAATATATCCCATATACCAATTTTATTATTGATAAATAATAATAAACTTATACAACAATAGAAAAAACCAAATATATCAGTATCAATTAATATACCCAATAAATATTCATGATATTTACGATATTTGTGAAATCCAATTCCATCACAATCTCGGATAACACTCTTAAATGGCATTGACATTAGTGATCCCCCTATTGACATGTTTCCTAATAATCCATAATCAATTAAATATACTTTTCCTTTTTTTATAGTTAAATTGTCTGGTTTAATATCATTATGAAATATATTCTTACTATTAATTCTATACAATAAATCTAATATTTGAATAGTAATATTTTTATAATCTTCACATAATTTTAATTTATGAATTGTATATTTTTGGTTTAAATTTTTTCCATTATAATGTGATATTAAAAAATCTGTTTTAGATTTTCCTTGATATAATACTAACATATCATCATCTAAAATACCTTTTAACATATTTGATTGTATACCCTCCTTATATGCATCATTATCTTTACCTATTTTAAATATATAATAATTTTTATTTTCAATATTTTGTATTAAATCTACAGATCCAAAAGCACCTTGTCCGATGTGTTCAATTATTTCAAAAAATATATTGGGTTTTTCTTTTGGTGTCACTATTAAAAATTTTTTTACAATATCAGGTTTTGTTTGCTTGGGAGTCCAGTCCAAGAGAGAACGCACACGTATTAATTCATCAGCACTTAATTCATCACTACTGACTATTTCATAGGAAGCATCTTCCCCTCCTCCAATTTTTCTGGATTTTATTTTGCATTTTTTTTTGTTTTTGAGTGATTAAACTTAGGCATTCTTTTATATAACATACATATATTTTAAAATCAAAAATAGTATTAACTAAATTATATATGTTGTTGTATTTACTATATAATTTACAGATTATTCATTGAATGTCGTTTTTTATTAGATTTGTTTTTTTTAATGGATTTGTTTCTAAAACCTTCTTCAATTTCAAGTTTTAATTAGTAAATCAATTGTATATTTCAATTCAATTATTAAAAATTGAAATTATATTTATCATATTCTATTTTGATTTAATTATTAAATTAAATCAAAAATATATAATATTAATATATTTATTCAACATGGGTTCGTGTCATAGTTGTGGTAAGGATGAACCATCTGATAATAAATTTAAAGTAGTTTGTTCTGATTGTTGCGTTAAAATGAGTGATGAATGTAATAATGATGATAAAGTAAGATGTGGTTGTTATTGAAAAGGTGATAGATGTGGTTGCGATGTAAATTGCGGTTCTGATGGACGGAGATGTATGAATAGTCATAAATGGATATGTTATGACTGTAAAATGAAACCTGATTCTAGTTGTAGTGAGGATTATAGCGAAGATAATAGTGAGGACGATATCAATAATGATACTAGTAAAGATGATGTGGAAAATAATGATGAAAGTGATGATGATACTAGTAAAGATGATGTGGAAAATAATGATGAAAGTGATGATGATACTAGTAAAGATGATGTGGAAAATAATGATGAAAGTGATGATGAATAAAAAGACAACAATAACAGTTGAAATCTTTTAACAAAGTATGTTGCGATTGTGGGATTACAATGTTTTTTGAAGTCAGTAAATAATAAATAGGTAAGTATTTAACATATTTATTTAAAGTTAATAAAGTTATATATATTAATTATGGATGTAATTTTAGAACAAAATAGCATTCCTGTTCAACATAACATAAATAGGTATAAAAAGTATAAACTGTATATAATTGATGCTATTGGATGGATTGGAAGTATTTCGGTTTTAATTCCTTATGTAGTTATCTTGGATAAAACAACAGATTTTATATTAAATACTGTAGGTGCTTCTGGATTATTTGTTGTTTGCTTTGCCTCTAAGCAGTATCAGTCAGTTATAATAAATGGAGCTTGGATTATTGGTGGTATTTATAAATATATTTATTTATAATTAATGTAATATCTATGTGTAAATCAAAAATTTTCTTATTTTACAAGAGATATAAATGAGAAAATTTTTTATTATATAGGATTGCTCAAAACACTGTTAGGGTTATATATTATTCAATTAATAGCTTGTTTAAATTTATTAACAAGTATTTAATATCTTGTTGGTCAGATATTTCACTTTCTAATATTTGAACATTTTTGTTTAAATAATCTATTTATGCGTATAGTGTTTTCCAAGAAATATTTGTTTCTTCTCTCTCTCGCACATTAGAATTTTCAATAAATATTTTTAAACCGTCTTCAATGTCATTTTTACTGAACATTCGTTTTGTATTTGTTTTTCCAGAAATTAAATTTTTAGAATGTGCTATTTTACATTTAGCAAAAAGAACTTCCATATCACCTCCATGATATTTAAAATAGTTTTTATTTTTTTCTATAAAATCACTACTTATCGCATTTTCCTCAATTTCCCATTTATTTTCAGAAACCTTTTTTTTGAAAATTTGTGTTAGTTCATCACTAGTATATTGTTCCATAGTAAAATGGATACTAAATCTTCGTTCAAGACCATCATTAAAACTAAAAAAACTAGTTTTTAAGTCATCTTTATAACCAGCAATCATTAATATAAAATAATCTTCTGGATCATCGCGCATTTCAGTCAATGATTGATTGATTATATCTATACATTCTTTACTAAAACTATCACCACTCTCCTTACCTTTATTGTTACCTAATGAGTATGCTTCATCAATAAATAAAACACCTCCACGAACTTCTTCTAATACTTCCATTGTTTTTAACGCAGTCTGTCCTAAAAATCCAGCTATAAGATCACTTCGTTTTACTTTTTTAAATACATCATTTTTTAAAACACCCATCTTTAAATAGATTTTTGCTATTTTTTGAGCAAATTCAGTCTTACCTGTTCCTGGCTCACCATCAATTATTGTATGTAGAAGGTCGTCATTTTTTATATTTAATTTTAGACTAAAATATAAAATTAAATTAGCTACCTGTTTTTTTAGTGATTTTTGACCTATCATATTATTTAAATTTTCCATTTCTGGAATAAGATTTTTTATCATAGATAAATCTATATTATATTCAACATCATTTGTTAATTTATATTCAAATCCAACTTTCTTACCTAATTGTATAAGATCATCTAAAGTATCAATATATTCTACTATATTTATTATTTTTTTTTTGATTTTATTATTTTGTTCAATAGGTTTAGCTTGTTTAATATTTGCACTATTTAAATAATGCGTATAATAATTATAATCAAGTATAGGTATAGAACTACCTTGACTATATACTAATGGAATATGATAGGTATGACTATTTGTCATATTAGGTTGATTTGGATTTGTATATAATACATTTTTTCGTCTATGGCTCATTTATATAATAAAAAAAGATAAAAATTATTAGTATTTATTTAACTACACGATATGATATATATTCACCTGAAGTAGGACTATTACGAATAATTTTACAAACATCACCACTTGTTAAATCAAGATAACGTGCCATAGGGTCATCTCTGTACATAATTGGTAAATTGAATTTATTTGTAATATATAAATCAATCATTAGTTTTTTTATTTCATCTTCATTCATTTTAATATGTTTCGGCACTAAAAAATGCTCTGTGATATTAAAAACAATATTATTTAACCAAATAATTTCATTCCCTTTAAACTCTTTCTCTTTTATAATCTTTAATATATTTGTATTGGGTTTTGTTTTTAAAATTAATACAGATCTAGCAGACATATCTTCATCTATATAATCACTCTTGATATTTTCAATTGTTTCTTTTATTAAATTGGGTTTTACCTTGTTATTTAAAATAAATTTTACTACAATTGTTTGTCTGCCCTTGTTTTTAATTTCAATATCAAGTTTTTTTGAATAATATAATTTTTTTAAATCTTCTTTAGAACTAATCCATAAATTTTCTTCTATTGTATATCCTCTTGTTTTAAACATAGTTAGAAGGTTATTTCTACCTCTAAAAATTTTTTCAATATCGTCCATAGATTTATTATTTATATTTATATCTTTATTTTTAAATCAATTTTTTTATAAAAAAATATATATACTTAAAATTATTAAACACTTTATAATTTAAAATATTCTACAATAAATAAGTCATTTGGTAGATAAATATGTATATACAATAATATTTTTTATATATATTATTATATATGTCAACTACAATTAGGGAATATGACGAGAAAATTTTAAAAATAATAAAACAAGATAAAATAAATTTATATACTATAATTGATAAATTAAGTAATTTATGTAAGAGTAATTCAGATATAACTGAATATATAAATAAAAAAAAACAACTTATAACCGTTATAAATTCACATTATCCAGTAAAAAAAAATCTAATTAATGATGTTATCATTATGTTATTTACCCAGCGTAATACTTTTTATAAAGCTAATAATTTTATTGAAGAATTATTAGAAAAATTTAATTATTCACCTATAGAAATAATAATCCAACAACTACATAATAAAGATATTACATTAACTAATTTAATTGATACATTAAATATTATAAAAATAAAAATTGTGCGTATTTATAAATATAAATATGAAGATGTAAAAATTAATTTTTTATCATTACTATATGAATCATATGAAAAACAACCTGATTTTATTAATAAATTATTAGTTGAAATGATACAATATTCAAAAGATGATGAGTTTAAAATATTATTTTCTATAGAAAATTTAAAAAAAGCAGGATTTAATCCATATTGTTTTTCCAAAACAGGACTATATTCTCTTATTCAAATAAAAGAAATATTGGAATTTAGCTTAGAAGATATTCTGTTTACTATAACTGATACTGCGGAAATAGTAAGAAACTTTTCAATAGATGAATTACGTAAAAATAATATAAATGTTCAAACATTAATTAATTATCACTATACTCCAAGAGAGATATCAAAATTAGGTTTCACATTAATGGAATTTAAAAATGCACAATTTAGACCAAATGATCTTAAAGAAACTGATTTTAGTATAAAAGATTTTAAAGATGTAGGTTTTACAGTTTCTGATTATATAATAAATAGCATTAACGACCGATATAATATGTCATACACAATAGATAAATTAAAACCCTATTATAGTTTATCTGAATTATATCCATTTTTTAAAAATATACCTTTGTTAAAACTAAAAGAATTAAATTATACATTAAAAGAATTAAAAGAAGTATTTACATTAAAAGAATTATTAGATCCAAAATTAAAATATTCTCTTGAAGATTTACAAAAGGAATATGATTTAATAGAACTTGTAAAGGAATGTTCAATAGATTTATTTCTAGAAAATGGATACACACTTGATAGATTAAAACAACTAAATTTTGATATTAAGAAACTAAGTTCTAAATTTAATCTTTCTAAATTAAAAAATGCTGGTTATACATTAAATATATTAAAAAACTATTATCCTTTACAAAGTTTAATGGAAATTGACTTTACCCTGAAGGACTTTAAAAATGATAATATTTCATTAAAAGATATAATAGCAAGCAAAATAGTATTTACTTATGATGAATTACGAAAGGTAGGATATACATTAGAAGAATTTAAATTATCTGGAGTATCAATCAAAGATACTCATTCTGCTGGATTTAATGTAAAAGACATTATAAATATTTATAATATTCAAAATGCAAAAAAAGAAGGATTTACCGTGAGCGAATTAAAACAAATTGGTTATACACTAGAAGAAATATATAAATTAGGTTTTAATTCATATGATTTAAAAAATGCTGATTATACATATGATGAAATAAAAATACTAAATTTAAATATTACACAATTAAAAAATCACGGATTTACTCTAATAGAATTAAAACAAAATGGTTTTACATTAGAAGAATTTAAAAACTTAAAATTAAAACCTGAACAACTAAAAAATATAGGATTTACAGTAGAGGAATTTAAAATAGCCCAATATTCAATTAATGATGTAAAATCAGCAGGGTTTGATCTAAAACAGATAATAAAACTATATGAAATAAATAATCCAAAAGAAAATGGTATAACCATAGAAGAATTAAAAAGCGCTGGATACAATGTAGAAGAATTAAAATCTATGGGATATCTCGCAGATGAATTAAAGTTTGCTAATTTTGATACAAAAGAAATTATAAATATATATAATATTCAAAATGCCAAAAAAATAGGTTATACTGTTAATGAATTAATTAAAATCGGATATAAATTAGAAGATTTAGAAAAATCTGGTTATAATATTAAAGATTTAAAAAAACACTTTTCAATTCAACAATTAAAAACTATTTTTAGTGGAGAAAAATTAAAAAGTCAATTTACTTTTGGTCAAATGAAAGATATATATACATTATCTGAATTAAAAAGTTTTGGATTTACACCCAATGATTTTAAAGATAATGGTATATCTGTTAGACAATTAAAAGATATAGGTTTTACTCTTAATGAACTTAAAAAAGCAGATATTCATCTTACATCTCCAAAATCATTATATTCATTATATAAAATTGAGGATCTACTCAATGTCGGATATAATATTAATGAGCTTGAAAAATATATAGATATTAAGGAATTATATGACTTTGGAATAAGTCTAGAGCAATTTAAACAAGAAGGCATTCAATTATCTAGTTTATCTAAAATCTTTAGTGCTAATGACTTAATTAAATCTGGATACTTATTAAATCAAATAGAAAAGTATTATAGTCTTCAACAATTGCTAGACTCAGGATTTAGTAATCAAGATTTAAAGACAGCAGGAGTAAAATTGCATAAATTTAAAGATAAACTTAGTTTAGATGAATTAATTAAATTAGATTTTACATTAAAAGATTACATGGAAGAAAAATTTGCCATAGATAAATTAAAAACCTTAGGATTTAAAGCAAAACAATTAAAAGAAGTCGGTAAATATTCCTTATCAAATTTAGTCTATTATGGTTTTACTTTATCAGAATTGAAAGATAATAATTATAGTATTAATGAGTTAAAAGAACACTTTAAGTTAAAAGATTTTAAAGATGCTGACTATAAATTAAAAGATATAAAAGAGTATTTTAATTTAAAAATCATAGATTATAAAAATGCTGGTTTTGATTTTAAAGAAATGAATGAAAATTTTACACTAAATGAATTAATCAATAATGGATATGAATTATCTGAGTTAAAAAAATTAGGGATAACACCTATTGAATTTTATAATAATAACGTTACTTTTTATGAAATGTTTACACAATTAGGTTATACTTACGGTGAATTAGATGAACTATATAAAATAAATAATAAATTATTAAAAAATGGAAATATTGACAATAATTTTAATAATATAATTAAAAATTGTAAAAGATTATTTACAATGCAATCTAATTGTAAATATGACTCTACAAATAAAGATCAAGTTATAATATTAAATGGTGGAAATGTTAAAAGCAGAAGGATAATAAAAAAATTAAATATGAAGAAATCTATTAGAAACAAAATTGAATAAATTTTTTTTATTTTAAAAATTGAAAAAATATATTTAAAGTTATCTTATTAATATAAGATATCTTTTATGGAAAAGAAACTATATACACAAAAAATAGTTAAACAACAATCTGTCAGTTTTATTATAGGTAAAAACGGCTGTCACATTAAAGATATAACGAATAAAATAAAAAATGGTGCATATATTGAATATAAACCTGAAGGAAATAAATTTATTATATCAGCCTATACTAAAGATAGCTTAAATAAATTATTAGAAGAACTTGATAAATTAGAAGCAGAATTTGATATAAATCGTAAAAAATATGTAGAATATAAATTTGTTAATCGTATTATAGATCATTCAACTATTACTGAAATAATTCAATCTTTAAAAAAATTTAATCATAGTGCTTTTGTTGAATATAAAGGTGACAATGTTTTTGTTATGTCTAATTATAATCTGGATTGTTTAAATAATATGCTTGAAAAAATGAAGACTTATGATGTAGTCTCTATTACTGATCCTTATACAAATACTGTTGTACGAAAAGATTTTAAAAAAATAATGGAAGAAATAGAAATGCTTGAAAATGAGAATGAATCGTTATATTATAATAATTCAACTTTACGCAATATTACAAATGGATTTACATTAAATGATGATCAAAATATAGAGACTAATATAGATAACTATATTGATCCTAATGAAAGTATTGATGAAATTGAATTAAACGAAGATGATGCGGAATACATAATACAATGTGAAAAAGTATTTATTCAAACTTGTGATAAATCAAATCCGTTTTTCCAACTAAGTAGGGATCATTATAATAAAAGACGCATTAGTGATTTATAAATTAAAATTAAATTATTTTTTTAGTTTATAAATATATACTATGGAAATAGTGTCAGGATTATGGATAGGTAATTATCATCTATTAAATAATAACGAATGGTGTAAAGAAAAAAAAATACAAATAATTATGAATTGTCATAAATATTATGAATTAAATATAGAAATTGACAAAAACTATAATATGTTAGAAAAAACAGTAGATTTTATTAAACGATCAATTGAAAAATTAGTAAATGCTCATTATAAAGATAATCAAAATTGTATTGTAGTATGCACGAATGGAAGAAGAATGAGTATCCTTATAGCTATTTATTATTTATCTACTATATGTAAGATAACTAAGCCAAGAGCTTATGAAATTGTCAAGACAAAATATCATGATCTTGCCTTAGAAGATTATATATTACGATATATAAAATAATTATAATAAATCAATAATGTCTGTATGACCTAATATATGGCGACGACAACAATATCTATTTAATTCAATGAGATTTAGTGCTTTACACTCAGCTGTTTCATTTTCTAAATCTCCAACATCATTATCTACTAAATTATGTTTAGCTGATGTTTTACACTCAGCCACTAATTCTTGATATTTTAACCACTTAGAAGCAATCATATTGCCACATGTCATACAACGCATTGGGATAATCATTTTTATATTATTTATATATACATTATTTTTTTCAATTTTTAATATATTAATATAAAGATTGTAAGTAATATATATAATAAGATTATTTCAAATGTTTTCACAATTAGACATAGTAAAAAGTATATACGGTGCATTAAGTATATATAAAAAAACATTTCCGCATGAAGAAAGACAAATTTTAGACCCTCTTACTACAATGGTTAAATTGGCAATATTGGCATTTAAACCAAATGGAACAAAAATAGCAATTGATTCAAATCACATTACATTTCAAGAGCCGACAGTATTTCAGGGATTTTGGAGATGGGCATATGGAAATAAACGTTATGAAATTCATCATCTTTTAAATCCTATATTAAAAGTAGTAAAGAGATATGATGTTTCAAATCCGTCTATAAAATTAATATTTGAAAATGCTCTTTTAGGATTAGATAAATTAAAATTAAGTTATAATAATAGTAGTAGTGTAGTTAATCATAGTTTGGACTTGTATATGAGTATTATTAATAATGTATTATTACCTGATTCTAAGAATTCTTTAGTTTTTAATAGTGTTCAGGAAGATGAAGAACATCCCAGTTATGTATCTATTTTCAAAGACTTATGGCGTGATGACGAGATTGTTCTTGTTGCTAATATGATGGTTCAAATTCAAACATCCTCAAAAGAATCAAAAACATATTTAGATGCTATAGATACAATATTATCAATGAAAGAAGATAGAGCTTATGAATTAATTAATGATTTAACCAAACGGTTATAAATATTTAGTTTAATGACCCAAAAATAATTTACTTAGTAGCTACATCAATTGTTTGATATAATCCACTATTGCAATAACCATATTTAGTTATTAACAGATAAATTGTGTCCTAAATTCATATTGCTCTTAGAGTTCTAATAATTTAACCCTTAGAGCTTTTTGAAGCCTTCATAACAACTTTATTATATATTTCATTATTAATTGCTTATGAAATATATAATAAAGTTATAGGATACCTGATAGATTTTTCAAACCCATCACGTTATTTTGATCACTATTTCTAAATATTTACAATCATTCATTTTTATATTTTGAATAGTTAATTTAGATAGAGTTTGAGACGTGTTTGTTAAAAATTACTCCAAGATGCAAACTCGCATAATTAGCGACGGCAATAATTCGATGTCCATAGTAAGACTATTATGAATAAAATTGATTTCCAGACCACATATAATCATCATCTGTTTTAAATTTTGTTTAACCAGTATTGTTTATAATCGTCTAATATCTCCTTTATGTTTGACTGGATTTAAAGGATAAGTATATTATGTCTTTAAAAAGTATCTCTCAAGAACATCATTTATCAAAAATTTACCTATTTGAATCGCTTTATCATTAGTTAATTTTGGTATATTGGTGGGATTATTCCTTGATCCATTTTTACTTATAATTACTTAATTTTATTTATTTTTTGAAAATCTTTGCATGTATAATATAAAAATATTATAGACTTTGATTGCTAACGCAGAATTAATTAACATTTAAAAAAAATGCTCGTTAAGGGGTTCGAACCCTTGACCTACGGCGTATAAGACCGGTGCTCTACCAACTGAGCTAAACGAGCTTATTATTTTTTAAATGTGTATACTTATCAATTTTTTTTTTGATTTTATCATTTTTGTAATGTATTTAAAAAACTAGATATATATATATGATAACAAAATAAATTTCTGAATGCTAATTATTTATTATAAATGTGTGTTTCATGCATATTATAAAAAATATATTAATACTAAAAATTTATAATTTTGGATAACACTCACAAAAAAATGAAACAAAATAACACTTATTCTATAACTATTTTTAAATAATTTGATAGATGTATGTTTTATATCTTTATCTATATTGATTTCAAAAATATCGTAATATCAGGTTATCTTGTATTGTTCCACCTATTAGATAATATTATTTCTATTTATCATATATGATTGAATAAGTTATTATATAATAAGTTTTATAATTTATTTTATTATCAAATTATATAATGACATATATTAATCCTGGTTCTATTTATGCTATACAGCAAAAATTAGAAGAAGAACCAGAGTTACCTGAATTAAATTATAAAGATAATGATATTTCATATGAAATAACAAGAAAATCATTAGGATTAAAAAGATCATTTGAATATAAAGAAACTCTATATAATATTTTTTGGACAAATGATATAGAAGAAAATATTGATAAAGTATTTAAAACAAATACAAATAAATGTAATTTAACTGAATTACATGATAAAAGTGAAGATGAATATGAGCAAAATTTATACAAATATTATTGTTATAAATATAAAAGAATTTATTATATACCTATAACAACATATAATCAATGTCAGAATATTTTAGAACAAAATGTTAATTTTATAGTTGATACACCATTATTTAATCAATCAATGCCATATTCATATTATCCTGAATTATTTATGTTTGGAAGAAAATTTAATTTTTTTAATAGTTATTTTTCAAGATATTTACTTGAACATTTAAAAAAAAATATTTTTAAATGGTTTGATAATATTAATGTCGCTGGTTTACATGAAACGGAATATTCATTAATATCAGGTGCTGATATAGGTCAAATATATGTCAAGAGAAATAAAGAACTTATGGGTTTTTCTGATAGTGATGATAATTCTGATATAAAAATACAATTAAATATTAAAAATGAATATTATTTTTGGGCAATAGAAAATATTAAAAAAAATTACAAAGAATTATATGAATTAGGATTAGATAGTTTTAAATTTGCTACTAATATAGGTGAGGAAAAAATATTTACTAATCAAGAATTTTATCCAGATTTTAAGGATGATCAACAAATAAAGTTTATAGATGAATTTTTTGAAGAATATAATTTTAAAGATAAAATATACAAACGTGAACTATTAAATCCACCTAATATTGTCATATATTTAAAAACTGAAGTAAGAATGGAACAAAGACTTAGTATTATACTAAATAAACTTATACAAATGTTTCCAGATCATCTTTTTGTATCTAATGGAGTTCCTAGATTTAACATACGCGCTGGTAAAAATGTTTTTTTTTCTCTGGGGGGAGATAATCAATATAAATTTAATAAAAATTTAGTTACAGATAAAATTGTTCCTATGGAGTATCAAACAATAATTAATATGTCAAGAGATTATAATTTGACTAGAGAACAATTTAATAAATTAAATGAATATAGTGAAAATCTGACTGGTCATCATGTATTGAAATATGAGCAAGGCAGATATTTAGAAAATAATATTTTAAGTTATCTAAATTTATTACCTAGTAAATATAATTCATTTGAAGAATTATTTGATGATAGTTTATTATTTCAATATAGATTGATTCCATTTACTACACTTATTCAATTTTTATTAGATAATGATAAGTTATTCTCAATGTCTTTTATAAACAGATATTATCCCAGTATTCGTAATGCTGGTAATATATTTTTCTTTAAAAAAAAATATAAGAAGAGTAAAATAAATAATAAAAAAATTAATAAAAAAAGTAAAAAAAACCTATATATACAATAGGCTAATTGCATTTGTTCATAAATCGTTGGTAATTTTTGTGATCGTTTTCTCCCAAGCAGAAATGTGAAGCTGGGATGGAAATTGTTTTGGATAGCATTTTTTTTTGAAATCCAAGTGATCACATGCTCGTAATTTGATTTCAATAGCGTTTGGGCTTGGTGTTCGGCATCCAGATAGTCGGTAGTCGTTTAAGTATTCAAGATCTTTTCTGATCATATCGTTTAATTTGTCTCTGGATAGGATACCACTCCATAATATATAATGTCGGCAAACGACATTTAAATCACTTTCAGTCCAGATAAATCCTTTCATCATTGGCAAACCTATTATAACTTAGGGATGTTATAGATTTCAATTTTTTTTTCTAAACTAGATTATCTAAGTATTTTAGAAAAAAAAATACTTACCTTTTTTATCTCTAAACACCTGTTCAATAATGTTGATTACCATCTGGATGAAGGGCAATCATCGCTGGGGTATTCTTCATATCTTGGAATAGAACTCATTGATCTCTGCAAAGGACAGCAATCTTCTTCTTGAGTCATTGGTGAGCACACATCGTCAAGAATGAAATCTGGAATGACCAAGTCTCCTTGAGAATAGGATATCTTGAGTGGTTGACCGACCTGTTGCTCATCAATCAAACAACTAATTGATGGGCAAAGTGTCCTAAGAAGAGGAAGAACATCGGTAAATTCTTGACATGTTCCTTCAAAATCAGTTCCAGACATATGTTGATGCCCTTTTCTATCAGCCTCAACTAAAAATCTTCGCACAACATCTTTAAGACTTTCCGAATAACCAGAGAACATATTCTGGAATTCTAGGGAACGATCGTTTCTGATACTATCCATTGCTGACCGAAACATTCTATGCTTTGTGAAACTAAGACATTTGAAGGTAATGTGTTTTTCAATTTTTTTTTTCTAAGATTTTTTATTTTCTATGAATTGGATTTTCTCAAAATAATTTAATACAAAAAATATGTTTTGTGTTAAGACATATTTCTATCCTATTTTATTAATAGCTGTGGTTCATTTGTTTCTAAAACAAACGTTTTTCCTATTTTTTCAATTAGAATTTTTCTTACATTTGGTCATATATATCTAATCTTTTGGTGTATTGGCTTCAAGAAAAATTTGATTTACCCAACTATACTAAAAATATTTATTTTAGTTTTTATGATTTTTATTTTTTTATCTATTATTAAATCTAGAATTACTACAGATTTTTAAGTATCTGTTAAGTTAATTTTATTAGTTTTTCTCATCAATAAAAAAAATACTTACCTTTTTACAATCCTATTATATATTCTGCAAAATAATGTTACATCAAATACATTGACAACACACACTCTTTAATAATGAGATGAAGGACAATCGTCTAGTTCAAACTGATGTTGCACACGAGGTGTTGCCGAAGAACTCATAGACCGCTGAAGAAGATTTGATCCATCTTCCTCATCACTCATTGGTGAGACAACCTCGTCCAAAATGAAGTCTGGAATGACCAAATCTCCAGGCAGATATGTAATGAGAATTGTCTGAACCACATCTCCAGGAGTAACACCATCACTGCTTGGACGGATTGATGGACAAAGTGCCATAAGAACTGGGAGGACATTGTTCAATTGTTCACAGGTTCCTACAAAATTAGCACCAGACATATGATGATGTCCATGTTTGTCGGCTTCCACCAAAAATTTGCGAATTACATTTTTATGATCATCCGTACATTCGGAGAATAAATTCTGGAAGTCTTGGGTGCGCATATCTCTATTGGAAGCCATTGTATCTCTACTCTCTTTTTGAACTATGAATTTATCACACATTAGATAGATATCAATTTTTTTGTTCTAATGAGTCTATCAAAGATATTAGAAATCTAGAAACTAAGTTTGATTTTTTATTAGACAAAAAAAAATAATAGAAAAAAACATATCAATAGTCAGGTTTTTATCCTAATCTATGAGTAAAAGTGTCTCTATTCATATAGAGACGGTCTTTGTGGGCACAATTTAAGTTTTTGGAGTTCAAATATTATCTATGTCTTGGATCCGGTGGTTTGTATGGCTTCATGAAAAATTTGATTTACTACACACTTACTACTAATTTAAGTTTTTTCTATCAATTTCAATTTTTTATTTCTAATGTATTTATGAATCATCATCAATTATTTAGTATCTATAATGTTTTTTTATATATGATAAAAAAAATTGATAACATCATAATAAATATATATACAAAATCATGCCTGTAGTCACCAGAAGTCAATATCTAAAAAATCAAGAACAAGTAGAATATAACGAGACACCAGTTCGTCTTAGTTGCGGTAATGGGAAATATCGCAAAGTATTACTTAATGAAAATCCTCCTAATGCACCAAAAAAAACAATTAAAAATGTAAGAGAAAAACCTATGGGAAGAGTCTGTCGTCGTCTTCGTTTTGAAGAAGAATTGAAACCTGAAATATATAGAGGTTTTTATATTGTTAATAAATTAATGCAAGTAAAAGTTGATAATTTTTATAGTACATTAAATGAGTTTGCCAGTCAGAATTCAAAATCTGTTGATAAAAATAGAGATCTTGTTTCTAAGAATAAATCACAATTAGATGAATTTCCTACTGATTATTTGATTTCTTTAGCAGATTCTCTTCTTAGTTATAACTTATTTACTACATTTTATCAACAAGATTCTTTACAACAAAGCAATAATGTTTTAATTGAAAGTTGGGGAAAAATGCTGACTAGTATTTATCATATTTGTTTCTTGAGATTAGCAGATAAGAGTAAAACAGCTAATTTTATTGATAATTTGACGATTATATCATCGGAAATAATTCCTCTAATAATTATGTTTCAACCTATTATTTCTTCGGATAGGTTTAGTGGTCTAGGGAATTGCAGAAAGCTTCTAGGGGTGATTATGAACAAATTACTTGAATTTAGTAATAAAGGCGTTATTCAGGCAGTGGTTGCAATTCACAAATATTTTCCAGAAATGGTTTCTACGGATTGTTATCCATTTTTGTATTCAGATACTAATAATTTTAATATAAAGTATACAGAGAGTTTATTAGAACAAACTAAAAATCAAAGTATCAAGACAGATTGGGACAATTTAAAAAAACTCTATGAATAATTTATAAAAAAAAAATTATTCTGATAATAGTAAATAAATATATATGAATAATTTGTTTTTTATTAGGATATGATTAATAAAAAACTAGTTGATTCTTTATTAGAAAAATCACTGGATAATATATCTACACTAGTTGAACCTAGTAATGACACATGTTCTATATGCACTGAATTATTAGAAAATGATAATATACGGAAACTTACATGTTCAATTCGTTCAATTAATGCTGGTGATCACATTTTCCATGAAGATTGTTTAGTAAAATGGCTAGTAGATAAAACAGCTAGAAAATGCCCTTTATGTAGAACAGATGTAGGTATTTTTCATTATTTTAAATCTAATATAGATAGAATATTATTTTTAAGAAAATTAATATTACATAATCAAAACAATAATGATTTTATTGAATTATTTCAAAGTGGAGACCAAAATATAAAATACAAGGTTTATTATTCTGATATCTCTCAAGATACTTATGATTCTAACTTATTTCTTGAAACAATTATTCATAAAAATGAAACATTATTTGATTTTATTATAAATTTAAACTATGAAGAAAAATTATGCTTTTTTGAAGAATTTGATCGTCCATTTGATATGCCTTTAAACTATTTGGGATTGTCTATAAAATTAGACTATGATGATTTTGCTTACAAATTGATTGAAAAAGGCGCTGATGTTAATATGGGTTCATATTCTAGTTTATTTTTAGCATTATCAAACGCAAATTATACAATGTATCATTTTTTAATAGAAAAAGGTGCTGATATACATCGCATTTCAATAAATGGTGAAAATTTATTACATTTTATGTCATATTATGATGAAATTGTAACTAATCATTTGATATTAAAACTAGACATAAATAATTTAGGTTTGTATAATAGAACCCCTTTAATGGATATTATTATTTATGTAGAAGATCCAGTTCAATTGCGTATTTTAGTAGAACTCTATATAAAAAACGGAGCAAATATTTATAGATTTGATAATAAAAATAAAACAGCAATGTATTATTCAATTATTTATCAGCGCAATTGTTTTGATTTATTAGCTATAGATCCACTTTTTGAAGACGATACTAGTATAGATTTAGGTGATACAACTATTATAACTGCTATTAAATATGGATATGATATGACATATGATATTTTAGTCCATTTAATTAAAATAGGTGTTAATATTAATATAGTAAATAATAGAAATATAAGCCCATTAATGTATGCTAGTGAATTATGTAATTTGAAAATAATAGAATTACTTATAAAAAACGGAGCAGATGTAAATAAATTAGATAATGATAATATGGGAGTTTTAGATTACCTGATTCAAGGATACCGTGATCTAAATTATGATATGAAAGATGTTGTTGATATAATAAATTTATTATTGGATAATAATGTAAATATTAATTTAATAAATAAAGACAATAATAATTTAATTCATTTCGCTGCGGAATTATTTGATCTGGAATTAATAGTTAGAATCATAAACTTGGGTGTTAGTGTTGATTTATTAACATCTGATGGTAAAAATATTATTTATATTATTTGTGAAAACGGAGGTCCAATAGAATTATGTGATGAATTAATATTAAATTATGGTGCTACAATTATTCAAACTAATTTAGAACCTAATAATGCTTATGATTTTAAAGGTTATGAAACATTAATGGGATATGTTTTTACTACACTTTAAATCAATTTTTTAGATTTTTTTATTTTTTTTTTATTTAATATAGATTTTTTGCGTGCCGATCCACCATATGTGCCAGTTTTCATATATCTAATAAGTAATTCCATTGTCATAGTAATTTGATTTAATAAATTTTCATTATAATAAATTTCCATTTTATCAATTCCTCCTTTTTCGTATTGTCGCCTGAGATTATGTTCAAACCATGGTTTCTCCTTATTGAGTTTAACTTGCTGTTCAAAAGCGCTGTCTATAATACTTGAACCGCACATTTGGTCATAATCAGGTAATTCTCGTCCAAAACGACTAGTTACCTGTTGTAAATAATAATAAATATCTCTATCAGCTTTATTTATCCTCTCCTGATGTATAATATATTCAGTATTCCAATTTTTATGTCCTGCGTTCACTATAGAACCTATATTAAGAACTACTAAATTATTATGTTGAAATCGTGGTATTACAGATTTTTTAACTAATTTATACAATGAACTTACAGAAATGTGTAAAACAGCATGGTCCAAAAATACATGTTCAATGGGAATATTATTTGTATCTAAACATTCAGCAATTGATGTATTAAATTGTAAAGCAGGTATTTTATATGACAATGATGATATATTTGTATCAATACATGTATAATTGTTGTGTACATCAATAAAATGATAAGTAAAATGTTGTGGTAAATGTGTATTAATAATATCATGTAGTGTAATATCGCTTAATAATCTAATTGCCATTATAGTTCCATCTGCTTCAGCATTATCATAACCTTTAAAAACTGATTTTTTTAATTGTTGATTTGTTAATAAAAAACCACGTCTATATTTAGCTATTTGAATTTTACTCATAATGACTAAACAAGGTGACATAAATTTTTCTTTAAAAAACATAGAAATAGTATGACCAATGGAGTCTCTCTCTGAAATACTGCACTTAGAATATGTTATATTTGTATCACCACATATAACATCAGCTTTAGATAAAACATTTTCAGGAATATACGCTTCTAAAAATTGATGTATTGAATGTGGTTTGTTTTCAAGTTTATTAATTGTGTTTGGTCCATCTCCTGGAAGATGAATACTTGATATTTTTAAATTATTATAATTTAACATATTATCATTAAATGGATATGATTGAAATCTAGTATCGATTACAATTCCAGTATCTATATCACAACCCAATATAGTTATATTAGGATTCCTAGGTGTTTTTTTATTGTAAAATACAACATTAGATGTATCATCTGGAGAACCTTTTATACATTCACTAACGGCTACTATATTATTATTTGAGATATTATATAAACGCGAATAAACATTTTCAACTTTTAATCGGTCAAGTAGCATCTCTTTCATTTCAGGTGATAATGAGTTATCCTGTAAAAATGCTAATTCAAATCCACCAGTTGTTTGAAATTGATTTTGCAAATATTGTTCTTTTGGAACTTGCTTATAATCTAGACCTTTTTGAACTAATTGATATTGAGGTAAAATGTGATTTATAAAATAGGAGATTGTATTTTCAGATTCTGTCATTATATATAATTGAATCACAAATTATTAAAAATCAATATAATTTATAAATTTTAGACCAAAGAACATTTCAAACCGGCAGTAAAACGGACTTAATAATTAATAAAAAATTGATTAACATACGTTTCGCAAATATATCAGTAGAATGCCACGAAAGCCATGTGTAATTGATGGTTGAAAGGCAAGTGCTACATCCCCAACCGATAAGTGTGTTAAGCACGGAGGTGGTGCGAGATGTGTAATTGAAGGTTGAAAGGCAAGTGCTATACTCCCAACCGATAAGTGTGTTAAGCACGGAGGTGGTGCGAGATGTCCTAATTGTATAACTTGGCTAGATTCTCGTTGCGGAAATACTAAATACGATGCGCTACTTGTTTTAAGCGTAAATTTCCAGATGATGAACGAAGTAAGAAGGTATATGAACACAGTAAAGAAATCCGAGTCCGCAACAAAATCAACGAGAACTTTGAAGGGTTTATTCACGATTCAACACTTTATACAGGTGCACGTGAATGTACGCATCGCCGAAGAATTGACCACCGAAAACTAATTGGTAATACGATGATTGCGATTGAAACTGACGAGTTTGCGCATAGGGGATATGACGAAAAAGACGAAGAAATACGATATGATGACCTTTATATGATATATAGTGGGAAATGGATATTCATCCGTATCAATCCGGATGGAAAAGGCGTAGATATGGAGGATAAACTTGAAAAACTTATACAAACTATTCAAGATGCTATTAACCGAATTGAAAATGAAGAAAATATTGAACTTCTTGAGATCTTGAAGTTGTATTATTAGTGCCGGTTTGAAATGTTCGTTGGTCTAAATAATACATCTATTTTGACCATCAGGCATAAGCGTACGATATCTAACTTTAAGACTACCTACTATTTCATCAGTATGTGAAATCCACAATGTATTATTAAAATATAATGAATCACTTGTCATAGATATATAAGGTCTTATTGATTTTGTCATCATTTCTGGATAAAAATTAGCAAAAACATATACACAGATTTCTAATCCATTGTTTGATATTAATTCTAACATTTTTTTTATATATACAATGAAAAATCTATTAAAATTAAATAGATTTTTATAGGTTTTAGTCATCCAGGATAATTTTAAAGAAAAACGACACATATCATTAACAAGTATTCCTCTATCGTGTGGTGTTGATGATTTAAATATTTTATCTAAATATTTTCTCATTATACAAATAGTTAAATAGTAAATTCTAATCGCCCAATCACTTGTTAAAATAATTTTAGACTTTATATAGCGTGATATAGATTCTTTATCAATAATCTCATTTAATTTTTGAAAAAACTCCACATTATCAGATTTTATATATTCTTCATTAAATTTAGATATTAATATATTAATATCAGTTATGTTTTTGTATACATTATTATCACTGTTATATATTATTTTTAATCTTTGTATTGTTAATTCTTTTATAGAATATTTATTATTCACTTTATTTTCAACATATTTTGCTAAATATATTGATTTTTTTCCAAGAAGAATATTAGAATTATTTATACATAAACGAATTGCAAGTAAGCCAATTAAACCTGAATGCGCTATTGATCTTACTCTTCTCATCGTATTCATATATTTTAATTGAATAAGATTTGGATAGAAATATTTATTAAAATGTTTTTGTATATTAATTAATTTACATAGATTGTTAGTATAATGCATATATATATTTTTTTGTATAATCTTAGTCATAACAATTTTTGATGAGATTGACATATTTTTTTTTAAAGATAAATCATAATAAGTATTATTATGTTCGTATTCTAAGTCCTGATAAAAGTCATCAACAATTTTTTTTAATTCTTTTTTTTGCTTACTATTTTTTGCTTTCAATTGAAAACCTTTATAACTGTTTCTATTGTAGTTGTAATTCATAACTTATTTTGTTTATTTTATACATATATTTCAATTTTTATATATATTATATAGAGTATTATTCTATGATATATTTTATTTTTGGTTTTTCAATGTAATAAATGCGAACCACTGATAACATAGATAAAGATCAAAACGCAAATCTAATTAAGATTATTGCTAAAATATTCATTAACTTTGAACAGATAAGTATTTCATTTTATTTTGTAGGAAATTTGTAAAAAATTACATACCATTGCTTTTATATAATTTATATGGATTTAATGAAAGGAAACATAAAGAAATAGAAGGTTGAATAAAAGACATGAGTTTTTAAACAAATAATAGAAAATTGAATTTTATAAAAAATCTATTAATATTTTTATAGATTTGATGAATGAACACATAATATAATTTATTTATAGATAAATTATATGATATGATTTTTATTGTTTAATAATTATAAACTTTAATAACAATATTTTTTTACGTGGTCTTACAATTTACAATTCCGAAAATAAATTTAGTAATATCAAAATTTACATTATATTCGTTTAATTGTTTAATGATATATATAAAGAATCCTATTACTAAATTTATAATTAATAAATATTTGATAATATTTCTATAATACATTAATTTTTGATAAATTTCTTTATTATTTTTTTCATAATAATTTTGAAAATTATCAATTATATAAAGAAACATCAATAATAACAAAAAAATAATAGTAAAAATTATATCTTGTTTAGTAACAATTAAATATATTAGATAAATAATAATTGATATTTTTAATCCATAAATAGGATTTACATTAGCATCAAGAAATAAATTATTAGAAAAGTAGATTATCATAAATAATAGCAGATGTTTAACAATCATATAATTATTAGCATAATATTGTGTCTTACATGATAAAGTTCCTCCTAAAAAATTTCCAAAAACAGCTAGTAATAGTAAAAATAATGATTTTACTAAATTTTTTTCATTTATTAATAACATACAATATATATATTATTATATTATTATAAATATATAAATGACAAAATATGGTGGAATGAAAATTGTCCTAAATATAGATGGCACAAATCAATTAGTGTCTAAAATAAAAGATAAGCAACAATTTATTGATATCTTTAAACATATTATTAGTGTAGAAGAGGTATCTGTTTCATCATTATATGGATTAATTTTAAAAGTTTCAATACCTGTTGAAAACACACCTTTCAGAAGTGATATATATAATGAAAACAACGAACTAATGAATTCATCTATTTATATGAATGCTGATTCTGGTATGCTAGTAACTGATATAATTTTCAAATGTTGTATTATTCAGGGAAGCCGAGCTCCATCATTAGATGATTATCAAAAATTCAAAAAACGCCCTACAACTAGAAAAGACTTTATAAATGAATATTATGCTCAAGCATATACATATACTACTACAATGATAAATGGCGGTTATCCAGTTTGTCCTGATGTATTAGGAATTATTGCATTTACGGCCAGTGAGTTTTCAACTTTTTTTGGAAATGAAGATAGTCCGTTTCCAGATATTTTGAAGAAATCTCCAGTATTTGAATATTTATTAAGACAGAACCGTTCTATAGGAATTATTTTAATGGAATCTCTTCCATCAATATATGAAAATTATGGTTTAGTTATTAAAGAAATGCTTAGATTACCAGCATATAAACCACTTAAAATATTAGGGAATCAAATCGCGGAAAATATATTATCAATCTTAACTATACTAGTTTATCGTGTTGGTATAATTCCATTAGATGCTCATTCTAATAATTGGATGTATATTGATGATTCGTATTGGACTAGTTTATCAGATGAAAAAAGAGAATTATTAGATCCCTTTCGTGTCAAGGCAATTGATTTTGGTAATATACTATTTATTAGAGGAGAAAAAAATTTAGATAAAATACAAGAAATTACAGAACAATTTTTTAATATATTTAATACATCAATACTCCAAAAACTTGAAGATTTTGCAAATTTTATGAATATTTCAATAGATCTTGTAAAAACAAGTAATGACGCTGGTATTATTATGAAAAAACATTTCATAAAATTGAATACATTAATTAAAACAAATGAAAACGGCATGATTTTATGTGAAGAAAAAAATCTAGATTATTTAATGGAATTTACACATATTTTATTAGTTACAGTGGCATTGATTGATTCAATGTATAATACGATTATGCGTGTAAAAGAAAGAAGTATTTTTTTTCAATTATACACGGCATATGATTTAACTTTAGGTCCTATATATAATGGTGCTCTTAACATCTTTCAAAAAGGAAATATTAATCTAACAGCCTATTTATCTAAATTAACTCGTAGTAATAGAGAATCAACGATTCAATGTTATAAAAATATAATTAAAAAATTTTGTAAATATTTAAATACTGTACCAAGAGGAGACTTTCCAAATATAGTAATTGATACTGATTTACCAAGACTTTTTGATATGATGAATACATAAGAATAACAGTATTAATTTAATACTCATTTTCCATCCATCACTCAGAGATTAGATTACACATGAAGAATATAATTTTATGTTATAATTATTTATTTTTAATCGTCCGAATATGTCTTGATTTTTTTTTTATTAATTTTCCACCTAATTTACTTAGGATATTACCCTGTTCTATTATACTTTTTGGCCTATCACCTGTAAATAAATTTGGTTGTAATATACCTTTTGATTGTCGGATGTAATCTACTTGATCAATGGTAAAATCACCATATATTGAATCATTTTTTATGGCAGGATATCTATTAAGATGATCTTCATGTTCAGGTTTGTTTAAACCATTTTTATCTGTTATGTTTATTATAATTCTATAATAATCATTACTACCAATATTTATTATTTCTCCACATAATTTTTTTAATAATATTTGAGTAGCATTAAGTATTTGCTTGTCTGTTCTATAAAATATTTTAACTATTTGTTCCATAGGAGAATTTATATCATCAAAAAAACCATATCTCAATTTATATTTTACAAATCCTAATATACTTCCTCCTAATTCAATTTGTTTTATAACTTTGCCGTATTGATCAATCCGAGGAAATATTGTTTCTATTCCAGAATTTCTTAAAATACTTCTACATATAACATCTTTATGCATTGGAAGAGAATCTTCGTGAGTAATTTCAAAAACAATTATCTTGATTAATTGAGAATATCCTAAATCTATAGGTTCATCATTCATTACATTACTATAATCATCTCTTTTTAAATGTACAATCCTAATTTCTGTTTGCGATTTATTCATTTCTATTTTAGGTATGTTAATATATTCATAACCTTCTGTTAGTTGAGTTTTTTTATTTGTATTGTTGTTCATAATTGTAAATATTTCTCGTAAGCATAAATAGGATTCATTATAATATGAAATAGTTTCATCAAAATTTGAAGTATCTATATTCTTTTCATTCATATCTAATATATTTGAATCAAACATTCTTCGTATATGATTTATATCATGTATAAAAAATTCTACTGGACTTTGTTCATATTCATCCACAAATGTCAATGTTAGTGACAAACCTATAGGAAACATAGGATAACACCTTAATTTTAATAAGTCGGTTGCTCCTATATTCGCAAATGTAGGAAACATAAATAAACCATTACTTGCTTGAGAAATACAATAGTCTACAAATCTTTCATATCTATATTTATGATAATAAGGAGGAACTTGTTTTATACTCCTAATAATAATATCATAAAAATCAATAATTTTCATTATAACACGAATGGTAGAGCTATATAAATAATTATTTTCTTTATCTGATGTTACTGATAAAATTGAACAATAAAGTGATTGTCTCAATTGTTCTAATACAGCATTTTCACTACATTTTTGATTAATGAATTCTATATCCAAACCATATTTTAAATAGTCTATACAATATTTTAATTCAGGAATACTTGTCATTAGAGGATTATTGTGAAAAAAAGTGCGTAAACTTGGATAAATCGTTTTTCCATTATCTATAATATTTTTCACATATTCATTATGTAATCGTATTGTGTTTTGTATGTCTATATTCGCATATTTTGTTTTTATTTGTTTAAAATAATCTATATATTCCATATAATAATATGTAATAATTTTTTTTTGAATTTGTATAAAGGGTAAAAATTATAAAAGATTATTGATATAAGAAATTATAAAATAATAAGTAGTTTTATTTTATCATTTCCTCCGTTTATTTATATATTTTTTTTCTAACTATTTCATAATTACATTTTATAAAATATTAATGTTATCATGTTAGATCATATATTTTTCAAATATAAAATTTATGATATCATACCTTTATCATAGAACTTAGCATCTTTCCCCATAATTAAATATATAAGGTCACTTTCATCATTTAATTCAGGATTTAAGGACCAAGATATATCATCTTTATCAAATTTTTCGCGATAAATCTCTATTTGACTTTGTGCATCTTCAACAGTTAAAAAATCTTCATGAAAGATTATTGGAATTGTGCTTTCTCCAAAATATTCATCAGTATCTAATATAAAAAAAGAGTATGGTTTTTCAGCATCAGCCTTTGGAATAGGCAGAGATACTTTCCAATCACTTACAAAATAGTATGGATTATTTTTTAACTTATTATTAATAATAACAACATAACCTGTATAATTGTTATATTCAGTGTTAATATAGATTTTTTTATGACGAACCATTAATATTATATATAATATTAATACTTTCTTAATATAAAACTAATTCAATTATTAGAAACAATATAATATATAATTGACATGAATTCTGATAAAATAGAATATATTGTTTATACGAATGATATACAATTACCAAGTTATGATAGTATTGATGAAAATCAAAATGATTTTATCATAGAAGATTTAAAAAAAAAAAGTGATATTTTTTTAAAAAAATATAGGGAATGGATTGATTTAAATCAAAATGATAAGTTATCTATTGTAAATGAAACATTAGTTATTCAAAAATTTACTCCTTGGCGTTATTTTATGAGAAAGTATAACAATCAAAACCGTAATACATTAGCTATTTATCTACAAACAGAAATAAATATATACAGTCATTTTATTGATGATATGATAAAATTATTTATTAAAAATAATAATGAAAAAGAATTATACAAAATCTTAACTAACCATTATGATTTTATTCAATTAGTTCTTCCAAAGATTATTTATTTACGAAATAAATATAATATGACAAATAAAGCGATTGATTTACGAAAGTCATTAGAAATTTGGACATTGAAGCTAACAAAATATAAAAAGATATTAATTCAAAATATATCAAATAAAAGATTTATTTAAAGAAAGATATTATTTTTATAAAACACTTTATTTATCAATAGATAAGATAATCAGTAAATATCATTTATGTTATTTAAAACATAAAATGAGTGATTTGAAAAAAGAAAAAGCTTTATAATATAAAAATAAAATAAATATTATAAATATAATAATGACGATTGATTTTCAACAAAAACTTAATAATACATCTCCTACTTCTCAATATAGATTAAATGTATTTAATGCTAATAACGATCCTTTATTAGTAAATCAAATACAAACATCACTTAATAACGGAATAAGAAGTCCCCAAGGTATCAACTGGCGCGATCCTATATTAATAAATCAAATACAAACATCAGTTAATAACGGAATAAGATGTCCCCAAGGTGTAAGATGTCCACCAGTTTTAAACACATCAAATAATAATTCGTTAATGATGCCAAGATAAGTTATCTTTTTGATTTTTTTTTGTGAGTATCAAACGAACTAATAATAGAACAGAAAATATGTTATAATAATGATACAAGCTTTTATATTATAACCTATCATATGCGTTATAATATAAAACTATAGTTCAATCATTTTTATAGCATAATGAAAATTTATCAAAGAATTCATATCTATTTATATCTTAAGGTCTAAAAATATCACGATTGAAATAATAATCATATTGTGGATATGTTTTAAATTCCATTGATTGATATTGAACTGTATAATATTGTAACATCTCTACATATTTATTTAAATCCATAATTAATATAGGAATTATAGGTGTTTTAATTAATAATACATAAACTGTTGATAATATTTTAGATAATAATTTTATTGTGCTAAATATGACAACATCGCTTATTGTTATTTCTTTTTGAAATGGAATAGGCTGAATAAACCATATTATAATTTGTATACATAAATCTGTAAAAAAATTTTTATCAAAATCTAATGTTTTTTCAGAATTCATACTTATAGATTTTAGTTCATGTTGTAATTGTAAATAAATATAAGAAATATATATAGAAATGGGATAAAAATCTATGTTAATGTCTATTAAATAATTATAAAAAAGAGAATTTATTTCTGAAAAATCAACAATTTGAGATAATATATTATACAGATCAATACGCCTATTTACAGTAATATCATGAAACATCATAATATTAAATGAACTATATATAAAATTAGGATGAATTGGAGGTTGAATTATTGATTTTCGTGTTGTTAAATATGTATTGATATCATTATTAGTCATAATTATACTATTTATAAGTGTATCAATACCATAAAACCAGTTTTTATCAAATTTTTCAAGAAACCAGTTTATCAAAACACAATATTCATTTGTGTTTGTTTGAATATGTTTAATAGGACATAGCATATTTTTATAGTTATTGAACATCTCTTCAAAATAGCATAATTCTAAACTTTTTTCAACATAACTTTTATTTGTGTATTCAATATGTCTCTTTAATCCAGTTATACCACCATTCATTCCTACAACGGTGCGGTCGTTTGATATATCGTCTAATAATCGTAAACTGTCAAAATAGGGATGAAGTAGTGCTTTATTAGCACACCATCTTGTTTCAGGATTAGAATCTAAAAGCTTTACTAAAAGATCGTGTCCTTCTATACCAAATTTACTCTCCATTGATAGGTAATTACTTAAATTTTCAGAGTCCATTGTATCAATAATAAATTCATTAAGAGTGCCTACATTTCTATAATAACGCAAACATAAATGAACCATAGTTGATGCTAAACTAAAAATATCTGTAGAAAAACTAATTCTAGTTTCAGGTGCTTGTATTACTGATGTAGTTTCATAATCATACACTTGATAATCGATAGGACTTAATCCAATAAATTTAGATAATCCAAAATCAATAAATTTTATATCACTACCATTCATCATAATATTTGGCAGTTTTATATCATTATGTAAAAATCCAAGTGAGTGAATTGCATTGATTGATTTTAGTAATTTATAAAATATTATTTTATATTGTTGACTATTTAAACGACCCCTATTTTTGCTGTCATCATTTTTTATCCCAATACTTATATTATGTAGAGTTGTCTCCAGTCTTTCTAAAACCAAATAACAATATTTTCTATTATCACTAAAATAAATACCATAAAATTGAACTGTATTCGTTTCAGGATACTGATTTAATAATTGTAATAGTATTATCTCTTTTATTACATCTTTATCTAAAATTTGATAACTATAATTATCATCAAATCTTTTTAAAGCTACAGGAATACCGCTTTCATTGATAATTCCAAATACAATTTCCCCATATGACCCTCTCTCTTTTTTTTTAGAACTTTGTTCAATAGTTATTTCCAATTCTTTAAATATTTTTACATCTCGTTTTTCTATTTTTTTAAGTGGCATTAATATATATTTAAATAAAAAGAAAATAATAATGTTTAAATATTTAGTCAAATAATGTAAAAATATAAACCTAATTATGCACAATAAAATTATAATATGAATATAGAATTTATTTATGATGATAAGAGAATTTGTAAAAAAACAATACTTTTTATTAGATCTATAACTTTATTATTTCATTTTATTTCTCTATATATAGACTTTGATCGTATTGAAAAGAACAGAATATTTATATACTACATAAATACAATATTTGCTACATTTTGTGCCATAAGTAATAATCTTAGATATGAATATGCACATATCAAAATATATGGTCAAACATTTCAATCAATTCATCAATTTCAAGAAATGAAAAAAAAATATAAATTTATAAAGACTACATATTTTCTAAATTTGATTGAAATTATATTTCATATATTATTTTTTTTTATGACTATTAATCAATTTACTTTTATAAATTACCAAATAATATTTTATAGTATTTCGGTAATTATAATCTATTTTTATACTTTTTTATATTTTTTAGAATTAATCATTTTATTTATTATTTGTTGTTTATTTAATATTTCATTTATTGATAGAGTTTTCAAAAATAAATCTAGATCATCATCCTATATATTAACAAATGTTGATTTAGATAAGGAATGTTGTATCTGTATGGATAAAAATGCAAATAATTGGGTTGATGTGCCCTGTGGACACTCATTTCATGGTCAATGTATTATTCAATGGAACTTAACAAGTAATACATGTCCTATTTGTAGAAGTGTAATAATGATTTAATTATAAAGTCATATTTATATTCCACAAATTATATTATATTGTATTGATGAATATTTTTCAAAATCATCAATAAAACAGTGTTCACATATAATATCATTTATTTTATAATGCTTTCTTAAATCTTCTAATTGCTTATCTATTTGATTATCTATTTCATAAAATATTTGTTCTATTGTTATATTTTGGTTTGATTTAAATCCATCAGGTGTTTCATATTGATTACCTTTTTTTACATAAACTAATAATTTTTTATTTTTAATATCTTCTACATCTTGATAACATTCACAATTTAATTCATATGTAAAAATTAAAAAATCTTCTGGAGAAAAAATATCATCTGGTTCATCTTCAAAATAAAAAGAAAATACTTTTCCATTTAGTTCACGATACTCTATGTCAGATGTATTAGTCATTACTATATTTATTAAATAGATATAATTTTTATAAATTAATCAATATTAAGATATCAATAAATTATATCAAATCTTATTATAGTCATTTTGAACGATCTATAGAAAAAAAATTGTAGACATCAAGCATTAGCTATGAGTTAAGTCAGATCCACACAACACATCAATGTATAGGTTGCATTTACGATTTGATGAAGAGATGCTTAAAAATTACGAAATGCAGATCGTAAACTCAACCCAAAGTTGGAAAAGACAAATAACCAAATACACGAATTTGAGGATCACCAGCGCCCCCATCAAGTTAATCGCTTTCGTGATCAATATGTCAAACACGATCTACTTACTCAAATCCGTCTCCTTGGTTTTCTAGCACAAACAAAGGATTACCAATGGAATCAATTAGGCGAATCCATTTTTGAAGGTTCACGAGAGCAATTTGAATCAGAATTTCCAGTATTACATCTAGGAAACATAAGAATTGCTGCTATTAGCAAAATGATCAAGGCAACATGAATACATGTGCTGAACTAAGAGCACCAAATCAATGGTCTGTTGAATTTACGCCCAATGAAATCTTTTTTCCAGAAATTAAAAAACACCCTATAACTGGTTGGGAGATGGATATCACCTTTGGATCTTACAGTCATCCACACTTTGCTAATTATGCTATTAACATATAACACGCTTTTGAAAACATATATCATAACTAAAGAAAATTGTTTTTAAAAAAAAATAACCTCTTTCTACATGAGGTATAATAAATATATATGCGAAGCGAAAAGCACTCTTTTGGTTTTTATATATATTGACCAAAAGAGCATTTACTATTGGGGGGGACATACCTTCTTGGTCTGGGAGTGCTTCCGACAGGAGATGGCTGCTTGAAAATTTGGACAGATGATGGGATGAGCTTTTTTCCTGAATTGCCAAACGCTTTGCTTATCCAATCCATTGCGTTGGCGTATTCAACATCTCTGTAGAAAACGATAACGGACTCAGTGCCATCAGCGTTTTTTTTGGACATGATTTTTGCCACCTTGGGATCTTCATCGGCAGATGATCGGTAATGTGCTTCTGCGATTGTCTTGCGAACATCTTGAGGAGTGGGGAGAGGGGCTTCTTCAACGGCGGCGCAAATGGAGGCAGCTTGAATACTGGAGACGATTTCAAGAGCTTTTTGTAACACACCAACAGATGCTTTCTTGCTCCACGACACGCAAAAGTCCTCACATAACCAAATAGCGCGAGCCTTAGTGTATTCATTCTCGCTCACAGCCAATTTGTGGTCTGGTAAAATTGAAAGAATTGCTTGGAGTGCTGGATTTCCATCATTTTTCCCTCCACGTTCAGGATAACTGAAAGTCAAATGTGTAGAACGAATCTTGCTTTGTTCATCTGCTTCAATCATCTGCTTCAAATAATTGGCAACCAGCCCAAGTGTAACTGGGTCCATTCCTTGGCATTTTTTCTGGAACTGTTGTAAATTTGGCGATTGACTCATATAGGGCTTGATTCTAATATCTAGAAACCACCACTACAGGTTTCAATTTTTTTTCTCTATCATTTAGTATGATTTATTTTTATATTTAACAACTCTTGTATTTAACCAAAATAAAAAAGATTAGAGACTATAGAGTATTTAATCTATCATATAAATTTAATCATCTTCAACTCTGAAAGAGTCAGCCATATCTATAAGATCAAACTCTTCATCCGTTGTCAGGGAACTCATTAATAATTGTATCATTAATTGACGATCATTATTACTAGCTTCAAGGTCAGAACAAGGTAATGCAACACATCCACCGTTTGAACTTTCATGATGCATTCCACCTCTTAGTCGTAAGATCAAGCTCACAGAATCACCATTTTTTATATTATAATCACTCAAAAAATGACCACTTTCAAGTTGCTTGCCAGCAAATATTAAGCGTTGGTGCTCAACTGGGACACCCTCCATTTCAGAAATATACCTATTAAGTGAATCAACTGTTTCTAAAGTATTCATTTTATATTCAATCGTTCTACCTGACATTGTTTTTATGTAGAGTGTATCTGTTTTTGTTGGTTTTAATTCTAAAGATTCTAAATCTTGATCATTGAAATATGCTAATTTATTGAAACAATCTATATCATTAGTAAGATCAACATTTTTGATTTTCACTGGTATATATATATTATTTTGAATCTCCATCGTATCTTCTTGTCTTACATTTTATGAACAATAAAATTATCAATTTTTTTTTATCAAGCATACTAAAATGAAATAAAGGTTTAAAAATAAATTACAATTAATATCTAAATGAATATGAAAAAAATATTTATAGGTTATGATAACAAGAATTATCATTCTAATAAAATTAATCATAATAAACACTCTTTTTTTATAATTCCTATTATAACATTACTAGAATATTTTAAAAATCTAGAAAATATCTATTTTTTAATTATTGGAATCTTTCAATTATTAACATACAATAAAATAGCTATTCTTCCATCTTATTGGAGTCCAACTGGAGCTTTTAGTACAATTATTCCATTATTATTATGTCTTTTATTAGACATATTATCAAATTATTATTTATGGATTAAAAATTATATAGATGATTCAAAACAAAATAATAAAAAATTTAAAATATGGAATTATGATGATATGGAATGGGAATATAAAATTTCAAAAAATATCTATCCAGGTCAATTAATATCTATTGAACGAGACGCAGTTATTCCCATGGATCTATTACTAATAGACTATTATGATAGTGGTTATTGTAAATTAAATTTAGCGAATCTTAATGGTGAATCTTATCCATTTATCGTAAACAAAATTGAAGATAAATATCATATAAATGATTATTATATGTCAAATCTTACAATAACAAGAGATAACAAAAATAGTATAACAGATTTAGATGGATTTATTAAATTTGCCAATAATAAAACCAAACATTTTAATAATAAAAATCTATTATTAACTGGTTCTCAATTATTAACTAATAGAATTGTTGGAATAATAATTAATTGCGGTAATGACCGAAAATTATTTGAAATAAATAGTAATAACCAAACAAATAAATTAAATACAAATATGAATAAAATAACAAATTTTATGATGGATACTACTATTTATCTTTTAATTTTTATGGTTTTAATCATAAATATTTATAAATTATATAATGAAAATATCCAGGCGCCTATGACATTTTTATTATTAAAATCAATTCAAAGTTGGATTGTTTTAAATGGAATAATACCCTTTTCAATAAAAATATTATTATCAATATATAGAAATATTCAATCAAGAAATGCGATAATAGATAATATTAAATTTATTAACCCATATATAAATGATCAGTTTTCGCAAATAGATTATATACTGTCAGATAAAACAGGAACAATTACAAAAAATAATTTAGAAATGATTACAATCGTTGATAATAATGGATATTTGTACGATTTAGAAAACGATAATAAATTGGTCCCTGAATATATTATTAGAACATTTGGATTGACTATATGTTTCACTGATGGAAACTTCTATACACCTGAAGATAAAACAATATATCAACGATATGTATATTTAAATAGTAAAATAGAATATAACAATCAAGATATTATTTTGGACATTTATGGTAATAAAGAACATTATAAATTATTACACATTGAAGGTTTAGAATTTGATTTAGATAGACCAGTAAGTAGCCAAATTTTTATGAATACTATTAACAATACTTATTGGATATATACTAAAAGTTCTATTCAATTCATGAAATTAATAGCAAAAAATTGGGATAAAATTGATAATTGTGATAAAATTATATCAGATTTTGATAGTAGTCTTAGAATTATGGCAATGGGATTTAGAGAAATATCTAAAGAACAAATTGATAACTATATGTTGATTGATAATATTGCACAAAAAAAATTATTTGTTAAAAATTTTGAAAAGGATTTAGAATTTATAGGCATTATAGGAATAAGAGATAATCTTATTGATAATTTAACAAGTCATATTGACTGGATTTTAAAAAATAATTTTGGCTTGGCAATATTAACTGGTGATCGTCGTATCACAGCAATATCAATTGCTAAATTATCAGGTATTATAAATAAAGATACACATGAATATTTATTAACAAATGCTGAAGATATAACGTTGATTTATAATTCTAGACAAACGATACATAATAATAGTTGTATAATATTTGATAATAATGTTATTAATATACTTGTTGAAAATTCTCATATTCAAAAAATGTTTATAAATCTTTTAATAAATAAACCAAGACTATTAGGATTTAGTCTTACACCAAATAGTAAAAAAAATATCTCAGAAATATTAGAAAATGTTAATATTAAAACATTAGCGATAGGTGATGGTAATAACGATATGAATATGATCAGTAGAGCTAATATAGGTGTAGGTTTAACGGATTCTCTAGAAACTGTATGCGATGTTAGATTAAATGGATTTCAGGATTTGCGTCATTTGATAACATATGGTTATGAATGGAGTAAACGTAATCAGCTGATCTCACTTATGACAATGTATAAGAGTTGTAGTATATCTTTTTGTTTATTTTGGTTTTTAATGCTATCAACCAAAATTAATTTATTTGATATATTTATTCAACAAGGTTTTCATATTGTTTGGTCATTTATTCATCCATTATTATTTAGTTTTTCATTTTGTTATAAAGATGTTAATAGACTTAAAAAAAAAACAAGAAGCATTTTAACAAATTCTCATATGTCTATATTAATAATCATGTCATTTTGCCACTCTTCATTATTAATTTATAATTTATATACTATAATTAATCATTCATTATCTAATAATATTGTCGCATTTTATATCATTTATCAAGTAAATACATTATTATTAGTTTTTGATTGTAATTTTAGATCAATATTTTTACAATTTATCAATATGCTATTCTATTTTTTATATGTGCACTTTCTAGTAATAGACATTAAACTATTTATTTATCATTTGAATGAATGTGTTCCATATACATATATCATAATTATTATAGTAAGCCATTTAATCTATGCGAAATATTTATTACAACCATGATTTATATATAAAAAAGATAGAAATATTTATTACAACCATGATTTATATATAAAAAAGATAGAATTATTTTATATATGATGGAAATAGAAATATTTATATTTTGTTTATTCTCTGGATTTTTTATGTTTACTTATAAAGTACACAAAACACTTAAATTTGTTAAATCAAATTATATTTAAAAAAAATTGAAAATATATTATTTTTTTTAAATATTATATAAAATGGAAGAATTTATTAACGATACATATGATAATAGTATTTATACAATTGAAGATGTAGAAGCTGATAATAAATGTTTCTATAGTGCTCTTTTATCTTGTTTATTAGCGAATAGTGATTTAAATAGGTTAGCTCTTGATCCGACGAAAATAATTAATAAACAAAAATTAAATTATACATTTGACATCGAAAGAATAATAAGACAAAAAAATTTTTTAGATAAGGGTTTTTTTAAAGATACACGAGAATATATGGAAAAAAGGATCATTTCATGGATAAAACGCAATAAAGAGACAGTATATCCACCTTTATGTATGACAATTAAAGATATAGTATCGTTAACACACGATATATCTTTTGATGAATATATATCACGTGATATAAATGATATTCCACTTTGGGGTGGTTTGGTTGAACAGATTGCGGCTAGTAATTATTATAATATAGAAATCAATATTTGGCGTGCTGTTAAATATAATCAACATACTCACAAAATAAATGAAGGTATTATCAAAAACTGTAAAACAAATAAAGATGTAAGATTTCAATTGTATCAGAAAATAGTTCCTGATAAAATTATGAATAAGCCGATAAATCTTCTTTGGAAGAAGAGAGATTTAGAAGGCGATCATTATATGTGTATGTTTAGTTAAATTCTAAATTATTTTTATTTGATACTAATCTGAAAGATAATAACCATAATCAGAATCAACATCAGAACCTTTATAACTATCAGGATCAATATCACTAGTATCATACTCACTTTCATCATTTATACGAATTCTTCCATATTGTTTCATATCTTTATTTATACGATTCATTTGTTTAGCAGTAATTAGATAATTATATTTATTAGAAATTAAATCAAACAAGTGATGTCTTATTCTATCAGTAAACACGTGAGAATGTGTCAATATATATAAAATAATATTATATACATATATTTTATCATGATTGGTTATTTCTTCATTCATTATACGAAATGCAAATTCTACTGCTAAATTACGTGATTTTGGATTACAATGAACATGTTCTGTGATTAATTTTGATGACCCAGATCTCTCATTTATTTCAATATCCCCTTTAATATTTTCAAATATATCTTTAACACTAGTTGTTTTTATAATAATATTTTGTTCTAGCATAGATTTATATAAATCGTATATTTTGTGCTCATACGGTAATTTCATAATTAAAAATCGTAATTCTTGATTTTCTTTATAAATATCAATTATTTTTTTGATATTCATCCTATATATATATCATTTTATATCATTTTATATAATTATAACTAAGAAATAAATTAAATTCTAGCAAGATTTTTATTAGAAAAAATATGTTTTAATTGGTCTATATTAAAATGATAATAAAAATAAAAAATATAGGGTTGAAATGCGTTTATTATAAAGTCGCGTTTTTTATCCACTATTTCATCACGATTTTCAATAAATTCATAAATATTATTTATTACTTCATCTGATTTATTATTATTCAAATATTCCATAATGCGTTTGATTTTAGTTTCCTTATCCATTTCTATATGATATTTACTTAAAATATTATATCATAAATAAACGTATTGATGAATGTATTTAGAAAAATTAAAAGAACTAACATATGAAGATTATACAAATATATACCCTAGTTTAAAAAGATATAGTTGTTTTTTTTTGTCTGAAAATGATAATAATTTAATATTTTACATGTATAAACAAGATATAAAATATATAATATTTAAATTACTAAAAATTAAATATCCTCTTAATGACTTTAAAATAGGAAATTATAAAACAAATCAATTTCAATACAATGAAATGGCTTATATAATAGATTGTAATAATTTTTATGGATTAGAATTAAAAGATTTTATTCAAGAATATACCTCTCTGAAAAGCATATATTTGAAACCTAATTTATTTATTTTTCTCAATATACATAATATTGATATTGAAACGCAAATCTTACTAGGTTCTTGTATAGAGACATGTAACAAAACATCAAGATATTGGTTTTGCTGTAATAACATAGAAAAGACAATTTCTAAAATAAGAGTAAGAACATTTCAGATAACACTAGCTATACCTGATGTAAATATTATTAAAGATAAAATAAAAGAATTATTGGAAAAACCAACATTTGAAATTGTTATTGATAAGATAGCTGAATTATCAAATGGTGATATTGGTAAAGCATTAATTCTACTTGATATTTTTAAATTGGATCCAAATATATTAAATAGAAAACCATTTATAGATGAATTAGTAAAAATAAAAAATATAATAAAAGATAGAGACCTTACACATAAAAAATTTATTGATTTACGAGAAATATGTTTTCGTCTTATTGAAAGAGCAGATTTAACTGAAATAATTAGAGTATTTATTATTGATTTTATTGATTTTTTTGATAATGAACAAATAAAAAAAGTAATAAAATCTTTGGCTGATTATCAATCAAAAGATAAAATATATTCTAAACAAACATTAATTTTAGAATCGTGGTTAATTGATTGTATATTAATATATAGAAACGAAATAGATAGAGAACCGAAATATAATGAAAAAATTAATTTAGTTAATTATATTTAAAAATTCTTCGGATAAACCGTATTCGTCATTTAAAAAATGACAACCATTAGGCTCTTGTAATGGTTGTTTTTTTCTAGAAACATTATTACCATGTATCAGACTAATGATACAACCTATCCAATCTATTTCAATACATTCTTCATAGCGACCTTTTATGAATTCTATACCCTCTCCTAAATTACCATCTTCTGTAAATCTTCTCTTAAACCAAAATTTTTTTTTAAAGAATAATGTTGCCTCACTAATTCTATTATAGTAATTATCATATATATTGGGACAATTAATGAAACTATTCTTACGATATATATCATAACAAGGAATAATACTACAATAAGAACATTCATAATTTTTGATTGTTTTTAATCTATTTTCTATTACATTAGCTGGATAATAATCGTCATCATCCATAAATAAAATATAATCACCTTTTGCTAATTCTATACCTATGTTTCTTTTTGATCCTATTGTATGCCGTGTATTTAGTTTAATATAATATGTATTTTTATGATTTTTTATTAATGATTCAATATTATTATTTATACTATCATCAACAATAATCCATTCAATATTTTTATATGTTAATTTTGACTGAACATATAATTGAATTTTAAATAGATGTTCTCTATTATATGTTAAAGTAATTATTGATATTAATGGATTTTTATTTTGATCAATATTTTTATCTGGTTCTATTGTATTATTTGAAAAATGCTTTTCAAATATTTTAATTAATGTTTTTTGGAAATTATTCATAAATACTTTTTGATTTCTTAAAAAAAAATCTCTACTTTTATTACTTTTCTCTCTAAATTCTTTTTCATCTAAATTACAAATGTTTATAACTTTATTATCTATGTCATTTTGATATAATATCAAATCCCAATCATTATATGGTTTTTTATTAGGTGCTAATACTAAATGTCCTTTTGATAATGCTTCGTGTAAATAAATAGGATAATCACTACTTATACTATGAATATATATTGTTCCTTCGGCTTGTTCATCAAGATATAAATCTACATTAGGAATTGTGACTAAGTCTAAAACTCGTGTATCATTTTTATTTAAATAACAATATATTTGTAATTTAGGTATAGATGATAACCAAGAGTCAGCAATATTTTTAATAGTTTCATAATTGCTATTATTTACAATAGTATAAAATATTTTTTTATCAGGTAGATTTGATTTAAATCTATCAAATGATGACCATCCTATATTTTTAATTTTAGGTTTTATACTTATATTTTGTATCATTTCATAAAAATAATCTTCTGTATCATCTGTTTTACAGAATACATAATGTATTAGGTGTAAGTATGAATTAATATTTTTTAGTCTTTGATGATTATTAGTAATTAATATATTGATTTTTGCTTTATGTAATGCTATGGGATTAATATAGTCAAAATATATTGATACATCCGACATTCTTATTGTTGAATGTTGATAATCATATACTTTAATATCATTGGGTGGTGACAATATTATTTTACTAACAATATTGACATCATATGTATTATTTTCAATTAAGTTACAAAAAAAATTAATTATCATATATAATAATGATAATTAACATTATTTTATATACTTGATAAATTAAAGTATATAATTAGTGTGGGATATTTGAATTAAAATTAGTTGATCTATATTTCCTGAAGCAGACTTAATATTTTCATTTATTGTTCCTGTAAAATCACCACTAAATGTGCCTGATATAGTAGCATCTATAATATTTGATTTGATTGTTCCATTTATTTTTATAGATATTTTACCTTTTAGGTTGCTTTGTCCACTAATTTTTAGTTGTTGTAAATCATCAATTTTCTTACCTAATACATAGCCTGATACTTGTGCTTCAAATGAACTATTAATCATACTATCATTAACATTGAAAAAATTTTTAAAATTTATATTAAAATATAAATTAGGATGTGATGTATATGCTAGATTCATATCTAATGATACTGATTTTGAATCATAAACTCCTGTAATTTTTCCATATGTATTCAATGATATTGTTTGACTAATATCATTTTTTTTTAGATATGATATATAATCAATCATACTTAAAAAACCAAAACGAGACACGTCTTTTAAAGGTGTAGGTATATATTCTGGATTTGGATCTGAAAAAGTAATACTATTTGTTGTTGGCACTTGAGTAATCGTTTTAGCTTTTGCTTCAGAATTTATAGATAATGTAAATTTTGATATAAAACTATTGTTTATTAAAATCTTAGGACCAGAACTATTTATTTTAGTTATTAAGTTTTTTTCTGTTGTTGCCATATATAAATATAACACATATAATATTTTATAAAAAAAATTTGAATTTTTTTATGAAGACGAACCTGCATAGGAATTTTCCAAACCGCCAAACGCATCAAATATATCATTATCCCGACGCCCAAGGAGGATCCGGGGACTTTGGCGCCCCAATTGCCCGACGAGAGGAAACACCTTGATCACCGCTTCTTGAGGTGACAAGTCAGCCGGATTACCAAGCAGCTGCAACGAGGCGGCTGAGAATAAATAAGCGCACGGCGACGTCATAATTGCGGCCACTACGTCGTGGTAGGATCAACATATAATTGTATAAATCTTTTTCCTGATGGAGTATCAATATTTAAATATTCGTAATCATTTTTATTTATATTATTCGTTTGATTAGTTCCAGTTTTATTAGTAAATCCTGTAAATTTAAATGATGCTCCTTCTTTTTTAAATGTAAGTTTAATATCGTGTATCAAAACAACATCATCATACCCATAAGATGTATAAGTATCTTTACTATAAAAGAATACTATTATTCTTTTTTTCCCTGTTGGTATCTTATTTAGATTAATTGAAATATCATTCCAGCCATATTTAAACGATTGGACACTTGTAAAACCACTCTGATTATCAGGGTAAGAAATAATATCATTTTTATTTAAAATTTTATTAATGTCATATTTATCTATTAAATCATTTAATAAATAATGATTACTTAAGTTATATAAATCAACAATTTTTGTAAGTAATCCCTCAATAATAGTATCATTGTGATTACTTACATCGGTATAATCATAAGTTATTATACCAATATCTGAATTTTCATTACTGTCTTTAAAATATTTAAATTGCAATTGGTGTTCATTTTCTATTAAATCGCCATAATTTATAGGACCAATTGTAAAAATTGCAGCATCATTTGGTCCTAAACCTTGATCTGACATACTCATATTATACAAGAAGCTCATTTTACTTTCTGATGACATTAATGCTAATTCATTATTATTAATAAAATCAGTTGTAGCATCATATTGTAATGCATTCCAATTCCATGAAGATATTTTATTTTTTAACTCATTATAATTATATAATCTCCAAGATTTATTTACATTCAAGTCAGTGTTACTAAAAATTTTATATGTTAAAAATTCTTTATTCATATAATTTGTAGTGTTACGATAATATGTTTCCATATTAGCATATATTAAATTACTGTTTGCATTAATAGACGAATTAATATAATTTTCCATTGTGCCATTTATTAAAATATCGCCGTTTACATAACCATATATTGGATTCTCATTTTTTTTTTTAAATGATATTTTATAGTCTTTGACTTGTGTATTTGTAGTACCAGTTGTTGATATATTACCTATAAAATTATTAGCATATATATTTAATTCATTATTAATTTTTTGTATTACTGGGTTTAAGTAATTAATAAAAATATCAGCTAAAAATACTGTATCGTATCCAGAAGATAAAGTGCTATCTTTTTTATAAACCCATCTAAATATGTATATTGGATTATAGGGTAAATAAAAACTAGCATTTTTCCATCTATATTTGTCTATTAATGCTACCGATTTAATATCATTAATATCTCCAGATTGTTTCAATAAATTATAGTAAGTTCTACCATTATCAATAGAATATTGAAAATAAAAATAATCACCACGAAATTCTGAAAAAATTTGATATTTAAAATTAATTGTAAAATTTTTCTTATCTGGTTTAAATGTATATTCTAATATAGAAAGTTGGTCATCATGTAATGGTGTTGATGTATACGTTTTATCAATATTATATATACCCATTTGACCACACAACATTATATTTTTATATATTAATCCATCAAATGGATTTTGCTCTGCGATGTCATCTAATTTTGTGGTTGATAAGTATTTAAGATTCGAATGCCATGTATAATTGTAATAAATTTTATTATAGTAATTTAACATATTATTAAACACATATTTTCCATCTTGTAAATTTCCATTCAAAAATGTTCCTGATAATTCTGTTTGATTAAAAGTGCTATTTCCATTTATAAAAATATTACCTTTAATAATATGATTGACATTTGACAAAATAGCATTAAATGATAGTAATGGGTCTTGAACAAATTTTCCAGATATAATTAATAAATTATTATTTTCAGTTAAATTTAAAATAGTAGATCTATTAAATTTATAATTAATATAAAAATTATCTATTAAGGAACTATAAATATTTGCTATTATTAATTTATTTAGTGGATCCGTAATTATATCTTTGTATAAAATTATAATATCATCTTGAGGATATTGTCTAAATTGAATATTAAAAAATGTAATTCCAGCAGATTTGCTTGTTGTTTTTATTTTAAAATAATAATATTTATACTTTGTGTCTTTTAAAGTATCATATACTCTTAATTCTTTATTGCAGGAATAATTTGTTCCATTTGTATTATAAGTAAATGTTTTGATTATATTTGTCGGTAAATCTGTAAAAATATTTGTGATAAAATTACTTTCATTTATTATATTATTATTTTCCACTTTATATAGTTCTATTGTTGTACTATTGTCATAATTTTTAGTAGCATATTCAAATTCAAAAAAAACATTATATAAATATTTAATATCAAAATCACGATATGAAACTGGTCCGATTAAGAAATACGAGCTAGTATAAGGTCGTATTTCAAGGTTATTATTTCCAGTTGATAAATATAAATTATCGCCACTAAAAGTTGATATTCCCTGAAAAGTCATTTGTAACTCAGTCTTATCCTTAAAATTCCATCCATAATCAGTATATAAATATTTTATTGGATCACTTGAAACAGGTGCTATTTTAAAATTTGTTATACGAAATACATCAGGAATAAAAGTTACACTGTAATCTTTACTATACATTATTATTATCATTCTATTTAATCCAGATTGTAATATTGGTAAATTATATGATTTTGATTGATATACTGAAAGAGTATTATCATAAGTAGTTTGTGATATACTATATGTTGTTAAATAAATAATGTTATTTAAATTATTATCAGTAATTGAATTCCAATGACTAGTAGATGAGTTTTGTGGTTTAATGTTGTTACATAGTTGCTGTTTAATATCTTGCTCAGTGAAGAATAATGGATTATAATCATGATAGCAAACAGTTAATCCGTCCCAGTTAGATTCAGCGTAACCTGAAGTATCAAAACTAAAGGTTGTTTCTATATCAAAAGGTATACTAAAAGGTCCTAAAAATAAATATGTAGCTTCATTATCTCTTAGACCATTATCATCATAAATATTATCAGCAACATTAATAGCATTATTATCAACACCTGATTGTAAATACCATCTATTAGCACCAGTGATAGTTTGGCTACCGTGAATATACCAAGCTTTATTTTTTATAATATTATTTGAATGACCATTATAATCATTTAGAGTAAAGTTATTAGTAAATCCAAAAGCGGAAGGCCAATGAGGCCAATATACATTAAACCCTGGTTTAATATATCTTACCCAAGTATCAATTTTACTTAATAATGTTTTATTGTCATTCGTTGCATCATTGCTTAGACTATTTATATAATTTACTATTGTTTGATTACCATAATAAAAAATATTATTTTGTATGCTACCAATATTAAGCAGTGAACCATTATAATTTTTGGGTATAATAGGGTTTGTAGCGTTATTTTTATTAGTTTCATCTATTTTACGCATTGTACCTTCAATATTTGAATAAATTGCCATTCTGGAATATAAATTTGCTATTAAATTACCATATAAGTTTAAATTATTATAATAAACATTACTATTAATCATTACTGTGCTACCATATACAATTATATTACCATTACCAGTATTACTAAATCTACTAACATTGTCTATTGATTTAGGAAAAGTTATATTCGCATTTCCTAATTCTTTTACACTATTGAATTCATCCCAAACAACCCTATTTTGTAAATTATCAGAATTTCTTACAATATTTCCATTAATTTCAAACTGTATACCAGTTATAGGAGTATAATTAAATCTAAAATTACCACTCAAATTTGGATTTGTTGTATTAATAGTTGTAATTTTTAAATTGCCATTACTATTTAATATATAATCTCCGTTTATTTTCACATTTCCTGATACATATAATAATTCGGCACTTGTATAGTCAATATTTTTAACATCAACATCTTTAAAATCATAAGTTATTGAGTTAAATAATTTAACATTTCCTTTTATATCTAAATTTTTTGATTCAAATGTAATACTACTTGATATTTTATCAGAATACAATACATTGGCAAATGAATTATTAAAATCATCTTTTCCATCAAGTGTTAAGTTATATAAATTACCAAAATATGGATCTATATAATCAGGGAATAGTTGTGATGAACGAGTATTATAGGAACTCACACTAAAATTTTTAAGATTCGCATCAATTTTAGTGATATTCATTGGAATTGATTCTAATGTATCAAAATCATTTAAATTAATAATACTTTCTGGATTAAATTCCTTACTTAGACTGCTTTCATAAACTTCAGTGTAAGTTGAACCTATATATCCTCCATTATCACCTCCAATTAATGAACCTTTGGAATTAATTGTTCCTAATATATCACCATAAACTGGTCCATAAACTGGTCCATATTGGTCACAAGTAGCCTTACTATTTTTACTATTTATCATTTCTTCATTTAATTGATTAAAAATAGATGTTTGCATTCTAGTATTCATTGATCCCATAAGTTCTAAATTTCTTAAATCTATTTTGCCATTTAAATAAATATTATTAAGAGTTACTTTATTGACGGATGAAGCACTATCACCAAAATAAATTCCAGTTCCTGATGTTAGAGTAATACTTTTATCAGTAGCAAAACTTATTTGTTTATCTGCATCTACATTAAAAGAGATTGCATCAATATTATAATTTTTTTTAGGTTCACTCATAATTGTATATATAAAAATTTAAAAAAAAAAAAAAAAATTTATAAATAATACTGAAATATATTATGTATTAACTCAAATGTTTTATTATTTCACTAGATCTTATTAATAAAACATTTATTTAATGAAATATATTATAATTATAGTAAACCTTAATTCTGGATTTAAAACGCTTCACGTCTTAAACACGATAAAAAATCGGATAGTCTGTTTTAAATAATCCCCTCATATTTTGCGGATTTTCTAGAGCATTTTTTTGAAGATAATATTTATAAAAACAACTCCATTTTGAATGATCATTAACATCACTGCTATGACAATTCTCATTAATTCTATAAAGTGTTGATATAGGAGATTTTTCTATAATATAATTTGGACAATCAGTATTTAAAGATTGATTATTATATATATTTTCTCTACAATCATTTAATGTTTTTGGATCTTTTATACATTGAAATTCTTCAAAAACATCAGTATTACTTATAAATCTTTTATATAAAAAACCAGAACTTAAAATTAAAAATACAATTATTAATACTGATATCCAATTTTCATTTAAATAATCAATTAATGTCATTTATAATTTATTAAAAGATATTCTTATTTAATCTATAATTATAATTTTCATATAAAATTTTCGGTTTAACCATTGCTAATATTATTGAAAAAAATAATAAACCTATAAATATATCTGTAATCATATTATATTATATATTTATAGCTTTTTCTGGAACAGGTATTGTAAATGAGTAAATAAAAAGACAAATAATACTCATAGAAACGAGTATAATAAAAAACCATAGTAAAAAATCGGTTGATTCTATCATATATATAAATAACATTTATTAAAAAAAATTATGTCAAATATCTAATTACCTTTTTGTAGGTATATTTGTGTTTCATCATTAATTACATATAAAATATTTTTTGGAGAATTATAATGTGTTAAAACTTTTTCAAATAAGTCGATTTCAGATTTCATTTTTAGTAATACAGAGCGTAATTTATCATGAATAGGTAAATGAATTTTTACTTGTTGTTTTTCTAAATCATCAAAATACTTTTCAATTTCTGGTATAGATTGTTTACAATTTGAAAAATAAATATTAAATATCAATATTAAAGTTTCTTTTATCGTGTTATATACATCGTTTAATTGTTTTATTAGTATATCTAACTCCGAATCTATTGTGGATTTTTTATCAATAAATTCTATAGATTTATAAATTATATCTTTATGTGTATATATATTAATTAAATTATAAGCTCTCTCATCTATTAATTCAGGAAATAAATCAAAATTTTGTATATTAAATTGTAATAAATCTTTTTTTATATTGCGATATTTATTAATATTTGCACTAAGTGTACTTTCATATGATACCTGCCAACCCTCACTTATAAAAATATTATAGAAGTTTTTTTCAGTATTTTTAAATATTTCATCACCTATATCAATTTTAGATAAATATTCAATTTCAGAGTCGGAATAAATTTTGTTATCAAATGAGTGTACACCATTTTCTAGTCTTTCTATATGTTGGTTAATAGTTTTTTTTGTATATCCATTAAAATAATACGAATAATCATCTTTCTTATTCCATATTCCTATAAATATTTGTCCAGGTATATTTAGAATTCCTTTCATTATATTTATTTTATTCCCAGATTTATCTATAAATGTAGTATTTTTGTATTCAAAAATACTTGTTAGAATGGTATGATGATTAGTCAATATGTTTTTAAATTGATAACTATCCATTTTTTCAACATCATCTGTATATTCAATAATATTAGATTCATACCTTTCTTTATTTAAAATAAATCCTTCACGTTTATTATTAATATAGTGCCCAATAATTGTATGATTGTTATTCCTAGTTGATACAATTTTACAAAATCCATTTAAATTATATGGATTTTTAATATCTCCATGAATACTATATGTTCCTATAGTTCTCATCTTAGGTAGATTAAGCTGAATAGAATGTTTATATAAATCAAAATCAAATTGTTCTTGAAATACACGAGAAAAAATATTAGGAGATGGACGATTTTGTTGCCTAATTTTATAACATCCATTAAATGCTGTTTTTCTAATTGTTTTAACGGATTGTAATAAATTATTGATATCAATATTTAAATCAAAACAATATGAAAAAGCTTGAATACCAATATATTGAGTATTATTAAGATTTTCAATTGTTTGAAGATTTACACATTTTGAAAAGGCTTTATCTCCAATTGATATAAGATTCATAGGTAAAACTATTTTTTCAAGCAATAAGCAATTATAAAATGTTTGAAATTTGATTTCATTTATTGCGCATTCATTATGAAATACTATTGATTTTACGTTATTACATTTAGCAAATGCATTTTTGCCTATATATTCAATCTTTTTAGGAAAAAAGAGAGATTTACCAAATGAACTATTATAGAACGCGTTATCTGAAATATGTTTTATATTTTTACTAAGTGTTAATGAGTTCTCACCCATTTTGCACTCGTAAAATGACTGATTACCTATTTTAATTATATTATCAGGTATTATTATTGGACCATTAACCATACATTTAAATAATAAACCATCAATTATTTCACTTATTTCTGATGAAAAAGATATTCCATTGGCAAATATACAATCCACATATATAGCAGTATTATCTAATAATATTTCTTGATCAAATATTTGTCCGTCAAAAAATGGTAATCCTCCACTCTTTTTATTTTTGGGATATCTACTTTTTTTAGTATTATTTTGTTTTTTTCTTGATGTTATTATCATTTGATTGTTATTACCAAAAATTTTTTTTTTTTTTTAAAGCGGCGCCATGTTGTGATAGCTTCATTTTATATTAACTATTAATATATTTTTTGAATAAAGAAGTTCTAACTTTTATAAGTTTATTTATTATAGCGTAACCATTGTTTTCCATCATATTTATAACCACATTTTATTAAATAATCAGTATTTCTAACTATATCTCTTGAGGGCACACCTCCTCTAACCCAATCTTTTCTAGCAACCTCTTCAACCAAATGAATAGGGTTTTGAATATTTTTTTGAAGACAATCAACTAAGGGAACAAATCTATCTATATTTATTCCACTTAAAGTATTGCATTGCTTTCTTTGACTGGTATCTTCTCCTGTAATTAATATATTTTCAAGTTCAGCATTACATGTTCCGCGTCCCATATAAGGCACGGTAGGATGAGGTCTAGTATATAATTGTTGAATATATCTCATATTTGTTAAATTTTGAGAATTACGAACTGCACTATCAGCATCAATATTACAACCATCCGGACCTGTCCAGCCATATCCATCTCTATATGTTATTGTAGGTTCATTCATAGCAATTCTTTGAACATTTTGACTAGGGCATACACAATCTTTAAAAGGTTTGATTAAATAGTCTATAGCACTTATATTTTGTATATCACGCGTATTATTGTAACAATTATCATCCCTAAGTCTTGTAAGATTGTTTAAATTAATTTGTTTTGCTTTTGAATTATAACATTCAGTTGTCATCTGTATATATAACTATTTAATATTTTTTTGTAATATCAACTTTAATTTTGTATGGTAATTTAAATATAAGTTTATTTTACTAAAATATATTCATACTAATAATATATAGATTTTATATGAATAATACAGTAATCCTTTTTAATAAAACTGTTCGTGAATTGATAACAGACTTGAGAGAAGTTTATCCCAATTTAAATACACAATTGGATACATTTTGTGATAAATATGATTTAAATAGTGATGAACAAACATATTTATCATATTATTTAGTTAATGTTCAAATGCATAATAATTTAATTGCTTCAAGAGATATATCTTTATTTGAAAAAGTAAATGTTCTTGAAGACATTAACCTTTATTTTATTATGACTGAACCTGAGAGTGAATCAAATAGAGAAGTTGTTTGGAAATATATTGAAGCGCTTTATTTATATGCTCATCAATTTGTGAAGGATAATTTAAAACTTGATAATGCTGAAGATATAGTTAAAGGTCTTAACGACTTGGGATTTAATGAGGAATATTTTAAAGGACAAACAGAATCCTTATTTAAAATTATGGAGAATCTAAAAACTGAAAAATCTAAGGAAAATGAAGAGAGTCATCAATTACCACCAGAAATGGAACAAATGAAAGACACATTATTTGGAGGTATGATAGGCAATCTTGCTAAAGAGATTGCTACAGAAATTGATCCTAATACACTCAATATTGATCCAAATAATCCACAAGAGTTATTTCAAAATCTTTTCTCTGGAGGTAATAATAATTTAATGGGATTAGTTCAAAATATCAGTGGTAAATTACAAAAACGCATTGATGATGGACAAATTGATCAAGCTGCTCTATTTAATGAAGCTAATGCTATCATGGGTAATTTTCAAAAAATGCCTGGATTTGAAAATATGGCAGCTGGATCAGCTGGATTAGATCCATCAATGATGATGAATTTATTTGCTGGTTTAAATGGAAGTAAACAAAAAAAAAAAAAAGAATCAACTACTAAGAATTTATCTTTGTTGCCCAAAAATCATCCAAAAAGAAAAGGAGGTAAATAAATAAATAAGTTATTTTTCATTAGAATATTATCTGCTAGATACATATATATTCTGATGAGAAATAGAGATAAATTTTGGTTAAATAACCCAAAAATATTATTGGACTCAAGACGAATTAGTGAATTTTATCCAAGTGATAAAATGTCTAGTGTTGAACAGTTAAATGCTGTAGTACGTTTTTCATTGTATCTTTCATTACTTTTAATATTATTGAAACTAAATGTTAATTACATTTTTATTTTTTTATTTAGTTTATTAGCAACATATATAATATATAATTTTGATGATAATATGAAAAAACAAGAGGATATAGAACATTATGAAGTATTTAAGGATAAATCTATTCGTAGTAAAAATAAAGTATATGTTAAACCTACATATGATAATCCTTTCATGAATCCAAGTTTATGTGATTACAAAAATAATCCAAATAGAGAGGCATACTCAAAAAAAAGTTTTATATACAATGAAAAAATTAAGGAGGAAATTGAAGATAAATTTAGTTATAATCTATATCAAGATGTAAACGATATTTATGGTAAAAATAATAGTCAAAGACAATTTTATACTACACCAGTTACTACTATTCCCAATGACCAAGACAGTTTTGCAAAATGGTTATATTCAAAAGCAGAACATTGTAAAGATGGAGATGGTTATCAGTGTATGCAGAATAATCCTAGATTTTTAGAATCAGAAAGTAGAGATGTTATATATTAAACTTTAGCAAATATAGACCAAACAGGAAGATGATCACTGTTAGAAATATAATGAGAATCTTGAGAATCATATACTATTCGTTTTAACTTATGATTTTTTGAACTAAGGATCCTATCACACCAGCTAGGAATTCTGTCTGTATTCCATCGTTCATAATATTTATTTAAGTCTAATTCTTCTGAACTTGGATCCTGAATATTAGTTCTATCTCTATATACTTTATATGTAGGTTGAAACAAAGGTTTATCTATTAAACTATTATAAAAAGGAAGTAATGGTGTTTCTAAACGATAACCATATTCATGTCCAAAATATTGTGTATCTAGATTTTCTAAATAATTACTATAGAAAAAATTTAATAAGTATAATTCATCATTAAAATAGATAAGAGACCATTTTTTTTTAGTAATGTATAATTCAAAATTACTTGGATCATCTTCAAGTATTAATGATGCATATTTATTTTTTGTTTTTAAATGAATTCTGAAATTGAAATCACCTATAATAAAAAGATATTCATATAATGTTTTAGAAATAATGTAATCAAAAATTACATTAAGACTATCTACTCGTTCTTTTATTCCACCACCATCCCATGTTACATGATATGGAAGGTGTGTATTAATAAAAAGATATCGTTCACCTAAAATTTCTATTAATATTGAAATTGCACCTTTACCAAAATATTGATAATTAAAACGAACCCAGTTTTCTTCTTTAAAATCAATATTTGTAAAATCTTTACGACATAAGACATATAAACCTAATCCTCTGATTCCTACATTTCCTACACCATTGAGTCTTATTTTATGAATAAGACGATATTCTTTTTCTATAGGAGTATTTTTCCAATAATATTCAAAACCAAATTTAGTCTCTTGAAATCCTAAAACTAATATTTCTGGTAATTTAATAGTTGCTGTTATTTTTTCATATATATGCGCTAAAACATTAGGGCAAATGTAATTACCATTTTGATTAAAACTATATAAAAATATATACATCTTCTTAATTCATATATTAGTATATATTATTTTTCTTTATTATAATAAAAATAATATATAAAATTATTTATTTTTGATTCATTAGATCATTATTTTAAAATCTTTTCATTATATTTTAATGACATTTTTGTTGTTAACCATCTTTTTATTTGATAGTTTGAAATATTTATAATCTGATTTATAATTATGAGCTTAATATCCATAATATTACAAATGTATCCTTGAGCAAAATCGCATTAATATTAAATTTTATAATCATTATTGTTCATCATCTCTTTCTCCAGGAACAGGTATATCATTACAATGAATGTTTCCATTACGGCCAATATCAGAATAATATTGATAGCAAGCACTATATTCATCTATCGTATTTATTTCAGCAGGGGTATATCCTAATTTAATAAAGTGGCGATAAAACATGCTATCATTATCTATACCACCTTTTTGTTTTTTAACACGACGACTACGACAATTATTACGTTGTTTATTTTGTTTGGATCGTTTCATATTTATATATTATAATTGAGAAATTATAAATCTGTATACAAATCTTATTATTTATAAATATAATTTATAGTAATAAGTCTTTTTAAAGATAAAAGCTTAATTTAATATGTTTGATATACCTTCAGAGGCTAATTTTAAAGCAATATTACAATAAATGGCACAAATTTAAATAATTACCTTTGATTTAGATACTTTTATTTTTGATAACTAAATTATTTTTGTATGGTTTAATTATATAATTTTATTTTAAAATCATTAAAGAATGTTTATTAGTATAAAAATAATATAATAAGAAAAAATTGATGATTATTTTACAAATCAATATGTTTTAAACATAATGAATATAGGATATATATACTGCTTCTCTAACACATCTACACCAGAAATATTTATTATAGGTTCAACCTTACAAGATGTTGAAACACGATTATCTCATCTAAATACATCTGACAATAATAGACTACCTACACCTTATGTTATCTATTTAGCTAAGAAAGTATCTAATGCTATAATAAAAGGTAAAACACTGAGTGCTCTTCTTCAACGGTTTACAAATCGTTCTGATTTAGACGGAGAATTTTATCGTCTTTCCAAAGAAGAAATTCAGAGTCTCTTTGATTTAATGGATGGTGAAATTTGGACTAAACCACAACATACTATTTCTTTCAGATATAAAAAGGCATCCATATCAGACTTAATAGATTTTACCACAATACAAGAGGGTTCACTTGTGCGAATTGATGGATTATTAGTAAATAACGATCTTAATGGGTGTATAGGGGTTGTTGATCGTAAGGTTAGTAATAATATAGGAATTTACCGAATAAAATTCAATGACTATGACGGTGGATTTAAATTTAATTTAATACGATCTGAAAATCTTACACTTGTATTATAAAGATGTTTGTTATGATTTTTATTTTATTTTTATATCATATCATAATTTATAAAAAAAATTAACAATATAATTTACACTCCGATGTAATCATTGGCATATTTTCTACAGGAATTCCAAATGAAGGTGAAATACCATAACCATATTTTATAGAGACTACATCATAACCTTATAATTTTTTTGACTAGTCCTATGACCTACATAACAAATTAAAAATATTTTTTTTATCTATAGGCAATTTTATATTTTCTTTTTTAGAATATGTAGGCAAAAAATATTTAATGTTTTATTTATATGAAATTTATTATAATCTTCACTCTATTCATATATCATAATTTTTTATAAAAATTTGGCTGTTTTACAAAATACGATTATTTATTATATTTTTCATAATTTAAATTAAAATATTTACGAGTATTATCGTCAAAATTTAAATAATTACTAACTATTTGAGCTGCCATTGATATATTTATCATTTATAATTATAGATTTGAATAAATACTTAAATAAAAAATATTTAATTAATACTTAAAACGTTTTGAGGATTCACTTAATCATATTATAATTTCTTATATCCATCCCATTTGTAAATATTCTATCATTTAACTCTCAGTAAATGATAGTATATCTCTTTTTATGTTAAAAATAAAGCGAATGATGTAAGGGTTAATTATAAATTTTATTTAAAATATTTAAAAGCACTTAATATATATTAGAGTATGCCATATAAATACATATTTTTTGACTGGGGTGGTGTTTTAGGATTAAAAAAACGTGAATTTATAAATAGTAATTCATATAGATACGATCTATTATATCCTAATCTTCATGATATTTTACATTATTTGATAAATAGAGGATATAAATTAGGTATAATTTCTAATACAAGCGTTGCCAGAGATCCTTTTATTAAAGCTTTGAAAAAACACAATTTATATGATTATTTTGATATTATAATTTTATCATCAGATGAAAATATGTGTCGTAAAAATTGTAAAAAGATATTTTTAAAAGCATTAAATAATTTAAATCCCAATCAATGTTTATTTGTAGGCAATTCAATAGAAAAAGATATAATAGGTGCTAATAAAGTAAATTTAAATACTGCATTAGTAATAAATACTTTTGGGGAAGATATTGATTTATTGATAAAAAAATATAAAAATATAAAAATAAATTATCTATTACCTAGTGGAATAAAGGATTTATTAGATATTTTATAAATACATTATTTAATAACAATGATTGCTGTGAGCTTAGTAAAAATTGTTTATGTTTTTAGGGGAGTGCGAAAAATCTGATTTAAGGTTTTATCTTATCACATAATTTTATTAACACACCAAAATATTGCCACATACAATCTTTTGTTTCAGCACTCATACCTGTCCAATATTTTTGTAAATTCATTACTGTCATCATATTATTATCCTTTCCACCTACAACTGAATTATAATCCATATTTAAAAAGAATCCTTCATCCTTATCTAAAATTTGTTGTTTATAAGCATATACATTTTGATAAAATGTATCAAAAAGCATTTTAGGATTAATTCTTTTTATAGTATCTATGGAATTTTTCGCTATTTTTATATCTACATCATTTGGATACATATCACTAAGTTCATTTCCCAAACTACTTAGTTGATTCACAAACATCGTTAAAGGAGAAGTAGAAGACATTATATATATTAATATTCATTATAATAATCCTTAAATAGTTTATTCTTTATTTTTTATATTAAATAATAATCCAACTGCACTTTGAAATATTTGATGTGTTGAATCACTAATATTTAAATAATAAAATAATAAATCAACTGACATAATTATACTTAAAAAAAGACATGCATAAAATACATGTTGGAATAAAAATGTAGAAATAATCAAATATTTAATTATTATTTCTATCAAATTATAGCGTATTCCTGTATAGTATCCGTTAAATTTAGTAAGAATAATATTTGGATGATACAAATGAATAATATATTGATAATTTTGATTATTTCTTAATATATCGCGTATAATATAATAAAATAATATACTAAAACATAGCATCATAGGTGCTCGGTTAATTAAACTAAAACTATTTTGAAATGTTATCATATTAATAATCAATAAATCTAAAGACAAAACATATATTCTGTAAATAATTGAATCTAATACAATTGGTGATTTTGTTTTTGTTATTACTTCGACACCAATAAGACAACTTAAATATAATATAATAAATAGTAAGTTAGAATTTAACATATTATTTATTATAGTTTGGTATTGTTTAAATTGTTTTATACAATTGATATAATTTTATTGAGATTTATCTTAACGATTAAAGCGTCAAACATATTTTTTAATTACTTTTACAAGCAGTAAATAATATAATATTGCGTAATTTCATTGAATATAACACACTTTTTAAAAATATGGCGATCAATAGTATAATTCCTGAAAGCACTTTAGAAAACTCTTCTAAATCTTTTACAACTAAGCTTAGTTTCAGTTTCAAGCATCGTCTTTCACCTGTGTAAATAAAAAGACAGGGTAAAGTAAGATAATCGGCGTTAAAGAAACAACCCAAAAGGGAAAGCACGCCTGTTGATTTTACATTTTAAATTATTTTTTATGCCGTAAAAATCGGCGTTTGAAATGTTAAAAGGTGTAATGAAATTATTGGTAATATTGATCTTGTGTTATCATCAACACTTTAAAAAAGATATACTCTATATCAGCTATGCTGATTCATATTCAATAATAAGACCTGAAAATGATCTAAAAATTAATTTCATTCACTCACCAAAGAAGCGATTGACATTTGTTTTAATGAGAGTCATAATGAAAAAATATTTGATGAGTATCAAGGAAAAAGAGCACATTGCGAGAAATTAATGGAGAAGAAACATCAAAACAAAGAGAACTTAGAATGATAGCTACTAAGTCAACTCAACTTATTAATACTAAACTATGGAAAAAATTTAAGGTTTATGACGGCAACGATGTCAGAATCTGACAATATTTATAAAGCAATATCATCATAAAGGCAAGGGATTTACAAAAAAAAAAACTAAACCTACTATTAACGACTCAGACTTTAATGAATATTCTTACGATTAAGGTTCATTATATTACAGGTGTCGCAACATAAGAGAGTATAGAAAATGAAATGGACTAATATGTATGCTCTAAAAAAGGTAAGTATTCTTATGTTCGTGCTTCTGTCATATATTAGCGAGTAGTTGATCTATCAGAATAGACAATATTTATTAAATATGTGCGTTTAAGTGACACCGACGATAATAAATTATTTCAAAGCACATAAAAAAAAATTGATATTACATAACACTGACTCACAATAAAAAATTGAATAATGACAATTATAGACGATTTACAAAAATATTTCACTATAGACTTTATTTATAATAAAGAAATCTAAAATTGGAAAAGTATTAACACGTTTAATTTAACAGAGAGAGGCTCAAATGACGCAAACAATAAAATAAGAGAATGTATTATAGGTGCCATAATTAATAATAAAGTACCAGAGCATTATTATAAATTCAAAATATGGCGTGATTTAAAGAAAAAAATATTTAATTATTTTGAAGAATTAAATAGTATACCCTTCATAAATGTAGATTGTATTCACAAATCTGGTCGTAGAAATAATTATGATTTTTTAATTAAAATACATGAACAACATAATTTAATTCAAGAATATCACTTGGAATTTAAATTTAATGCTTCTTCTATAGATGAAGCACCTCAATTTGTATCACCCATGAAACCAAGCCAATATATGAGTGCATCTTATGAAAAGTTTTACTATGACAATTATCTTGAACAATTAGCTACATTTATGGAACTCCCTATGCCAAAACAAGATGAATACATTACGCAAATACATAATAATAAACCAAAATGTATGAAACTATTTCAAGATTTATACTATAGAGGATGTAAAAAAAGTAGTAAATTTACCAATAATTTAAAAGATATAGAATGTTATAAATATGCCAAAAATTTATCAAATAAAAGTATATCGTCATTTATAAATAGCACTGAATTAAATATTGAAATGGTATCAAAGTATCTATATAATACACAAAAAGACAAAATATATATGCTTTATTCTCTTACAGAAAAAAAATTTATAATACAGAAAATTGATTTAGACGATTATAATATTGTGTCTGTTAAAAAAAATCCTGAAAAATATAGATATGAATGTATTACGAAAACTGGAAAAAAAATTAATATATTATTAAGATGGAAAAATGGGAATGGAATCGCTTTTCCAGCATTTCAAATATCTTAATAAATAGGTAGTATATTGTTTAATTCTGTTGTATTTATAGCGTTATTTCCAAAATAAAGTGTAATAAATTCGGTAGTTCTTTTATCATGCAATGACATAAGTATTTTTTTATATAAATTAATTAATTCATCTCTTGGTAAATCATCTTTTAAGATATATTGTATACAGATCAAATGATTTTCAATTAAATATTCTTTTTTTTGGTCTAATAGGCAATAATTAAACTTATATTCACCCATACCATATCCTCTATTAATGACAATCATAGGTGTTATAATACCTGGCTTATTTATAAAATTTTTCTTTTCATTATTTTTATATTTTTTTTGTATCAACTGATTATTAATAATATCTGAACTATATATTAATCGTGTTTTTGTAGAGTCATCTGTAAGTAAATTTTTACATTGATTCCATACTATTGTTCCAACACTTACTTTGAATCCTAATGAAGCTAATGACACTGAAGACTCACATAAATTTTTAATTTGTTCATTATTATGTTTCGTAATAAATATAGTGTAATTATTTATTTTTAAAATAAATTGTCTATTATCTAGGTTTTTTGTTTTCTGTATTATTAATATTATAGTATCTTGTTCAGTTTCTAAATATCTGTCTTGAGAGCATTCAACTATATTTAAAATTTGGAAATTTTTATCTATATATTCTCTTGTTTTATTATAGTATAAACAATTCAAAAAATTTTTTGGTAGTATAAAACTTAAAATACCATTATTGTTCAATAATTTCAATGATTTGATTATAAATAATATGAATATATTTGGTCTTCCTTCAAAATATTTATAATAGTCTTTTTCAACATTTTTTTTTTTCATCACATAATAAGGAGGATTTCCAATAATAAGATCATATTCTTCTTTCATTTCATATTTTAAATAATCATCATTAATAATATTAATTTTAGAATTGTTTAGATGATTTATTGACTCATAAATTATTTTATTATATTCAATACCTGTAATAAATAGATTAGGATATAAATTATGTAGTGCTGTTATATATTCACAAGATCCACATGATGGTTCTAAAACTTTAGCATTCTTTTTTAAATATGGTTCTAATAATTTTATATTGTTCATAACACAACTGGGTGGTGTAAAATAAATACCATTATTTTTTTTTACATCTTTAGATAATGTGTTTGTTATTTTTTTTGATATCGTTGAATATTCCATTAGAATGATTATATTGATTTATAAATATTTCAATTTTTTTTATATAAAATTCATTATTTATTTGTTATTTAAAAATCTAATGTATAACTATATTTTTCATCACTTTCTATATTGTTTTCAGCTTTTCCATGATTGATAAGTTTAAAAAGAATTTCATATATTTCTGTAATTTTTTTATTATAACTGAAGTAAAATGTAGCACAATAACTTGAATAAATAAATGTATTTTGACATGATACATAATAAGGTGGATTTTCAGAATATCTTTGAAAAAAAGTTACTATTTTATTTTTGGAATCAATAAGATCTTTATATAATATGGATATGAAAAAGCGAGACATATGATCATATCCATATATTATATTTGTTTTATAATTATTATTAATAAAATCATTTGGTTGAAAAAAGTCAATATAACCTATACCAAATTTTGTGCCTATATCTACATGTTGTGAATTTAACATAAAATTGCTATTAAAATCAATATATTCATGTATAAATTCTGGAATAACACTTTTTATGTATAGTATTTTAATAGCATCAAAATCTATGACATTTCTTATCTCCTTTGAAGTTAATCTTAATTTACACAATGAATTAACATCACAATTTATAGCAATATGATTTATTAATTCTGGTATTAGTAAATCTTGGAATGACATTTTTTATATTAAAAAATATATGAATTCAATTTTTTTTTCATATTGAATTTATTAATTATATAATAGTGCTTCTTTATTTTCTCCGATAGACCTACTTATAAAATCGTTAGTATCAATGAGCTCATCAATATGTTCTTCAAAATTATTACGATATCTAAATAAAAAGTTGACTATAGCAGACATAGTTATCTTTTTACCTTTGATATGATTATAAAATTTGTCAAATAAATTATCAACATTTTGTCCTACACATTTATTTTTTAATAAATCAATAAATAATCGTTTAATATCACTTACTTTGGGATAATTTACTTGAATTATCATATCCATACGACCCATTCTTAGCATAGCATTGTCTAATAATTCAGGATGATTTGTAGTAATAAATATAATAATACCGTGTTTATAAAATACACCATCAAGTAAGTTGATAAGATTACTAAATGAAATTAAAGGATTTTCTCTAGATGAGTTCCGCTTATCAAAAAGACTGTCAATATCTTCAATTAATAAGATTGACTTTTTCTCAATATATTTAAATGCATTCATTAAACATTGATTATCAAACTCTTTAGACATAGAAAGCATACATAAATTATAACCAAATTCATGACATATTGCTTTTATAAAACTTGTTTTACCTGAACCAGGAACTCCTGTAAGAAGATAGGTTTTTTTATAAGGGATACCAAATCTATCATATTCTTCCTCACTATTTATGAAATTTTGTATATCTGTTTTTACTTTATCTTTAATTTCATTATCAATATAAATAGAATCAAGATTACGACTAGGTATTTTGCTATATATAATCCATTCTCCATTTTTATCAGAATAATATATATTTATTTTTTTTTCTTCCTTTTTTGATTTTTTATCTAAAGCAGCATTATACAATTTTGTAAATACTTCTTCAGATTCGCATTTTAAAATTAATTTTTTATATATATCTAAATTATAGCTAGTAGCTTTAACATCACCAATTAATGAATATGACATAAATATTTTATTATTATTATAATTTAATTCATATTCTCCTACATTTAATTCATAATTATTATCTTCGTCTTTAAACATATGAGATGCCCATAAATGAAGATCATCGTTTTCTTTTCTTACAATCATATTTTTATTGGTATAAATATATTTAAGAACAGACGATTGATAGCTTGATTCTACTTCGAATATAAACATAATAATATTTTATTATTATAATTATCTTTATATCTTAATTATCAAATTCTCTCTTATACACTGCAAATTCCTTAGAAGGAAGACATAATTTTTCAGTTTTTGTGGGAATACACGATTGTATATTGCCTGATGATGGATTTGGTGTTCCTCCGGATTGTCTGCAATTTTTTATTAAAGTATTATTTGGTAATTTTGAATCATTAGGTTTAACACAATAACCTTCTCTATCTGTTTTTTTGTCAAAACCTTCAGGACAATCCCCAGCAGATATCATAGAATTCATATAATCTAATTCGTTACCTTTATGAAAAACGCAACTAGATGATGAATCTTCTCCATTTTTAATATTTTTAGAAAACCCTATACAATCTGGATTTGATAAACTCATACATTTTGACTTACATTGATCAAGTGTGCCATTCATATTATAATACATAAAATTTTCATTTTGTTTTACATTACAATTTAATTTAGTATATTTAACACTACCTGTGTCTAATTTTACAATAGGTTTTTCAATATATTCAGGATTTTTTTTAATAAAAGATATAGCTCCCTTATTATTTTTTAAATATTTAGCTTCTTTATTTTGTGAAAGATTACCTAAATTGCGATATTCATAATCTAATGAATATATATCACTTCTATCTTGTTCAATGCTAGAATAAAAAAAAGTAGCAACACTATCTGGTCTATCATCGGTAGGTGTAAATACAGTAAAACCAGCACAGCTACTTCCTAATTCATCACATATACTTTTAACCTTAGATAATGTCAACCTTTTAGGTGTTTCTTTTGTGCTAATTCCATTACTAGATATACTTACCATTTCAGAAGGTTGCCCTTGACTAGATAATGTTAATACCATATTACCAGCCGTAATTTGTCCTGTTAAAGGTTTTCCTTTTATCTCTCTTTCATAATATGTTTCATAATTACTAAAATCTATAGCATACATTCCAATTGAAGGTGCTCTTTCTCCTTCTAGTATTCTATTATTCCGAAATAACTGTTTTGTTTTTTTTCTAGCTGATCCATTATTTAAACATAATCCTCTATTATTTTTTGTAATTTGATTTGCGGGAACATTTAGTGTTCCATAACATTGCTCTTCATTGCGACGCAATCTATCACTTCGCGTAGAACTCAATGGATATTTATTATCTTCCATTCCAGCTTTGTCAATAGTGCCTATTAACTGTTTATCTTTAATATATGTAATAAATGATTCTTTATGATTAATAGATAAATATATTAATACCGATAAAAATAAAATAGTAATAACAATTAATAAATAGTTCATATATATTATAATTTTAAATTATTATTTATAGTTATTTAAAATTATATATTTTAGTATTTCAATAACGTTTATGTATAAAAATATAACAAATCAGTTATACAAACTATCGGTTGAATTTGGTAAGTATACGTCACAACGTTATATTTTATTTACATTTAAAATAAACCTAACCAAGAAACTTTTGATTCGGATCATTTACCACCTGTTTGAATTTTTCTCTTGCGTGATCCGCCATGTTGTTGTTTTTGATTTATTAATTCAATTGGACTAGATCATCCACCACCTTTTTTAATTTTATAACTGGAATTTCTTCTTGAAATTTTTCGTTTTTTTAAAGTCATATTATTTTATATACTTAACATATTTTTTAATATTAAACGATATTTAAAATTTGATAATTTAATTAATAATTAATTTAGATATTCAAATGGACACTATAGAAACTGAATTTTTTACAATGTATAATTTATTAGATAATGATAAACAGTTAGAAATAATTAATTTATTGAATAATTTATTAGATTGTAAAGTTGAAAATTACAACTATAAAACAATTTTTGATATTAAATTTAATCCAATATCAAAAACATTTTTATGGAAAAATTGTGAAATTTCTAAATTAAAAAAAATAATTGTTAACATTGAATTTGATAAGACGAATGCATCAAGATATCAAACAGGATGTTAAATCACATCATAGAACAACTCTCTCTAGATATAGGTTCAATTTCATCGTGCGTAATTGTAACATAATCTTCATTAGATATAGTTTCATCTTTTATTGTATTTTCCTCTTCTTTAACTTGAGTAATTTCGTTGCTGTCATCTAATTTGCAGTTATTTAATTGTAATGTAAGCTGTTCAATTTCCTTATCATTATTGTTGGGTTGAATTACTACATCATTTATTATGTTGTTAATAACATTATTAATTTCATGATATTCTATTTCAATCAATGGTGGCATTTCTTCACTATTATTTACTCTTTCTTTATTTTGTTCAATTGTATTAATATAATTATATAATTCGTCTACTACAGATTCAAGTGTATTTTCATTTTCTTTCTCTATATTATTTATAATTTGTTGTTCCTTATTTTGTTCTTCTATTTCATATATATTTTCAATGTATTTTTGATCTTGATAATATTGTTGCTCCTCACAATAATAAACTTGTTGATCATCTTCATAATATTGATGTTCTTCAGCGCAACTATCATCTTGTTTATAGCTTTCATCTTCATAATATTGTTGTTCTTCAGCGCAACTATCATCTTGTTTATAGCTTTCATCTTCATAATATTGTTGTTCTTCAGCGCAACTATTGTTTTCATAATATTGTTGTTCTTCA
>Ga0194129_10000420_pt1 | contig 84051 bp, 75 predicted proteins | sample TA2KigCa35mmetaG_FD_150862 | JGI IMG/M metagenome (GOLD analysis project Ga0194129, IMG submission 150862) | Freshwater microbial communities from Lake Tanganyika, Tanzania - TA2015038 Kigoma Deep Cast 35m | ecosystem: Environmental > Aquatic > Freshwater > Lake | place: Tanzania: Lake... | reverse complement strand
GTCGTCGTGGTCGGCGCGGCTCTTCTCGTCGGAGGCTGGATTCACGTGGCTTCTCTCGGTGAGGTGGTAGGCTCTTTGACAGAGCCCGAAAGACGCGAGGGTCTAGCATGAAACGACACGAGCGAAAGCCTCATCGCAGCGCGTCGGTCCCGCTCCTCCTCATGGCGCTCATGGCGTTCGCGTCAGTTTCGGCATGCGGCGCGAACCTGCAGAGCGTCTACGAAGGCGACGTCCGCTTCGAGCGATGCATGGCGCTCGACCACGATCGCGTGGAGGCTTCGTCGGCGCGCCAGCGCTGCTGGCAGAACTGGCTCGGACAGGCCACCTATGGCCAGACGCGCGACCGCATCTCGTACGCGGAGCGGCGCGTGTCCGAGCTCGCCACGGATTGAGTTATGTCAAGAGTCTGGGGGCGCTCGTCCCATCGCGGGAGCGTGGCTCGACGAGCGCCTCGGGGGCGCTGCCTCGGCTGAGCCTGCTCAGGGGTGTCGGTAGAAGCGCGGCACGCGCCGCGACACGCTGGTCAACGTCTCCCAGCTGATCGTGCCCGAGCGCTCTGCGAGCTCCTGAGCCGAGATCGCGTCGCTGCCGTAGCGGCCACGCTGCTCGCCGAGCACCACGACCTCGTCCCGCACCGTCACGTGAGGCAAATCGGTGACGTCGATCATCGTGAGATCCATCGAGACGTTGCCGACGACCGGCACCCGCCGCCCTCCGACGAGCACCTCGCCGCGATTCGAGAGCGCGCGGCTGTAGCCGTCGGCGTACCCGATCGGCACGGTGGCGATGCGGCTGGCGCGCGCCGCTGTCCAGGTGTGTCCGTAGCCGAGCGACGCGCCTTCGGGGAGCTCGCGGAGCGCGACGATCTCGCTGCGCACGCTCATCACCGGCTTCAGCCTCGGGGCGCGCGGCGCGCTCGACGCTTCGCTCTCGTGACTTGGGGGGGCAGCGCCGAGGGGATGCACCCCGAAGAGCGCGAGCCCCGGGCGAACGACCTCGTAATGGGAGGCCGGCCAGCGCAGCACCGCCGCGCTGTTTGCGGCGTGCCTCAGGCTCACGTCGAAGCCCGCCCTCGCCACCTCGGCGAGCGAGCCCTCGAAGCGCGCGAGCTGCGTCTTCGTGACCGTGTCCTCGGGGGCGTCCGCGCAGGCGAGGTGCGTCATCCACCCCGTGACGCGGAGCTCGCCTCTGCCGCGCAGCGAGCCCATCAACGGCTCGAGGGCCTCGGGCCTCACCCCGAGGCGCCCCATTCCCGTGTCGATCTTCACGTGCACGTCGAGTGGACCTTCGCTCGCGCGGGTCGACTGCATGTAGCGCTGCGCGTTGGCGAGCGCTTCGACCTGCTCCGCGTCGAAGACCACCGGGGTCAGCTTGTGCTCGATCAAGGCCTCGAGTCCGTCGCGTCGTCGCCCGTGCGAGCCGCTCATCACGAGCACCGGGACACGGACGCCCGCCTGACGGAGCTCGATGCCCTCTTCGAGCAACGCGACGCACACGCCGTCGACCCCCGCGCGCTCGAGCGCCGTCGCCGCGACGGTCCCGCCGTGTCCGTAGGCGTCCGCCTTCAAGACGGCCCAGATCCTGGCGGGCCGACGGCCTCGCCCCTCCGCGGCGGCCGCGAGCACCGCGCGCAGCTCGTGGAGATTGTGGCGCAGGTGGGCGAGGTTGATCTCCGCGCGCGTGACGCGTGCCGCTTCCGCAGGTGCGGCCCGGCGGGGTCGGACGACGCGCGCTCCGTCGGAGGCGACGCCAGGGTCCGACGGCGTCGGCGCGGGGGCGGGCGCCTGGTCGGGCGGCTCGGGCGGATCGGCGGCCATGGTGGTGGGAGGATCGCTACTCAAAATGCTGCACGAAGGGCAACGATTCCGTGGGCGAGTCGTGGCGCGGTCGGTCGGCGCTCGTGCTTCGGCGTTCAGCAAAAACGCCCCACCTCGCGAGAGGCAGGGCGTGTCGCTCGGAGGCGCGCCGCGTCAGCGACACGAGCCCGCGTGACCGGTCAGGGCGCTCAGGAGCAGCCGAGCGAGTTCCCGCAGTTGAGGCACTTGTAGCAGGCGCCGTTGCGGACCGTGATGTGACCGCAGCTGTCGCACACCGGCGCGTCGCCCATCATTTCCTCGAGCTGCGCGTCGATGCCGCTCGCCGACGATGTCTCGTGCGTCGAAGCGATCGCCTTGCGAGGCAGGTCACCGCGCAGCGACGGGGCTTCGGCCGCCGTCTCTCCCGGATCCGCGATCGCGGGCTCGGGCTGCACGTGTGCCAGGTCGTAGCGGCTCAGGTATTCGACGCCGAGCACGCGGAAGAGGTAGTCGACGATCGACGTCGCCATCTTCACGTTGTCGTGGCCCTCGACCATCCCCTGCGGTTCGAAGCGCGTGAAGGTGAACTGGTCGACGAAGGTCGAGAGCGGGACGCCGTACTGGAGCCCGATCGAGACCGACATCGAGAAGCAGTTCATCAGCGACCGGAACGCGGCACCTTCCTTGTGCATGTCGACGAAGATCTCGCCGAGCGTCCCGTCGACGTACTCACCGGTGCGCAGGAAGATCTTGTGCCCGCCGACCTTCGCCTCCTGCGTAAACCCATTGCGCTTGCGCGGCAGCCGCACGCGGACCCCGGTCGGGTGCACGAGCTCGACGCGCTCGGGCTGCGCCGCGAGGGGCTCGGGCTTCGCTGCTGCCTTCGCGGGCTTTGCAGACTTCGCGTCGTCCTTGTCGTCGTCGGCCTTGTTCGAAAGCGGCTGCGAGGCCTTGCTACCGTCGCGGTACAGCGCCACGGCCTTCAGGCCGAGGCGCCAGCCCTCCTCGTACATGCGAGCCACCTCTTCGACGGAGGCCTCGTTGGGCAGGTTGACCGTCTTCGAGATTGCGCCCGAGAGGAACGGCTGCGTCGCGGCCATCATCTTGATGTGGGCCATCGGCTGCAGGAAGCGCGTCCCGGTGCGGCCGCAGCGGTTCGCGCAGTCGAACACCGGCAGGTGCTCGGCCTTGAGGTGCGGCGCGCCCTCGATCGTCATGCGACCGACGATGACGTCGCCCGCCTCTTGGATCTGCGACGAGCTGAACCCGAGGGTCTCGAGGAGCGCGTTGCCGGAGCGGCCGGTCACGCCGAGCCGCTTGTAGGCTTCCTCGCCGACGACCCACGGAGCGAACGCCGACCCGAGGTCGAAGACGCTCGGGAGCGCCTTCTCGACCTTGTCGAGCTCGTCCTTCGTGAGGCCGAGCGCGAGCAGCTTGGCGCGGTTGGCGTGGGGCGCAGCGAGCAGCGTGTTCGTCCCCGAGATGAAGGCGACGATCTCCTGCACCTCGTGCTCACGGTAGCCTAGCGTGCGGAGCGCATCGGGCACCGATTGGTTCACGATCTTGAAGTAGCCGCCGCCGGCGAGCTTCTTGAACTTCACGAGCGCGAAGTCCGGCTCGACGCCCGTCGTGTCGCAGTCCATGAGCAGGCCGATCGTCCCCGTCGGCGCGAGCACGGTCGCCTGCGCGTTGCGATAGCCATGCTCCCGGCCCAGCTCGACCGCCTGATCCCAGTCCTCGACCGCGGCGCGCCAGAGGTACTCGGGGCAGTGATCGCGATCGATGCCGAGCGCGGCTTCGCGGTGCATGCCCATGACGCGGAGCATCGGCTCCTCGTTCTTGGCGTAGCCGTTGAACGCACCCTTGCTGCCGGCCACTTCGGCCGAGGTTCGGTATGCCTGACCGCACATGATCGCGGTCACGGCCGAGGCGAACGCGCGGCCTGCGTCCGAGTCGTAGGGCAGCCCGAGCCTCATCAGCGCGGTGCCGAGGTTCGCGTAGCCGAGGCCGAGCGGCCGGTAATCGTGTGAGTTCTTCGCGATCGTCGGCGTTGGGTAGCTCGACAGATCGACCAGGATCTCCATCGCGGTGAAGAACACGCGCGTCGCGTGGCGGTAGAGGTCGACGTCGAACGAGTTGTCCGAGCGCAGGAACTTCGTGAGGTTGAGGCTCGCGAGGTTGCAGGCGCTGTTGTCGAGGAACATGTACTCCGAGCACGGGTTGCTCGCGCGAATGCGATCCGTGTTCGGGCAGGTGTGCCACTTGTTGATCGTCGAGTCGTACTGGATGCCTGGGTCCGCGCACTCCCACGCGGCCTCGGCGACCATGCGCCAGAGGGATTTTGCGCTGTAGGTTCCGATGACCTCGCCCGAAGTCCGGGCGCGCGTGTGCCAGACGTCGTTCGGCGCCGTCGCGCCTGTCGGGGCAGGCGGGGTCGCGCCGCCGCTCGCGAGCGTCGCGGCGCGCATGAACTCGTCATTGACGCGGATCGAGTTGTTCGAGTTCTGGCCGCTGACCGTGTGGTACGCCTCTCCGTTGAAGTCAGAGGAGTAGCCGGCGCCGATCAGGGCGCGCGCCTTCTTCTCCTCGCGCACCTTCCACTGGACGAAGTCGACGATCTCGGGGTGGTCCATGTCGAGGCAGACCATCTTCGCGGCGCGCCGCGTGGTGCCGCCGCTCTTCGTCGCGCCTGCGGCGCGGTCGAGGACCTCGAGGAAGCTCATGAGGCCGCTCGACGTCCCGCCGCCGGAGAGCTTCTCCTGCTTGCCGCGGATTGAGCTGAAGTTGGTGCCGGTGCCCGAGCCGTACTTGAAGAGCCGGGCTTCGTGCTTGATGAGCTCGTAGATCGACATCAAGTCGTCGTCGACCGACTGGATGAAGCATGCCGAGCACTGCGGCCGCTCGTAGGCGTTGGCGATCTCGGCGATCTCGTTGTCCGCGCCGGGCTGAGAGGCGGGGTTCCAGGCGTAGTTGCCGCCCGTGCCCTTGATCTCGTACTCGTGCCAGAGACCGCAGTTGAACCACACGGGCGAGTTGAACGCCGCGTACTGGTTGACGAGGAAGAAGCTCAGCTCGGCCTCGAAGTTGTCGGCGTCGGCCGTCGACGCGAAGTAGCCGCCCAAGCGCTCACCCGCCTCGCGGATCGTGTGCGCGATGCGGTAGACGACCTGCCGGACGCTGGTCTCACCCTGGTCTTTGTCGCCGAACAAGCCCGCCTTGCGGAAGTACTTCGACACGACGATGTCGGTCGCGAGCTGCGACCACTCGGCCGGGATCTCGGCGCCCTCGAGCTTGAACACGACCGAGCCGTCGGTGTTGTAGATGACGCTGGTTCGCTTCTCCATGCGCACGTCATCGAGCGGGTCGACCGCCGGCGCGACCATCACGCGCTCGAACTTGAGCCCGCGTGAGCGAGGTGCCCGACGCTTGGCCCCGACCGTCTCCCCCGTGGTCTTGCCGGACGCCTCGACGAGCACGTTGGGCTCTGCCTTGGCGATCCTCTCAACCTTCCCCACGACGTCCGATTGCGACATGTCCTCTGTTCCCGATGGCTCTGCGTGTCTTGATGGCGTTGGTGATGTGGTTGGGGTGTTCGATCTCTGCATCGGTGACCGATGAGCGGGCGCACGTGTCTCGCGACCTCGAGCGACCCGAAGATCTGGTCGGTTGGCAGCGCGCTCGTGTTCGGCCCGACGCCAACCCACCTCGACCCGCACCCACCCCTGGGTGCAGGCGTCGACCTCGGTAGTTCCGGTCCTGCTTCACGTGCCCGCCCCCAGACATGTCATAAGGGGAGTGTCGGCTGCCTCAGAGGCGCCGAAGGGCGCACCGGCATGGTGCTAGCGACGTGTATCCGAGCGGCGTGAAGGAGGAGCGGGAGGGCTCCGAGGAGCCCGAATTACTACCCCGATGTTTAGGGCCCCTGCAAACGAAAAAGCGGGTGAGAGGCGTAACCCATCGGAACCAGTGGGAAGATTTTTTCGCACTTGAAAACGGCGCTGAACGCCCACACCGCTGAACACAGCTTGACCGAAACAAGCGCGCAGATTGGCAACACGTTTTCCCCGTGAAACTCTCCGATCTCGGCCCGCGCACCGCCGCGGCGGGGTGCTCCTCTCGCGTCGCAGGCGCGCCTCGAGCCCCGGCGTGAAACGCAGTCCGTCGCTGCCGCAAGGTAAACCCATCGTGACCCAGGCTCTCGTTGTCACCCCGCTCGGAGGCCTCGGCGAGATCGGGATGAACGCGCTCGTCCTCGAGCAACCCGCGGCGACCGGGGTCGAGCGGCTGCTCATCGACTGCGGCGCCACGTTTCCGTCGGACGACCTCGGCGTCGAGCTCATCCACCCGCGCTTCGACGCGCTCCTCGACGCGCCGGACGCCCTCGCGGCGCTCGTCCTCACTCACGGCCACGAGGACCACGTCGGCGCGGTGCCCTTCCTGCTCGAGGCGCTCGCGCCGAGGAGGCACGGGCCGCTCCGCATCGTCGGCCCTCGCTACGCGATCGAGCTCGCGCGCGAACGCTTGAACGACGGGGGCATCGACGAGGGCCACTACCTGCTAGAGGCAGTCCCGGTCGGCGTGCCCACCCCCGTGGGTGGCTTCCTCGTGGAGTGGGTGCGCGTCACGCATTCGATCGTCGATGCGACGGCGCTCCTCGTGCGCACCTGCGCGGGCACCGTCGTCCACAGCGGTGACTTCAAGCTCGAGGACGAGCCGCTCGACGGACAGCCGACCGACGAAGCGCGCCTCGCGCGGGCTGGAGACGAGGGAGTCGCGCTCCTCTTGTCGGACAGCACGAATGTGTTCCAGGAGGGCAAGGCCGGCGGCGAGCTCGGGGTCGTCAACGCGCTCGAGGGGCTCGTGGCGTCGGCCAACGGTCGCGTCGTCGTCGGCCTTTTCGCGTCGAACGTCCATCGACTCGGGGCGCTCGAAGGGATCGCGCGACGTGCCGGTCGACACGTCTGCTTGCTCGGCCGCAGCGTGCGAAAGCACTCCGAACTCGGGCGGAAGCTCGGCTGGCTCGACTGGTCGAGCGATCGTGTCGTGGCTCCTGAGATCGCGGCGACATTGCCGAGGAGTCGCGTCCTCTACCTCGCGACCGGGACCCAGGCCGAGCCGCGTGCGGCGCTCGCACGACTCGCCGCGGGGGAGCACCCCGACCTCCAGCTCGATGCCGGCGACCGGGTGATCCTGTCGAGCCGCGTGATCCCGGGCGCGGAGCGCGCGGTGTTCGACATGCAGGACCGGCTGCTCGCGCGCGGCGTCGAGCTCGTCACCCGCCTCACGCACCCGGCGATTCACGTAAGCGGCCACGCGCACCGCGGCGAGCAGCGGCGCCTCCTCGAGCTCGTGCGGCCACGCTCGTTCATCCCGGTGCACGGGACACTGTCACACCTCCGCCGTCACGCCGAGCTCGCGGCCGAGGTCGGCGTTTCGGACACGCTCGTGATTCGTAACGGGGAGCGCGCCGAGCTTCGCCAGGAGGGCCTCGCGAGGGGTTCGTCGGTCGTCACCGGGCGCGTGCATCGAGGCGGCGGCGAAGCGCTCGAGCGCGCCGTCCTCGACGCTCGCCGCGAGCTCGCCCGAGGTGGGCTCGTGGTGGCGATGGTGGCGCGAGGCGCCCGCGGAGGCGCCCCCTCCATCGAGGCGCTGACCCGAGGCCTTCCGCAGCCCGAACGCGCGGACGGTCTGGTCGCGGCCGCTGTCAAAGGAGTGTTTACCTCGGGCGCCACCCGTGACGACACGCGACTCGTCGAGTCGCTGAGGCGCGCGATCCGACATCGCCTCCTCGCGGAGCTCGGGCAGCGACCCGTGGTCGAGGTCCGGCTCGTCGGCGGGGCGCTCCCGTGAACGTCGCGATGCCCGAGTCGGCCCTCGCGGTGGCGGGCCCGGCGTTGCTCGCCGCGATTCGCGGCGTTCGACGCGCGCGAGACAAGCTCGAGGGGGGCGCGCCCGCAGACGAGGACATTCACGATTTTCGGGTGAGCCTCCGCAGGCTTCGTACCTTGCTCGCGGCATCGCGGCCGCTCCTCCGTCGCAAGCCCGTCGGGCGCGTGGTGCGAGTCCTCGCGACCGCGGCGCGCGCGACCGGACCGCTCCGCGACGAGGAGGTGCTCGCCGAGACGTTGGCTGAGCTCTCTCTCCGTCCGGCGTCGCGCGCCAGGCTGGACGTGTGGCTCGCGTCTCGCGGCGAAGCCGCCGGAGCGCGTCGCGCGGAGGGGCTCGTCGAGGTCGTCGACGGCCAGCTCCTGCAAGCGCTCGATGCGCTCACGGCGCTGGTCGCTCGAGGCCGGCGGCGAGTGCGCGATCTCGAGGCCTTCGCCGACGGTGCGCTCCTCCGTGCCCGGCATGACGTCGCCGTGCTCGCGCCGCTCGCGACGGCCGACGCGGTCGAGCCGCTGCATCGGCTCCGCCTCGCGATGAAGCGGCTTCGATACCTCGCCGAGTGGCTCGCCGAGGTGTTCGCTGCGGATGGGCGTTCGAGGCCCGACCGCGCCGCCGCGCTGAGAGAACTGACGCGGCTTGCGGCTTCCTACCAGAGGGAGCTCGGCGTCGTGCACGACCTCGACGTCGCGCAGGCTACCCTCGCCGCCTCGACGTTCGACGGGCGCGTCCGCGGCGCAGTCATGCGCGCGCTCGCCGCGCGCCGGCGGGCGGTCGTGCGCCCGGCCCTCGCGAAGCTACGCGCCGAGCTCGGCGTCCTCGTGATGGCGCCGGTCGACGGCTGACGTCAGAGCCGGGTGTGCTCGAGCATGAGCGCGATCCCCTGGCCCACCCCGATGCACAACGACGCGACGCCGCGCCGCGCGCCTCGGCGCTTCATCTCGTGGGCGAGCGTCGCCACGATGCGCGCGCCCGAGCACCCGATCGGGTGACCGAGTGCGATCGAGCCGCCGTTTGGATTGACCTGCGCCGCGTCGAAACCGAGGGTTCGGATGCAGGCGAGGGCCTGCGCGGCGAAGGCCTCGTTCAGCTCGACGAGGTCGATGGCGCCCGCCTCGAGACCCGTCCGCGCGAGCAGCTTGCGGACGGCGGGGATCGGACCTTCGCCCATGTAGTTTGGCTCTAGCCCGACGGTGGTCGACGCGACGATGCGGGCGAGCGGGGTCGCCCCGGTGCGGTCGAGCGCTCGCTCCGACATCACGAGGAGCGCGGCCGCGCCGTCGTTCAGCGGAGAGGAGTTGCCGGCGGTCACCGTGCCGCCCGCGCGGAACACCGGGCGGAGCGTCGCGAGCTTCTCGACCGACGCGTCGGTTCGGACGCACTCGTCCTTGGCGACGACGGTGGGGGCACCTTTCTTCGCGGGCACCGTCACCGGTACGACCTCGTCCGTGAACGCGCCGCGCTCCCACGCGGCGGCCGCGCGTCGATGCGACTCGGCCGCGAAGGCGTCCTGGTCCGCACGCGAAATTCCGTGTTTTTCGGCGACGTTCTCTGCGGTCTCGCCCATCGACACGAGCTCGAAGCGCTCAGCCATGCGCGGATTCTGGAAGCGCCAGCCGAGCGAGGTGTCGTAGATCTCGGGCGGCGTCCGCGAGAAGGCCTCGCGCGGCTTCGACATCACGTAGGGCGCGCGGCTCATGCTCTCGACTCCGCCTGCGAGCGCGACGTCGACCTCTCCGACCGCGATCATTCGCGCGGCGTCCGCGAGGGCTTCGAGCCCCGAGCCGCACAGCCGGTTCACCGTGACTCCGGCCACCTCGTACGGCAGCCCGGCGAGGAGCGACGCCATGCGCGCCACGTTGCGATTGTCTTCACCAGCCTGGTTCGTCGAGCCGAACACGACCTGCTCCAGCTGCGCGCAGACGGCTGGTTGACGGGCGACAAGGGCTGCGACCACGTGCGCTGCGAGGTCATCGGGGCGCACCTCGGCGAGCGCGCCGCCGTAGCGGCCGATCGGCGTCCGGACCGCGTCGACGAGGTAGACTGGGGCGAGGGATACGGACGAGGGCTGCATGAGAAAATCGAGCCTACACCGAACCCGCGTTCACGGAAGATCGAGGGGCGCGTGATCGCCTTTGAAGGGCGGGGGCCCAGGTGGTAGCCTTTGTCGCTCTCGTTACGGAACCTTCTGGGTAGGACACGATGCGTCTCGGAATCTTCAGCGACGTGCACGCGAACTACGAGGCCCTGAGCGCGGTCCTTGAGGCCTTTAAGGCCGAGTCGATCGACGAGTACCACTGCCTCGGGGACGTGGTCGGCTACGGCGGCTCGCCGAACGAGTGCGCGAGCATCATCCGCGACGTTGCGAAGCACACGATTCTCGGCAACCATGACGCAGCCGTCGCGGGCCGCATGGACTACTCGTACTACTACGAGGCCGCGCGTCACGCGCTCGACGTCCACGCCGACCTGCTCACGGAGGCGAACACCGAGTGGCTGAAGGCGCTGCCCTACAGCCGTCGCATTGCGGAGGCCGACGTCGACCTCTGCCACGGCTCGCCCGTTCGGCTTGAGGAGTTCGATTACATCTTCGCGCCCGAGCAAGCCCGCGAGTGCCTTTCGATCTACGAGCGCATGGCGCCCCTCACGCTGATCGGGCACTCGCACCTCTGCAAGGTCTTCGCCCTGACGCGTACCTCGGTCGTCGAGCTCCCCGCGACGGACTTCACGCTCGAGCCCGGCAAGAAGTACATCGTCAGCGTCGGGTCCGTCGGTCAGCCGCGCGATTACGACAACCGGGCGAGCTTCGTGACCTTCGACTCCGAGCGTAAGCGCTTCGACTTCAAGCGCGTCGAGTACGACATCGAGGCCGCGGCCGCCAAGGTCCTCGCCGCGAAGCTCGAGCAAAACTTCGCCAACCGCCTTCGCATCGGCGTCTGAAGGGCCCGGCTTCGGCTCCCTGCCGCGCGGCCTTCGGGCGGCAGGTCTGGGGAGCCGCTCACCGCGCGCGTTCGCAGTGGTAGACGAGCGTCGTCGCCTCTTGGGTCGGCGCTCGCCGCTCGTAGTCGCCATGAATCTCGACGACGTCGAGTCCGTTGTAGTGGAGCAGCGCCTCGAGCTCTTGCGGGAAGAACTGTCGGTGCGCGAGGGGCGTCACCCAGGCCCGTGAGGGCTCGTCGATGGGCTCGAACACCATATCGACGAGCTGAACCTGACGCAGCGGATCGTAGCGAAATCGCTCGCCGTATCGCACGAGGTCCCCGGTCGTGGCGTGTCGGAACCGCGGCGCCCGAAAGAGCCGCTCCGGATCGCGCGCGAGCTCCTCGGCCATCGGCATCGAGACGTCGACCACGAAGCGCCCGCGCGGCGCGAGGTGCGCGCGCACCCGTGCGAGGAACCGCTCGACGTCCTGCCGCGTGTAGAGGTGCAGGAACGTGTTGAAGGTGCAGAGCACCAGGTCGAAGCGGGATGGCAGCCGGACGGCCCGCATGTCGCCGCGGCGCAGGCGGACTCGTCGCGCGACCTCGGGGCGTCCACGCTTGAGGCGCTGCCGGAGGTCGTCGAGCATCTCCGCCGAGCAGTCGACCCCGGTGACGTCGAGCCCCGCGTTGGCGAGCGGCAGCGCGATTCGGCCATTCCCGCAGCCGTACTCGAGCACTCGACCGCCGCGCTCCAGGCAGAGCTCGAGATAGTAATCGATGTCTTCGACGCGCTCGCGGTAGTTCGCGGTGTAATAGCCAGCGTCGCGGTAGTGCGCCTCGGTTCCCTCGACGAGGGCCCGCTCGCGACGCTTCGCCGAACGGAGGCCCCCGGGCGCCTGCCTCACGTCCGCGGCGTGCGCTGCTGCTCGACCCACTCCGCGACGACTTCGCTGCTCTTGCGGTCGAAGTGAACGCGGCCCGACGCGATCTCGCGGAGCGCGGCGACGAGCGGCTTGTTCCGGCACTGCACCAGCGGGCGGGCGCTCTTCATCAGCGAGCGAGCTCGGCGAGCAGCCATCACCACGAGCGCAAAGCGATTCTCCTCGCGCTCCAGACAATCTTCGACCGTGACGCGTGCCATAGGGCCGCGAACTCTAGTGAAACCTTGGAGAAGCGCAAGTCCCGCGTGCGCCCGAGCGGCTCGTCCCGTCGTCTCGCGGACGAACCAGGGCCTCAGCGGTCTTCGACGACGGTCCCGATCGCGTCTCCGAGGCAGACCTTGCGGATGTTGCCCTCGGTCAGCTTGAACACGCGGATGGGCAGTTTGTTCTCTCGGCAGAGCGCCACCGCGGTCTGGTCCATCACGCCGATCCGGTCGGACAGGAACCGGTCGTAGGACATGTGGCTCACCATCTGCGCGTCCTCGTGGCGCATCGGATCGCGGTCGTAAATCCCCTCGACCTTCGTCGCCTTGAAGAGCGCTTGAGCCTGGATTTCCATGGCCCGGAGCGCCGCCGCGGTGTCCGTCGAGAAGAACGGATTGCCGGTCCCTGCCGCGAAGATCACGACGTAGCCTTTCTCGAGGTGGCGCATCGCGCGCCGGCGAATGTAGGGCTCGGCCAGCTGCCGGATCTCGATCGCCGTCATCACCCGAGTCGGGCATCCGGCGCGCTCGAGCGCGTCCTGCAGGGCTAGGCTGTTGATCACCGTGGCGAGCATGCCCATGTAGTCGCTCTGCGACCGGTCCATCCCGGCACTCGCGCCCTTCAGGCCTCGGAAGATGTTCCCGCCGCCGACGACCACCGCCAGCTCGACGCCCATTCGGTGCACGCTGGCGAGCTCGGCCGCGAGCTCGTGGAGCGTCTCGGGCTTGATGCCGAAGCCGCCCCTCTCGCCGCAGAGCGCCTCGCCGCTCAGCTTCACGACGACGCGTCGGAAGGCGAGGTTCGGATCCGGCGGGGGCGGCGCGAGCGTGTCGGCGTGCTTGGTCACGAGCCCGACCTAGTCGCAACGGGCGCAGCGTGCAACGACCGAACGGCGCTGCTTCAGAGGGTGCCGACGAGGCCCACGAACGACGGCGCGACCCGCAGCTCGAGCGCGGCTCGCGAGGTCGCGGCGCTGGGCCAGCCCACCGCGATCATCGTCGCGCCTGCGAGCGTCGTCGCGATGCCGAGCCCGAGTGCGACGTTCGTCGCGAGGTCGAGTCGCTCGCCTTCGCGAACGATGGCCTCGACGCCAGGTTTCGTGCAGGGCGGCGCCCCACAGAGGGCCAGGAGCTCGTCGTGCCGCTCGCCGGCCAGAGTCCAGGTGACGACGGCTGCGCCGAGCGTCGCGGCACCGAGCCCGGCGGTGACGAAACCCACTGGTCGGAGCGGGCCCGGGCGCTCCTCTGCGAGAGGCGCGGGCGCCACGCCTGAGGTCAACGTGAGCGCGACCGTCTCGAGCTGCCCGGCTGCGAGTCGAACGCGCTTCGAGAGCGGCACTCTGCCGGGGGCCCCTGCGTCGATCGACACGACGCCCGGGCGACCGCCAGTGTCCTTCCCAGGTCGGAGGTCCCGAGGCTTCGTCCGCCGACGTGCAGCTCGAGCCCCGGAGGCGCATCCGCGACTGCGACGATCACGCGCGCAACCTCCGTCGCGATGGCCTCGCGCTCGGCGGCCGCGGCATCGCGCGTCGGTCGATAGCCGTCATCGTCCGCGAGCCTCGCCGTGGCGAGCATGACCGCGCGATCCATCGCCTCGAACGCCTCGGGGAGTCGGCCGAGCTTCTGCAGCGCGCGCGCCGCCAGGAAGGCTGCATTCGGGCTTCGCACGTCGTCGGCGACGCGCGAGAACTGAAGGTGCGCCTGCTCGAACTTCCCGAGATCGAAGGCGCGCTGCGCCTCCGCGAAGAGCCGCTCGGCCGACGGCGGCGAGGCGCTGGCGGGCGCCGCTGCGGTCGCACGCGCGAGGCAGAGCGCGAGGCAGAGACGTTTAGGGGGGCGACGTCGGCTCACAGGCGGTTCGGGCGGAAGGTCTTCGGGTCAAAGGCAGCCGGAGCCGGCCGCGGTGGTGGCGTGCCCGTCGGTCGCGAGGCCGTGTCGGTCGAGGAAGGCGCTCGAGGTGGGGGCAACGGGGAGGCTACGGCAGACGGGGCGTTGCGTGTGGGCTCGTGTTCGTTCGAGGGCGTCGCCGTCGCGGATGCTGGCGTCGACCCCTCGCTCCCTGTCGGCGCTGCGACGGGGTCCTCGCCCGCCGCCTCGCCGGGAATCGGTGAGGCATGGGCGACCGCCGCGTTCTCCTCCGCGCGCTTCGAGGAGCGCCCGCCCGTCGCGACGGCGATCCCGAGGATGGCCGCGACGAGCAGGCCGGCGAGGATCCACCCGAGGGCGCCCCTGTCGCCCTTCGTACGCCCCACGATGCGCGTGGTCGCGTCCGCGACGTGCGTCACGGTCGTGTCGCCGGTGCGGGCGCTCTTGGTCTCGGCTACGACCACCCCGGCAACGGACGCGGGCGGCGTCGGTGCGTGCAAGGCGGGCACGCAGTCGTGCGGGAAGGACACCTGGGGCGACTGTGTCGGAGCGATCGGACCCGCCCCCGAGATGTGCAACGGGGTCGACGATGACTGCGACGGCCTCGTCGACGAGGGGAACCCAGACGGCGGCAACAGCTGCTCGTCCGGCAGCCCTGGGGTGTGCTCATCTGGGGCATTCGTGTGCCAGGCCGGAAAGCTCGTCTGCGTCGAAGGCAAGCCGGGTGGAGCCGAGTCATGCAACGGCGTCGATGACGATTGCGACGGCGCCGTCGACGATGGCAATCCCGAAGGCGGCGCGACGTGTGCGACCGGCGCAGAGGGGGCGTGCGCGGCAGGAAAGCTCACGTGCACGAATGGCAAGCTCGTCTGCGGCGCCATCGCCTCGCCCACCGCCGAGACGTGCAACGGCGTCGACGACGACTGCGATGGCCTCGCCGACGAGGGGAATCCCGACGGCGGCGCCTCATGCGACAGTGGCGCGAAGGGCGCGTGCGCGGCCGGTGAGCTTCGCTGCGTCGCCGGGAAGATCGCGTGCCAGAGCAAGGCGGCCCCGAACGCCGAGGCCTGCAACGGCGTCGACGATGACTGTGATGGCGTCACCGATCAGGGAAATCCTGGAGGTGGCGCGTCGTGCGACACGGGTGCGAAGGGCGCGTGCGCGGCAGGCGAGCTCCGCTGCGTCGCGGGAAAGATTGTGTGCGAGAGCAAGGTTGGGCCGAGCGCCGAGGTCTGCAACGTCTTCGACGACGACTGCGACGGCGTCGTCGACCAGGGAAATCCCGGGGGTGGTGTCGCGTGCAACACGGGCTTGCTCGGACCTTGTCAGACGGGCGAGACCGCGTGCGTCGCCGGTTCGCTCGCGTGCCAGGAGACGTTCCCCGCCGGCCTCGAGCTGTGCAACGGCATCGATGACGACTGCAACGGCTTCGCCGACGATCAGCCCATCGACTGCCCATTCTCCTGCGGCTTTCAGGGCTGCTTCGGGGACATCCCCTAGCCGGTCCATGCCGCGTGTTCCGTCCGAGCCGGGGTAGAGCCCGCCGCGCGTTGGTGCTACACGCGAAGCGATGAAATCGCGAAGCGCCCTCGTGCTCGCCGCCGTACTCTCGACCTCCGCCTGCGACGACAAGGCCGTGCAAAACGTGAAGCCACCGCCCGCGGGGCTCACGCATCAGCAGGCCGCGTCGGTGCTCGCGCGCGTCGGGGACAAGACCATCACCGTCGGCGATTTCGCGGCCGCGCTCGAGCGACTCGACGACATCGATCGGCTCCGCTTCCAGACGCCCGAGAAGCGCCGCGAGCTCTTGCACCAGATGATCGACCTCGAGCTCCTCGCCAACGAGGCGCGGCGGCGTGGTCTCGACAAGGAGCCGATGGTGCAAGTCGGTGTGCGTCAGGTGCTGCGGGACGCGATGCTCGCGAAGGCCCGGGAAGGGCTCACGGCACCTGCCGAGATCCCCGCGGCCGAGGTCGCGGCGTACTACGAGGCGCACAAGCGCGAGTTCGAGGAGCCCGAGCGTCGTCGGGTCGCGGCCATCCTGCTCGGTGACGCGGCGACCGCAGACGACGTGGTCGCGAAGGCCGCGAAGCTCGACTCGGCCGCCAAGTGGGGAGAGCTCTATCACGAGAAATCCCTCGACGCGCCGAAGGTCCGTGACCCCCAGGCGCCGCTCGACCTCGCCGGCGACCTCGGCCTCGTCGGAGCCGGCGACGACCCCCGCGCGCGTAACGATCGCGTCCCGCCCGAGGTGCGCGCCGCGGCGTTCGAGCTCGAGAAGGTCGGAGACGTGTACGCGAAGGCGGTCCGCTCGGGCGATCGCTACTACGTGGTGCGGCTCACCGGCATGTCGAAGGGCCACGTGCGCTCGCTCTCCGAGGCGGAGCGCGCGATCCGCATCGCGATCCTGCAGGCCAAGGTCCGCGAGCGCGAGGAGACGCTCGAGCAGGAGCTTCGTCGGCGATTCCCCGTGAAGGTCGACGACGCGGCGCTCGCCACGGTGGCTCTTCCGGGCGACGCGGCCGACGCGACCGCACGACCGGCGCCCTCCGCGGCGCCATGACGCTCGTCAAACTTCGCAGCGCGCGCGAGCACGACTGGCGCGACCAGCTGCGTCGCTCGGTCCGCACCGTCGACGAGCTCGCGGCTCACCTCGACCTCACCCCGGAAGAGCTCGCCGGCGCTCGCCGCGCCGAGGCGGCAGGCCTGCCCCTTAGGATCACACCGCACTACCTCGCGCTCTGCGACGCGAACGACGCGCGATGTCCGATCCGTCGCCAGGTCGTCCCCCGCATCGACGAGGAGCGCGAGGCTCCGGGGGACCTCGTCGACCCACTCGGCGAGGTCGCGCACGAGATCGTCCCGGGGCTCGTCCAGCGTTACCCTGACCGCGCCCTCCTCGTCTCCACCGATCAGTGCGCCATCTATTGCCGCTTCTGCACGCGGTCGCGCGTCGTGGGCAGCGGCGAAGGTCCGCTTCGGCCGAGCGCCCTCGACCAGGCGCTCGAGGCCATCGCGGCGCGGCCCGCCATCCGGGACGTCATCTTGAGCGGCGGGGATCCGCTGACGATGTCCACCGAGAAGCTCGCCGCGCTCGTCGGGCGCGTGCGGGCCATCCCTCACGTCGAGGTGATCCGGCTCGCGACGCGCGTCCCCGTCTGCCTGCCTCAGCGAGTGGACGCCGACCTCCTCGCGGCGCTGCGTCCGCACCATCCGATCTGGGTGATGACCCACTTCAACCATCCGAAGGAGCTGACGCGCGAGTCGGCGGAGGCGTGCGCGCGGCTCGTCGATGCGGGCTTCCCGGTCATGAACCAAGCGGTGCTCCTCGCGGGCGTGAACGACGACGCCGCGACCCTCGAGGCGCTCTTCCGCGGGCTCGTCCGGTGGCGCGTCCGTCCGTATTACCTTCTCATGATGGATCCGGCTCGCGGCACCTCGCATCTTCGCACGCCGCTCGCGCGGGGCATCGAGCTCATGGAGAAGCTGCAGGGCCGCGTGAGCGGCCTCGCCCTCCCGAAGCTCATCGTCGACACCCCGGGAGGCATGGGCAAGGTGCCCGTCGGTCCCGATTGGATCGTCGAGCGCGCGCCGGGTCGGACGACCCTCCGCACCCACCGCGGCGTCGAGGTCGACTACCTCGATCCGCCCGGCTGACCCGGACTCCAAGCCGCGCGCCGAGGGGGCGCTCCGGTCGGCGGAAGCGGGCGGCGCCCCCCGTTCCCTCGGTGGCTCCTTGTGGTATCAACCCTCCCACGATGGACGAGACTCACGACCAGAAGCTCGCGCGCCTGCACGCCCTCGAGACCGAGGCGCTCCTCGGCGGCGGCGCCGAGCGCATCGAGAAGCAGCACGAGGCCGGCAAGCTCACCGCGCGTGAGCGCATCGATCTCCTGCTCGATTCGGGGAGCTTCGTCGAGCTCGACCGCTTCGTGACCCACCGCGCGTCCGAGTTCGGGATGGACAAGCAGAAGTGGCTCGGCGACGGCGTCGTCACCGGCTACGGCACCGTCGATGGCCGGAAGGTCTTCGTCTTCGCGCAGGATTTTACCGTGGTCGGCGGCTCGCTCGGCGCGGCGCACGCGCAGAAGATCTGCAAGGTCATGGACCTTGCGATGAAGGTCGGCGCGCCGATCGTCGGACTCAACGACTCGGGCGGGGCGCGCATCCAGGAAGGCGTGGCGGCGCTCGGCGGCTACGCCGACATCTTCCTCCGCAACACGCTCGCGAGCGGCGTGGTCCCGCAGGTGAGCGCGATCATGGGGCCCTGCGCGGGGGGCGCCGTCTATTCCCCCTCGATCACCGACTTCGTCGTGATGGTCGAGAAGTCGAGCTACATGTTCATCACCGGCCCCGACGTGACGAAGACCGTGACCGGCGAGGAGGTGACGAAGGAGCAGCTCGGCGGCGCGTCGACCCACGCGGCCAAGAGCGGCGTCTGCCACCTGACGGCGCCCGACGACCAGGCCGCGATCGCGAAGGTGCGGACGCTGCTCTCTTACCTCCCGTCAAACAACGCGGAGGAGCCGCCGCGGCTACCGGCGACCGAGCCCGTCGACCGCGACGTCCCCGAGCTCGACACCATGGTGCCGACCGCCTCGACCAAGCCTTACGACATCAAGAAGGTGATCAGGGCGGTCGTCGACGGGGGCGCGCTCTTCGAGGTCCACGAGAAGTACGCGCAGAACATCGTCGTCGGCTTCGCGCGCATCGGCGGCCGAAGCGTGGGCGTTGTCGCAAATCAGCCCATGGTGCTCGCCGGTTGCCTCGACATCGACGCGAGCCTCAAGGCCGCGCGCTTCGTGCGCTTTTGCGACTGCTTCAACCTCCCGATCGTCACCTTCGTCGACGTGCCGGGCTTCTTGCCAGGCACCGACCAGGAGTATGGAGGCATCATCACCCACGGCGCGAAGCTGCTCTACGCCTACGCCGAAGCGACGGTGCCGAAGCTCACCGTCATCACCCGCAAGGCCTACGGTGGCGCCTACGACGTGATGGCGTCGAAGCACATCCGGGCCGACTACAACCTCGCCTTCCCGACGGCCGAGATCGCGGTGATGGGGCCCGATGGCGCAGTCAACATCATGTACCGGCGCGAGATTCAGGCCGCCGCGGATCCGGTCGCTGCGAAGGCGGCCTTCGTCGAGGACTATCGCCAGAAGTTCGCGAGCCCTTACAAGGCGGCCGAGCTCGGCTTCATCGACGAGGTGATCGCCCCACGGCACCTGCGCAAGCGGCTCGCCGCCGCCCTCGAGCTCTTCAAGGACAAGCGCGACGAGAACCCGCGTCGAAAGCACGGCAACATTCCGTTGTGAGGAGAGGCTGCGTGCACGAGTTGTGGCTCGGTCCGGTCGGCGCGATTGTCAGGCTCGAGGCAGGCGAGCGGTGCTAGCATCTTTCGGTATCCTTGCTTATTGCCGCGAAGCGGTGTAGTCAGCCCGCGCCCCCGCACACCTGACGGGGATTGGGGGCACGTCCTCTCGCTCTGCTCGGCACGCGCCGAGCGTGCACCTCTCGGTCGCCGCGCTTGTCGGGGCGGCGCCGGTCCGGTGAGGGCAGGGATGTCGTTTACAGAACCTTGGATTTTGATTGCCGCGCGGCACGCCGCGGCGGCCATTTGGAGAACATCGATCATGAAGACTACGAACTGGATCTTGGGCGCGCTCGCCGTTGGCCTCGTCGTTGCGGCCTGTGGTGGTAAGGACTCGGACGACGTGACGACGGGTTCGGGCAGCGGCGCCGGCGGCAACACCACGAGCTCGAGCAGCGCTTCCTCGAGCAGCGGCAAGACGAGCTCGGTTGTCGGGCCGACCTCGTCGTCGGGCGGCAGCAGCAAGAGCTGTGACGACATCGGCACCTGCGAGGGCGACCAGATGGACCCGGCCTCGGGCTGCTTCGAGTGCGCGATCCTCGGCGACTCAACCACCGCGGTCGACGGCGGCGCCTGCTTCGACTCCTACTCGCAGTGCTTCGGCACCAAGGCGGACTGCTCGGACGCCGGCAACAAGTCGTGCTGCGACTTCGTCAACTGCATCCAAGACTGCCCGAAGGACGACCCGAAGACGGCAGACGTCGACGAGAACCTGAACTGCCTCTGCACGAACGATGGCATGAAGTGCCTGATGACGGAGCCGACGGGCTCGATGACCTGCATCGGCAAGCACGGTGTGCCTGCGGTGCAGGACTACCTCGAGTTCGTCAACTGCGTCATCGACTCGACCTGCCCGGTCTCCTGCGCGCAGTGAGCGGCTCGATCGCGTGAGGCGATTCGCCGGGCAGCCGGCGCGCCTCGCGAACCTCGACCCCTCGGGCCCCATGGGCTTCGAGGGGTCTTCCCATTTGTGGCCTCGAGGGTGCGCTTTGTGAGCCGTTTCCATCGTTCGCGTGCTAAGAGGGAGTCCGGCTGACGCGACCCGAGCCCGGGTCCGTCGCTCCCTCGCGCACGCCGCTGGTGGCGGGCGCTACATGGTCCAGACGGATCGTGCGAGCGGGGAGCCCCGGGGCCCCTTCGCATGGCGGAGAGGCACCACGAGGACCACGGGTCATGTGGCCCAGCGGTCGTCGCGCCGAAGACGTTGACGTGCGCCGGGCAAGAACCGTTGCCGGCCACTCCTCATCGCTCGCTCCGCGAGCTGAAAACCGAGAATCATGAGCGGAAATCTGCTCGTCATCAATGTGGACATCCGCGAGGTGCGGGTGGCCCTGATCGAAGAAGGCGTCATCGCCGAGCTGCACATCGAGCGCCTCGCGCACCGCAGCACGCTCGGCAACATTTACCTCGGCAAGGTGAGCCGCGTGCTCCCCGGCATGCAGGCGGCGTTCATTGACATCGGTCAAGAGCGTGCCGCGTTCCTCCATGTCGAGGACCTGATCCGACCGGACGACTTCGACCGGTACCTCGCGCAGGCGAAGGACGCCGCGAAGACGGACGAGGAGGAGACCCCTTCGGCCGAGGAGGCCGAAGAGGCCGAGGCGACCACAGGCGACGACGCCACGAGCGCCGACGCGCGTTCGGACCGGGAGGGTGACGGGAGCAAGCGCCGTGGTCGTCGTCGTCGCCGACGTCGGCGTGGGGGCGGGCGTGACGGTGAGACGAGCGCCCCAGAGAACGGGGCCGACGAGCCGGTGGCCGACGGGGGCTCCTCGGACGACGCCCTCGAGGTGGGCGTAGAGCCCTCGAGCGGGCGACCGAACGCCGACGAGACCATTGAGGTCGAGGACGTCGAGGTCGAGGACGACGACGAGGACGACGACGAGCCCATCGCGCTGAGCCAGCATCCAGAGCGTGGCGACGACGACGAGTTCGATCTCCGCGGCGTGGACCGCGCGCCTCGCGGCCGAGACGACGAGGACGCCGAGGCGCTCGAGGTCGAGTCGGCAGCGGACGTGGCAGACGACGACTCGGTGGAGCTCGGGAGTGACCCCCCCGAGGCGAGTGAGCTAGCCGACCAGTACGATGCGACCGACGAGGTCGATGCGAGCGACGAGGTCGATCCGAGCGACGAGGTCGATCCGAGCGATGAAGGCGATGCGAGCGACGAGGGCCTCTCCGCGAGCGCCGACGAGGCGGACGCTTCGTCCTCGGGGCGCGACGGCTCCGGGGACGATGCCGCGCAGCCCGAGGCCTCCGGTGCGACTGGCCACGCGCCGGTGCGTGTCGACCGAGCCGTGGCGCCCGCCCGCGCGGCGCGCTCCGTTCGGACTCGCCGGAGCGCGAGCACGGGTGGCGTAGGGGCCTCCGTTGAAACGAGGGCCGAGGCGCCTTCGCGCGGCGAGGAGCGACGCGGGCGCAAGGACAAGAAGCGCGGTCGGGACGGTCGCGAGGGGCGCGGCGGCAAGTCGAGCGCGCTCGACAAGACCCGCATCTCGAAGAGCACGCCGATCCGCGAGGTCGTACGCGAAGGGCAGCACGTCATCGTCCAGGTGACGAAGGAGCCGATTGGGACGAAGGGTGCGCGCGTGTCGAGCCACGTCTCGCTCGCAGGGCGCTACGTCGTCTATCTGCCCACCGTCGAACACATTGGCATCTCGAAGCGAATCGGCAGCGACAAGGAGCGGGCACGCCTGCGTGAGGTGATTGAGTCGGTGAAGCCGCCGACGGGTGGTCTCGTCGTGCGCACGGTCGCCGAGAGCCTGACGAAGAAGGGCCTTAAGAACGACATCGGCTATCTCGTTCGTCTTTGGGACGAGATCATCAAGGCCAAGGATGTCGCGACCAAGGCGCCGACCGAGATCTACGAAGAGCTGGATCTCGTGCTGAAGACGGCTCGCGACCTGTTCACCGACGACGTCTCGAAGATCATCATCGACAACCGCGAGCAGTACGCGAGGCTGCGTCGCTTCGTCGAGATGTTCATGCCCGAGCGCGTCGGCGACATCGAGCTGTACGAAGGCAAGGAGCCGGTCTTCGATGCCTACGGGATCGAGGACGAGATCGGGCGTGCGCTCGCGCGTAAGGTGCCGCTCGGCTCGGGCGGCTACCTCATCATCGACCAGGCCGAGGCGCTCACGGCGATCGACGTCAACACGGGGCGCTTCGTCGGCAAGGGCAACAAGGACCTCGAAGACACCATCCTCGCGACCAACCTCGAGGCCGTCGAGGAGATCGCCTACCAGCTCCGCTTCCGCAACATCGGCGGCCTCATCATCCTCGACCTCATCGACATGGAGCGCGCCCAGAACCGTGAGAAGGTTCGGCGTCGCCTCGAAGAACTGCTCGCGAAGGACAAGGCGAAGACCACGCTCAATCGGATCTCCGACCTCGGGCTCATCGAAATGACCCGGAAGCGCACGCGCGAGAGCCTCGGACGCCTCTTGCACGAGCCGTGTTTCTACTGCGACGGAACCGGCCAGCTCATGTCGAAAGAGACCATCGCCTACGAGATCCTGAGGCAGATCCGCCGGGAGCAGGGGAACCTCAAGGGCTACAAGGTCACCGTCAATGCTCACCCGGCGATCATCGATCTCTTGAAGACCGAGGAGCACGAGGCGGTGCGCGAGGCCGAGCGAATGTTCATGCGCCGCATCGACCTCGTGCCGCGCAAGGAGTACCACATCGAGCAGTTCGACCTTCAGGGCGGCTGAGCGCCTGAGGTCCACCTCGCCGAGGCTCTATGCGCAAGGACGATCGGGTCACCATCAACAAGGAGTTCGAGTCGTTCGACGCTTTCGTCGGCGACTACGTCTCGAACATCTCGCGCTCGGGTGTGTTCATTCGCTCGTCGCGGGCCTTGCGCGTGGGCACGAAGGTCAACCTGCGCTTCACCGTGTTGATGGACGACGTCGAGATCATCGAGGGGATCGGCCGCGTCGTACGAGTGGTCGACGAGCCTCCCGGCATGGGGCTCACGTTCCTCGAGCTCAGCGAGTCGTCGCGCGAGGTGCTCGACCGGCTGTTCCCCGCCGCTGACTCGCCCGGGCGCGAGTCGGGGCTCGAGCTCGCACCGGATGGTTCACCCGTCCGCGGGGGTTGACCGATGTTCACCGGACTCGTCGAGACCACGGCGCGCGTGGCGTCGCTCGTGCGCCGCGGACCGATGGGCGTCCTTGCGCTCCGCGAGCTCGCGATCCCGGCGTCCGAGCTCAAGCTCGGCGCCTCGATCAGCGTGAGCGGCGTGTGCCTCACCGTGACGCGCCTCCTCGAAGGGGGCTTCGACGCCGACGTCTCGTCGGAGACGCTCTCGGTCACGACGCTCGGGGAGCTCTCCGCTGGCAGCCGGGTCAACGTCGAGCGCTCGCTCGCGCTTGGGGACCGGCTCGGCGGGCACTTGGTCCTCGGTCACGTCGACGGTGTCGGCAGCGTCTCCGCGCTCGACCGCGTGGGGGATGCGTGGCGGCTCGTCATCGACGCGCCGCGCGAGCTCGCCCGCTTTTTTGCGCCGAAGGGCTCCGTGACCGTCGATGGCATCAGCCTCACCGTCAATCGGGTCGACGGCTCTCGCTTCGAGCTGATGATCGTGCCCCACACGCTCGCCGTGACGACTCTCGGCGCCGTCGCGGTCGGCGCGCGCGTCAACCTCGAGGTCGACGTCCTCGCGCGCTACGTGGCGCGCCAGCTCGATGCCATGGCAGCGGGGCTCGTCAGCGGCTCTTCAGAGACGGACGCATCGCTCCTCCGGGCGTTGAAGGAAGCAGGCTACACCACATGACCACACCAGGCCGTCCCCTCGACCTCGCCGTCTCCGAGCGCGTCACCGCCGCGATCGAAGACATTCGCCAGGGTCGCATGGTCATCCTCGTCGACGACGAGGACCGAGAAAACGAGGGCGATCTTTGCTTCGCCGCCGAGCGCGTCACGCCCGAGGCCGTGAACTTCATGGCGAAGCACGGCCGCGGCCTCATCTGCCTGACACTTGACGAAGATCAGGTTTCGCGGCTCGAGCTGCCGATGATGCAGGCCCCCGGTCGCGGCGGTCCGCCGCTCGGCACCGCCTTTACGGTGAGCATCGAAGCCGCAGAAGGGGTCACGACCGGCATCAGCGCGGCCGATCGCGCGCACACGATCCGTGTCGCGATTCGCGCCGACGCTCGCCCGAACGACGTGGTTACGCCGGGCCACATCTTCCCGCTACGCGCGCGGCGTGGAGGCGTGCTCGTGCGCACCGGACAGACCGAAGGCTCGGTCGACCTCGCGCGACTCGCGGGGTTCCGTCCCGCCGGCGTGATCTGCGAGATCATGAAAGACGACGGGACGATGGCGCGCATGCCGGATCTCGAGGAGTTCGGCCGCGAGCACGGACTGCGGATCCTCACCATCGCCGATCTCATCCAGTACCGTTTGCACACCGAGACGCTCGTGCGACGCGTCGTCGAGCACACGCTGAAGCTCGACCAGACCGGCACCGATTGGCGCGCGGTCGTCTTCGAATCGCTGGTCGACGGTCGGCAAGCCCTCGCGCTCGTGAAGGGCAACATCGACGCGGAGCCGCTCCTCTGCCGCGTGCACTCGGGCTCAGCCGTCGCGGACGTGTTCGCATCCACCTCCAGCGACGGGGGTGCCACGCTTCGTCACGCGCTCGAGCGCATCGAGGCTGAGGGTCGTGGTGCGCTTTTGTACCTCGACTCGCAGCGCACCCTCGCCGAGGAGCTCGAGCAGGCCATTCGGTGCCCGCACGGCGGGGCGCCGCCCCCGGCGGAAAGCGCATCCTCGTCGTCGGATCGCGCACGCGCCACCCTGCGGAAGTTCGGACTCGGGGCGCAGATGCTCGCGGATCTCGGGGCCCGGAAGCTGCGGCTCCTCACGAGCAGTCATCGAAAGATCGCCGGGCTCACCGGCTACGGCATCGAGATCGTGGAGCACGTCGCGCTCAACCCCCACAGAGAGAGGTGATTGGCCATGTCGAACGAAGTGAAGGTGATCGAGGGAAATCTGGTCGTGCCGAAGGGGGCTCGCTTCACGATCGTCGCGAGTCGCTTCAACGACTTCATCGTCGCGCGTCTGGTCGAGGGCGCGATCGATGCGCTTGTTCGTCACGGCGTCGAGCGGTCTGCCATCACCGTCGTGCGCGTCCCGGGCGCGTGGGAGATCCCGCTCGCGGTCAAGGCCGTGCTGAAGGGCGGTAAGGTCGACTCGGTGATCGCGCTCGGTGCGCTCATCCGCGGTGCGACGGCGCATTTCGACGCGATCATGGCCGAGGTCACGAAGGGCCTCGGCATGCTGGGGCTCGAGACCGGCGTCCCTGTCTCGTTTGGCGTCCTCACCACGGACACCATTGAGCAAGCGGTCGAGCGCGCTGGGACCAAGGCTGGCAACAAGGGTGCCGAGGCGGCGCTCGCGGCCATCGAGATGGTCTCGCTCCACCGCGAGCTCGGCTGAAGGGCGACCGATGGGAGCCCGCACCAGTGGCCGCGAGGCGGCCCTGCAGATGCTCTACTCGCTCGATGGGGTCGAGTACGACGCCGCCGAGGTCGACCGCACGATCCTTCGTTACTGGCGCGAGGTCCCCGGTGACGTCGAGGGGCGCGAGTACGCCGACGAGCTGGTGCGTGGGGTCGCGGCGGCTCTCCATAAGCTCGACGAGCGAATCCGCAGCGCCAGTCGCCACTGGCGCATCGAGCGGATGGCGCGCGTCGATCGCAACATCCTGCGCCTCGGCGTGCATGAGCTCGCCGAGTGCCCCGACGTTCCACGGCCGGTCGTCATCGACGAGGCGGTCGAGCTCGCGAAGCGCTACGGCGCCGAAGGGTCGAGCGTGTTCGTCAACGGGGTGCTTGATCGCATCGCCGACGACCTCGGGCGCTGACGCCCGCGGAGGGCCTCGTCACTCCTCGCGCGCGCGGTCGCTCGGGTGCGCATCGGGCTCGCGCTCGAGATAACGAAAGATCGTCCGCGGGTCGACGCCGAGATCGCGCGCCGTCTGGGCGCGATTGCCGTTGTTGCGCTCGAGGACGTCGAGCACGTAGCGCCGCTGGAATTCTTCCTTCGCCTTCTCGAGCGGGACGATCGAGGGCTCCGCTGCGGTTCCGAGGTCGAGGTCCTCGGGGCCGAGGAGGCGGTTGTCGCACAGGACCAGCGCCTTCTTGATGCGGTTCTGCAGCTGCCGAATGTTGCCTGGCCAAGCGTACTTCTTGAGCGCCGCGATGGCGGCTGGGCTGAAACCGCGCACTGGGCTCGTGAGCTCCTCGGCGTATTTCGAGAGCAGCACCTTTGCGATGATGAGCACGTCATCGCCGCGCTCGCGCAGCGGCGGGAGCCACAGGTTCACGACGTTGAGGCGATAGTAGAGATCTTCGCGGAAGGTCCCGTCGCGGACCATCTGCTCGAGGTCGCGGTTCGTGGCGGCGACGACCCGGATGTCGACCTTCTCGGCCTTGCTCGAACCTACCCGCATGACGACGCGCTCTTGCAGCGCGCGGAGCAGCTTCACCTGAAGGTTCAGCGGGAGCTCGCCGATCTCGTCGAGAAAGAGCGTCCCCTTGTCGGCGCCGTGGAACTTCCCTTGGCGATCGGCGACCGCGCCCGTGAACGCGCCGCGCACGTGACCGAAGAGCTCGCTCTCGATCAGGTTCTCGGGGATCGCCCCGCAGTTGATGGTGACGAACGGACCTGTGGCGCGCTGGCTGCGGCGGTGAATCTCGCTCGCGATGAGCTCCTTGCCCGTCCCCGTCTCGCCGGTGATGAGGACCCCAATGTCCGTCGACGCGACCTTCTCGAGCTTTCGGAAGACCTCGCGCATAGAGATGCAGGTGCCGATGATCTCGCCGAAGCGCTTGTCGCGGAGCTCCGACTCGAGCTTCGCCTTATCTTCGCGGAGTGCGGCGAGCAGCATCGCGTTCTGCAAGATGAGCGACGCCTGCGACGCGAAGATCGACAGCACGTCGAGCTGCGGGCGCTTGAAGAGTTCCTTCACCTTGTCGTTCCCGACGTAGAGCGCTCCGATCACCTCGCCCTGTGCGGAGAGCGGCGCGCATATGACGCTCGAGAGCCGCATCGCGAGCACGCTCTGGCTCTTTCCGAAGGTGGTGTCGTTCATCGCATCGGAGACGATCACGCCGCGACCCGAGGCGAGCACCTGCTCGACGATGCTGTCCGAGATTCGTCCGCCCGCGTCGGCGATCGTCGTGCGCTCGACGTTCCGCGCCGCGCGGACGGCCCACCTGCGCTCCGGCCCGCCGCTCCTTCCTTCGAAGGACTCGAGGAGCAGGATCGCGCCGTTCTGCGCGTGCGTCAGCTCGAGGACGTCGTCGAGCATGGTGCCGAGCAGGACGTCGACGTCTCGGATCTGAAGGAGCTTCTCGCTGAACCCGAAGAGCTTCCGGATCCCATCGACCTCGCTCGTGCCGAGGGCTGTCGGGACGGACTCCGAGCTCTCGGCGTCGGTCGCCTTCTTCAGGCCTTCAGCAAACATCGAGAACGCCACCGAGGCGGCACCGAACTGCAACCGGTCGCCGTGGACGAGGCGCGCGCGGCGCTTCTTCTTTCCGTTGATCGTCAAGAGGCTCGACTTCGCGAGCTCCTCGACGACGAAGTCGCGTCCGTCGAAGGCGATCTGCGCATGCTGGGCTTCGACCTCGTCCGCATCGAGGACGACGTCGTTGCCGGGCCCACGGCCTAGGGTCGTGAGCGGCTTGTGAACGCTGTAGAGCCGGGGAGCGCCTTGGTCGCGGTAGGTCTTCAGCGTGGGCATGAGCCCAAGCAGCTTACCACTTCGTCACCAGAGCACACCGTGTGCCTGAAACCCGACGCCGCCTTGGACCGGCATCAGCCCCGCGCCCCCGAATGCCACGGGCCGGGTCTTCGACGCGCGCATGAAGTCGGACCCGTCATCGCTCGCGGTCATCTCCCCCGGGCGCGAGCGGCCGAAGATCGCGCCGAGCCCGAGCCCGACCGCGCTCGTCACGCCCTGGATGATGAGCCCTCGGCGCGGGTCGAGATCCGTGCGCGCGACGTAAATCAAGTAAAACGGCGTCGCTACGACCGTCCCCGCGCCGAAGCCTCCCCACATCCACGCGAGCTGACGCCAGGTCGGCGTCCACGCGAACGAGGCGCCGAGGGCTCCCGCGAGGCCGACGTTGAAGCCGATCTCTCCGCCGAGCCAGACGGAGTCGTTCGCCTGACCCCAGGCTCCGCTCGACGCTCCACCGCCGAAGAACGCGCCGATCGAGGCGCCCCAGACGGTGCTCGACAGCAGCAGCGAGTTGGTCTGCGGCGTCGGGTGAAGGGCGTAGTGGAGGCCCACGCCGGCGACACCGCCGAGCGTCGAGCCGATGAACGCGGCGCGCGCGATGCCGCGGTAGCCCCACTCGTCCGCGGCGTCGGAGGTCACATGCTGATACGACGCGATGCCCATCGCCGCGCCCGCGCCGATCCACATGCCTGACGCGATCGACGACGGCAGGCCTTCGGGCATCCCGCGCGCGAAGCCGAAGCGGTCGACCAGGAACACGCTGACGGGCGCCACCGTACCAAGCACGATCGGTGCGATCGCCACCTCGACCGGGTCGCACTTCGCGCCCTTGTCGCAAAGCCCTGCCTCCGCATCGATCCACGTGCCGGTCCCAAGGCCCCAGGCGAGCGCGGTCCCGTAGAGAAAGCCGAGCTCTGCCGAGCTCGACGTGGGCCGCACGTTCGGGCCTTGTGAGAAGACGCCGGGCATCGCGCCGTTCGGGGGCACCGCGCTGCCCGGCGGCGGCATGTACGGATAGCCCGGCTGCGGGGGAGGGAAGCCAGCCTGTGGAGGATACGCGGGCGGCGGCGCGTAGGCGGGCGGCGGCGCATATCCGGGCGGCGGCGCATATCCGGGGGGCGGCGGAGCGTAGCCGGGGTCTTGGGCTTGCGCGGTGGAGGTGACGGCGCTGGCGACGAGTGCGCCAGCGGCTGCAAGGCTGCGATGAACGCGGTTCACCATCTCCTGAGCCTACCCGAGGTCAGCCGTGAGGGGCACGGACTCGGCAACCAATCGTCGCGACACCTGGAGCGCTCCGGGCGGCGTCACCCTGCGAGGACGGCCGCGAAAAATGCGAGCGTCACCGCGACGACCGGCAACGCCGACGTGACGACACCCAGGCTGACGAGCCTGAGTCGCGACCGACCCCGCTTCGTCACGAGCCCTCCGACGACCATCAGGCTTCCCACGACCACCGCGCTGGGCACGAGCCACTCGGCCGTCGTGAGGCGCTCGCGTGCGAGCGGCGGCAGCTCTCGCGCGACGAGATCGGCGAATAGACGCGCGCGAAACAGCGCGGCTCCGCCGGCGAGGACGGCCTGCGTCGAGGCGAGGATGACGAGGGGGGCGTGGCGGTACACGAGCGAGGGTGGTCTCGTCTATTTACACGCTATAACCATCCCATGCCCGACGCTCGGCGAATTCACTCCGGCAGCGCGTTGCCTCGCGAGGCGTTCCCGCGCGCGGACGCCGCGCGCGTCGAGCGGGCGGCGATTGCCCTCGCGCGAGAGCTCGGCGACTCGAAAGTCATCCTCGAGCCCGAAGCCCTCGTCGCTCACGCGGGGGATGAGTCGGAACAGGACCCGGTGTTGCCCGACCTCGCCGTCCTCGCGTCGAGCCCGGAGGACGTGGCGACCACGCTGCGGCTCGCGTCGCTCCATGAGGTCCCGGTGACGCCGCGCGCGGCCGGCACTGGCAAGTCGGGCGGGGCGGTGCCGGTCTGCGGCGGCATCGCGCTCTCGGTCCTCGGAATGCGTCAGATCGAGGAAATCGACGTGCGCGAGCAGCTCGCGGTCGTAGGTCCCGGCGTCATCTTGAAGGACCTCCACGACGCCGTCGAGGCGGAGGGGCTCTTCTATCCGCCAGACCCCAACTCGCTCGCGAGCTGCGCGCTCGGAGGCAACCTCGCCGAGAACGCGGGCGGCCCGCGCGCCTTCAAGTATGGGGTGACGCGCGACTACACGCTCGGGCTCGAGGTCGTCACGGCGTCGGGCGAGCGGCTCGCCGTGGGGCGGCGGACCCGCAAAGGAGTCACCGGATACGATCTCACCGCGCTGCTCGTCGGGAGCGAGGGCACTCTCGCGGTGACCACGCGCGCCACCGTGCGATTGCTTCGACGCCCCGAGGCGACCGTCACGTTGCTCGCGTACTTCTCCGGGATCGTCGACGCCATGCGGGCGGTGGAGGCGATCGTCGCGTCCGGCCTCGTACCGCGCTGCATCGAGGTGCTCGACGAACGCTGCGTCACCGCGATTCGCGGGGAGGGCGGGCCGCTCGACGACCGCGCGGCTGCGCTCGTCATCCTCGAGTGCGACGGGAGCACGAGCGAAGTCGAGCGGCAGATGGCCGAGGTCGGCGAGCGAGCGACCGACGGAGGCGCTCTCGAGGTGCTGGTCGCGCAGAGCGCCGCGCAGCGGGAGCGCCTATGGGAGGCGCGCCGTCAGCTCAGCTACGTGACCCGACGCATGGCTCGGTGGAAGATCTCCGAGGACGTCGTCGTCCCGCGGATGCAGCTCGCGAAGCTCGTGGGCGAGGTTCGTCGAATCGGTGAGCGCGAGGGCGTCACCATGCTCTCGTACGGCCACGCGGGCGACGGGAACCTGCACGTGAACCTCTTGTGGGATGACGAGGAGCACGTACCGCGAGTCGAGCGTGCGCTCGATGCGCTGTTTCGGAGCGTTGTCGCGCTCGGCGGCACGCTATCGGGGGAGCACGGCATCGGCACCTCGAAGGCCCAGTATCTCCCGCTCGAGCAAGGGGACGGCCTCATCGAGCTTCAGCGCCGCATGAAGGCCGCCTTCGACCCACGCGGGATCTTGAACCCGGGCAAGATCTTTCCGCGCGGACGTCATCGAAGCTGCTAGCGTCGCGCGCGTATGCGCGTCCTCGGCATCGACCCCGGGACTCGCTCGTGCGGCTGGGGCGTCGTCGAGCGGGTTGGCTCGCGGCTCGCTCACGTCGCACACGGGACGATTCGGCTCGGGGAGGGCGAGCTCGCCGGGCGACTCGTCGCGCTCGAAGGTGAGGTCGTCGAGGTCCTCGCCGCGTGGTCGCCCGAGTCGGCCGCGATCGAAGCGATGTTCTTTGGCAAGAACGCAGAGAGCGCAGCCAAGCTCGCTCACGCTCGTGGAGTCGTGATGCTTGCCCTGCGTCGCGCCGGGCTCGAGCTCGGCGAGTACCCGCCGGCGCGGGTGAAGAGCGCGGTCGCGGCGACGGGGCAGGCTGATAAAAATCAAATCGCGCGGGTCGTCGCGATGATGCTCGGCTTGAAGGAGACGCCGCAGTCGGACGCCGCTGACGCGCTCGCGCTCGCGATCACCCACACGAGCGCCCTGGCCTTCGCCGGCGCCTTGAAGCGCGGGCCTTCGTCGCGTTAGCTCACGCGAGCTCGTCCGCCGTGGGGACGACGAGCCGCACGCGCTCGTCGTAGAGCGCGCCACCCTCTCCGAGGTCGGTGAGCTTTGCCGAGGTGAGCGCGTTGGCGCTCGAGCCGTCGCGGAGGTGACCGCCCTTCGGGACGAGCGCGATGTCGCGCCGCTGTCGCGCGTCGTGGAGCACACGGACGAGCATGCGTCCGAGCCTCGATTCCAGCCAGGCGAGCGCACCGTCGGCAAGTCCCGCCGCGGCCTCGGGGTGCACCGTGGCTTCGATTGGAAGGGGTGGCTCCTTCGCCCACTGCGAGGCCTGCGAGCGCGGAGTCGAGACGGACGTGAGGTAGAGCGGGTACGCCGGGTCCGGCACGCACGTCGATGTCGTGGCGAGTGATGTCATGAGCTGCGCTTTCCCGTTCGCGGTGGGGAACGTGCGACCCTCAAAGAGTACGCGCGGCGCGAGCGGGTTGGGGACGGCGCCCGCCTCGAGCGTCTCGAGCTCGACGCCGTTCTCGACGAGCCGCTCGGAGACGAGCCGACGTTGCAGCTCGCGAGCGTCCTCGCGTGGGTAGGCGTCGAGGCCGAGTCGTGCTGCGAGCGCCTGAAAGATCTCGAGGTCGCTCTTCACGCCCGCGGGGGGGCTGACGACCGGCCGTGCCACGCCGAGGTACTGGTGTCCGTAAGACCCGACGAGGTCGTCGGCCTCCAGCAGCGTGTTCACGGGCAAGACGACGGTGGCGAGCTCGGCGGTGTCGCTCAGCCAGCGATCGACCACGACGACGAGCTCGCGCGTGCGAAGCGCCTCGGCGACGCGCCGGGAATCTGGGAGCATCGCGACGGGGTTGCCTGCCGTGATCCAGACCGCCCGAATCTCCGGGGCCTTTGCCTCGAGGATCGCGCTTCCGAAGAGCGGCTCCGGCAGCGTGCGCGGTGGCTCGTGATCGCTGAGGAGCGAGCCGAAGGCGCGCCGGCGACGGAAGTAGTACGAGACGCCCGCGCCCGGGAGCCCAACGTTCCCCGTGATCGCGGCGAGCGCGTCGACCGCGCGGACGATCGCGCCGCCGTTCTCCCGGCGCCCCATGCCCCACCCCACGAGGATCGTCGTCGGGCCGTCGGCCATCGTGTGCGCGATCGCGCGGAGGGTGTCGACGCTCACGTCCGCCTCGCGCGCGTAGTCCTCGATGGCTCGCGCTTCGACGAGCCGTCGCAGTCCGTCGAGCCCGTCGCAGAACGTGGCCGCATCGGGCACAACCAGCCCGCCCTCGAACGCCACGCGGACTGCCCCGAGCGCGAGCGCGAGATCTCCGCCAGGGCGCGGTTGGACGAAGGTGTCGCAGAGATCGGCCGTTCGGTTCCGCACGGGGTCGATGAGCCACAGGCGAGCCCCCTTCTCGCGGGCGCGCTTCAAGAACGGGATGGTGTGCGGGCTCGACGTCGCGACGTTCTTGCCCCAGAGCACCACGTGCCGCGCCTTTTCGACGAGCTCGAGGCTGCTCGAGTCCGACACGCCGAAGTCCTCGACTTGAGCGGCCTCGCCGGCGCCGGAGCAGATGTCTCCACGCTTGACGGTCGTTGGACCGAAGAGCTCGAAGAAGAGATCGCTCGCTTGCCCCGCGAGGATCCCCAGCGTCCCGCCGCTTCGGTAGTGGAAGATGGAAGCAGGTCCGGACTCGTCGCGGATCGTCCTGAGGCGCGCGGCGATGAAATCGAGCGCCTCGTCCCAGCCCACCGGCTCGAGGCGGCCGCCCTTGCGGAGGAGCGGCGTGGTCAAGCGGTCGGGCGCGTATTGGCTCCGGAGGAACTGGTTCGTGCGAAAGCAGAGGAAGCCGGCCGTCACGGGGTGGCGACGATCGCCGCGCAGCGCCACGATGCGCTCGTCCTCGACCGTGGCCTCGATGCTGCAAGCGTCGGGGCAGTCGCGGTTGCAGAGCGTCCGTCGAATTTCCACCATGGGCGCGCGAGAGGCTACACTTCGCCCGCCATGACCGAACAAAAGATCCGCGTCCTCATCGCCAAGCCCGGCCTCGACGGCCACGACCGTGGAGCGAAGGTCGTCGCCCGAGCCCTCCGCGACGCTGGCTTCGAGGTCATCTACACGGGTCTGCACCAGACACCCGACATGATCGCGATCGCGGCCGTCCAGGAGGACGTCGACTGCGTCGGGCTGTCGATCATGTCCGGCGCGCACAACACCCTGTTCCCCGCGGTCATCCAGGCGCTCCGGAAGCACGGTGCCGCCGACATGCTGGTGTTCGGCGGCGGGATCATCCCGGAAGACGACATCCCGAAGCTCCAGCAGGCGGGCGTTCAGGGGGTCTTCACGCCGGGGACCCCGCTCACCGAGATCATCGACTGGGTGCGCACCAACGTGCGGCCCCCCACCGCCTGATCCACTTCTTCCCACCTGGCGCCCAAAGACGCCGACCCTTACGTCCATGCATGTGTTCAAACGTAGACAAATGAAGGTTTAAAGGAGACGTTATCTCGCTGAAATCATACGAAGTGTTGACACTGTAGAGCCCGATACGTAGCGTGGGTCGACTTGTGGGACGAAGTGGCAAAAAGTTCCATAAGTAGGGCGAAAACCACGTGTTCCGCGGGCATTACGAGCACACGATCGACGGGAAGGGGCGAACCAGCCTCCCTGCCCGCTTTCGGCACGTGCTGCCGCCGGCGGGCGATCTGCGCCTGGTGATCGCGAAGTCGATCCGCGACGCCTGCCTTGACGTGTGGCCGATGGCTGCGTGGGAGGAGCTCGAGGCGAAGGTCGCGCGCTTCAACCGCTGGGACCGCGACGTCGTCCTGTTTCGTCGGCGCTACCTGTCCGCTGCGGTCGAGGCCGAGCTCGACGCGCATGGTCGCGTCCTCGTCCCCCAGTCGATGCGCGAGTTCGCGTCGCTCGAGAAGGACGTCCTCTGGGCCGGCGTCGGCACCACGATGGAGCTCTGGTCGAAGGCTCACTGGGAGTCGTCGCTCGAGCTGCCCGAGGAAGACCTCGCACGTTGGACCGATGCCATCGCGGAGAAGCTCGACGCATGAACGTCGTCAACGTCGTACCGATGAGTCACACGATGCCCGAGACGCAGGTTGGGGTTCCGCACGTGTCCGTCATGGCGCGCGAGGTCGTGAACCTCATGCAGCCTGCGGGAGCGACCTTGCTCGACCTGACCGTCGGTGCGGGCGGACACAGCGCCGCGCTCCTCGAGGCGGGGGCCGCGAGCGTCATCGGACTCGATCGGGACCCGCGGGCTCTCGAGCTCGCGCGCGCGAGGCTCGAGCGCTTCGGTGAGCGTGCGCTCGTTCGACACGCGAGCTTCTCGACCTTCGAGGAGGTGCTCGACCTGCTCGGCCTCGAGACCGTGGACGGCCTCCTCGCCGATCTGGGAGTGAGCTCGATGCAGCTCGACGAGCCGCACCGCGGGATGAGCTTTCGCGCCGAGGGGCCGCTCGACATGCGCATGGACACGACGCGCGGCGAGACGGCGCTCGAGCTGCTCGCCCGGGTCGATGACGAGGGCCTCACCGAGATCCTCGCGAAGCTCGGGGAGGAGCGTCGCGCCCGCCGCGTCGCTCGCTGCATCAAGCAAGAGCTCGAGGCCGGCAAGCTCGAGACCACGCTCGACCTGCGACGTGCGGTCGTCCGCGCGGTCGGACCCGCTCGCATCGGCGGAGTCGACCCGGCGACGAAGACCTTCCAGGCCATTCGCATGGCGGTGAACCGAGAGCTCTTCGAGCTCGAGGGCTTGCTCGAGGCCGCCGCGAGGCGCGTGCGTCCCGGAGGGCGGCTCGCCATCCTCACCTTCCATTCGCTCGAGGACCGAATGGTCAAGCGAGCGCTGCAGACCGATGCCTGGGAGCCGCTCACCTCGAAGCCGCTCGTCGCCGAGGAGGATGAGCTCTCGCACAATCCGCGTGCCCGCAGCGCGAAGCTCCGGGTCGCGCGGCGTCGCGAGGTCTCGCGATGAACCAGCGGCGCTTCCTCATTTTGTGGACGCTCGCGGTCGCAGCTTCCTCCGCGGCCTTCATCGTGCACCTCGCGCTCCGTGGAAAGACGGTCGACGTCGGCTTCAGGCTCGGCAAGCTGCGGAACGAACAGTCCCACCTCCGTGAGGTGAAGCGTGTCCTCGAGCTCGAAGCGACGAGTTACCAGACGCCGAAGCGCGTCGAGATGGTCGCGCGCACGCTCCTCGGCATGACGCCGCCGCAGCCCGAGAAGGTCATCTCGCTCCGACTCATCAACGCGCCTGAGAAGCCAAAGTCCCCCGCGGTCGCCGCGACCGAGCCCGACAGCGAGCAAGCGCCGTGAAGAACATCGACGCGGCTCGTCGCCCCGGCATTCGGTTCCGTGCCGGTGTCCTGTGCGCGGCGCTCGGGGTCGGGCTCGGCGTCGTCTTGAACGGCGCCTGGGACATTCAGGTCAAAGACGGCGAGGCCTGGCGAACGCTGGCCGAGAAGCAGCGCATGCGGCAGCTCCGCGTCACGCCGAAGCGCGGCACGATTTACGATCGGGCCGGGACCGCGCTCGCCATCAGCGTCGACGTGCCGAGCGTCTCGATGGACGCGGTCGAGATGTTGCGCGGAGTCGAGCAGAAATACCTCGCGGGGCGCATCGACGGGTACGCCGCGCGCATCGCCGAGGCGCTCCACCTCGAGGTGGCCGAGGTGGCCGAGAAGCTCCGTCGCGGCAAGCGTTTTACCTGGCTGAAGCGACGCGTCACCTCGGACGAGGTGAAGGCGGTCCGCGAACTCGGCGATCGCAACCAGCGCTATCCGATCCTCGGGCTCAGCGTCGAAGGCGAGGGGCGGCGCTTCTACCCTCACCGGGAGCTCGCGGCGTCGCTGCTGGGCTTCGTCTCCCCCGACGGCCAGGGCCGCGAGGGTGTCGAGCTCGCGCTCGACGAGCAGCTCCGTGGGCGCGCCGAAGAGATTCGCGGCCTCCGCGATCGCGCGGGCCGCCTGATTTTCTCGGAGGGAATTCAAGACGAGGCTGCGCTCGCCGGTCACGATATCCACCTCACCATCGACCAGAGCATTCAGTTTCTCGCGGAGCGCGAGCTCGACGCCGCGCTGAAGACACACGAAGCGAAGGCGGGCTCGATCCTCGTCGTCGATCCGCAGACGGGCGAGATGCTCGCGCTCGCGAGCGCGCCCGGCTTCAACCCGAACGACTACAACCTCGCCGACCCGGCCTCGATTCGCAACCACGCGATCGGCGACGTCTTCGAGCCCGGCTCAACGATGAAGATGTTCTCGATGGCCGCTGCGCTCTCGGCCAACTCGGTGAAGCCCGACGAGCCTGTCTACTGCGAGGAGGGCCACATGCCGATCGACAACGTCGTGATCCACGACACGCACGTGTCGAAGTGGCTCACGCCGACGCAGATCCTCCAGTACTCGTCGAACATCGGCATTGCGAAGATCGGGCTCGGGCTCGGCGAAGAGAAGCTCTACCAGTCATTCCGCCGCTTCGGCTTCGGTGAGAACCCGGGGCTTCCAGTGTCGGGCTCGTCGGTGGGCATCCTGCGACCGCGCGCGCGACCATGGGTCCCCGTCGAGACGGCGTCGGCAGCGTTCGGTCAAGGCGTCAGCGTCACGAACCTTCAGCTCACGATGGCGATGGCCGCGCTCGCGAATCGCGGGCGCTTGCTCGAGCCGATCCTCGTCTCGAAGGTCACCGACTCGACCGGCGTCGTCCTCTCGGAGGCGACCCCCAAGGTGCGCCGTCAAGTCGTCTCTCCGCGGATCGCGCGCATGATGGCCGATATGCTGAGCTCGGTCACCGAAGGCGAGGGGACCGGCGTCGAGGCTGCGATCCCGGGCTTTCGTGTCGCAGGGAAGACCGCGACTGCGCAGAAGGTTGACCCGACGACCGGTCGCTACAACGACGTCACCTACGTCACCTCGTTCATCGGCTTCGTCCCAGCGGAGCGACCCCGCCTCGTGGTGAGCGTCGTCATCGACGAGCCGACCGCGGGCGCCAACTCCGGCGGCTCCGTCGCCGCGCCCGTGTTCCGACGGGTCGCCGAGCAGAGCCTTCACTACCTCGGCGTTCGCCCCGACGGTACGCGCGCCGTGAAGCTCACCGACGTCGCCGAGTACGCCAAGGTCGACGACCCAGCGAAGAGCGCATACGCGGCGCTCGACGAGCGGCCCGACTCTGGAGGCGAGGAGGCTCCAGCGGACGGCCCGGGCGTGCCCGTGCGCGACGGCGTGAAGGTGCCTCTGATCGAGGGGCTCCCGATGCGCTCGGCGATTCAGACGCTGCTCGAGAAGGGATTTGTCCCTGTGATTCAAGGGACCGGCAGGCTCGTGCGCACCGAGCCGGCGGTCGGCACGAAGGCGCCACGCGGCGCGAAGGTGGTGCTCGTCTTCGAGCCGCCGACGTGAGGAGCCGATGAGGTCGACCGACGCGAGCACCCTGGCTGGGCGCGACGTCGCCCGACCACGGGTGACGCTCGACGAGCTCGCGCGACACCTCGGTGCAGCGCTCTCGGGGCGCGGCGACGTGGAGGTCCTCGACGTCGAGCAGGACTCGCGGAAGGTGGGGCCGGGAACGCTCTTCGCCGCGTTGCGAGGTGCGCGCTCGGACGGTCTCCTGCATGCGCCTGTCGCGCTCGAGCGCGGCGCGGTCGGAGTGCTGTGCGAGTCCGGACGTCGACGCGAGATCGCGAGCCTGGGCGCCCCGGTGCTCGAGGTCGCGGCGCTTCGTCCAGCGCTCGCGCGCGCCGCCGCGATGGTGCACGGCGAGCCTACGCAGCACCTCGCGGTCGTCGGGATCACCGGCACCAATGGGAAGACGACCACGGCCCATCTCGTCGAGGCCGCCCTCGCCGCGACTGGGCAAGCGTGCGGGGTCCTCGGGACGCTCGGGCATCGTATCGGCGACGAGCCGCTTGGCGAGGGGCACACGAGTCCCGAGGCCGACGAGCTCCAGCGGCTCGCGGCCCTCGTGCGCGATCGAGGGGCGCGTCATCTCGTGATGGAGGTCTCGTCGATCGCGCTCGCCGCCTCGCGAATGGAAGGCGTTCGTTTCGATGTCGCCGCGTTCACGAACCTCACCCAAGACCACCTCGACTTCCACGGCACGATGGACGCGTACGCGGCGGCGAAGGACAAGCTCTTTCTCGACTTTGCGCCGCGCGTGTCGGTCGTGAACGTCGACGACCCACACGGCGCGACCCTCGCCCAACGCCTCGGTGAACGAGGGGCCACCGTACTCAGCGTCTCGGTCCGGCCGGACAGCGCGGCCGATGTTCGTCCGAGCACGCTCTCGATTTCGACCGAAGGGATCGCGATCGATTTCGCGGACGGTGGCGCGCTCCGCTCGCCGCTCGTCGGGGCTCACAACGCATCGAACCTCCTCGTCGGGGTCGCCATCGCGCGCGCCCTTGGCCTCGACGCTCGTGCGCTCGTTGGGCTTGGCGGCATGCGGACTGTGGCGGGTCGGCTAGAGCGCTGCGACGACCCCGCACGCGACGATCTCGTCGCGGTGGTCGATTATGCCCACACCCCCGACGCCCTCGTTCGCGTCCTCGAGAGCGTGCGCGGATTGACGAAAGGCAAGCTCATCTGCGTGTTCGGCTGTGGCGGTGACCGCGACCCGGCGAAGCGCGCGCCGATGGGCGAGGCCGTCGCGCGGGCGGCGGATCTCGCGATCGTCACGAACGACAACCCGCGGAGCGAAGCCCCCGACGCCATCGCCGCCGAGATCCTCGTCGGGCTCGAGCGCGGTGGTGCGCGCGGCCGGACAACGGTCCTCCTCGACCGAGCGCAAGCGATTCGCCACGCGGTCGAGTGCGCGGCACCCGGCGACGTCGTGCTCGTCGCGGGAAAAGGGCACGAGCCCTACCAGCTCATTGGTGCCGAGACGTTCGCGTTTGACGACCGGGTCGAGCTCGGGCGAGCCCTCGCCGCGCGACGCGAGAGGAGGGGCATCTGATGGCCACTCCCATCCCGACGAATCGAGCCCGATTCACGCTGCCTGAGGTCTTCGCCGCGACCGGCGGGTCACTCCGTGGGCCGCTCGAGGACGCCGCTCTCGAGGTCGCCGGTGTCGCGACCGACTCGCGCACGCTCGAGCCAGGGCAGGCCTTCGTGGCGCTCGCGGGCGAGCGCTTCGACGGTCACGCTCACCTCGCCGCCGCGGCCGAGCGCGGAGCGTCGCTCGCCATCGTCGAGCGAGACGTCGAGGTACGAGGGCTCACGGTGCTGCGCGTCGAGTCGACGCTGGCGGCGCTCGCGGGCCTCGCCGAAGCGCGGGTCGCGCGCTGGAGGGCGGACCATGGGGGGCGCGTCGTTGCGCTGACGGGCTCCGCCGGAAAGACCACCACCAAGCGGGCGCTCGCGGCGCTCGCCGAGGCGCGCCTGCCCCACCGAGTCACGGCGACGCAAGGGAACTTGAACAACCTCGTCGGCGTTCCGATGACGATGCTCGCGCTCTCGGACGATGCGCGCTTGCTCGTGCTCGAGATGGGCACCAACGCCCCCGGTGAGATCGGCAAGCTCGCTCGGATGGCACGGCCTGACCTCGCGCTCGTTACGCTGATCGCGAGCGCGCACTCCGAAGGGCTAGGTGGCCTCGACGGCATCGCGCGCGAGAAGACCGCGATGTTTCGTGGGCTCGCGCGAGGCGCTGTCGCGCTCGGCAATGCTGACGATGCGCGCGTGCGCGCCGGACTCGCGGCGTGCGTGGCCAGCGACAAGATCGGCTACGGGACCGCCGCCGATGCGGACTACCGAATCCTTCGGCGAGAGGCGCTCGATCTCGAGCGCTCGCGTCTCGAGGTGCGGCGCCCTGACGGCTCGACGCTGAGCTTCACGACGCCGCTCCTCGGTGCTGCGGGGGCGCTCGCGACGACGGCAGCGCTCGCCGCGATCGAGGCCGCGTTCCCGGGGAGGCCATTCCACGGCGACGAGGCCGAGGCAGCGCTCGCCCATCTCGGCGTCGAAGACGCTGGACCCGGTCGCCTCGCCCCGCGCCGCCTCACGAGCGGAGTCGTCGTCGTCGACGACAGCTACAACGCGAACCCCGCCTCGACGGAGGCATCGATCGAAGCGGCGCGCGAGCTCGCCCGCGTCGCTGGACGGAGGCTCGTCCTGGTGCTCGGCGACATGCTGGAGCTCGGCGAGGATCGCGATGCGTCGCACGAATCGCTTGGGGACTGGGCGGCACGCAGCGGAGCGAGGCTCTTGCTCACCGTTGGCGACCACTCGGCGCGCGGTGCGGCGCTCGCTCGCGCGCGGGGGCTCGACGCGCGGCACGCGGAGACCTCCGAGCGCGCCGCGGAGTTCGCTTGCGAGCTCGTCAGAGCAGACGACCTCGTGCTCGTGAAGGGATCCCGTGGCGTGAGGACCGAGCGCGTCGTGGCTGCGCTCGCACGATGTGAAGCTGCCCCCCGTGCGGAGCAGGAAGGAGCAGGCAGGTGATCTACGAGCTCTTCTACCCGTTGAAGCAGCACTACGCCTGGCTCTCGTGGCTGAACGTGCTCCGCTACATCCCGTTCCGCACGATCATGGCCACCATCACGGCCATGCTGCTCACGTTCATGCTTGCTCCGTGGTTCATCCGGGAGCTCCAGAAGAAGCAGATCGGGCAGATTGTGCGGAGCGACGGCCCCGAGAGCCATCGCATCAAGGCAGGCACGCCGACGATGGGCGGCGCGCTCATCCTCTTGTCGCTGCTGCTGCCGACGGTGTTGTGGGCCGATCTCCGCAACCCCTTCGTCCTCGCGACGACGGCCGTGACGGCGGGCTACGGCGTCATCGGCTATCTCGACGATTACCTGAAGATCAAGCTGCGCCATCCGGGAGGCCTCCCGGGTCGCTATAAGCTCATCGGTCAGGTGCTGATTGGCGGCGCGGCCGTGTATTACACCTTCGTCCTCGAGTCGAAGCTGCCCGCCGACTGGTTCGAGATCCGGACGAAGCTCGCGATCCCGTTCACGTCGTTCTCGCGCTTTGCGCCTGATCTCCCGCTCTGGGCCTACGTCGTCTTCGCGGTGTTCGTCGTGGTCGGCACGTCGAACGCGGTGAATCTCACCGACGGACTCGATGGGCTCGCGATAGGTCCGGTGATGACCAACGCCGCGACCTATCTCGTATGGGCCTACGTCACGGGCGCGACGATCGGGAAGTTCGCCCTCGCGAGCTACCTCGACATCCCGCGGATCGCCTCGGTAGGGGAGTTGGCCGTGTATTGCGGCGCCGTGCTAGGGGCCGGGATCGGGTTCCTTTGGTACAACACGTATCCAGCGCAGGTCTTCATGGGCGACGTGGGCTCACTCGCCCTCGGCGGAGGCCTCGGCATGCTCGCGATCTTCACGAAGAACGAGCTCTTGAGCGTGCTGCTCGGAGGCATCTTCGTCGTCGAGACGCTGAGCGTCATGGTCCAGGTCGGCTACTTCAAGGCCACCGGCAAGCGCATCTTCCTCATGGCGCCCATCCATCACCACTTCGAGAAGAAGGGCTGGGCGGAGCCGAAGATCATCGTTCGATTCTGGATCGTCTCGATCCTCTTATCGCTCGTGAGCCTCGCCTCGCTGAAGGTGCGCTGATGGACCTCATCGGGCGTAGCGTCGCGGTGGTGGGTCTGGGCGCGAGCGGCGTCGCGGCGGTCCGCCTTGCCCTCGCGCGTGGCGCAGAGGTCGTCGGCTTCGATGAGGCGGCGCCGGAGCGGCTTCTGTCGAGGAGTGACCTCGCTGGCCTCGCGGGGCTCGAGGTTCGCGGCGGCGCGCTCGGGGAGGACGCGCTCGACGGCTTCGAGCTCGTCGTGGTGTCTCCGGGCGTTCCCGAGAAGCCAGCGCTCCAGAGGGCCGAGGCATCGGGGGCCAAGGTGGTCGGAGAGCTCGAGTTCGCGTCGTACTACCTCGACGCGCCGCTCGTCCTCATCGGCGGCACCAACGGCAAGAGCACGACCACCGCGCTCGTCGCTGCGATCCTCGAGGCGGCGGGCAAGCAGGTCTTCCTCGGCGGAAACTTCGGGACGCCGTTGGCCGATGCCGTCGGCGGTGAGTACGACGTGCTCGTCGTCGAGATCTCGAGCTTTCAGGCCGAGCGAGTCCCGACGATGCACGCATGCGCACACGCGCTGCTCAACGTCACCGACGATCACCTCGACCGCTACCCGAGCTTCGAAGCCTACGCGCGAGCGAAGGGCAATCCGTTCGCGGCGATGACGTCGGACGACGTCGCCGTGGTGCCGTACGGCGATGCGCTCTGCGAGGCGCAGGCGCGGCGCGGCGGGGCGCGACGCGTGACCTTCGCGGCGACCGACTCGCGCGCGGACGTCGCGCTACGCGGAGATTGGCTGTCGGATCGGCTTCGCGGGGTCGCGGTCCCGCGCTCGAGCCTCCGCCTCGAGGGGACGCACAACGTCGCCAACGCCTGCGCCGCCATCGCGCTCGCTGGCGCGTTCGATCTCGGTGATGTGCACGCGACCAGCGCGGTCCTCGACAAGGCCTTCCGGGGCTTCGTCGGACTTGGACATCGCTGCGCGCTGGTCGAGGAGATCGCAGGTGTTCGCTACTACGACGACTCGAAGGGCACCAATGTCGGCGCCTCGGTCGCGGCGCTCGCGGGACTCTCGGAGTCGCGCGTCGTGCTCATCGCGGGTGGTCGGGACAAGCAGGGGACGTACGCGCCTCTCGTCGAGGCCCTCCGCGTCAAGGGCCGCGCGCTCGTCGTCCTGGGGGAGGCCGCCGAGCGAATCGCCGAGGCCGCGTCGGGGGTGCTCCCGATCGAGCGCGCCGGGACGATGGAGGAGGCCGTGGAGCTCGCGTCTCGGCTCGCCGAGCCAGGTGACGCCGTGCTCCTCAGTCCGGCCTGCTCGAGCTTCGACATGTTCGCGAACTACCGTGCCCGCGGTGACGCGTTCGTCGCCGCCGTCGGGTACTTGCGAGGAGCCGGGTCATGAACTCACGCCGAGACGACCGGACCGAGGCTCCCAGCTCGATGTCGCGCTGGGGGCGCATGCGCGCGTTCGTGAAGAGGAGCGGCGCCGGGCCCGTCGATCACGTCCTCGCGGCCGCGGTCGTGGCGCTGGTCGGCTTCGGGATCGTCATGGTCTACAGCGCGAGCGCGTTCGAATCGACGGTTCGCTACTCAGACCCGCAGCACTACGTGAAGCGGCAGGCGATTTACGCCCTTCTCGCACTCGGTACGATGTGGCTCGTCAGCCGCTTCGACTACCGCATCGTCCGCCCGCTCACGTATCCGATCCTGGCCGGCGTCGCGACGCTGCTCTTCGCGACGGTCGCGGGACTCGGCCACAAGGCGGGAAACGCTTACCGGTGGATCGCCGTCGGCCCCGTGCACATTCAGCCCTCCGAGATGGCGAAGGTGGCGCTCGTCCTCTGGCTCGCGTACTCGCTCTCGAAGAAGGCCGAGAAGGTCGCGTCATTTTGGGTCGGCTTCGTGCCGCACATCGTGATCCTCGGGGTGCTGATGACGCTCTGCCTCAAGCAGCCCGACTTCGGCAGCGCGTTCGTGCTCGCGATGCTGACCTTCGCGCTGATGTTCATCGCCGGTGGGCGCGTCTCGCACATCGTCCTGTCGGGCCTCGCGTTCGTCGCCGCCGCGATCATCCTCGTCAAGCTCTCGCCCTACCGCATGCAGCGCTGGATGGCGTACTCCGACATGGACACCCATCGCCAGGGGCTCGCCTACCAGCCCTTCCAGTCGGTCATGACGTTCGGCTCCGGCGGCGTCGGTGGCCTCGGGCTCGGACGAGGCTACCAAGTGCTCTACCTCCCCGAGGCGCACACCGACTTCATCGGCGCGATCATTGGCGAGGAGCTCGGCTTCATCGGCACACTCGGACTCACCGCGACCTACGCGCTCGTGGTGTGGCGTGGCATCAAGATCGCGCTCGAGGCCGAGGACGACTACGGCAGTTACATCGCCTTCGGTCTCTCGATCCTCCTCGGCGCGCAGGTCATCTTGAACCTCGCCGTCGCGATGGCGATCATGCCGACCAAGGGCCTCACGCTGCCGTTCATCAGCTACGGCGGCTCGTCCCTTCTCGTAAGCGCGGCCTCGATCGGGCTGCTGCTCAACATCAGCCGCCGACGCTCGCAGGTCGAGGCTCCAGCCATGGAGCCGAAGGGCCCGGTCCAGAGCGCCTCCGCCATCGTCGCTAGCGCGGCCGAGGAGGGGGCGTGACGCGTGTCCTCATCGCAGGCGGCGGGACGGGCGGCCACGTCTTCCCGATGATCGCCGTCGCCGAGGCGCTCCGCGCGGAGGAGCAGGGCGTCGAGGTCGTGTTCGTCGGGACGGGACGCGGCATCGAGACCCGTGTGGTGCCAGAGGCAGGCGGACGCCTCGAGCTCCTCGACGTACTTCCGCTCCGTGGGCACGGGCTCACAGGCTTCGCCAAGGGCGCGCTTCGCGCCGCGACGGTCTTGCCCCGCGCGCTCGGGCTCGTGAAACGCCTCGCCCCCGACGTCGTGTTCTCGGTCGGCGGCTACGCGGCTGGACCGGTGACGCTCGCGGCCCGGGCGCTCGGGGTTCCGGTGACCTTGCTCGAGCCCAACGCGGTGTGGGGCTTCACGAACAAACTCCTGAAGCCGCTCGTTCACCGCGTCTACGGTGGTTTCCCCGAGACCGTGGCGGGGCTCGGCCCGCGCGCGCTGTGGACCGGCGTCCCGCTTCGGAGGCGCTTCGAGCCCGTGCCGCCCGCCGAGGGAGTCTCGGCCGTGCGCGTCCTCGTGATGGGCGGGAGCCAGGGAGCGCTCGCGCTGAACGAGGCGGTCCCTCGCGCGCTGGCGAAGCGCCGCGACGCCGTTCGCCTTCAGATCGTGCACCAGGCGGGTCGCGACAAGGACGCGGCAGCTCGGGCGCTCTACGCGGAGCTCGGCCTCGAGGCCGAGGTGGTCCCCTTTATCGACGACGTCGCCGGAGCGCTCGCGCGCGCGGATGTCGTCATCGAGCGCTCGGGTGCTGGGTCGCTCGCCGAGCTCACCGCCATCGGACGGCCAGGGTTGCTCGTGCCTTACCCGTTCGCGGCGGATGACCATCAGCGCCACAACGCCGAGTCCCTCGCGCGAGACGGCGCCGCGGTCTGTGTACCGCAGGCCGAGGCCACCGCCGAGCGCCTCGCGAGCGAGCTCGCCCCTTTGCTCGAAGATGGGGTCGCGCGCGTCGCGATGGCGACCCGAGCGCGCGAGCGCGGTCGTCCCGATGCCGCCAAGACGATAGCGAAGGATCTCCTCGAGCTCGCGCGGGCTCGCTGCCCTGAGCTCGGCTCGAGGGCTTCCTCTCTCTCCGAGGTGTCGACGCCATGATGTTCCGTGGTCGCGTGAGGCAGCTGCACTTCGTCGGTATCGGCGGCGTCGGCATGAGCGGGCTCGCAGAGATCCTCCGATCGCTCGACTTCGAGGTGTCGGGCTCCGACGTGCGCGCGGGTTCGACGACGAAGCGCCTCGAGTCGCTCGGCATTCGGGTCGACATCGGGCATCGGGCCGAGAACGTCCACGGCGCAGACGTGGTCGTACGTTCGAGCGCGATCGACCTCGCGAACCCCGAGCTCGACGAGGCGCGCGACCTGGGCATCCCCGTGATCGGCCGCGCGGAGATGCTCGCGGAGTTGATGCGCATCAAGTACGGCGTCGCCATCGCGGGCTCGCACGGCAAGACGACCACCACTTCGCTCGTGGCCACGGTGCTGCGAGCCGCAGGGCTCGACCCGACGGTAACGGTAGGCGGCAAGATGGCTGCGCTGGGCTCGAACGCGCGCCTCGGCGGCGGCGATCTGATGGTGGCCGAGGCCGACGAGAGCGACGGCACCTTCCTCTGGCTCAACCCGACGATCTCGATCGTCACGAACATCGACCCCGAGCACCTCGATTATTGGGGGTCGCACGAGAAGCTCATCGATGCCTTTGTCGAGTTCGTGAACCGCGTCCCCTTCTACGGCGTCAGCGTGATGTGCCTCGACCACCCGGACGTGCAGGAGCTCCTGCCTCGCATCCGCGGGCGCTACGTCACCTACGGCATGTCGCCTCAGGCCGACTACTCCGCACGTGGCGTCCGCTACCGCGGCCTCTCGACCGCGTTCAACGCCTACCGTCGAGGCGAGCCGCTCGGAGGCTTCTCGATCAACATGCCCGGTCAACACAACGTGCTGAACGCCCTCGCGGCGATCGCGGTCGCCGACGAGCTCGCGGTCCCGCTCGACGTGACCAAGCAGGCGCTCGCGACCTTCGACGGCGTCGGTCGTCGGTTCACGATGGTCGGTGACATCGCCGGCGTGAAGCTCGTCGACGACTACGGTCATCACCCCGCCGAGATCCGCGCGACCCTCGAGGCGGCTCGCAACGCCTTCCCTGCCGAGCAGCACCGCATCGTTGTCGCCTTTCAGCCTCACCGCTACTCGCGCACCGAGCACCTCTTCGACGAGTTTACGAGCGCGTTTAACCAGGCCGATCTCGTCTTCATCACCGACATCTACGCAGCCGGCGAGAAGCCGATCGACGGTGTGTCGTCGAAGCGGCTCGTCGACGAGATTCGCAAGCACGGCAACAAGGGTGCTCGCTACGTCGCCGACAAGGCCGACATTCCTGCGCGCGTCCACGAGAAGCTCTTGCCGGGTGACGTCGTCATCGCGCTCGGCGCCGGCGACATCAACCGGTCGCTCGAGCGTCTCGCCGAGCTCATGCGTGAGAGCCCGCCCGCTGCATCCGATGCCACGAGGTCCGGCGGATGAGGCGCTCGAGCCCGCTCCTCAACCCGCCGAACCGACGGACGAGGCCACCGTCTGCGCCGGACGGGGCCGCGCCTTCCGCGCGCCCTTCGCTCGCTCCACCGCCTTCCGTCGCCGCGGCACCGTCGAGCCGCGCTCCGTCGTCCGACAATGCGCCGTCGAGCCGCGTGCCGTCGTCCGACAATGCGCCGTCGAGCCGCGTGCCGACGTCCACGAGGCCCTCGTCGCGGCGCGGGTCGCCGCCTGGACCAGCTCTGGCGAAGGGGGCCTCGCGTCGCGGCCGCTCGCTCCTTCCGAAGCTGCAGGTCATGACGGGAGTCATCGTGGTCGTCGCCGCCTCCGTCATGGTGGCTTGGGGCCTCCGTCGCTACTTGCACAAGAGCCCGCGCTTCGCGGTGACGAACGTCGTCGTCGATGGCGTCAAGCGCCTCTCGCCCCAGCGTGTCTCGCGCGCGGCCGGGATCGCGGCTGGCCACAACATCTTCGACATCGATGAGGAGTCCGCGGCGGCCAAGGTGCGGGTCGACCCTTGGGTCGAGTCCGCAAAGGTCCAGAAGGCGCTTCCGTCGACCGTCCACATTCGCGTCGTCGAGCGTGATCCCCGCCTTGCCGCGAACATCGACGGGAAGCTCTTCCTCGTCGACGGTCGAGGCCTGCCCTTCAAGGAGGCCGAGCCAGGAGACCCCGTCGATTTCCCCATCGTCACAGGGCTCCGCGCCGACGAGCTCGCGCGTGACGCCGAGTCGACCTCGCGCAAGCTGCGGACGGCCTTGGAGCTCCTCGCCGAGCTCGATGAGGAGCGCATCGCCGAGCGTTTCCCGGTTCAAGAGGTGCACATCGATGAGCTCGGCCAGCTCACCGCGATCGTGGGAGCCGAGGCGCTCTCACTCGTGTTCGGTGAGCCGCCGTTTCGCGCGAAGGTGCAGAAGGCGGCCCGCATCTTCGCCGAGCTCCGCACGCGCCAGGCGAAGGCCGAGGTGCTGTTCCTCGACAACCGGGCTCATCCCGAGCGCGTGGTGGTCCGCATGCGCAACGAGCGCGCCTCGAAGCTCGCGCAAAACCCCGCAAACGGCGATGTGTCGCGAAAGGCGACGCCGTGAGTGACTCAAAACTTGGCCGTATGACGCGGCGCGTGAAAGGGTCCGGCGCATCGTCCATGAGCGGAGCAGAGAGCGAAATCGTCGTCGGTCTCGACATCGGCACCACCAAGGTCGCGGCCGTGGTGGGTGAGGTCGACGCGGACGGCGTGACCATCCTCGGCGTGGGGAACGTCCCCTGCCGCGGTCTCCGCAAGGGTGTCGTCTCGAACATCGAGTGGACCACGCGCTCCATCGCCGAGGCGCTCGACGCGGCTCAGACGATGGCGGGTGCCGAGATCCGAACGGTCTACGCCGGGGTCAGCGGCAGCCACATTCGCTGCCAGACCTCCGACGGCGTCGCCGCGATCTCCTCTGGCAAGGAGGTCTCGGCCGACGACGTCGAGCGTGTCCTCGAGGGTGCACGCGCGATCCCGATCGACGCCGACAGGCAGATCATTCACGTGCTCCCGCGCGAGTTCACGGTCGACAATCAGGACGGGATTCGCGATCCGATCGGCATGAGCGGCGTCCGCCTAGGGGCGCGCGTCAACCTCATCACCGCCGCGACGTCGCCGGTCCAGAACCTGGTCCGCTGCGCCGAGAAGTGCGGCCTCTCGGTCGCCGATGTGGTGCTCGAGCCCTTCGCGAGCGCCGAGGCGGTGCTCTCCGAGGACGAAAAAGAGATCGGCGTCGCCGTGATCGACATCGGCGGGGGCACGACGGATCTCCTCCTCTACGTCGACGGCGGCATCGGCCACGTCAGCGTGATCCCGGTCGGCGGGAACAACGTCACCCAGGACATCGCGGCAGGCCTGCGCACCCCACTCGCCGAGGCCGAGCGCCTCAAGCGCAATGTCGGGTGCGCGCTCGGACGAATGGTCGCAGACGACGAGGAGATCGAGGTCCCCGGCGTCGGCGGGCATCCCGCGCGGACGGCGCCGCGGCGCTTGCTGTCGGACATTATTGAGCCCCGCATCGAGGAGATCTTCGCGGTGATCCGCAATCGCATCGAGGACACGGGGCTGCTCGAGCAGCTCTCGGCCGGCGCGGTGCTGACCGGCGGAGCGGTCCTGATGGAGGGCATGACGGAGTTCGCCGAGGAGATCCTCGGCATGCCGGTGCGCATGGGCACGCCGGTCGGAGTGAAGGGGATCACGGGGCTCGTCAACGGTCCGCAGTTTGCGACCGGTGTTGGCCTCGTGCTCTACGGCGCTAGTGCGATCCACGAGGCAAGGGGTCGCACGGCGGTGAGGCGGGAGGAGCCCTTGGTGGTGACTCCCAGGATCGAGCCGAAAGGTCGCCAGAGCGGCGGCCGCTTGCTCGATTGGATCAAGGCGGCGTTCTAGCCGTCTGGCCGCGGCGTGACGGGAGAGGCACCCGGCGCGCCATGAGCGGAAATCGTGTTGGGGTCCCGGGAGAGTAGACAATGAGTTTCTCGATTGAATTTGCTGAAGACAACCTGTCCTACGAGGCACGTATCAAGGTCATCGGCGTCGGCGGCTCCGGCTGCAACGCCGTCAACACGATGATGACGCTCGGCCTTGAGGGGGTCGAGTTCGTGGCGGTCAACACCGACGCGCAGGCGCTGCAGAACTGCCTCGCTCCGACGAGGATCCAGATCGGGCAGAGCCTGACGCGGGGTCTCGGTGCGGGCGCGGATCCGGAGCGCGGTCGCAAGGCGGCGCTCGAGGACCACCAGCGCATCAAGGAGCTCCTCCAGGGCGCTGACATGATCTTCGTCACTGCCGGCATGGGCGGTGGCACGGGTACGGGCGCGGCCCCGGTGCTTGCGCAGCTCGCGCGGGAGGAGGACATCCTCACCGTCGGCGTCGCGACCAAGCCCTTCCTCTTCGAAGGCAAGCAGCGCGCACGCCGTGCCGAGGCTGGCCTCGCGATGTTGAGCGAGCACGTCGACACGCTCGTCACCATCCCGAACGAGAAGCTCCTCACGCTCGACCAGGAGGACCTGTCGTTCCTCGAGGCGTTCCGCAAGGCGGACGAGGTTCTCTATCAGGCCGTGAAGGGCATCAGCGATCTCATCACGCAGCGCGGCATGGTCAACGTCGACTTCGCCGACGTGAAGACGGTCATGAGCAACATGGGCCGCGCGCTCATGGGCACTGGCTGCGCGAAGGGTGAGGGCCGCGCGCGCTACGCGGCCGAGCTCGCGATCGCGTCGCCGCTGCTCGACGACATCTCGGTCGAGGGCGCGACGGGCGTGCTCATCAACGTCGTCGGTGGGCCCGACATGCGGATGCGCGAGGTCAAGGAGGCCGCGACGCTCGTGCAGGAGCAGGCCCACGAGGACGCCAACATCATCTTCGGTGCGACCATCGACGAGACGATGGGCGACGCGATCAAGGTTACGGTCATCGCGACGGGCTTCGACCGCAACAACGAGATTCCCGTTCAGCTCGTCGACGAGATCGCGAGCGACATGGGACGCGAGGCGTTCGGCAAATCGACGCTCACCGTACGGCCTTCGGCGAGGGCCGCGTCGATCCCGCCTGCTGCCCCGCGTGCGCGCTCGATGCCACGCACCGAGCGTGTCGAGCGCTACGAAGAGTCGGCGTCCGGCCCGGTGTCGCGTCGCTTCAGCGAGGCGCCGCGTACCGCGACCGTTGCGGCGACGACGCAGCGGCCAGAGCGCGAGCGTCACTTCCTCGTCTCGAACAACCACAACGAGATCGACTGGGACGTGCCGGCTTATCAGCGCCGCGGCGGCTGAGCGTTGGACTGAAGGGCGCTCGATGCGCGCGAGCGGGTGACCACGGCGGTTGCCCGCTCGTCCGCGTTTTGTGCCGAACTCACGGCTCGGTGAGCCGTGCTGCCCGCACGGCGTCGAGCGCGCTGGCGAGCGCGTGAGCGCTCCGTTCGACGCAGTGGATTCCGTGGTCTTCCGTCGCCCACGCCGCGAGGTCCCCGGCGTCGCAGCCCACGACGGGCACACCGAGGGCGCGCGCCTCTCGCACGGCCGTCGGCGCGCCCTCCTCCTCCGACGGGTGAAGGAGGACGTCGGCTCTCGCGAGGTGCTCGAGTGCTTCGTCTCGACCGAGGGACCCGAGGAACCGAGCAGGGACATTGAGTTCGCGTGCGCGCCGCTCGAGGCGAGCACGCTCTGGACCGTCGCCGATCACGACGAGCTCCGCGCCTCGCTGCGTCCGCATGGCCTCGAGCGCGAGGTCGATGCGCTTACCCGGCACGAGGCGGCCGAGGCTCACGGCGATGAAGTCGTGCTCCGCGCCGCCACCGAGCGCACCTCGCATGGCAGGCCGTCGCCCGCACGCCATGCGGGCCCGGGCTGAACCCTCGAGGTCCGGGAGCGTGACGAGCGACCGCGCCGCAAGCGTGGCTCCGACCGTCGCGTCGAGCGAGTCGATGAGTGCGCTGCGAAGGCTCGCTGCGGCAAAATGGATGCGACTCGTGCGCTCGAGGAGCGTGGCGACGAGCGCGTACCTCGCGGGCCGCGGCAGCGCGAGCAAGCTCCGAACGTCCCCTCCGTGCGCGTACGCGTCGAGTCGCAGCGTGCGCGGGGCCGACGCCAGCCACGGCCAGACGGTCGGGACGAGCCAGTGCGCGATGAGCCGGTCTGGAGCGCGTCGCGCGAGGGAGTCATCAAGCACCCGTCGATGCTCGATGAACGCGCGGAGGAGATCGACGCTCGCGAGGAGCGGAGCGCTTCGGAGGCGACTCGCGACCCCTGGAGCCCCGAACGCCCGAGTGCCTCCGACCCATCGGACGAGCAGAGGGCCGCGGCGCTCGTCGTGCGGTGCGAGGCCGGGCGCGACGACCTCCACCGCGCACCCCTGACGAGCCAAACGACGTGCCTGGCTCTCGACGAAATGCCCCCCAACGTCGCCCGGAAACCGGGGGAACGACGTTGTGAGGATGAGGACCCGCTCGGTCGAGACGCTCGCGGCGCGCGGTGAGACGGCCACCGGAACTCGACGATGCAGCGGGACCTCCGAAGAGCGGTCGGAGACGACGCAGCGGGACGACTACTCGCCGATGCGCGTGCGCTTGCGGCGACGGCGCGCGGCTTCCGACTGCTTCTTGCGGCGCTTGACCGACGGCTTCATGTAGTGACGACGGCGCTTCAGCTCGCGCAGGATCCCTTCGGTCGCCATCTTGCGCTTCAGGTGCTTGATCGCACGCTCGATTCCGCGGTCGCCAACGACGACCTCGAGGGGCTTGCAGGTGATGGCTTCGGTCGGGGGATTCTCAGACACGGTCACGTCGTCCTTTCAGGGGCCGCGGACTATGGCAGAGGGCCTGCGGATGCGCAAGCTGGAGCGACGGATGGGTCATCAAAAAGAACCCGTTGCACATAAGAATCCTTCTAACTAAGACATAGGCGTGAGTGGCACGCGCGGCCAAGTAGACCCGGTGAGGGTCCGAACGATGCTCGAGGCGCTCGCGTCGAGGGGTTTGAAGCGGACGCCTCAGCGGCTCGCTCTGATCCGCGAGCTCGCGGACGACCCATCGCACCCGACGGCGATGGAGCTCTACGAGCGCCTCCGCGCGTCGATGCCGACGATGAGCTTTGCGACGGTCTACAACACGCTCTCCGCACTATGTGAGCAGGGCCTTTGCACGGCGCGCGCGCTCGAGCCGGGTCCCGTCCGCTTCGACCCGAACGTCGAGCCGCATGACCACGCGGTGTGCGACGCGTGCGGGCGCGTGATCGACATCTCGCAGGCCGGATCGTCGCCCTCCCGGGTCGCGGTCACCGGGTTCGCCGTGCGCTCGGTCGAGCGCATCTATCGAGGACGTTGCGTCGGATGTGCGGCTCCAGCGGAGCACGCAGCCCGCGCTGAGCATACAACAGGAGATTGAAGGAAATGCCTAAGCTCGAAGGAACGAAAACCCACCAGAACCTGAAGGACGCCTTCGCGGGCGAGTCCCAGGCCAACCGCCGCTACCTCTACTTCGCAAAGGTGGCGGACGTGGAAGGTTACCCGGAGGTCGCGGGGCTCTTTAAGGACACCGCGGATGGCGAGACGGGCCACGCTCACGGTCACCTCGACTACCTGAAGCAGGTTGGTGATCCGGGGACGGGGCTTCCGATTGGCTCGACCGAGACGAACCTCAAGGCCTCGGTGGCCGGCGAGACGCACGAGTACGAGACGATGTACCCGGGCATGGCGAAGACCGCTCGCGAAGAGGGGTTCAACGATGTGGCCGAGTGGTTCGAGACGCTCGCCAAGGCTGAAAAGTCGCACGCCGGGCGCTTCGCGAAGGCGCTCGAGAACCTCGGCTGACCGCCGACCGCTGCGAGCCCCGTGCAGCCCGCGACGCGCTCCTCGAACCAAAGGAGGCCTCGTCTCGGTGCATGCCGGGGCCGCGGCGACTACGCTCCACCCTCACCCGTCTGCCCGCTCCCCGAGGCTCCGAGATGAGCGTCATCGCCCGCACCCCCACGGCCCCGCCCGCGACGTCGCCGAACGACGAGCGCTATTACGATCTGCGCGACCTCGAGGCCGAGCTGCGACGTACCTTTCAGATTTGCCACGAATGCCGCATGTGCGTGAACTATTGCGGCTCGTTCCCCGAGCTCTTCGCGCGCGTCGACCGCGACATCGACTCGGGGCGCTCCGAGGGCGCCGAGCATATCGACGATGCCGACATTCGCGTCGTGTCGGACCAGTGCTGGCAGTGCAAGCTCTGCTACATCAAATGTCCGTACACGAAGGACGACGGCGCGAGCGAGCTCCTAGACTTCCCGCGCTTGATGGCGCGGGAAAAGGCGGCGCGCGCGAAGCGTGACGGGGTGACCCTCGTCGATCGCGTCCTCGGTGAGCCGCAGCTCGTGGGCAAGCTTGGCTCGGGGCCTGCTGCGCGCATCTCGAACTTCGTCCACGAGAGCCGCCTGCTCCGAAAAGTGCAAGAGAAGCTCACCGGCGTCTCTGCCGAGTTCCCGCTCCCGCGCTTCGCGTCCGAGCCGTTCCCGGCCTGGTTCGAGCGCCACGTCCCGGGACCGCGCGCAGGCGAAAACGGCGAGGTCGTGCTGTTCGCGACCTGCACCGGAAACTACAACACGCCCGAGATCCCGCGCGCGGCGGTTCGCGTCCTCGAGCACCTGGGGTACCGCGTGCATCGCGTCGAGGAGACGTGCTGCGGCATGCCGAACCTCGACGGCGGAGACGTCTCGAGCTTCGTCGAGAAGATCCGCGCAAACGTGAGCGCACTCCTTCCCCTCGTCGAGCGCGGCGCGAAGGTGCTGGTGCCTCAGCCGACCTGCGCCTACACGTTGAAGCGCGAGTGGTTGGAGTACGTCGAGGACGACGACGTGCGTGCCGTTGCGGCTGCGTCGCGCGACTTGATGGAGTTCATCGAGCAGCGGCGGCGCAAGGAGGGCCTGCCCGCGTCCGAGGGCGGCCTCGGCACCGTCGCCTACCACGCCGCTTGCCACCTTCGCGCGCAGAAGATCGGCTTCCCCGCGGCTCGAGTGCTCGAGAAGGGCCTGCCCGACACGAAGGTCCGCATCGTCCAGGAGTGCTCGGCGGTCGACGGGACCTGGGGCATGAAGGCGGACTACTACGAGACCGGGCGCCGCTACGCCGCGCGGCTCATCGGCGAGGTCGAGGCCATCGAGCCCGAGCTCGTCGTCACCGATTGCACGCTCTCGGCGCGTCGTCTCGAACACGAGACCGGCCGCCCGACGATTCATCCCATCGAAGCCCTCGCACGAGCGTGGGGACTGGAGGTTTCATGAAGCGCGTGGAACGACAGGAGATCTTGCCACTCGGAGAGTACGAAGCGGTCCGCGAGCCCTTTCGCCGCCGCGTCATCGAGGAGAAGCGCCGCCGCCGGGTCGCGCTCGGTGATCAGGTGAGCGCCGTCTTCGAGAACCACGACACCGTCCTCCTGCAGGTGCAGGAGATGCTGCGAACCGAGCGCATCACTCGAGAAGACGCAGTGCTTTACGAGCTCGACACGTACAACGCCTTGATCCCGGGGGAGGGCGAGCTCTCGATGACCATGTTCGTCGAGATCGCCGACCGCGACCTCCGCGAACGGCGCCTCGTCGAGCTTGCCGGCCTCGAGGACAGCGTCGCGCTCGAGATCGACGGTGTGCCGATCCCCGCGCGAGGGGAGTTCCGCGACGGCGCGGTCGCCGGTCGGACGACCGCCGTTCATTACATGCGGCTCTCGCTCCCGGCCGAGGCGGCGGCGCGACTTAGGACCTGCGACGTGCACGACGTCGCGCTCGCGGTGAGCCACCCAGCCTACTCCGTCCGCGTGCCCCTCCCGCGTGAGACCGTGGCGGAGCTCGCGAGCGATCTCGCGTGACGTCGATCGAGCGACCGGTTCGATTCGAGGAGGTCGACGCCGCCGGCCTGCTCTTCTTCGCCTTGTTCGCCGCGTACGCTCACGAGGCGATGGCGGCGTTGTTCGACGAGCTCGAGGGCGGCTACCCAGCCCTCATCTTGAAGCGGCGGGTCGGGTTACCGGCCGTGGCCATGACGAGCGAGTTCAAGTCTCCGCTGCGCTTCGGGGACGTGGCCCGGATCGACGTGTGCGTGCGGCGACTCGGGAACCGCAGCGCCGAGCTCGGCTACGAGTTTCGCCGCGCCTCCGATGGTGTGCTCGCCGCGACGATGTCCCACACCGTGGTGTGTACCGACCTCGTCGCCGTCGCGTCATGCGCGATGCCCCCCGATGTCCGCGCGGTCCTCGACCGGCACCTCGCACCCGTCACGCTCGTCTGAGAGGGCGTCGTCCGAGCGGGCGTGGGCGGCTCGCTCGTCAGGTCTTCGAGAGCCCCCACCAGAGGATCGGCGTCACGTCGTGGCTGCGCGACTCTCGCCAGAGAAGCGGCCCGAGGAGGACGCCAGGCCCGACCTCGCGTAGCTCGTCCGCGAGCCGGTCGCCCGGCCAGGCGTTGTCGAGCCCGTCGTGAGAGAGCAGCAGCGTCGGGAGCCCATCGAGGCGCGAGCTCCCCGCCTCGCAGCGAAACCGAAGAGTTCGCCGACCGAGGATGAGGTTCGCTCCGGCGGTGCCTCCGCTCTCGAAGTCCTTTCCCTCCCAGGGGCTGAGGCTGCGCGCGACGCCCGCGACCAGCGGACGCACCAAGAGATGCACCCGAGCCAGCGGCTCGAACGCGAGCAGCCGCCCGCGCGTGCAGCCGAGCCCGACGGGGTCGCAGGGGGCTCCCGACAAGTAGATGTCGCGAAGCGCTTCGGGGTGCCCTCCGACGAGCCCGTCGAGGGACGTGACGGTGGCCACCGTACGAGCCCCGCGGGACCGCGTACTCGTCTCGCTCGAGGGGCTCTGCATGCCCAAGCGGGTGCCATGGTCGGCGGGCGAGATCAACCACGAGACGTCCGCGAGGCTTCGCCGAAGGGCTCCGTCCCGCGCGCTGGAGTGTCCTCTTACGGTGCGCCTCGAAACTTTGGTATGTCTGCGACCATCGCGGTTAGGCTCGAGCTTCGCCGCGGCTCGACGATGAACGAACGCACGAAGGAAGACCTCGAGACGACACGGGTTGCGAACGCCGAGAAGCTCCAAGCGGAGCTGAAGCGGCGCTCCGAGCGTGATCGCGCGTACCTCATCGTGCTAGCGGGCAACGAGGTCGGCAAGATGTACAAGGTGGACAACGGCGAGACGACGCTCGGCCGCTCGCATCGCGCCGACGTCCGCATCGACGACGACAGCATCTCTCGCCTTCACGCGAAGGTCACGCTGGCGGGTTCGAACATCGTTATCGAGGACCTCGGGAGCAGCAACGGCACCCTCGTCAACGGCGAGCGCGTCGCTCGCGGTGTGCTGAAGGACGGCGACAAGATCCGCCTCGGCGAGACCACGATCCTGAAGTTTACCTTTCACGATCGGCTCGACGAGAGCTTCGTCCAGAAGATGTACGACGCCGCGCTTCGCGACCCGCTGACGAAGGTCTACAACAAGAAGTTCTTGCTCGATCACCTCTCGCAGGAGGTCTCGTACGCCAAGCGGCACCAGTCGAAGTTGACGCTGATCATGTTTGATCTCGATCACTTCAAGCGCGTCAACGACACGTACGGTCACGTCGCCGGCGACCAGGTCCTCATCCAAACCTCCGCTCGCGTGAGCGCGCTCCTCCGCGGTGAGGACGTGTTCGCGCGCTACGGCGGCGAGGAGTTCTGCATTGTTCTTCGCGGCACATCTCTCGAGAACGCGGGAGGGCTCGCCGAGCGAATCCGCGCGACGATCGAGGAGCACGTCTACTGCTCGGCCAGCGTGGAGCTGCGCGCGACCGCGAGCCTGGGCGTTGCCGAATACGATGGCGACGGAGACGTCGCGGCGTTGATTGAGTGGGCGGACTCGGCGCTCTACGCCGCGAAGAGCGCGGGCCGGAACCGAGTCCTCCTCAAACAGCGCACCTGAGCGCGAAGCAGCGACCGGCGGAGGTCACGCGATGGCACTCATTCACGAAGATCGGCTGCGCTGGGTGCTTCGGTCCGCGGCTAGGCTCTGCGATTCTGGAGCCGAGCCCGTGAGCGGGCTCGTCTTGCCGAACGGCGAATTCTTCCCCGATGCCTTCGATGGCTCCGCCGACGCCTTGCTCCGGCAGCTTCGTCGCGTTCTCGAGCATGCGGGCCTCGCCGACGTCCCCGTCGAGCTTCAGCTCGTGACGCCCGAGGGAGAGGTGGCCGGCGGTTGCAAGAGCGGGGGCTGCAGCGCCCCGCTGCTTCGAGCGCCATTGAAGCATCGTGTCGCGCGCGTGGGCGACCGCTTCGTGGTCGCCGTGTCGACCGGGGAAGCGCGGCACCCGACCGCGCTGATGACCGCGCTCGTGCGCGCGACGAGCGCGATCTTCCTTGCCGAGGCCGAGCTCGACGAGGAGCTCGAGCCGCGCGAGCGAGAGGCCTACGCCGACGTCGCGGGCGCGCTGCTTGGCTTCGGCGTGCTCCTCGCCAACGGCTCGCACATCACCCATAAAGGCTGCAGCGGCGTGACGGTGCAGTCGGCGACGGCGCTGCCGCTCGAGGAACAAGCGGTCCTGCTCGCGCTGTCATGCGCCTTGTTCGGTCTGTCGGCCCGCGCGGCGGCGAGCGAGCTCGATGCCGAGGTGCGAAGCCGATTCGAGGAGGCGCGGGCCTGGCTCGGCGCCAACCGCGGAGTCGTCGAGCTGGTCCGAGAGGACCGCCGCGCGATCGAGGCCGATCGCTACGCGCTCGCCGAGCCCGGCGGGTGGCTCTCGAGGCTGTTCCGAGGTGGGCGCTCGGCGGTGACGACCCCGACCGGTGACGAGCTCGATGCGGTCGCGCGCGAGGTCGTGGACGGCGCTGCGGGACGGGATGCCGATGCGGCCCGAGCGAAGGCCCGGCGGATGGCGGACTTGCGGGCTGCGGTCGACGAAGCCTTCGAATGAGCGCGGCTCGCGCCGCGCGACGGACGTGGTCTCTCTCTCGTGACTTTGGTATGTCGCGCGAGACATGACTCAGCCCTCGACGGAAGCGATGAGCCGCGTGGCCGAAGCCGCGCTCGAGATGGTGCAGGACGGGATGAGGCTTGGCCTCGGGACCGGGCGCGCCGCCGAGGCGCTCATCCGCGCGCTCGGCGCACGCGTCGCGGCCGGATTGAAAGTGAGTGGCGTCGCGACCTCACAGCGCTCGGATGCTCTCGCGCGGAGCCTCGGCATCACGCTCGCCACGATCGACGAGCTGCCCGAACTCGATCTTGCCTTCGATGGAGCGGACGAGTTCACCGAAGGACTCGAGCTGACGAAGGGGCTCGGGGGCGCGCTCCTTCGCGAGCGTGTCGTCGCTTCCGCGGCCGCACGCTTCATCGTCCTCGTGACGCCCGAAAAGTGCGTCGAGCGCTTGGGGACGCGGGCGCCGATCCCGGTGGAGGTGGTGCCCTTTGCGGTGGGCGCTGTCGAGCGCGGGCTTCGACGACTCGGGGCCGAGCCGACGCTCCGTCGCGCCGCCGACGGTTCCGTCTACCGCACCGACAACGGCAACCCCATCCTCGACGCCCGCGTCGCGCCGATCGTATCGCCGCGCGAGCTCCACGCGGCGATTCGCGAGCTCCCCGGCGCGATCGACACCGGGCTCTTCCTCGGGATGGCGGACGTCGTGCTCGTCGGCGCCGAGGCGGTCGAGCGGCTCGAGCGACGGTGAGCGCGACGGCGCGCTGGTGACAAGCCGTGCCTGTCGCGGTACGACGCGAAGCCGCAGCACGGAGGCGACCGATGACGACCGCGAAGAAGGCCCTGGACCACGCCACGCGACAGCTCCCGCACACGATCGAGGCGCTCAAAGAGTTCGCTCGAATCCCGGGGGTCTCGGCGAATCCTGCTCCCGATCCGGCGCTCAAGAAGAGCGCGGAGCACGTCGCGGAGTGGATGCGGCGGATCGGGCTCGAAGGCGTCGAGATCCTCGAGCTCCCCGGCGTTCATCCGTACGTCTACGGCGAGTGGCTGAAGGCCGAGGGCGCTCCCACGCTCCTCCTCTACGCTCACCACGACGTCCAGCCCCCAGGGCGTCCAGCCTTCTGGAAGTCGCCGCCGTTCGAGCCGGAGGAGCGCGACGGCCGCCTCTACGGTCGTGGGGTGGTCGATGACAAGGCGGGCGCTGCGATCCATTTCGCGGCGATCGAGGCGTACCTCGCGAGCGGTGGCCTGCCGGTGAACGTGAAGGTCGTGATCGATGGCGAGGAGGAGATCGGCTCCGAGCACCTCGGCGAGTTCCTCGACCGCTATCGCGAGCGGATCTCGGCAGACGTCATCGTGCTGACCGACACCGCGAACCTCTCCGCCGGGCTCCCCTCGATCACGTACGCACTTCGCGGGATCGTCGTCGTCGAGGTCGAGGTCAAGGCGATCGACCACCCGCTGCACTCGGGCATGTGGGGTGGGCCTGTCCCCGACGCGGTGATGGCGATGTGCAAGGTGCTGGCGACGCTGACCGACGCGCACGGCAGGGTCACGATCGACGGCGTCGATGCGGGGCTGCGGCCGCTCGACGACGCACAAAAGAAGCGGCTCGCGGCGCTCCCCTACGAGGAGGCCGTCTTCCGCGAGGAGGCAGGGGTGCTCGAAGGCGTCGAGCTTTGCAAGGGAGATGGCGGGAGCGCGTACGAGCTCATGTGGCACCGCCCGAGCATCGCGGTGAGCGCGCTCGAGGCCGCTCCGTTGAAGGGCGCCTCGAATCAAATCGTCGACTCGGCGCGCGCCAGGATCGGCGTTCGCACGGTCCCCGACATGGATGGTCGCGCCGTCGCCGATGCGCTGTGCGCGCACCTGAAGGCGCATGCCCCCTGGGGGGTTCAGGTCGCGACCAAGATCGAGGGCGCGGGGAATTGGTGGATCACGGACCCGCATGGTCCGGCGTTCGAGGCGGCGGAGCGGGCGCTCGCGAAGGGTTTCGGGCGCGAGCCGGTGTACATCGGCTGCGGAGGGTCGATCCCCTTCGTCGAGCCGTTCGCGCGCGTGCTCGGCGGCGCTCCTGCGCTGCTCATCGGCCTTGAAGACCCGCTTTGCAACGCGCACTCCGAGAACGAGTCGCTCTTGCTCGTCGACTTCAAGAAGGCGATCGACAGCGCGATTTACCTGTACGACGAGCTCGCGACCTATCGCCGCTGACTGTGCGCCTGGCGGGGCCGCGTGCGGACGCGGCGGCCTCATCCGGGCCCCTTCGGAAGGTGTTCCCGAAACCGGTCGGCCCGTCCTCCCGGAACCGGTCAGAAGGACAGCGTCGCAGCGGCGCCGTAGGTCCCGGGGCCCACGACGGGCAGCAGGCGAACGGCGCTCGTCGACGGGCTGGACGGGCGCGCCACGAGGTACCAGACCACTCCGCCAGCCGCCGCACCGAGGCCGCCAATCAAGAGGCCCGTGCCCGCGCGCTGGAGCGTGAGGCCCTGGTTTCCCGACTCTTTTGCGTCGGCGATGACTGCAGCCGTGAGCTCCTGTGGAGCCCTATCGCAGTTTCGCTTCGGGCAGATGACCTCGGCGTCGGAGACATTCCCGCTGCCAACGCCAAGCAGCACGCCGCCCGTGGTTGCGACCGCGCCGCCGAGCCCCACGAGCACCCAAGGCAGCACGCCCGGACCCGAGGAGGCGTCGCCGGGCCCCACGACACGGGTCGTCGTGGTCGTCGCTGCCGAGGCTGGGTTGAGCGGCGCGGCGGGGGACGATTTTGCGAGTGTTTCGCGGCGTTTGGCGTCGAGCTCGTCGCGCAACGTCTTCAGCTTGAGGAGTGTCACCCCGTCTGCAAGGGCTCCCTTGCGGTCGGCGTAGGTTTGGTAGGCCTCGACCGCGTCCTCGACCCGTCCGAGGCCCTCGTAGGACTTTCCGATGTTGATGAACACCTCAGGCTTCGTGCAGTCGAAGTTGTAGGCTTGCAGCCAGGTCTGGATCGCCTGGTCGTACGCGCCCTTCCCGAGGTACTGCTTCGCTGCGAGGTGAAGGCCTTTCGCCCCCTCGATGTCCGACGCGCTCGGCACCGTGGTGCACGGCGCGTACTTCGGCCCGGCTGCCTGGGCATCGGCCGCGGCGGCGAGGAGGACCGCGGAGAGCGTAAGCGACGGAAATCGCACGACTCGTAAACTAGCGGACCTCGGTCCCAGAGAAGAAACAAAAACCGTGGGGTGCTATAGTTGGGGACGCATGCTCGACGGAAAGCAGCAGATCCTGGTGGTCGACGACGAGGCGAACCTGCGTCGCGTCCTCGCCGCGCAGCTCTCGCGAGATGGCTACGAGGTCCACACGGCCGAGGACGGTGAGCAGGCGACCTCGTTCATCCGCGATCACCACGTCGACCTCGTCATCAGCGACCTGCGGATGCCCCGGATGGGCGGTCTCGAGCTCCTCCGGTGGGTCCAGACCGAGGAGCCGAAGCTCCCCGTCATGATCCTCACGGCCTACGGCACCGTCGACACGGCGGTCGAGGCGCTCAAGATGGGCGCGGTCGACTACCTCTCGAAGCCGTTCGATCAGGACGAGGTTCGGCACCTCGTGCGCAAGGCGCTGCGGGTCGGCGTGCTCGCTCATCGCGACGCGTCCCATCCCGGCATGCGTCACCTGCCGGAGGGGACGCGCTTCGGACTCATCGGGAGGAGCCGTGCGATCCGCGAGCTCTACGCCATGCTCGATCGCGTCGCGGCGACCCCGACCACGGTCCTCGTCACGGGCGAGAGCGGTACCGGCAAGGAGCTCGTCGCGCGCGCCCTCCACGAGCACTCCGCGCGCGCGGCGAAGCCGTTCATCAAGGTGAACTGCGCGGCCATTCCGTCTGCGCTCATCGAGTCCGAGCTCTTTGGCCACGAGAAGGGGGCCTTCACGGGGGCCGTCGCGAGCAAGCCTGGCCGCTTCGAGCTCGCACAAGGAGGTACGCTGTTCCTAGACGAAATCGGCGAGATCCCGCTCGAGATGCAGGTGAAGCTCCTGCGGGTCTTGCAGGAGGGCGAGCTTGAGCGCGTCGGCGGCCTGAAGACGATTCGAGTCGACGTGAGGCTCATCGCGGCGACGAATCGCGACTTGCGGCGAGAGACGGCGGCGGGTCGATTCCGCGAGGATCTCTACTACCGTCTCAACGTGGTGCCGATCGACATGCCGCCCCTGCGCGAGCGGCCGGAGGATGTCTCGATGCTTGCCGCGTTCTTCCTCGAGAAATTCAACGAGCGGCTCGGCAAGCGGCTTCAGGGGATCGATGACGTCGCGCTCACCGCCTTGTCGCGCTACCGATGGCCCGGCAACGTCCGCGAGCTCGAGAATTTCATCGAGCGAGCCGTCCTGTTCGCCGACGGCCCCCGCGTCACCTTGCGAGATCTGCCCTCCGAGCTCGCCGCGACCGACGCGTCGATCGAGGCACGTCCTGCCTCCGGTACGGTCCTCGCCGCCGAGCCGTCTGACGCGGCTACGTTCGGGGAGGGACTGAAGGAGCAAGTGCGCGCGGCGATGTCCCGCGTCGAGCGGGAGCTCATCCTCTGCGCGCTGCGCCAGACCGGCGGCAACGTCACGCACGCCGCGCGGTTGCTCAAGATTTCTCGCAAGGGACTCCAGCTCAAGATGAAGGAGCTCGAGCTGCGCGAGCGCTTCGACTGATGCGACACACCGCGACGCTCGACCTGGCGCCACGCCCTCGAGCGCCCGCTCGTCGGCTCGTCTTCGTCCTCGCGCTGGCCTCCTTCGGGTGCCGCTCTTCCGACAAGTCCACGGCCGTCGATGACACGCCGCCGCCCTGGGCGAGCGCACCCGCGAAGGAGCCCGAGCGCTCCGGGATGGTGTGGATCCCCGCGGGAACGCTCGTCGCCGGGACGCCTCTAGGAAGGCTGCCGCGGATCGCCGATCAGGAGCTCCCGGGGGAGCGGGTCGAGCTGCGGGGCTTCTTCATCGACCGCTTCAATTACCCCGGAGAGCAGGGCGCCATTCCCGAGACGGGGCTCTCGCTCTCGGAGGCGCGTTCGATCTGCGAGAAGCAAGGCAAGCGCCTCTGCACCGAGCTCGAGTGGGAGCGCGCGTGCAAGGGCGCGAACAACACGACCTACGAGTACGGCGACGACTTCGATGGCGCCTTGTGTGGCATGGATGCGACCGACGCGCTTGCACCGAACGGTCACAACACGCGCTGCGAGAGCGGCTGGGGGGTTCGCGACCTCCACGGGAGCGCGTGGACCTGGACCTCGAGCACTTGGGGACGCGGGACCGATGGAACGCGGTACGCGGTCCGTGGGGGCTTCGGCAAGAACGGTGCGCTCGTCGGACGGTGCGCTCACGCGCGCCCGCTCGCTCCGTCCGAGCATGATCCGAGCGTCGGCGTGCGTTGCTGCGCCGGCGAGGTCAACGCAGCCGAGGTCGCGCTCGAGGTGACCCGCAAGACTGAGCTCGTGTGGCGCAAGCCCGGACCTGAGCTCGCCTCCCAGCTCGAGGCCCTCGTGCCCGAGGAGCTGCGCAAGCCGAAGAAGGGGGCCGAGGGTGAGGCGCTCCGGATCGAGCGTTCATGGGTCTGGAGGCCTATCGGCAACGAGGAGCTCGTCGTCGGAGGCGGCTGCGCGAAGCGTCCGGGAGCGGACGGGTGCGGCGTCGTCGTCGCGCGGATGAGCGACGGGGGCGCGGAGCGGCTCGCGTGGGTGTCGAGTGACGAGTGGATCGCCACCGTCGGTCGACACGACACGCCCCGCGGGATTTACATCTACGGCGGCGATTCGCTCGGCGCCTACCGCAAGGCCGTGATGTTCGAGTGGGGCCGCATCACCGAAGGGCACAAAGAGCGCAAGAAGGGCGGGGGCTGGGTTCGCGCGGCCGAGTAGGTCGAGTGGCGTTCGCTCGCTCGAGCGAGAGGCGACGTCTCAGTTCCCGCCCGCGCCGCCTGCTCCTCCGGTCCCCATGCCGCCCGCTCCGCCGCCCGAGGTCGCGCTCGCTGCGATCGATGAGGATGCCTGAGCGGCTGCCGACGTGCTCGCCGCTTGCTCGAAGCGCTCCCTGTCCTCGAGGGTACCCGGGCATCCGGCGAGCAAGAGCGAGACGGCTACGAGTGAGGCTCGGACGAGCGTATGCGCGCGACGCATGAGGGGCTCTCGATTCAAGGGTTTCAGTATCGGTAGGCCGCACCGGCCTTGACCAGGAGGAACTCGTCGAGTGCGCCGCCGGCGACGAAGGCGTCGCCGATCTCTGGCTTGAACGACGAGAAGTAGCGGGAATAGTCGAGTCCGGCGCGCACCTCGAAGCCGGCGGGGAGCACGACCACTCCGTCGATCCCCGCGCTGATGGCGAGCACCGAGGCGTCACGGAACCGCGTGTAGACGGTGTCGTCCACGGGCAGCGGCGCGAAGCCGTCGAGGCCTGGCCCAGGTACTTGGCTTGCGTCGAGGGTGGTCCCGAGCACCTTCTGGAACGAGCCGCGAGGCACGAGCGCGAACATGCCGAACGGGAGCCACCCGTCGAGGCCGACACGGAGGTGGCGGTAGCGCACCGTAGGAACCTCGTACCGAATCGTGGTCGCAGCGTCGTTCTGGGGATCGAAGGTGAAGTTCTCGAAGCCGTAGCCGCCGTACACCCCAAGCACGAAGGGCTTCTCTTCGGCGCCGAGGCGTAGCCGGTAGCGGAGGCCGACATCGAGGCGGTTCCACGTCCCGGCGAACTCGGCCGCGGCAACCCCGGGGGCCTTGGGCGTTGCGGACTTGAGCGCGAAGTGGTGGCTGTAGTCGACCGTGAGCCCGAGGTCGCGAAGGACCACGATGCGGGTCGTCGCGGCGGGGTAGACATCGAGCCCCACGCCGACGCCAGGCGGTCCGAACACCGCATACGGGCGCGTATTGTCCTTCGAGATGGCGTCGGAGTAGTTGAACCAGCGGCCTCCCACGAGGAAGTTCACGCGGCCCATCACGAACTCGTAGCCCGCGACGTGCTTGCGACGCTCGGTCGCGCTCGTGGCTGCGGGTGGCTCTTCGGTCGGCTCGCTCTTCGTGCTCGACGCCGGAGGCGGCGGTGGCATGAGTGAGGAGAGGAGCTCCTTCAGCGCTTTCTCGAGCGCCTTTCGCTGCGCCGCATCGCCATTTCCGAGGTCGAGCTTGTCGTCGAGCTCTGGGACGGCGTCGCCACGCAGCACGTAGAGGACGTGGAACTCGCGCTTGCGCCCGGTTGGCACCTCGCGACCGATCACGACCGCGTCCGCGCCGACCTTCATCATCGCCTTCTGCAGGCCCTTGAGGAGCGTCTTTCGCGCGCCCTTGTTCTGGAGCATCGGTCCGACGAGCGCTGGCAGACCGGCGCTTCGGAGCGCCTTCGCGAAGTCGGCCCCTGCGATGAACTCGAGGCCCTCGGGTCCGACGCCCGCGATCTGATCCGTAAGCGCCGCCGCGCTTCGACCCTCGATGTAAACGGCGAGCCGCTTCGGTGAGTCGACGTCGGCGCTCGAGGATGGTGTCCTCGCCACGGCTCGGTCGGCCGTGAGCTGGACGGCGAGCCCCGTTGCGACGAGGAGGGACGCCCCCATGGCGCGTCGGAACAGCTGCTTCACGCGCCAGAGGTTACTCCAAACGCCTCGGGCGTTGGCTGCGATTCGAGGCGTGAGCCCATGACATCGCTGCCCCAACGGACCCCATCAACCTTGCTATGGTGTTCCCGTGTCGACGGCGACCGAACGCGCGCTCCCATGGAGAGCCCAATGGGCGCGCCTCGCGCTTTGTCGCGAGGTGATTGCCCGCTCGTGGTGGGCTCGGCTCGGCTGGCTCGCCGTCGCGCTTCCGCTTGCGCTGCTCGCCTCTGAATCCTCGCCTTCGGGGTCGGTGCACGCGGCCGACGCGCTCATGGCTTCGATCGGCGGAGCCATTCAAGGCGTGGCGCTCCTCGGAGGCGGAGCGGTCGCGGTCGCGGCCACGTCGGCACGACTGTCCCGCGGCGAGACCAGCGGGCTCGCATGGCTCCTCGCGTCGCGAGGTGCGAGTCCGGCGAACCTCGTCGTTGCGGAGTTTGCGGCAGCGGTGCTCGAGATCGCCCTTCGGTTCAGCATGTTCGCGCTCGGCGTGAGCTTATGGGTGATGGGCGAGACGCGCCGGCTCGCCTCCGCGAAGGTCTTCGTGCCGTGCCTCGCGTTCGGCGCCTTCGCGGCCTTGCTCTTCGGGGGGCTCGCCGTCGCCGCGGGCGCCGTCTCGCGGCGCCGTGCGGGGCTCGTCGTCGTCGCGGCGATCGCTGTGCCTTCGGCGGTCGGCGTCTGGTGGGCGATCCCGTCGCTGCTCGGCCGCGTCTGGACAGCGTTGGCCTTTGTCGGAGGAGCGCCATGAGCCCCGGAGCGTCTGACGCGACGCGTGCGGAGGTGAGTCTCCGAAACGTGCATGCTCTGGACGCGCTCGGGACGAGGGGCGGCGCTCTCGGTCGCCTCGTCGGGGTCTCGTGCGACCTCGAGGCGGGCATGCATGTCGTCGTCGGCACACCTGCGGATGGTCTCGCGGCGCTCTGGGCCGTCCTCGTCGGCGCGGCGCGACCGATGCGTGGCATCTTGCTCGTCGGTGGGCGCGCGCCGTGGAGCTCGGCGCCCGTGCGCCGAGGGATCGCCTCGCTCGGCCCCGCTCCATGCCTCCTCGGCCGCCGCGTTCGAGACGCCGCGCAGGTGTCCCCGCACCCCGATGCGCTCCTCGAGGGGCTGGTCCGGTTCGGCCTCGGCGCACAGCGCGAGCGCGAGGTCGACCGCCTGTCGACGTCCGAGCAGCGCGCGGTCGAGCTCGTCTTCGCGGTCTCGCACCCGACGCCCGAGCTCGTGGTCCTCTACGAGCCGTCGACGCTCGTCGGCGCTCTGGATCCCGTGCTCGTTCGCGAGGCCCTCCAGGAGCGCGCGACCCGCATCCCCGTCGTCATCCTCGCCAGCGCTCCCGCCGACGCGCACGGGCTCGCGGTCACGCCGCGCTTCCTCGACGGAGGCCGCCTTGTCCCTCCCGAGATCGCCGAGGGATGGCTGCGCGCGACGGCGTACGGACTCGAGGTCGTTCTCTGGGACCCCGACGGCGACCGCGCGGCTGCGCTCCTCTACGAGCTCGCGAAGCGGGCAGTCCCCCACGGTGGCGCGAGCTGGCATGCCTCCGAGGGCGAGCCTCGACTCCGTCGCGTTCGCATCGAGTCGCAGGCCATCGACGAGGTCGCGCACGCGGTCACGGCGATCGGTGCGGAATTGAACCTCGACGTTCGCCTGATCGCGAGGCGAAGCGCGCAGGCGTCGCACGAGGTGACGAGCCCGTCCGGAGGCTCTCGATGATCCGAGCCGTCCGCGTCGGCGTGACGCTCGCGGTGTCGCGGCTCGGGGCCCGATGGTGTCTGCTCGTCGCCGCGTGCGTAACGATCCTGTCGAGCGCGCTCGCGCTCCTTGTGCGACGCTCGAGCCCGCTCGGTGCCGTCGATGCGGTGCTCGCCGCGTTCTACGGAGCGGTGCTCCCGCTCGTCACGTGGGCGGCGCTCGAGCGCGTCATGACCGGCTCGAGCTTCTCCGAGGCGCTCTGGCCCGCGGCTCGCTTCGGACACTCGCGTCGGGCGCTCGGGGTCGGCGCCTCGCTCGCTAGCCTCGGCGCGACCTGGGCGGTGGTCGCCCCGGGTCTCGTCGTCGGGGTCGTCCTCGCTGCGCCGTCTCGCTCGAGTGCGAACGCAGAGGCGGCGCGTGCGATGTGGACGCTCGGTCTCGGCGCGCTTGCGTACGGAGCGGCCCTCGTCCTCGGCTCGTCGGTGCGTCGTCCGACGCGCGGTCGCTTCGCGGTGCTGGTCCTCGACTATCTGTTTGGCAGCGGCGTGTCGATCCTCGCCCTTCCCTGGCCGCGCGCCCACCTCTCGAGCCTCGCGGGCGGACCTCTCGTCGCAGCGCTCTCGCAGCGCGCGAGCTCGATCGCGCTCGCTACCATCGCCTTCGTCGCGCTCGGCTGCGCGCTCCTCAAGACTTCGGAGTGACCGGCTCGCCCCACGGTTGGCGCTCGAGGAGCGCGACGATTGGGAGCTGTCCTCGCTCGACCGGGCCGGTCGCCGCGTCGACGATGCGGTAGGCGAGCGAGTCCCCGAAGAGCGGCTGGGACTCGACCATCACGCAGCGAAGCTCGCCGGGCCCGAACCCGCACGAGCGCTGAAGCGAGGCGACGAGGCGCTCGTCGTGGAGGTGTCCGTCCCCGAAGTTCCAGCCGAGCGTCATCCCGCATACGAGCTCCCCATCGAGCCAAGTGCGCGTGTCGACGTCGCTGGCGGCGCGCGGCGCGAGCGCGACGAGCGCGCGGCCGTGGAGGTGCATCGCCCGAAACGCGAGGGCCTTCGCGAGCACGGCGCGCCCTACGGCCTCGGGGTAAAGGCGAGCAAGCTGATCGCCCACCCATGGCGTCGGGAGCGTGAGCGAGGCGTGAAGCTTGCGATAGCTCTCCCCACGGAAGAGCCACGCCGAGCACGCCCAGTTGCCCGCGTAGTAGCGCATCGACGGCAGGAACGACACGTGCGCGGGCCCAAGGTTGCCTGCGAGTGGAACGGCGACGCACGCGACGAGCAGCAGCGCGAGCGTGAGCGGCGGCGGCCAGGACCAGCTCAGCGCTCGGTTCGCCCCGAAGAGGACGAAACCCTGGTACACGACCATCACGTTCCACTCGAGCGGCACGCCGAGCGGCACGCTGCCGATGATGAATGCGTGGAGCGCGAGCATCAGTCCGAACGCGACGGTCAGCTGCGTTGGCGTCCGCGCCATGATGAACGCGAATGGCACGGCGAGCTCGAGCCCCGCGCCGAGGTGCGCCATCGCCCGCGCGAGCCCGGAGGGGCGAAGATCCTCGGGGTAGCGTCGCACCAACCGACGTCGAAGCATCCGCGGGACAAGCGGGCTGTTGCTCGCCATCACCGACACGACGTAGGGGAAGTGCGCGTTGAGCTTCGAGACGCCGGCCCACGTCCACAGCGCGAGTGCGACGCCGCGCGCGCCCATCAGCCACTCGTCGGACAAGATGAAGCACGCGACGAGGACCGCGTAGTGTTCGCTTCGCGCCGCGAGGAAGAGCGTCGAGTCGCAGAGAGACATGATGACCCAGGCTCCGAGCAGGGCGGCGAGCAGGCCGCGTGACGGAGCGGGTGCTGCGAGCACGGCCGCGGCGAGGGCGACGAAGGCGACGAAGACCCCAACATCGACGACGCCCCGCCGGTCGCCTCCCACGATCGGGAGGCTGGGCCAGGGCGCTCGCTTCGGCGTTCCGCGTCGAATGAAGTGGAGCACACCCCCGAGCGGCGGAAGGTAGCGACCCGTAAGGGGGCCGCTGCCGCAGCCGAGCCCAAGGACCTCGAAGACCGCGCTCCAGACCACCGCCTTCTGGAAAGCGACTGGACCCATTGCCCATGCGAGCTGAGCATGGTGCGCGGTCGACGGCGCGCAGCACAGCACGAACCCGCCCACGTAAAGGACGACCTTCAGGAGGTAGAACAGGTAGACCACGACGGGGGCCCCAAAGCCGTCCTCGACCCAGCTCATTGCGCCACAGCGGAGTCGTGCGTCGAGCGGGCTCGACGGATCGGCGAGGATGGGATCCCTCGGGAGCAGAGGAGCGAAGAAGTTCACGCGAAAGTGGGTTGCTCGCCGCGGCGTCAGCGCGTCTTCGGCGTCCTACGGTCCTGGCTTCGCAGGAGCCTCAGCATCGTGGTCGTCATGTCTCGGCGCAAGGTCGTCGCGTCTTGCTCGAGGCCGAGCGCGGCGGTCACGAAGGGCTCGAACACGAGCCAGCCGAGGCCGAGCGTCACGGCTCCCGCGACCGCGAGCTTGGGGTCCAGGTCGTCGGGCAGCTCTCCTCGCGCCTTCGCTGCCTCGGCGGCTCGGGTGAGCGCATCGATCACGGGGAAGCTCTGCTGCATCGCTCGGACGTCGACGCCGTCGAGGAGCGCGCGCGCGAGCACCCGAAAGTACCGACTCTCACCGGTGGCGAGCAGCATCGAGAGGGGGAGCTCCCGAGCGCTCGAGCCGCGCTCGCCGACGTCCACCGCGATCTTGCCGACGAGGTCTTGAAACACGTCGCGGACGAGCTCTTCCTTCGAGCCGAAATGGCGGTGGATGAGGCCGTGGTTGACGCGCGCGTGGGCCGCGATGTCGCGAATCGAGACGTTGGCCGTCCCCTTCGCGGCGAACAGCTCGGCGGCGGTGTCGAGCACTGCGGCGCGTACGGCCTCGCGCCCGCGCGGCGGTCGGGCTCTCGCCTTGCGGGGCGTCATGCGAAGGGTCGGCCTGCCGTCGCATAGGCTGCGGCGGCGCGGTAGAGGTTGACCGTCATCAGGCTCGACTCGGCGGCGGCCCGACGTTCGTAGACGTGCGCGACGGCCTGCCTCACGGCCTCCGCCGTCGGTGCGGCCTCGAGCGCGTAGTCCGCGAGGTGCGACGCGAGCGCGTGGTCTCCGCTCTCCAAGAGCGAGGCGATCCGCGCGAGCACCGGCTCGATGCCTCCCGCGAGCGCGACGATCTCGGCGGCGAGCTCTGCGCGGGGCGAGGGCTTCAGCTCGCTCGGACGGCCGGTGTACCAGCCCCCGTAGAAGCGGATGACGTTCCGGGCGATGAACTCGGCCTCGTCGTAGACGGGCTGGAGCCACGGCGCGTCGGAGCGCGGCAGCTCGAGCCGTCGAACGATGTCGACGTGCGGCGGTGAGCCGTCTTCGAGCAGCGCGAGCGTCCGCTCCACGATCGTCTCCAGGAACTCTGCCGTCTCGGTCAGCATCGTTCGACAGAGGGCAGGGTCGTCGATGACCGGGCCGCCGTGGCCCGGGCAGATCGAGCTCGGCTCGAGCGCTGCCATGTCGCGCAGCGCACGCGCCCAATCCCATGGATAACGCTGCGCCTTCTGGGGGTTGCCCGCGTTCGGGACGCCCCAGATCAGGAGATCGCCCGGGCACAGCACCCCGCGGCTCGGGCAGAAGAGCCAAGCGTGGTCGTCGGTCTCTCCACGCGCGTGGCGGACCTCGAAGCGCACCCCGCCGACCTCGAAGGCGAGCGTATCTTCGAACAGCACGGTCGGCGGGTACTCGGGGAAGCCAAAGGTGTCGAAGACCTCTCGCTCCGCCGGCATCGAGCCGTCGAACTGGCGCTCGTTCAAGGCGGCGTTGTGTCGCGGGGTCCGCTCGTAGCGCTCGAAGCGGGCGACGACGTTTCGGTGCGCGATGACGCGCGGCGACGCTTGGTCCGGGAGCAGGAACGCCGCGAGTCCGAAGGCGTGGTCGACGTGACCGTGCGTGTAGAGGGCCGTATGGACAGGCGCCTTGCTCTGCTGCCTCACGAACGAGGCGAGGGTAGGCGCAAACTGTCGGAGCCCAGAGTCGACGAGGACAAGCCCCTCCTCGGTGTCGAACGCGGTGACGCCGCTGAACAGCGACGCGAACGTGGTGCGCTCGGCGACCTCGACGGGGCCGCCGGTCCAGAAAAACTTCGCCTCCTCGGGCGACTTGCCGAAGAGCGCCTGGAATCGGTCGCGGGGGTTGGTGCACATGTCGGAGGGCCTCGGCGACCGAGTGTAGTCGATTGACTACAGTTTGGCAACCGTCCTCTGGCTGGGCGCGCTCGCCGTCAGCCGCGGCGAGGAGCGGCCTGGGCGAGCTCGCGCGACAGGTTCAGCGCGTCCGCGAGCTGGAGCGCGCCATCGTCGACGGTCGCTCGCTCGACGAGCGCCTCGTAGACGACCTCTTGCGCCCGCTCGAGCTCGAGCTCGACCCCGAGCCGACTCGCGAGCTCGAACACCGCGAGCGCGGCCCGAAGCGGTGAGACGGCGCCGGTTCGCTCGGAGCGCTCCTCGCCGGCGGCGAGTCGGCGCAGCTGATGGAGCAGGGTGGCCTCGAGCTTGCGCCGCGTCTCGTCCGTCGACACCTTGCATCCGAGCGCGCGCGCGAGCTCCGCGACGCTGAGGGCCGCGCGGTAGGAGGTGTCGTCCAGCTCCGCGCCGGGGAGCGCCGACAGCGCTTCGTCGAAGCGCCTCGCGAGCGCCAGCTCGGCCGCGGCGCGCAGCTCCGGGGGCACCGGAAGCCCTGCCTCGCGAAACGACGCGATCGTCGCCTGGCTGTCGCGAAGCATCGCCTCGAAGTGGGCGCCGTAGCTCTCGCGCAGCTCCGCGAAGAGCGCATTCGACAGGGCCTCCCGCTCGTTCGGTAGGACGTGCTCGATGCCGAATGCGTCGGGGCCGAGCTCCTCCTGCGCGACGCGCAGCGCCGTGAGCAGGCTGCCCGACCTGACGGCAGTCGCGATCCGCTCGCTGGCCGCGTCGAACGCCGCGGCTCCGGGGTAAGGCTTGACGAGGCAGTGCAGGTCGATGCCGCCGAAGTGCATTGCACAGCACGCGAACGACGCGGCCTCGCCCGTCGCCTCGTCCGTCAAGACGAGCTTCGACAGGCCGAGCCGCATGCGCCCCCCCTCTTCGGCTCGCTCGGACTCGACGGCGACGCGCTGATGCCCCGCCCGTGCCGTCGCATCCCCGTCGCCGACGAAGCGCCGCATGCTGACGTGCGCGGCGAGACGCGCGGGTGTGGTCCGTGAGCCGCGGACGGCCTCCCGATAGAGATCCGCCCCGCTCCCTCGCTCGGCGTGATTGCTTTGCGCCTCCGCGAGCACCTCGAGGAAGCGTGGCTCCGGATCCGGCGCGCCCGACGCTCTCAGCTGGTCGACGAGGCGCCCGGCGTAGCGCAGCACCTGGACCGCCTCGAGCCCGGCGACGTCGCTGAAGAACCAGCCGCAGCTCGTGTACATCGTCATCGCGCTCCGCTGCTGCTCGAGCAGGGCCAGCGCGCGCGTCCTCGTCTCTTCGACGTGCGCACTCACGCCGTGTCGGTCGAGGAACGCCGCGCGATCGGCGCGCCTGTCGCAGAGCAACGCCGCGTACTCGTCGCGGAGCGCCCACGGATCGGCGCACAGCGCTCCGCCTGCATCCTCATAGAAGCGCGCGGCCTCGTCGCGCAAGAGGTCGAGGGCGAGCCTCAGCGGCGTCCGCCAACGCTGGTTCCACCCGTGCTTGCCGCCGGTGTGGCAGCCGCAGTCGCGGTACCAGCGGCCCACGCCGTGCGCGCAGCTCCACGAGCTCCCGCGTCCGTCTGGGCCGAGCGCGATGTCGACCTCCTCGCGCGGCGGGAGGTGGTCGAGCAGCTCGCCGTAGTTCGTGACCCAGAAGCCGCGGCGCGGGGCTTCCGTGGTGAGCGCGTACGCGAGGCAGCGTTCGCCGTGGCGGTGGTGGTGCCCGTAGCTCTCTCCGTCCGTCACCGCGTGCACGAGCGTCCCCGGCCCACCCGACGCCCGCTCGAGCCTGTCGACGAAGGCGCGGCTCGACGTGAGGAGGCCCTCGAACGCGATCGCGAGCGACACCGCGCCGTCGTAAAAGAAGAGCGCCAGCGAGCGCCCCGAGCCATCGGGGTGCATGAATCGGTAAGGTCGACGCGGATCGATCGCGTGGACGTCGCGCCAGCGGTCGCCGTCTTTGACGCGCGCGGCCTGGCCCGGGGCGAGGATCGCAAAGCGCATCCCCTCGTCGATGAGCGCTGCGAGCGTCCGACGATCGCAGGCGGTCTCGGGCAGCCACATCCCCTCGGCGTCGCGACCGAACCGATGCTTGAAGTCCGCGTGCCCCCAACGGAGCTGTGTCCGCAGATCGCGGTCGTTCATCAGCGGGAGGATCGCGTGGTTGTACGCTTGCGCCAGCGCGTTCCCGTGTCCGCCGTGCTCGGCGACGCTCGCGCGATCGGCATCGAGGATGCGGCGGTAGGTCGGCGGCTCGTGCTCCTCGAGCCAGCTCGCGAGGGTCGGGCCGACGTTGAAGCTCATCCGCCGGTAGTTGTTGACGATCGCGAGCACCGCGCCGGCGTCGTCGTAAATGCGCGCGTGCCCGTTCGGGCGGTAGCACTCGTGATGGATCCGCGCGTTCCAGTCGTGGAACGGTGCGGCTCCCGGCTCCCGATCGACCATGCCGGTCCAGGGGTTCTCGCGCGGTGGCTGATAAAAGTGGCCGTGGATGATCAGCGCAGGCTTCACACCAAGAGGTTAACAGCGATTCGCTCGCAGCTCCGCGAGTCATCGCGTAACCTCTGTCGACGATGAAGCCCATCGCGCCCGCCAAGGTGATCCTCCGCCGCTGCGAGAGCTACGACGTCGACACGATCCGCAGGATCTTGCGCGAAGGGCTCGAGGAGCTCGGCCTCCAGCCGAAGGGGCGCACGCTGGTAAAGCCGAACTGCGTGTCGTCGGGCCCGATGTTCAAGGACGCCTACACGCGGCCCGAGTTCCTCGAAGGCATGTTCCTCGCGCTTCAGGACCGCGACGGCGGGATGACCGAGCTTGCGCTCGGCGAGCGCTGCGGCATCACGATCCCCACCCGCACCTCCTTCGACGGGGCAGGTTACTACCCGATGCTGAAGCGCGTCGGGGTGAAGGGGTACCATTTCGAGGAGGAGCCGCAGGTCGAGATCCCGCTCACGCACGAGGGGCGGCTCCGTGACTATTTGTTCACGCCCGAGCCGATCGCGCGCGCGGACTTCTTCGTCAACTGCCCGAAGTTCAAGTCGCACCCGTGGACGACGGTCACCTTCGCGATGAAAAACTACATCGGCATCCAGGACGATCGTCATCGGCTCATCGACCACGACCATCGCCTGAACGAGAAGATCGCCGATCTGCAGCACATCATCCAGCCGCAGTTCATCGCCATCGACGCTATCACTGCGGGCGCCGGGCGCATGCTTACGCCCATCCCGTTCGACTTGGGGCTCATCGTCATGGGCAACAACTCGGTCGCCTTCGACAGCGTCTGCTCCCACATCATCGGGCTCGATCCCGAGTCGATCGAGCACATCCGCTTCGCCCGCGAGCACGGCTTCGGACCCACCGATCTCGCGTCGATCGCGATCTCGGGCGACGTCACGCTCGCCGAGGCCCAGGCGAAGGCGCGCGGCTTTCAAGTGGGGCTCGTCCGCGTCGAGAAGTACTTCGAAGGGACGCACATCACGGCCTACGCCGGTCCGCCGCCCGAGCCGGAGCGGACCGACTACTGCTGGGGCGGTTGCCCTGGCGCGATCGAGGAGGCCGTCGAGATCCTCCGGCTCTTCGACAAGGAGTTCGACGAGAAGATCCCGCACCTGCACGTGGTGTTTGGGGCGTACGACGGTCCGATCGACGCGAAGCCCGGTGAAAGGGTCGTCTTCATCGGCGATTGCGCCCGCTTCGAGGGGATGCTCGGGGACAAACTCGTCAAGGTCGAGAGCCTCTACCGCGATCGCGCGACAAAGGACCCTCACGTCGCCGAGCACGAGGACATCCTCGCCAAGATTTTCTCGGTGCGCTCGACGCTCCGCGAGGCGCGAGGCGAGCCCTTCGTGCGCCTCGAGGGGTGTCCGGTGAGCGTCGCCGAACAGGTCCTCGCCCTCGTCATGCTGGGTGGAACGAAGAACCCCTACATGTCGGCGAGTGAGGCGATGCGCTTCAACAAGGGTTACCTGATGTGGAAGAGCGCGACGGCGGCGAAGCGTCTTCGCGGGATCCCTTATCAGAAGGACGGCACCTTCGAGGAACGCGGCGAGTCGGCGCCCGAGTGACCGGTGCGGCTCCGCTGACGGCGCGCCGCTCGCATGCCATGCTCGGGGCATGCGAAGGGCCCTCGTCACCGCGCGTTCATCGGTGAAGGTTCGAACGCGCGCGGTAGGGCCGCTCGCGAGGCTCGCTCACGACCTCGAGCTCGAGGCGACGGGTGCGTCGGGGTGGGTCGATGAAGACGGCCCTGCCTGGCGCGCCGAGTTCACCTTCCCCGTCGCGGGTGTCCGCGTCGTCGGCGTATGGAGACGCGGCGCAGTCGACAAGGGTGTCTTGTCGGCGCGCGACGTTCAGGAGATCGAGCGAAGAATTCGGAGCGAGGTGTTCGCGGGCGGCGAGCTTCGAGTTGCGGGGAGCGGAGACCTTCGGCTCGCGAGGCTCACCGTCACGGCGTCTCGCGGCGCCGAGACGACGTCGGTCGCGCTCCGCATGGCCCCAACCGACAGCGACGAGCGCTCGGTCGAGGGGCGCGCGCGCCTGTCGCTCGCGAAGCTCGGCTGCAGAGAGGTGAGGGCGCCGTTCGGAGCGTTCAAGGTCGCCGACGAGGTCGAGGTTGAAGCCCGGCTCACCTTCGCCGCGCCGCGCTGATGCACGGGTGACGAGCAACGGCTCACTTCGCCTGGAAGAGGCAGCGAGCGAGCGGGAGCGCGATGTCGCGAAGCACCGTGAGGTAGTAGGTCTTGCCGGGCGTGAGCGCAGCGGGCTTGCCGGAGGCAGGGAGCCGCTGCTTCATGTCGCCGGTGAGCTCGCCGTAGGTGAGCCCCGAGGCGAACGGTGCGCCCTTCGTCGGCACGTCGGCGAGCCAGATTGTGCCCGTGGGCTCATCGAGGTTCGGCGGCACGGTGGGGTTCGCGGAGCCCTCCTCGAGGATGTAGACGTAGCGCGCGGGACCGCCCGACCAGGTCACTTTCCCGCCGCTCACGCCCTCGCCGTTCTTGCACGCCGTCGGGATGTATTTCTGTTGATCGACGAGCGGACCGCCGAACGCTTCGAGCTTCTTCGCGTCGGCGTCGGTGAAGCCGCGCCGCTTCCACTCTCCAAGGAAGAGCTTCTGCATGCGCACGACGTCGGTCGTCGGCACGCCGGTCGTCGCGCGGTCGAACCCGTTGTTCTCCGCGGGAGAGAACGTACCGAACGCCGAGGAGTCTGCGAGGCCAGCCATGATCGCTATCCCCGAGTCCGAGATCCCGTCGAGCCAGATCCCCTTCGTGTCGTCGGCGTTCCACTGCGCCGCTCCCGAAGGCGCGCTCTCGCTCGAGTGACAGCAGATGCACGCGGTCGCGCGCACCTGCGCGCGGGACCACTCGACCTCGGCCATGTAGCTCGAGTCCGCGAGGCGCGGATCGTTGGCCGCCGTCGAGCCCGCGGGCGTCGAGCCGTAGTACGGGCGCTGCGTGAGCACGTCATCGCACGAGGCGTAGTCATCGTAGCGGCGACCCTCCTCGGTCGCTCCCGAGATCAACGTCCAGGTGCAGACCTTACCCCCGGCGCTCTTGCCGGCGGGCTCGCCCGCGAGCGGCTCTTTGCAGACCTGGTAGGGCTGAACGAACGGATCGGTGCCGAAGCCTCCACCGCTCGACGACGAGCCGCCCGACCCTGCGCTCCCGCCGCAGATCGCGCTTGGCGTGAAGCTTCCCTTCGCGAAGACCTCGCAGCCCATCTTCGCGCCCTCGCAGCCGGCGGCGTCTGAACCCTCGAATGCGAGCGTGTACGCGAGCCCATCCCCCGGGTCGACGAGGCAGGTGCCAAGCGTCGACGCGAGGTCGCACGTCGCTCCGTCGCTGAAGGTGCCCGTGGCGCCCGGAGCCGGAACTGCGCAGTCGTCCTTCGCAGTCTCCGCGGTCCACGCGCTGCCCGAGTAGAGCTTGCATTCGGTGCCCTTCGAGAACGCGTTGGTGTAGCTGCACGAGCCGACGGCCTGCGAGTTGCCGCCCGCGCCGCTTTCGCCGCCGGTCGTGCCGTCCTTGCTCGCGTCCTCACCGCAGGCGCCCACCGAGGCGGAGACCAGCGCGGCTGCGCCGAGCAGAGGGAACAGAGCGAGGCGGGAAAGCATAACTGGCCGAAGAGTCATGGTGAGCAGTATACAAACAATATGCAAACAATCGACAAGAAACGAACGGTCAGCCTCATTTTGTTGAGCGTGTTTCAATCGACAATGAAAAATACTACAGCGGCTTGATGGTGAACCGTCGCTCGCGGCTTGGTGGGTTTGCACAGGGTGTCGCGCTGGTCGCGGCCGCGCTCGTCACCGCGTGCGGCAGCGAGGAGCCTCCGCCAGGTCCGGAAGCCTACGTGCCGCCTCCGGCCTCCGCGATCGTCGAGGAGGGTGCGGTGACGGTGCGTCGCGAGGTGGTCGTGCTGCGCGGCAAGGACGAGCCCTCGACTCCGGACGAGCACGACGTCGTGCGCGTCGTCCGCTACCGAAGCGAGCCGGCCGAGCCCGCCCGCGCCATCGTCCTCTTGATGCCGGGCTTTCTCGGCGGAGCTGGCAGCTTCGAGCCGCTCGCCCGCGCGCTCGTCCGCGCCTCGACGCCCGGTGACGCGATCGAGGCCTGGGCGATCGATCGTCGCTCGAATCTGCTCGAGGATCATCACGGCCTCGACGTGGCTGAGGTCCGCGGCGACCCCGAGCTCGCGCTCCGCTACTACGTCGACGGCGAGCCCGTCGAAGGGCGTACCTTCGACGGCTTCGTGACGCAGAGCGCGCTCCCGTTCGCCGCCGAGTGGGGCCTCGAGACGACCGTCGGTGACCTCCGCGCGATCGTCGAGTCGATCCCCGCGGAGGCCCGTCGAGCGCGCGTGTTCCTCGTCGGGCACTCGCTCGGCGCCACGATCGCGGAGGAGTACGCGGCCTGGGATTTCGACGGGACTCCTGGCTACGACGAGCTCGCTGGGCTCGCCCTCGTCGACGGCGTCGCGCGCTCCGAGGGGGCCGCCGCTCCTCCGATCACCAAGGACGAGTACGTCGAGGGCGGCGCCGGTGGGCCCGGCGGCTTCGGCGCGACGAGCCTCTCGGCCATCCAGGGTGGGACGCGCTACGTCGCGCTGCCGCTCCTCGGCACGAAGGTCTACCCCTCTGCCTCGATCACGGCGATGCGCGCGCTTCTCGCACCCGACGCGGTGGTCGAGGACCCGACTCGCGACGCGCTCTTCCAGACCTTGCTCGCGCTCCCTTCGGTCCCGAAGATGACGAACCGTGCGGCGATGGGCTTCGCCTTCGACGACGCCTCGAACGGCCTCTCGTTCGCTGCGGTGTCGTGCGGCAACGGAACCGGAGGAGCCATCTCGTCGTACAAGGGGCTCTTCGGGTCGACCCTCGTTCACCCGAGCGACCCGGACGCGACCTACGGCTGGGTCGAGTTCGACGCGACCTCGCCGAAGGAGCATACCGACCTCGACGATCTCGCGCGCTCCTGGCACGAGGGGCCGGGGCTCGACTTCTCGGAGTGGTACTTCCCCGCGCGCCTGCCGCTCGATGCGTCCGCGGCCTCGACGCTGGTCCTCGAAGAGGGCGCCTGGCCGCTCGACGACTACCGGCTGCGTGCCCTTCACGGGCGCACGATGAACCTGCCGATCTTCGCGGCGGTCGCGGGCCTCGTCGGTGACGTCAAGGAACTCGATGCGCTCCGCGCCCTCGTGGACGCGGTGCCGATCGGCCCCGGTCGCCCGCTCGCGGGCAAGCCGCGCTCGGAGCCGAACGCCTTTCGCGTGCTCGACGTCACGATGCTCACCCACATCGATCCGCTCGCCGGCACGGCCGCGAGCGCGGAGGTGTCGGGCTTCCATGAGGCGCTGGCGGCGTTCGTTCGCGCGAACAGCCCGCCCGGTGGCGTCGACGTCACGCTCGAGTCGTCGCGCTGACGGCGCTCCGGGGCGGCCGCTCGTTTTCGAGTGGACAAGCGTGCCGCACGGCAGCGACGATCCTTCGATGTCGTCGCTCGAGGCTTCGTGCTTGGTCGTCTTGCTCTTTGCCGCCGCGTGCTCCGAAGTCTTCGTCGAGGACGCGAGCACGACCGCGGGCGGTGGGGCGCCCGCCGAGGTCGTGGCGGCGTCCGGCGTGACGTCGAGCACCGTCAGCACCGGCGGAACCTCCCCCGGCATCACCGTCGTGGCGAGCTCGGGCGCGGGCGGCGACGAGGCCGTGTGCCCGTCCTTCAACGAGCCGTGCACCGGCTGCATTGCCACGGAGTGTGCGTCGACCTGGTGCGATTGCCAAGGGAACGCTGAGTGTTTCGCGCTCTTCGCATGCGCGGGCGACTGCATGGACGCGCCCGGCTGCTTCGAGGCCTGCATGACGACGCATCCCGAGGGGATCGCAGCGCTGCTCGCCGTGAGCGGCTGCGCCGGAACGACATGCGACGCCGTATGTCCGTGGGGCTCGAACGATCACACCCCTTGCGCGGGCTGCGCCTTCAAGGACTGCGCGGCCGAGACGAACGCCTGCTTCGGAAAGCCCGACTGTTTCGCGCTGTGGCAGTGCTTTGACGGGTGCGGCCCGAAGGCGCTCTCGTGCCACAAGCAGTGCTACGACGCGCACCCCGACGGCGTGTCCGAGCTCGAGGCCCTGCTCTCCTGCGCCGACTCGAGCTGCGACGACGTCTGCAACTAAGCGCGCTCGTCGGGATCGACGGAGCCTTCGACGACCGGCAGCTTCCTTCGCCAGCCGCCGTGGGGGAGGGCGTCGAGAAACCGCTGCGCGTCGGCGCGGATCTCGGCGCGGCGGTCCGCGCTCATCGCCGCGAGGTTCTTGTAGGGCATCGCGAGGCGCGGGTTCTTGCCGAGACGGGCCTCGTTCTCGAGCAGGAAATTCCAGTAGAGCGGGTTGAACGGGCAGGCGTCGGGTCCGGTCTTCACGTCGGGCGAGTAGCGGCACCCATCGCAGTAATCGCTCATGCGTCGGATGTAGGCGCCCGAGGCCGCGTAGGGCTTGGACGCGAGCCGCCCACCGTCGGCGAAGAGCACCATGCCGTGGACGTTCGGGAGCTCGACCCACTCGAAGGCGTCGGCGTACACGGCGAGGTACCACTCCTCGACCTCGGCGGGCGCGAGCCCTGCGAGCAGCGCGAAGTTGCCGAGCACCATCAGCCGCTGGATGTGGTGCGCGTAGGCGCTCCGCATCGTGTCGCCGACGCACTCGCGGAGGCAGCGGAGCTCGGTGTCACCCGTCCAGTAGAAGTCCGGCAGCGGTCGCTTCGCGGCGAGCGCGTTCGTCTCGCGGTAGCGCGGCATCTCGAGCCAGTAGATCCCGCGCACGTACTCGCGCCACCCGAGGATCTGGCGGATGAAGCCCTCCACCGCGTTGAGCGGCGCGGCGCCACGTCGGTACGCCTCCTCCGCCGCGAGGCAGCACTCCATGGCGCCGAGGAGGCCCACGTTGAGGTAGGGCGACAGGATCGCGTGAAAGAGGAAGGGCTCGCCGCTCTTCATCGCGTCCTGGTAGTCCCCAAACCGCGGCAGGCAGTCCTCGATGAAGTGGGCCAGCGCCCGCTGGGCGTCGCGGCGGGTCACGGCCCAACCGAAGCCGTCGAGGGTGCCGGGGTGATCCGAGTGCTCACGCGCGACGAGCACGAGCACCTCGCGCGTCGTGTCGTCCGGCTCGAAGCGCGCGCGCCGCGGCGGGCGCTCGGTCGCAGGGAGGCGCTTTCGGTTCTCGGAGTCGTAGTTCCATTCGCCGCCGACGGGCTCGCCCGCCTCCATGAGAAGCCCGGTCTTGCGGCGCATCTCACGGTAGAAGAACTCCATCCGGAGGCTCTTCTTGCCCGCGGCCCAGCGAGCGAACTCGGCGTGGCTCGAGAGGAAGCGGTCGTCTTCGCGGACCTCAACCGGGAGCCCGAGCGTCGCCTGCCACGTGCGCACCATCTCGGCGACGCGCCACTCGCTCGGCTCGGTGAGGACGAGCCGCTCCGGGCGATGTCGCGCGACCGCGCGCGCGAGCTCCCCGCCGAAGCTCCCGGTGTTCTCTGGGTCGTCCCAGCGAACGTGCTCGACGCGCAGCCCTTCGCTCGCGAGCTCCGCCGAGAAATGCCGCATCGCCGAGAGGATGAAGGCGATCTTTTGCGGGTGATGCGGCACGTGACGCGTCTCCCCCGACACCTCGACGAAGAGGATGACGTCGTCCTTCGACGCCACGTCGCGGAGGCTCGCGAGGGAGCGAGTGAGCTGGTCACCGAAGATGAGTCGCAGCGTGGAGACGGCGCCTCGAGGAGCGCTTCGCGGGGCTCGTTTCATCCGCCCGAGTGGTAGCCCAAGCCCGGCGAGGCGCAAGGTGAGCCCGCTCCAAGGTCGCTCGTGGCAAGGCCGCGACTCGTGCTACGACCCCGCCTCGATGGGCAAGCTCCGCGCGTGCGCGCTCTGCGGGGCCACGATCGGCCAGAACATCGCGGCACACCCGTGCCCTCACGGCGAGCCGTGCCACTACGCGCTCGATGGCGAGGGGCTGCCGATCGACTGGCGCACGCCCTCGTGCATCGAGTGTCAGGACCGCTCGGGCCGGCCCGCGCCCGACGCTCGCTTCGCGCTCACCGAGCAAGCGCTCGAGGTGCTCTCGAGCGATTGAGCGCGTCGGCCTGACGGCTCAGGGGGCGAGCGGCGTCCGACGTACGAACCGGTATGCACCCGCGACGGCCCCCCACACCTGCGAATCGCTCTCGTCGTAGCCCCGGTCCCAACTCTCGACGATGTTCTCGTCGAGGACGACTTCGCTCGTAACGTACGACGCTCCGTTCAGCGTGCTCTTGCACGCCTTGCCATCCGTGCCGCCGACGAAGCGCTGCGCGCTCTCTTCGAACTCGAGCCCCACCGTACACCCGTCCTGCTTGATCGCATCGCTCGCCTCGAACGACGCCAGCGCCTCGGCGTCGCAAAGCCCCACCGCCTGCTTCGGCGCCTTGAGATCGTAAATGTCGCTGGTCACGCGAGTCGTCGAGCCTGCTACAGGCGAGATTACGTAGAGTCGCTGCCGGTACGGCGCTCCGAGCTTGGTCATCAACGCCTGTTCGACGTACAGCACCCGCTCGCCGAGCGCCGGTGCGTCGACGACGCACGTCTGGAGCTGCACCGCGTAGTACTCCGGGTCGACCTCGGCCTGCTCCTTCGAGTCGAAGCGCCCCGTCAGCATCGCGAAGGCGCGGTCGGCTGCGCTCGGCGTCGGGAGCGGCTCGGCCCCGCCAGCGCCTCCGACACCACCCGACCCGCTCGTCGCCGAGGTGGACGAGCCGTCGGCATCGGAGGAGCCGCCGCACGCGAGTGCGCCAACGGCGAAGAGAACGGCGAACGCCGCGGACGACCGGACCGGGGGAACGTGGGTGTTCATACGGACCCGTAGGTTAAATGCATACGGTCTCGTATGTCAAGCGCCAGGTGCGCTAGCGCCGTCGGGTACCGGCCCGCTTCGCGTCGCTGCCCTCGGGCTGTCCGACGGGCCGCACGAGGTCGAGGATCGTCCCCGCGGCGCTCATCGTCCCGAAGGGCACCTCGAGCTCCGTCAGCACCTCGATCCCGAGGACGATGGCCACGAGGAGCGAGCCGACCTGCCCGGCTTCGACGTCTCGGCGCACGAGGCCGCGCTGCTGCCCGTCGCGCACCGAGGCTCCGACGTTGTCCATCGCCTGGCGGTAGAGCTGGGCCCGGCGCGCCCGGACCTCCGGATCGCGCGAGCAAGCGTCGAGGACGTGGTGCAGCCGAACGGCGCCAGGGAGCGGGTATTTCCCGCTGGTGACCGCCTGGGCAAAGCGCGTGACGAGCTCGGTGATCTCGGTCGGCTCCTCGGGCGTCCCGAACATCGACTCCATGAAGCCGGCGGTGAGGCCGTCCATCACCGCCGCGATGAAGTCGTTCCGGTCCTTAAAGTGCACGTAGAACGCGCCGCGCGTGTAACCGGCGCGCTCGCAGATCGAGTCGAGGCTCGGGGCGTCGAGGCCCTCGCTTGCGAACGCGGCCATGCCCGCCTCGATCC
>Ga0194129_10000416_pt1 | contig 84376 bp, 68 predicted proteins | sample TA2KigCa35mmetaG_FD_150862 | JGI IMG/M metagenome (GOLD analysis project Ga0194129, IMG submission 150862) | Freshwater microbial communities from Lake Tanganyika, Tanzania - TA2015038 Kigoma Deep Cast 35m | ecosystem: Environmental > Aquatic > Freshwater > Lake | place: Tanzania: Lake... | reverse complement strand
CGGCGGGGCCATCGCCTTCGAAGGGGTGTCCTTCCGGCATACAAGCGAGCCGTCCCTGCGGGTGCTTGAGGCATCGAAGGCGGCAACGCCGAACCAGGGTGGGTCGGGCGGGTCGGGCGGGTCGGGTGGGGCGTCAGCGACCTCCGGGATGCCGGGGCCCGCGGTCCGGGCGATGGCCCTCCAGGACCTCACCTTCGAGGTCCCGGCCGGCGCGTCGGTCGCGGTGGTCGGCCCGACGGGCTCGGGCAAGTCCACCTTGCTCTCCTTGATCGCCCGGTTCCACGAACCGACCGCCGGGCGCATCCGTCTCGATGGCACCGACCTGCGCGACTGGAATCGGGACACCCTGCGACGGAGCCTCGGCATGGTCTTCCAGGAGACCTTCCTCTTCAGCGCCTCCATCGCCGAGAACATCGCCCTCGGGCGGCCCGGGGCCTCGCGCGCCGAGATCGAGGCCGCCGCCTGCGCGGCCCGGGCCGACGGTTTTGTGCAGGAGCTGCCCCAGGGCTACGACACCATCATCGGCGAACGCGGACTCTCGCTCAGCGGCGGCCAGCGCCAGCGCATCGCCATCGCCCGCGCCCTGCTGATCGATCCGCGGATCCTGCTGCTGGATGACGCCACCAGCGCCATCGATCCGTCCACCGAGCAGGAGATCCGGGAGGCGATGGCCGGCCTGTGCCGGGGTCGCACCGTCTTCCGCGTGGCCCAGCGGGCATCGACCGTGCGCGACGCCGACCTGATCCTGGTCCTGGACGGCGGACGAGGGGTGGCCGTGGGCCGGCACGACGCCCTGCTGGCCGACTGCGCGCTGTACCGGGAGCTGTTCGCGGACGCCGGACCGCCGGAAACGCTTGCCTGATGGCCACCCACGACGACATCGCCCTCGACGAGGAATTCGCCCAGGCCAGCCTTCGCGGCTCGCTGCTGCGACGGCTCTTCGCCTACACCCGACCCTACCGGCGCGCCATGGTGACCAACCTCGTGCTGACGCTCCTGGCCACGGCGTCGACATTGGCCGGGCCGAGGCTCATCCAGCATGGCATCGACCATGCGCTGGCGCCCATGCTTGGCACCCGGGAGGCCTCCGACGCCGCCATCGCCGACGCGGCCCGGGGCATCCTGTTCCTGAGCGGGCTCTATCTGGGCAACCTGCTGCTCGGCTGGGCGCTGACTATCGTGCAGGTCCGCACCTCCATCGAGACCGGCCAGGGGGCGATGAACGACCTGCGCCTGGCCGTCTTCGAGCACATCCAGCGGCTGTCGCTCAACTACTTCGACCGGACCCACCAGGGTCGCATCATCGCGCGCGCCGACTCGGACATCGACTCGCTGGACCGCGTGCTCACCTGGGGTGCCGGGCAGGCCCTCTCGAGCCTGGCGACCTTGGCGGGGGTGATCGTCCTCATGGTGCACTACGACGCCCGCCTGAGCCTGGCCGTGTGCCTGGTGCTTCCGCCGCTGGGTTGGCTCACCGTCTGGTTCCACCGCCGCGGCCGGGAGGCCTACCGCAGCCTGCGGGGCACCCAGTCGCGCCTCATCGCCGCCATGGCCGAGAACATCTCCGGCGTTCGCGTCGTGCAGGCCTTCGTGCGGGAGGCCGAGAACCTGCGGAGGTTCCGGTCCCTGCATGCCGACTTCACCGACCGGTGGGTGGCCTCGGCGCGGGTCTTCCACACCTACATGCCGGCCGTCGGCCTCCTGTCGGGGCTGGCCACGGCGATCGTGCTGGGGTACGGCGGCTGGCGCGTCCAGCAGGGAGCCCTCACCGTGGGCGGCCTGGCGGCCTTCGTCCTGTATCTGGGGCTTTTCTTCGGCCCGATCCAGGCGATGGGCGACCTCTACAACGCCCTGCTCTCGGCGGCCGCGAGCGCCGAGCGCATCTTCGCCCTGCTCGACACCGAACCCCAGGTCCGGGACGCCGCGGGTGCGCCGGACCTGCCGCGCCTGGAGGGCAGAGTCTCCTTCGAGGGGGTGGGCTTCCGCTACGACACCACGCCGGCGGACCGGTGGGTGCTCGAGGACATCGCCTTCGAGGTCCCGGCGGGGTCCACGGTGGCCCTCGTCGGTCCAACCGGCTCGGGCAAGACCAGCATCATCAGCCTGCTGGCCCGGTTCTACGAGCCCCAGGCGGGATGCATCCGCATCGACGGATTGCCGATCTCCGACCACACCCTGGCCTCCCTGCACCGGCAGCTCGGCATGGTCACCCAGGAGAACTTCCTCTTCACCGGCACCGTGATGGACAACCTGAAGTTTGGCCGAGCGGAGGCCACCGACGAGGAGGTCGTCGCCGCCGCCCGGGCGCTCGGCACGCATGCCGTCATCGAACGGCTGCCGGCGGGTTATGCCACGGAGATCCGCGAACGCGGGGCCAACGTCAGCGCGGGCGAACGCCAACTCCTCACCATCACCCGGGCCATGGTCGCCGACCCCAGGATCCTCATCCTCGACGAGGCCACCAGCGCCGTGGATTCCCAGACCGAGCGGGTCATCCAGCACGCCCTGGGAACCCTGTTCCAGCGCCGCACCAGCCTGGTCATCGCCCACCGCCTGAGCACCGTCCGCCATGCGAACCTGATCCTGGTGCTCGACCACGGCCGCATCGTCGAGCGCGGAACCCACGACAGCCTGTTGACCTCCGGCGGCCTCTACGCCCGCATGCAGGCCGAACTCGTCCGCACCTGAGGCCGACCCAGACCCCGTTCCGAAGCCTGTCCCCCGGACCTGGCTCAGCAGGCACCGGCTCATTCCATCCAAAGTCTATCGAGTTATCGCAGTTTTGAGTTCTCGACATTGAACCTGTCACTTTATCGGAAGACTACGCTTCGCAAACAGCCCATGAACCATAAAAAAACCATTCTTTATCGATAGTAACTCTACTATACTTTGAACCTGTCACTTTATTTGGAGGGATGGGGCGGTCGGCATGTCGCTTGAGTGGCTTCGAAACCGAACTAGGAGTCGTGGCGACTGTGAACCTGTCACTCTATTTGGGAAGAGGCGGTTGGCGGGCGGCTGCGGCAGCACGCAGGGGGTGGGGAAACTGCGCCCTTGAATCCCCGGGGTTCGGGCCGAGACTTCCCTCGCTGTTTATGGCACACGCTAAGTTGCACATTCCGGGTCCGGTCGAGGTGAGCGCCAAGACCTTCCAGGCGATGACCCAGCCGATGATCGGGCACCGAGGGCAGGGCTTCAAAGACCTCTACGGTCGCATCCAACCGCAGCTCCAGACGCTGCTGTCCACCCGGCAACGGGTGTACTTGTCGACGTCCAGCGCCTGGGGCGTGATGGAGGGAGCCCTGACCAATCTGGTCTCGAAGAAGGTTCTCAACTGCATGTGCGGGGCCTTTTCGGACAAGTGGTTCGATGTGTCCAGGAAGCTGGGCAAGGACGCCGAGGCGCTGCAGGTGGCCTGGGGTTCGCCCATCCGCGCCGAGCAGATCGACGCCCGTCTGGCCACGGGACAGTTCGATGCACTGACGCTGATCCACAATGAGACCAGCACCGGGACGATGAGCCCGCTCGACGAGATCGCCGCGCTGAAGCGGAAATACCCGGACGTGATGTTCATCGTCGACGCGGTCAGCTCCCTGACGGCGGTGCCGCACCGTTTCGACGACCTGGGGATCGACATCCTGCTGGCCGGCACCCAGAAGGCCTTCGCCCTGCCCCCGGGCCTGGCGGTCTTTGTCGCCTCCCCGGCGGCACTCGCCAAGGCGGCCTCGATCAAGACGCGGGGCTACTACTTCGACCTGCTGGAGTTCGAGAAGAACGCGGCCGACCACATGACGCCAAGCACCCCGGCAATCCCGCTGATCTATGCGCTGGAATCGAAGCTGGGCGAATTCTTCGCGGAGGGTCTGGAAGCGCGGTATGCGCGGCATTCGGCGACCAACCAGCAACTCAAGGACTGGGCGGCCGGTCACGGATTCACACTCTTCCCGGAAGCGGGGTTCGAGTCCAAGACCCTCGTCTGCGTGAACAACGGGGCCAAGCCGAGCGGCCGGGTGATCGATGTGGCCACCTTCCAGAAGCGGGTGAAGGACCGGGGCATCCTCATCGACGGCGGCTACGGCAAGATCAAGGGCACCACCTTCCGGATCTCCAACATGGGCGACGAGACGCCCGAGGCCATCGCGGCGCTGGTCGGGATACTGGACGAGTCGCTGGCAGGACTCTGAACGATCCCAAAACCTTCGGGAGACCCGCAGGACCAGACGCAACCGCGCGACAATGGAGGGCAATCCTCCGACAGCGGCGTCGCTTGTGGATTCCGGCGGTTCCCGGATAAATTGTCACCAATGTCCGAGGCTTGTCCCATCCCGAAGTGCGCTCCCGACCGGTGCGCCGCTCCGGCGGTGTGCCCTCTGAGCCGGGTGCGTGCCGGGACCACGGTGGTGGTCAAGCGCCTGACGGCCTCCGCCGACATGAACCAGCGGCTCCGGGAAATGGGCTTCGGCGAGGAGCAACGGGTGAAAGTCCTCAGCCTCGCCAACAACCTGCTCTGCCAGGTGTGCAACGCCCGGCTGGGCTTGAGCGAACGCCTGGCCGAGACGATCCTCGTGCAACCCGTGGTGATGCCCCCGGGGTTTCCGGCCTCCACCGCGCGGCCCGTGAGGCTGGCCGCCTGAGAGGCCTGACCGGATCGGCCGCCCCCCTACCCCGACGGTCCCAGACACGACCGTCGCCGGCCCCGACAGTCCCGAACCGCGCTCCGGGGACGCTGGGATCGGCCAATTGCCAGGCAAAGCGCCCATGAGGCTCCTTGAGGCTCCTTGAGGCTCCACAGGGCTCGGCAGGGCTCCAAAACCGGGAACCTGGACGCCAAGACCCGTGCCCGCAGGCCGACCGACAACGGATCGACAACGGACCGACAACCCGCCGACAACCCGGGCAAGCGGCCGACAACCGGTTTCCTTGCGCCCGGGACGGATCCATCCCTAGCTTGACCCCGACGATGCGACCCCTCTCGACATTGAGCCCCGGCGAGCGGTCGATGGTGGTGCGCATCGACATCCCGCCCGACCAGCGCGGCCGGCTGCTGGAGATGGGCCTGCTGCCGGGCACCCCCGTCGAGCTGGTGCGCTTCGCGCCGCTCGGGGACCCGGTGGAGATCAAGCTGCGCAACTATCACCTCTCGCTGCGCCGGCTCGAGGCCGAGAAGATCCAGGTCGGCTGACCCGATGAACCCCTTCACCGTCGTCCTGACCGGGAACCCGAACTGCGGCAAGACCACGCTGTTCAACGCGCTCACCGGCCTCCGGGCACGTGTGGGCAACTACGCCGGGGTGACGGTCGAACGCAAGGAGGGCGCACTCACCGGGGCCGATCCCCGCCACCCGGTGATGGTGCTCGACCTGCCCGGCACCTATTCCCTGAGCCCGCAGTCGCCCGACGAACAGATCGCGCGCGATGTGCTCTTCCAGCGGGTGCCCGAGGTGCCCCCGCCCGACCTGGTGGTGGTGGTGGCCGACGCGTCGAACCTGCAGCGCAACCTGTACCTCTCCACCCAGGTGATCGAGCTGGGCTACCCGACCCTCTTGGCCCTGAACATGGTGGACGTGACCCGGGAGCGGGGCCAGGAGATCGACCTGGAGGCGCTGGCCAAGGCCCTCGGCGTGCCGGTGCTGGCGCTGGTGGCCAGCCACGGCGAGGGGATTGAGGCCCTCCGCCAGGCGCTCCGCGCCCAGGCGGCGGCCCCGGGAACACGCCACGTGATCCCCCGCCAGTTCAACGAGCTGCCCGAGGACTTCGGCCGCGAGGCCCAGGCGATCGAGGACCGGCTCGAGGCGCTCTTCCCGCAGCGGTCGCGCCTGGCCGCGGCCGAGGCGCTGCTGCTGCTTTCCGACGAACGGGCGTTGCCCGACCAGGGCGACCCGGCCGGCGCCCATCCTCCGGCGGCGCTGGTCGATCAGGTCCGCTCGGCCCGCCGCCGGCTCGAGGCCGCGGGCGTGGACTGGCGCAGCGCGGCCATCGAGGCGCGCTACGCCCGGCTCTTCGCCATCGAGCAGCACGTGGTCCGCGAGACCACGCCGCACGGCGAGACCCTCTCCGACCGCATCGACCACGTCGTGACGCACCGCGTGTGGGGGCTCCTGATCTTCGTCGTGGTCATGGCGCTGATGTTCCAGTCGATCTTCTGGCTCGCGCGGTACCCGATGGACGGCATCGAGGCCGCGGTCGACGCGCTGGCCGGATGGATCGGGTCGACGATGCCGCCGGGCGACCTCAACGACCTGATCACCCGCGGCGCCATCTCCGGCGTGGGCTCGGTGGTGGTCTTCCTGCCGCAGATCTGCCTGCTCTTCCTCTTCATCGGCCTGCTGGAGGACACGGGCTACATGTCCCGCGCGGCCTTCCTGATGGACCGCCTGATGAGCCGGGTGGGCCTGCACGGCAAGAGCTTCATCCCGATGCTCTCGTCCTTCGCCTGCGCCATCCCGGGCATCCTGGCCACGCGCACCATCGAGACGCGCCATGACCGCCTCGCCACGATCCTCGTGGCCCCGCTGATGAGCTGCTCGGCGCGCCTGCCGGTCTACACGGTGCTCATCGCCGCCTGCATCCCGCAGCGCAACGGCTGGCCCGGCCTCACCCTGCTGCTGATGTACCTGCTGGGCATCGCCGGCGCCCTCGGCATGGCGTGGCTCTTCAAGAAGAGCCTGCTGCGCGGCGACCCGCCCATGCTCATCCTCGAACTGCCCCCCTACCGGCGGCCGCTGGCCGGGGCGGTGCTCCGACAGATGTGGGACCGCTCGCGGCTCTTCCTGCGCCGTGCGGGCACGGTGATCCTCGGCATCAACATCCTGCTCTGGTTCCTGGCCACCTATCCCCGGCCCGGGGAGATCGGCGAACGCTTCGGGCGGGAGCGGGCCCAGTGGCGGCAGACGGCCTCCGAGCCGCCAACCGACGGGCAGACGGCGGCCCTGCAACGCATCGACCAGGCGGAGGCGGGCGAGCGGCTGCGGCAGTCCTTCGCCGGGCGCCTGGGTCGCGCGATCGAGCCCTTGATCCGCCCGCTGGGCTTCGACTGGAAGATCGGCATCGGCCTCGTCACCTCGTTCGCCGCGCGGGAGGTCTTCGTGAGCACGATGTCGGTCGTCTACAACGCGGGCGGCGGCGATGGCGAGGGCACCGCCAGCCTGGCCGAGGCGATGAAGTCGGAGCGGCGGGGCGACGGCTCGACGGTGTACACGCCGCTGACCGGGCTCACGCTCATGGTGTTCTACGTGTTCGCCATGCAGTGCGTGAGCACGGTGGCCGTCGTGCGGCGCGAGACCAACTCCTGGCGGTGGCCGCTCTTCCAGGCCCTGTACATGACCTCGCTGGCCTGGGGGCTGGCATGGCTCACCCACCTGGTGGGCACCCGGATGGGGTTCTGAGTCAACACGGCCGGCCCGCGACGCCAGCCGGCCCGCCACCCTCCTCCCATCCGGCCCGCAGGGCCTCCAGGGCCCGGGCCCGATGGCTGATGCGATTCTTGACCTCCGCACCGAGGACGGAGAAGGGACGGTCCCATCCGACGGGCACGAAGAGCGGATCGTAGCCGAACCCGCCGGAGACCCCAGGACGGTCCAGCAGGCGGCCCTCGCAGACCCCGTCGAAGTCCAGGGTGGCCGCGGCCATCTCCCCCGCGCTCCGACCCGCAAGCACCGGGGTGAGGGCCAGGGCGCACCGGAACCGGGCGCTGCGCCGTTCCGGAGGCACGCCTGCCAGCAGGCGGAGCAGCTTGCCGTTGTTCTCGGCATCCGGCGAATTGCCCCTCCGGCCGGTGTCCAGCGCGGCGAACCGCGCCGAGTGCACGCCGGGGGCACCGCCCAGGGCGTCGACCTCGAGCCCGGAGTCGTCGGCCAGCACCCAGCCGACGCCCAGGTTGCAGACCTCCATCGCGAGGTAGGTCGCCCAGGTCAGGGCCTTGATGCGGGCGTTTTCGGCGAAGGTGGCGCCGGTCTCCTCGGGCTCGAGGCGGACCTGGGCATCGGGTTGCCAGAGGAACACCCGGCCGGGCGCGGCCAACACGGCGCGGATCTCCTCCACCTTGTGGGCGTTGCCGGTCGCGATGAACAGGGTCGTCACGGCGCCATTCAAGCCCGTCCGGGGCCGGCGGTCGCGCCCGAAACGCCTTCGGTGCGCTTGCCCCTGGGCCGCCACCTGTGCCATCCATCCGGGCGATGAATTCCGGAGTGCCCGCCCTGAATGCCGCCGTGCAGGAGGCCAGCGCCTTCCTGCCGACCCTGATGAGCGAGATCAACCGCTGCGTCGTCGGCCAGAAGTACCTCGTCGAGCGCCTGGTCATCGGCCTCTTGGCCAACGGCCACGTGCTGCTCGAGGGCGTGCCCGGGCTGGCCAAGACCCTCTCGGTCAAGACGCTGGCCACGGCCCTGCACGTGAAGTTCTCCCGGCTCCAGTTCACGCCGGACATGCTGCCGGCGGACGTCGTCGGCACGCAGATCTACAACCCGGCCGGCGGGTTCACGACGCGCAAGGGGCCGGTCTTCGCGAACCTCGTGCTGGCCGACGAGATCAACCGGGCCCCGGCCAAGGTGCAGTCGGCCCTGCTCGAGGCGATGCAGGAGCGCCAGGTCACCATCGGCGACCAGACCTACCAGCTGCCCGAGCCCTTCCTGGTGCTGGCCACCCAGAACCCCATCGAACAGGAGGGCACCTACACCCTGCCCGAGGCCCAGGTCGACCGCTTCATGCTCAAGCTCCGGATCGGCTACCCCTCGCGCGATGAGGAACGTCAGATCCTCGACCTCATGGCGCGCACCTCGGGCCACCCGACGGTCGAGCCCGTGGTCGAGCCCGAGGCGATCCTGCGGGCGCGCCAGGTCCTCAACGACCTCTACATCGACGACAAGGTGAAGGACTACATCGTGGATGTGGTCTGCGCCACCCGCGACCCCGAGGCCTACAAGCTCAAGCTCAAGGACTTCATCCAGCTCGGGGCCAGCCCGCGCGCGACCATCGCGCTGACGCTGGCCTCCAAGGCCCACGCCTTCCTCCGGGGCCGGGGCTACGTCACGCCGCAGGACGTCAAGAGCGTGGGCATGGACGTGCTGCGCCACCGCATCACCCTGACCTACGAGGCCGAGGCCGAGGAGAAGACCACCGAGGACATCGTGCAGCGGCTCTTCGACGAACTGCCGGTGCCCTGAATGCCCCGCCCCGCCGGGAACCCGGCGGCACCCCGGCACATCGGCCGCCATCGCACGATGGCCACCCGCGCACAGGGGACGGCGCGTCGGGCCGACGGCGAGTTCACGGGGCCTTGCCGCTCGCCAACCACCACACCGACCCGTCGGCCTCGCTCACCACGAGGTCGCTGACTCCGTCGCCGTTCCAGTCGTCGGCGACCGCGTCGCAAGGTTCGCCCAACAAGCGGAAGCCCAGGGAACCCGTGGGCACCGACTCGAAGGTCCCGTCGCCATGACCGAATAGGAAGAGCGCTTCGCCCGCGTCGTCGCGAGCCCCTCGGAACCCGTGCCCGGCGAATCCCATGGCGATGAAGAGATCGCGGCGACCGTCGCCGTTGAAGTCGCCGGGGGCGATGGCGCGGATCGGGCCCAGTTGGGCGGCATCGGGCAGCGGGCGCGCCTCGAAGCGGTCTCCGCGCCGCAGCAGGACCAGCGAGGTCAGCCAGCGTGCGGAGACCCGGGCCGAGGGCAACCCCTCCAGGATCGTCTCGACGGTGGCCAGGGCGTAGGCCCGATGGGTCGGAAACCGCTCGGCGATGGCGGGAAACAACGGGCCCATCTCCTGCAATCCCCGGACGGGCCGGTGCCGTCCGTCGGGTGCGGTGTAGGCTTCGAGACAGCCGGTGATCCCGTCCTGATTCCAGGCCCCGTGGAAGAGATGCCATTCACGGACGGGACCGGCCGGCAAACGCGGCGGTCCGACCAGGAGAGACGGAGCCCCGTTGAGGCCCCAGTTGCCAAGGATGAGATCCTCCTGCCCATCGCCATCGACATCGGTGACCTCCAGGCGCTGCCAGAGGCCCGTCCATTGGCTCAGCGGCAAATCGCTCTCGCCCGGGGCCGACACCAGCGGATCGACCGGCTCCCAGCCTTCGCCGCGACGGCGGAACCACCGGGGCGCGCCCCAGTCGGAGAGACTCACCATCTCGGTGCCCGGGCCGGCGGGTCCCGACACGAACCGCGCGCCCGTGACCAGGCCCAACGGCATCGACCCGACCTCACGGTATCCGTCGCCGACGCGGCGAAGCCATCGACTGGGCGAGGCCATGGGGAAACGCCCCGCGACCGGCGCGCCCCCGAGGAAGATCTCCGCAGGCATCTTGGACAGGTCACCGAACACGGCGGCCGTGGAGAATCGCCCCGTGGCGATCGCCTGACGCCGACCCGTGGCCGCCTCGACCCACTCGACCCGACCCGCGGTCTCGGCCGGAGCCGCCGCAGTCCCTCCCGAGGATGCACCCCAGGACACCGATACAAGCCCACCCACTCCGGACACGAGAGCCACGTCGGTCGAGGCGGGACCCACCTCGCGCGGCCCCACCTCCGCCGAAGGGATGCGATGCCGCAGCCCCCGCTCGCCGGTCCCACCGATCCAGACCCCACGATTCGGACCCCCAGCGCGATCCACGGCCAAGGGCGCTCCCGGCCGCATCCACCGCCTGGGGAGCGAGGGTTGCCAAGCGAACTCCTCGGCGGCGGCGTGGCCGGTCGCCTGTCCCCAGGATCGGGCCTCGAAGCGCCACCGGGATCCGGACGGCGCGCTGGACGGCTTGGCCAGCAACGTCGGCGCGGGCGCGGACGACGGCGAGGGATCCGCGGGCGGCTCCTGGATCCGCAGCGTTGCACCGCCGGAGGTCATCGCCTCATGCACCGTGATCCGACCGGAAGGCCACCTCACCTCAAGGCGCCCGGAGCCCGGGCCGGGGGCCGCGAAGGTCTTGCCCGGGGCATCACCAGAAAGATACCGGCCACCGGCCACGACCTGGGCCATCTGGACCGGCACCGCGTTCGATCCGCCCTGCCAGGCCAGGCGCAGCACCGCACCGATGGCCTGCGTGTTGGGAGCCTGTCCCTGCAGGACCACCGACACCCTCGGTGCCTGGGCCTCATTGCGGTACACGCCGGCCGGGGCGTTGAAGTGGTTCACCACCACGTCGAGGTCGCCGTCATTGTCGAGGTCGCCCAGGGCCAACCCGTGGCTGACCCCGTCGAAATCGAAACCCCAGGCCGCGCTCGAATCCTCCATCACCGGCAATCGCTGCATCCCGGAGGCGCCCCGATGGCGAAAGGCCCGCAGGGGGGCCGGCAACCTCGGGAAGCGCTGGCGCTCGCGGAACAACTGGGCGTCGGTGCGCAGGCCCGTCCGCCGGTAGGCCTTAAGCTGCTCGGCGATGTCGAGATCGCGGGAACCGCGCTCCTGGCCGGCCGTGACGAGCAGGTCGGGAAAGCCGTCGAGGTCCACATCGACGAACGCGGGCGTCCACGACCAGTCGGTGGCCGAGACACCGGCCCAGGCCGCCATCTCGGCAAAGGACCCGTCGGGCCGCTGCAGGAACAGCGTGTTGGCATCGTGCTGGGTCCGAGCCAGCGGGTCGGCGGGATCGATGGGCACCGTGGGGGAACCATCCAGCAGCGTCAGACGGCGCACCAGGTCCGGGCTGAGCATGTCGAGCACGGTGAAGTCCCAGCGCCCGTCCTGGTTGAGGTCCGCGAAATCGACGCCCATCGAGAACAGGCTGGTGTGCCGGAGCATCGCCGGCGGTGCCTCGCGGAAACGCACCTGGCCGCCGCCGCCCTCGTTGAGCCAGAGGCGGTCGGGCGATTGGAAATCGTTGCACACGTACAGGTCGGGCTTGCCGTCGCCATTCAGGTCGCAGAACTGCGCCGCCAGTCCCCATTCGAAGGGCGGATGACGCAGGGGATTCCCGGCGGCATCGACGAACGCGCCCTCGGTCCAGGGCACGGCCACCCACCCCGCACCCCGTTCGTTGCGATACAGGACATCGGGTTCGCCCAGTTCCTCGATGCCCCCCGAGGCGTTGACCTCGAAGCGGTTGGTGAGGTCGGGAGCGGAGGTGGGCCGCCCGTCGAGGGTGGCCACCACCGTGCGGTCGCCCTCGCGGCGGAAGGTCGCCCGCGCGTTGGGCAGGTCCATCAGGGCCCGATGCCGGTAGTTGCAGACATACAGGTCGATCCACCCGTCGCCGTCCACGTCGGCCAAGGCCACGGAGTGGCCGCCCCGGGCGGCGACCTGGGGGAAGCGTGCGTTGCGGAAGGTCCCACGACCGTCGTTGACCAGCACGCGCACGCCGTCGGCGTGGGTGTTCACCACGAGGTCGGGATGGCCGTCGCCGGTGAGGTCGGCCGAGGCCACGCCCGTCACGTCGCCGCCCAGACAGTCGAGCCGCATCGGGAAGGCCTTCTCGGTGATGTCCTCGAAGCGGAATCCACCCCGGTTGCGCCATAGGGACGACCGGCCGCCGGCCGCGCCGAAGAACATGTCCAGAAGGCTGTCGCCATCCACGTCGGCCAAGGTTACGCCCGAACCGTCCAGCAGCAGCTGGTTGGTGAGGTGACGCGCGGCGGGCACGGTATTGGAGACGGTGAGGCCGGTGAGGTTGGGATCCAGCCGCTGGAAGCCCACGCGGCGCAGGGGCGATTCCGCCGCGCGCGCCCCGGCCAGGATCGCCATCGACATGGCCAGCCATCCGATCATCCAGACGACCCGGCTCACCCCCGGAAGCCTCGCTCGGGCGGATCGGACGACGGGCTTCATGGCTTCGGGACGGACAGACACCAGGCCCTTACCGTCTCATCCCGCCATGCCGGAGCCAAGTCCGCCGAGACGGGCCGCCAGGTCGTCGGCATGGCGTCGCCGAAACCCCGGGGTTGGGTTCCGGGCGGACCCGGGGTAGCCTCCCATCGAAAACTCCATGAGCACCCTCGGCATCGGAATCATCGGCTGCGGCGGCATCACGCTGCAGAATCACCTGCCCGGCCTGGCCCTGTGCAACGACGTCCGCGTCGCCGCCCTGTGCGACAGCGACCCCGGCACCCTCGAGCGGGCGCGGGCGGCCACCGGGTGCGCCGCGACCTGCACCGACTACCACGCGCTGCTGGCCCGCGACGAGGTGCACGCCATCATCATCGCCACGCCCAACCTGCTGCACTTCCCCATCGCCATGGCGGCCATCGCGGCCGGCAAGCACATCCTCTGCGAGAAGCCCATCGCCATGACCACCGAGGAGGCCCGCACCATGGCCCGGGCCGCCGACGCGGCGGGCCTGCGCCACATGACGGCCTTCACCTACCGCTTCGTGCCGGCCATGCGCTACCTGCGCCACCTCATCGACCAGGGCGACCTCGGGGAGCCCCGCCACTACCGCTCCTGCCGCCTGCAGGACTGGGGCACGCGCAACCTCGGCTGGCGCATGGTCAAGAAGCTGGCCGGCACCGGCGAACTGGGCGACATGCTCAGCCACCGCATCAACTTCGCGCACCACCTGATCGGCCCCATGAAACGCATGGTGGCCCACGTGAAGAACCTCACCCCGATCCGCGACGGCAAGCCCAACGACACCGACGACTGGGTGGGCATCCTGGCCGACTTCCACAACGGGGCCACGGGTGTGCTCGAGAGCTCGAAGCTGGCCAGCGGCCGCAACGAGAGCTGGCGGAGCCTCGACTACGTGGAGATCAACGGCAGCGAGGCGAGCTTCGAGTTCACCACCGGCAAGTGGAACGAGCTGCAGCATGGCCGGCTGGGCGGACCCGGCATGGCGCCGCTGCCCGTGCCGCGCGAGTTCTGGGTGTGGCCCGGATCGCCGCGCGATCCCGGGGTGGGCGATCCGCTGGTCGCCTTCCGCTACGACCAGGCCGTGGAGTTCATCCACGCGATCCGCGAACAACGGCCCTGCGCCGTGACCTTCCACGACGGGGCCCAGACGCAGGCCGTGATGGACGCGGCGCTGCACTCGGCAGCCACCGGGGCGTGGGTGGACCTCTGACGCCCCCCCCGCGGACACCCTCCGACCATCCCCTTCCCGTGACCCCGGCCGAGGCGCTCGCCTACCTGCACCAGTTGGGCCAGTTCGGATTCCAGCCCGGGCTCGAGACCACGCGCCGCCTCGCGGCCGCCGTGGGCGACCCGCAGGACCGGCTGCGCTTCGTGCACGTCGCCGGCACCAACGGAAAGGGATCGACCTGCGCCTTCCTCGAGAGCGCCTACCGGGCGGCGGGTTACCGCACGGGCCTCTACACCTCGCCGCACCTGATCCGCTTCGGCGAGCGCATCCAGGTCGACCGGGTGCTGCTGGCCGACGGGACGCTGGCCCGTCTCGTCGCGGAGCTGCTCGGGCGCATGCCTGCGGACCTCCAGCCGACCTTCTTCGAGGTCACCACCGTGATCGCCCTGATGGCCTTCGCCGAGGCCGGGGTCGACGTGGTGGTCTGGGAGACCGGCCTCGGCGGACGCCTCGACGCGACCAACATCGTGACCCCGCTGGCCTCGGTGATCACCTCCATCGGCCTCGACCACATGCAGGTGCTGGGAGACACGGTGGGCCGGATCGCCGCCGAGAAGGCCGGCATCATCAAGCCCGGCGTGCCGGTGGTCACCTCGGCGGACCGGGCCGACGCCCTCGAGGTGATCCGGTACCGGGCCCGCGAACTCGACGCCCACTGCGTGGTGGTGGACTCGGCCGCCGTGGGGCGGATGGCGCTGCCCGTGTCGCTGCCCGGACCGCATCAGCGGGTCAACGCGACCAGCGCGGCGGTCACGGTCCGGTTGCTGCGCTCCATCCTGCCGGTGTCGGACGAACAGCTCGCCCACGGGCTGGCCCACACCGTCTGGGCCGGGCGCATGCAGGTGCTGGAGCGCGGGGGACAGATTTGGCTGCTCGACGGGGCGCACAATGCCGACGGCGTGGAGGCCTTCTGCCGGGCGCTGGCGGAGCGGTTCCCCGGCCGCTACCCGGCAATGGTCCTGGGCATGCTGCGCGACAAGGCCTGGCGCGGGATGGCCAGCCGACTGGCGCCGGCCGCCTCGCGGCTGGTCGTCGCGCCGGTATCGAGCCCCCGGACCGTGGCGCCGCAGGAACTCCGCCAGGCGCTGCTCGAGGCCCGTTGCGGCCGGGCCGTGCGGGCCTGCGCGAGCGTCGACGAGGCGCTTCGGGCCGTGGCGAGGGAACCCTTCGTCGCGGTCACCGGTTCGCTGCACTTCATCGGCGAAGTGCTGGAGCGGCTGGAAGGAACGGGGGACCCCGGCGGCGGGGCGGAATCCGAGCGACGGCTCAACGACTGGACGGCGGGCACCCCGTCGACCCCGGGGAAGGCGCCGCAGAATCCCCATCCCCCTCGTCCGACATCAGCGGACCCGACAGCACCAGACTGAAGCCGATGTTGCTGCTGCGGAAATCCGGCACGCTGCGACCGCGGAAGGCCGAGCGGCAAAAACGGGCCTCGTCGCTCCAGCCGCCACCCCGGTAGACCCGGAACGTGCCGAAGGGGGACCGGCCGGATGGCGCACCGTGTCGGAGGGGTAGGGTCCGTACCAGTCGAGGCACCACTTGGCCACGTTGCCATGCATGTCGCGCAGGCCCCAGCCGTTCGGTGGCCGACCGCCGACCGGGTGGGTCCGCTTGCCGGAATTGGCCTGATACCAGGCCACGGCCTCGATCGGGCCATGGTGCACCCCCGGCTTGCGGACGCGGCAGGCGTACTCCCACTGGGCCTCGGTGGGCAGGTCCCAGCGCCACCCGGCGGCGATCCGCCCCTCGCGCCGGTGGAACTCGGTCAGCCGGCGGGCGTATTCCCGGGCCTCCTCCCAGTTGACCTGCTCGACCGGAAGGTCCGGGCCGTGGAATCGGCTCGGGTTGGCGGCCATGATGCGGGACCATTGGGCCTGGGTGCAGGGCGTCTCGGTCAGGAAGAATCCGTGGGGGAGGCTCACGCTGTGCAGCGCCTCGTCGGGCTCGCGGCCGGGCTCGGTGACCGGGCTGCCCCGCAGGAACTGTCCGGGAGGGATCCACCGCACCGGCAACGCCACCGTGCCGGGCCCGGTCGGCAGATCGTACCCCTTTCGCGAGCCGGGTTCCCCCCGGTACCTGAACAGGACCTCGCCAAGGCCGTTGAAGTACCGGAACTCCGGTTCCTGGTCGACATGGTGGACGATCCTCGACCCGGGCGAGGGGTCGGCCGGGGCCTCCGTGCCGGGCGGGGGATCCTGAATCTCCTGGTCCCATTCGCGGGTCACCAGGTGGCGGGCCTCGAAGAAGGATTCCCGGAGCGCCTCCCGGTCCTCCCTCAGACCGGATCCGAGGTAGCCTTAGACCTCCAGCACCCCACGACCGGGACCGTTTTGCGCGAGGTCGACCAGTCGGCGGGCGGCCGGGAGGGCGGCGAGGTCGGGGCAATCCTGCATCCAACGGACGATGTGTTCGGCCACGGGGGTCACCTCGTCCCGGATCCGGGTGCGTTGCTCCTCCTGCAGTCCGCCCATGAAGGCCTCGAACCGGCCTGAGTGCCGCCGGAAATCGCCGTCGGCCGCCGCCTTGAGCAACAGGATTCGGCCGGAGACGGGAAGCCAGCGGAGCCCACGCAGCGCCTGGTCCACGTCCCCAAGGGCCATGCGGAACTTGGCCGACTGGAACTGGGCCTCGGTCAGATCCCCGTCAAGGTCCAGGGCCTCGACCGTGTAGAGCAGCGCGTTGGCCAACCGGCGCTCGAGGGTGGTGGTGGTGGTCTCCTTCACATAGGCCGCCCAGCCGGCCCCAAGCAGCGCCCGGGCGGCATCCAGACGGTATTCCTTCCGGGCGAACCGGGCCGCCAGCAGGAACGACTGCTCGGCCTCGGCCGGGTCCACCACGGCCGGGTCGGCGTTGTCCTCGGAGCCCCGCAGCACCAGCGCTCGCAGCAGATGCACCCGCCAGGCCAGCCGGCCGGCCAGCTGCAGGCTCGGTCCGATGTCGATGGCCCGGCCCAGCGCCTCGAGGCTCTGGCGATGGCGGCGATCCGAGAAGGCCTCGCGGGCGATCTGGAACTGACGGACCGCCTCGGCCTGCGCTTGGGAGCGGGCCTCGGTCATCAACTCCTCCAGGGGCGCCACCATGCCACCCATCGAGGCCAGCACATCGCCACGGCTCCAGGTGAAGGCCGGGGAGATCCGGACCCCCGCAGGATCGATCAGGCCGTTGGCCGGGTGCATCAGGGGCCGGAGGATGTCCTCCAGGGCCTCGGCCGAACCGAGCAGCCCCACCGTGGAGTCGGGCAGGCCGGCCATCAGGGCCTGCACGATGCCCCCGGCCCCCTGACCCGCCACCCGCGGGCGCGCTGGGCCCCCCAGATGGTCGAGCCAGATCGGCCCGCCATCCGCGCCCGACCGAGTGAAGGTCCAGGAGGCGTTCATCTTCGGGCCATCGAACATTACCGTTGTTGACTCATTGGGTTGAGCTCCCGGGTTCCCGAAGTCATCAACCCCGGAGTCAAGATTTTCTTGACCTCCCCGAATCCGGGGTATCGGCCCATCAAAATTAAACATGTATTTGAAACTCCCGGATCAGCGAAAAGCCTTCGACGGTTCCGTACCGTCGCGGATCCAGGCTGGACGGCAGGCCCTCCGACTCCCCGCGAGGACTCCGCACCATCGATCGGACGGAGGGCCTCGCCGGTTGGCTCCCCCGGGGGAACCTGCGACAACCCCGGATTGACGGCGGGAAGCTCCTGCGATTGCCTTCGGCGCATGCACCAAAGGCGTCGATGGGGATGGCTGCTGGCGTTGCCCTTGATGTTGGTCGGGGTCCAGGGGGCCGAGACCCTGTCGCTGCCCGACGGCAGGACCTTCCGGGAAGCGACCGTCCGGCGCCTCGACGACGACCGGTTGGTGGTCGAGCACGCCGGCGGGCAGTCCACCCTGTTCTTCCATGAGGTTCCCGAGGCGCTGCGACGCCGGCTCGGGTACGACAGTGAGGCCGCGCTCCGACGCCTGACGCTCGAGGTGTTCCGCCTGCGCGGCGTAGCCCGCGGCGGCGCGACACCCGACGCGAACCCCGGCACGGGCACCGAACCCGTCCGCCCGAGGTTGCTCGAACCGGTCGCGGTCCCTGCCCCTCCGTCGGCATCTCAGGCGGGGACCACGGCCTCCCGGGCCGAGCGCTGGGCCGGCCTCGAACCCCCGGCCCGGGCAACGGGACTCGCGCCCGTTGGCGATGGTCAGGTCATCGGGGTATGGGAACTCGTCAACCACTATCGCTCGGATCCGTCCGCCTCGGACGCCCGGTACCGCAAGCGATCCTTCCGTGTCACCGGCGTGGTCGAACGGATGGAACGGGGCCTGGTCAGCCGCAACGTGCGGGTCTTCCTCGAGACGCCCGACCCGGCGGTACGACCGGTGTGCGAGTGGCGCATCGACGACAAGATCCCGGCCTTCCACACCCGCCGCGACGGCCGCACGCTGGTCGCCGAGAACAACCGCTCCCGCTGGAAACTGCTCGAGGCGGGCCAGACGGTGACCTTCGAGGTCCGCTGCGACGGCCTGGAAGACGGCCTTGTGGAGCTGAAAGGGGCCCGACTCCAACCCTGAGCGTCGGGGACGCGGAAAGAAATCGCTGGGCCGGATCCGGGGCAACATCTCGAGAAACTGCGCTCCGAGGATTGCGCCAAGCAGGTCACTGCAACCATCAGGGACGGCCGTGGCTCCGACCGCGGCCCCAGTTTCCAACCGGCCGGCAACCTATCCGGCGGGGCCGTCGAGCTCGGCCGTGACGGTGATCTGCACGGCGGCGTCCAGCGGCATGTCGGACACGCCGATGGCCAACCGCGCATGCGCCCCGCGGGAACCCAGCACCGCGTTGAACAGGTTGGACGCCCCGTTGAGCACCTGCGGATGCCCCCGGAAACCCGCCGCGCAATGCACATAGCCTTCGACCCGCACCAGTCGGCGAACCCGATTGAGGTCGCCGCCGGCGGCCGCCTGAAGCTGCGCGAGCGCATTGAGCGCGCACTGGCGGGCCGCCTGGTAGCCTTGCTCGACGGTCAACTCGGCTCCCAGGCGTCCGGCGAAGGCCATCACTCCGTCGCGCCAAGGCAATTGCCCCGAGGTGAAGACCAGCGCCCCGGTGCGGGCCCAGGGTTCATAGGCGGCCACGGCCCCCGGGGCCGGTGGAATGGTGATGCCCAGGCGCTGGAGGGTGTCTTGGACGTCCATGCTCGGTGCGTGGGGATGGGCCATGGGTTGGAAGTCCTGGCCGCTCTCAGGCGGCCGCCGGGGCCGGGAACTTCGCCGAGACCGCTCCCGGGGCCTTCGAGAAGCTCCGCCATTTCGACTGCGGCACCAGGCCCAGCCCGATCAATACGCACTGGCTGGCCACGAAGACCATCAGCGCCGTGAAGGCCCCGCTCATGAACCCGTAGCTGTGGAGCCCCACGCCCAGCAGGTTGGTGCCGAACCACGACCAGCTGGTGACGATGTTGCCGAAGATGGCCAGGTTCATGATGCCGCGCTCGCGGACCATCCCGCCCCAGCGGGCATGGAGGATGAGCGCGTTCCAGAGCACGATGATGAGGGCCCCGTTCTCCTTGGGATCCCAGCCCCAGAAGCGCCCCCACGACTGGTCGGCCCAGATGCCGCCCAGCACGGTGCCCACGAGGCTGAAGAGCGTGGCGAAGCACAGGATGCCATAGACCATGCGCGAGAGGCTCCGCCCCATGTCGGCGGTCATCACCTTCGTGAAGAATCCCAGCACCACATACAGGATCGCCAGGAAGCCGGCGACGTAGGTGGCCGAGTAGCCGAGGGTCACGATGACCACATGCGTCGCGAGCCAGAAGTTGGTGTCGAGCACCGCCTGGAGCATCACCATGGTGTCGCCGCCGAGGGCCAGGTTGTGGGCCACGATCTGCGTGGAGAACCCGATCACCGTGGCCACTGCCAAGCCGATGGCGTTCTTCCAGAACGACTCGAGGATCAACCCCAGCCCCACCGCGCCCCAGCCGATGAAGATGGCCGAGCTGTAGAGGTTGGTCACCGGCGGGCGGCCCTCCAGCCACATGCGCACCAGCAGTCCCAGCGTGTGCACCACGAAGGCCAGGCGCACGAGGTTCAGGGAGGTCTTGCGGCTCCATTCGGCGAAGTTGAACCAGAATCCGCAGCCGAAGAGGAAGGCCACCAGGTACAGCGAGGCCGCCTTCGAGAAGGGCGCGAAGGCGTTGAAGCGCTGCTCGCGCCCTGCCTTGGCGAGGGCGTTGCCCAACCGCAGCGACTCCAGGTAGCCCGTGTAGGCGGCGACGGCGGCCTTGAAGGCCCCGGCGTCCTGGCCGCGGAACGCGTCGGCCATGGCCGCCCAGTGGCCGACGGCCGGGTGCAACGGCCGGGAGCCCGCCGTGCGGATCGCTTCGGAGACGGTCTCGGGCGGCAGCTCGGCCTTGGGGATGCGCATCAGGTGCTTGAGCAAGGGCGCGCCGAAGCTGGCATCCAGCAGCGCCTCGGGCACCCGCTGCCACTCGAGGGAGTCTCCGCCGGCGGCGGGCGGGATGAGCAGCGGCGGCTCGCCCCGGAGCGTAACGAAGTACCGCTCGGCAGGACCGAAGACCTCGGTGAGGGCATTGGTGTCGAAGGAACCGGTTCCGGCCATGCGCTGCCGGAAGGCCTCGACGCCGGCCGGGATGGACTTCCGATAGGCGGCGATCTCGTCGGCGAAGCGCACGGTATCCTGCGGATGCACGGTGTTCTTGAGGCGCAGGTAGAGGGTCATCGACTCGTAGAGCCCCAGGGTGGCGTTGTCGAAGGCGTTGCGCTGGGAGGAGTCCTTCTTGGTCTCCTGGATGTTCCGGGCGTTGTCCTCGATCTGCTTCAGGCCGGTCTCCCCGAACTGGTTCCACGAGTAGTGCTTGCCGTCCTCGCCCGCCGCGGGATTGGGCTCCGGCAGCTTGAGCAGGGCCTTGAGTTCCGGATGGTCCACGCGGAAGACCTTCCAGCCGTCGGCCAGTTCGGGCCGGGTCATCAAGGTCAGCAGCCACTCGGTGGCCGTGAGGATCCTCGGGCGCTCGTACCACGACTTGGAGGGCTCGAGGTTGGCCGTTTCCTTCTCGCGGATGCGGGTGAGCGAATTGCGGGCGAGCGAGTCGATGGGCTGGAGGCGGCCGTTGAAGACCACCGGCAGGCGGCCGAAGGCGGCGAGGGCCTCGTCACCGTTGGAGCGTCGCACCAGGGCACCCAGGATCCAGAGGGCGAAGATCCCCGTGATGACCAGCGGAAGGCGTTGTTTCATGGGAGGTTGGAGTCGGGCGGTTGCGCGGTTCTTTTTGGGGGGCTGGAAGGAGGGTCTCCAGGGCTTGGAGGTCGGCTTCGGCCTCAGGCCGGCCTAAGGGTGCCCGCCGGCTTGCGGCGCGCGATGAACTTCGTGAGATGGATGAGGAACTGCACCAGCAGGCCCACGCTCATCAGGACGCACCCGACGTAGGGCGTGACCCACGAGGGGTTCCGGACCACCTGGAGGGCGCTGGTGCCCCGGCCGCCATCGGCCAGCTGCTCCTTGCCCATCTGGTACTGGAAGAAGGTGTGCCCGCCATGGCGCAGCGGGGAGTTCATGTAGATGTCCACCTCGCGGTCCTCGCCGGTGTCCGCATGGCGCAGACGCACCCGGCTCTGGAAGTTCTTCGGGATGTCCGTGCCCGGGTAGGTCTCGTGGGTGGTCTTGATCAGGGTCAGGGCGAAGGGTTTGTACTCGCGCACCGGGCGATACTCCACGCGCCACTCCCGACCCTCAGCGGTGACGGTCTGGGACTTGAGTTCGCCGGAGATCGCCCAGGTGCCCAGGCTCGATGCGCCCAGCAACTCCACCACGGCCGCCGGCACATTTCGGGAATCCATGGCCCGGCTGGGCGGCAGCGGATCGATGACGATGCGGGCGCCGATACCGTTGGGTGCGGCCGGCGGCCGGTTGGAATCCATGACCGGGGCCCGCTGACGGACCCGGGCGTTCTCATAGGCCTCCTTCACGCGGACCGTGAAGGGCAGCAGCCCGTGGCTCACCTCGGCCCCCACGGTGAGCCGCGAGGCCGGGATGGCCACCACCTGGTCGAGGTCGTTGCTGCCGGCGCCGTGCAGGAAGGCCAGCTCGAAGTCCATCGACGACTCGGAGTAGTTGCGCGTTTCGCCCTCGCGGAAGCTCAGAATGCTCTCGCGGGCCAGCATGTCGGTCGCCAACTGGCCCAGCAGCAGCAGGATGATGCCGATGTGCGTCAGGAAGATGCCGCTCTTGGCCCAGGTCCACTGGAAGCGCGTGAAGTGGGCCACGATCAGGTTGACGACCAGCAGCGTGCCCAGCAGGTAGCCGCCGGGCAGCGGCACCACCGGGAAGGCCGATCCATGCGGGGTCCAGTAAGCGAACCAGCTGCGGAAGTAGCGCTCTTGGGCCACGTAGAGCCCGTCGCTGGTCTGGCCCAGCGTGCCGAAGAAGACCACGGCGACGCCCAGGCCCAGCAGCACCACGGTCAGGCGCAGGGACGAAAGGAACTGGAAGACCTTGGAGAGCATGATGACAGGGGTCGGACGTCGGAACAGGCCTCGTTATTGAAGAAGAATCTCAGGGCTTGCGGGTTCAACGGATGGACGGGCATCGGCTGGCTCAGAACCGCAGGGAGCGCACGAAGCGCTCGAACGACTCCTGGTGGCGTCCGGCCACAGCCGGCGGCGCGGTGAGCTTGAAGAACCAGGATACGCCATCCCGCGGCACGATGGCCCCGAGGATGGTCTTGTCGGTGCCGACCAGCTCGACCCACGTCGCACGGTCGCCACCGGCCGTGGGAACGGTCCTCGAATTGCCGGCCAGGGCGGCGGCCTCCAGCGGGGCCAGCCCCACCTGGCCACGCCAGCGGTTCACGTTGGCCAGGAGGCCACCGCCATCGCCGTTGAGCTTGCTGATCGACACGTCGCCGTTGCCGGCGGCATCCGGGATGTCGAAGGACGCCAGGCGCATGGGCTTCGCCCCGGCGGACGTCCAGCCGGCGGGCACCTGCCACGCGGGAAGGCCATCCGCGCCCCCGCCGGCCGAGAGCGCCGGGGCCGACGATGCCGGACCGGCCGGGGTCGGGGCGGCCGACGCCGGGGTCTCCGGCGACGACTCCCGGCCGCCCCCGGTGTCCACCGACTTCAGCCATGCCAGGAACTGGGGTTTCTGCTCGGCCACCAGCGCATTCTCGCCGGTCATCTTGAAGAACACGGTCATCTCGCCCGCCGGCAGGATGGCCGCGAGGGTGCGGGCGGCCGACTTGCCGTCGAGCACCGCCTTCTTGCCATCCAGTTCGTACATCACCATCTGGCGATCGCCGGCCGCCACCAGTGACCGAAGGCCCGGGAGGCCGGCCTCGGTGACCGGCTCCAGGCCGATCTGGTCGCGCCAGCGGTTCACGTTTTCCAGTTCCCCGCCGGCCCCGCCGCCCATGGCCACCACCGAGATGTCGGCCGAACGGCCGTCGGGGCGTTTGACCGCGTAGCTGGCCACCCGCATGCCGGAGGCGGGTTTCTCTTCCCAGCCGGCCGGGACCGTCCAGGGCACGGGGGCGCGCTCGGACGGCTCGGTGGCCGCTCCGGGGCTTCCACCGGGACCGGACGCCGACGCGGGCGCGGCCTCGGATCCGCCCCGATCGGCCACGGCGGTCACGGGCACCTCCCTCGGCGCCTGATAGACGCGGACCTCGTCTTTGCCGCAACCGGAGGTCGCCCAAGCCGTCGCCAGAACCGCCATCGGGATCATCGAACGCATCCCTACAGTTTGGAGGCAGCCGCCAATCCGGCAAGCCACGACTCGGAGGCCGACCCGGACGAACAGCTCAGGGTGGCGGGGACGGTTCCGGCGGGAGGTGCTTGCGCACCGTCAGGTAGATGAGGCCGCCGATGGCGCTCCAGGCCAGGTTCAGCGAATAGCCCAGCAGGGAAAGCGACAGGGCCTCGGCCGGCTTGACGGCGAACCCCGGGAAGTCCATCGCAAGCAGCCCCACGAAGAGATGCTCACGCACGCCAAGGCCACTGGGGGTGATCGGAAGGGCCGCCAGACAGACCACCGCAGGCACCACGAACCACAGGTTCCATCTCGGGATCTGGAGCCCGAGCCCCGAGGCCAGGGAGGCGAAGGTGCCCACGATGGCGACATTGATGACCAACGACAGCAGGGCGCTGCGCCAGAGGAAACCCGGGTTGCGCCCAAAGAGCCGGCAGGAGGCCAGCGCCCGCAGCGGCGACCTCGCCCACGGGAACCGGCCGGCCCAGCGGCCCAACCGCCCCTGCTCGGAGAGCACGTCGGTGAAGAAGCCGGCCCCGGCCAGCACCAGTGCCACAACCATCATGCCGAGGATCGTCAATCCCACGCCACCGTAACCACGAAACCTCGTAAACAGGGGCCAATTTGGGATCGCAAAGATCCCGGCAAAGACCAGCAGGGCGAGGATGCCGACCAACCGGTCGACGAAGACGGTGAGGGCCGCCTCGGCCTTCTTGTGGTGGGTGCTGCGGGCGGCGGCGTAGGCCTTCCACACGTCGCCCCCGGTCGAACCCAGCAGGAAGGCGTTGAAGAAATGGGCCATGAACGACAGGCGGGTGACCTCGCCCAGCGGCAACCCCAGGCCCTGGACCCGGAGCGCCTCGCGCCACCGGAGCCCCCCGAGGAAAATGAGCACACCGCAGAGCCCGAAGGCCAGGCCGAGGCTGCCGGCCTCGAGCCGGCGTGCCGTCTCAAGCAGCTTGGACGGGCTGTGGGTCCATGCGTACTGACGCTGTTCCCAGGGCCCCATCGCCTTCCAGGCCTCGGGCTTTCCCTGCGCCAGGAGGTCGATCTGCGCCTCGTTGCAGAAGATTGCGTGGAAGATGGCGGCCAGGAGCAGGGCGCAAACGGCCAGCCGGATGAGCTGGCCCAGCGTCCTGCGGGACGGGGAAGGATTGGCAGTCCGGGAGGCCATCCGGACTACTCCGCCCCCCAGACCGAACGGATGTGGGCGTACCCCTTGGAGACGTCCTCGGGGGCCACCCCCGGGTTCAGCTCGAGGACCTTGATGTGCTCCGGGCCCACGAACGGCTTGAGCGCGTCATAGTCGATGACTCCAGCCCCGGGCGGCGCATGGTCATGGGCGCCGTCGGACGTCAGCACCACGTCGTGGATGTGCAGGCCGCCCATGCGCTCGGAGAGGCTCTCGAGGTGCATGCGGTGGTCGAGGAAGCCCATCTGGTGCTTGATCTGGGCATGGCCGCAGTCGTGCCAGTAGCGGACGTTCTCGGGCAATTGGTCGAGGAAGAAGAGCAGGTCGTGGTCGAAGGGGATCTCCTCCACCGCCTCGCGGTTCTCGATGCCGAGCAGGAGGTTTTTCTCACCCGCCACCTCGGCCAGGCGGCGGATCATGTCCAGTGCCAGCTCCATGGGCTTCTCCTTGCGGGACTCGCGGCGCTGCTCCAGCTCGGCGATGAGCTTGGCGTACTTCGGGGTGTCCTGCTTCCCCGCCGCGGCCAGCGCCTCGAGCTTGTCCTGGTAGTGGGGGTCGCCGAAGAACCCGGACAGGTCGACCGCCCCGGAATGCAGCACGATGAGCTTGGCCCCTAGGCGTTCGGCCGTCTCGATGGTCTTGATGGAATGCTTCCAGGCGAGGTCGCGCTCGCGTTTCTCGGCGGCCGAGAACTTGAAGAGGTTCGGCGCCGCGTGGTTCACCCCCATGGGCAGCGGGCAGAAATTGTGCAGGGTGCTGATCCGGATCATGCCCGCCTCCACCGCCGCGAGGATGCCGGGCACCAGGCTGACCCGGATCCCGTGGCTGAGCTCGGCGTGCTCGAAGCCCAGATCCCGGATCTCGCGCAGCATGTCGCCCCCGTCTTGGTGGCGGCTCGAGTTCCAGCAGGTGGAGAGGGAATACATGATCGGTCGACTATCGGCCCCCGGCCGGGGTCTGGAAACAAAAAGGCCGGATGCGTCCCCGAAGGAAAACATCCGGCCCCGTCGAAAGCAAACCGCCTTGCGGCGGTGCCGCGTCACTGGTCGGCGTAACGGGCGGCCAGCATGGCGGAGAACTTGGAGACCTTCATCTTGCGACGACGGGTCTCGCTGGGCTTCTCGTAATGCCGCTTCATGCGGACGTCACGGAGGGTGTTCTCGCGGTCCACCTTCTTCTTCAGGCGGCGCAACGCGCGATCCACGGGCTCACCCTTTTTCAGTTTGACTTCGCTCACTTCAAATTTCAGCTCCTTCCGGGGCCTGGCATCGCGCCCTCGGGGAGGCGACGCATTCAGGCGCAGGATCCCGGGAGGCCTGTTCGCAGACTTCCCCGGACCGCCGGTCGTCGGCATGGGCCGCGCGACCGGAGCCCGCGAGAAGAGCCGGCTTCCGACCGTTCCGCAACGGGTTTTTCGGGGCACCGCGGCCCAAGGACCATCGATGCCGTCCACGCCTGAGCACAACGGAATGCGATCGGGGGGCTACTCCACCACCATCGGGGGGACCTCACGGACAGGCCAGCGTCGCGCGGAGGGCCTCCCAAACGGTATCGAGCCCCAACGCCGCGAGCCCCCCCGGATGGGAGCGGGTGCGGACGCGGGGCCCCGGGGGGCGCCAGACGGCCTCGCTCGACGGCCCCCAGAGGACCATGCACGGGATGCCGACGGCGGCCGCAAGGTGAGTGATGCCCGAATCGTGGCCGATGAACCCCTGGCAGGCGGACAGATGTCCGGCCAATCCATCGAGCGGTTCGCCGCGCAGGAGGCGTCGGCGGGGTCCCGGGATCCTTGCGCCGAGCCGCCCGAGGGCATCCCCCTCCGCATCGCCGCCGACGAGGACCAGTCCGAGGTCGGTGGACCCGACCAACCGGTCGACGAGGCCTTCCCACCGTTCCAGGGGCCAGTTCTTGGAAGGGCTGCCGCTGCCCGGATGCAGGGCGATCCAGCCACCCTGCCCCCCGCCCATGCCGGCCCAGCGCAACCGGGGCACCGGGTCGGCGTCGAAGATCGCCAAGCGCTCGAGCGGCGCGAGCAACTGGACGGACGCAGGCACGCCCAGCGCTTCGTCCGGCCGGTGCGGCCCGGGGATCACCTGGGCCCGCGACACCCGGGCGACGTTGTCGCGGAAGAGGCCGTCGGGATCGTACAGGTAGCTGAAGATCACCTCGCAGGCGGCCAGGCGTGCCGATTCGGCAGGGTCCAGCCGCCCGCCCCGGGCGAAGAACCCGGCCAGCGGCCGCGACTCGATGGCCCGGGCCTCGTCGGCCAATCCTGCCCGGACGGCCAGCGGCGCGACGTTCGGGTAGGTCAGCAGTTCCAGGCGGGCCCGCGGGAAGCGCTCCCGCAGGGCCGCCAGAACCGGGAGCGTGACGATGAAGTCGCCAATGGCCCCGCCCCGGATCACGAGGATCCGCCCCTGCGGAGCGGAGGTGGTGCTGGACGGGGCTTCGACGGTCATCGGGGCACGGGCCTACCGGACCCCGTCCGGCGACGCAAGCGGCAACCCGGCGCCGCCCCCCTCTCGGGCATGCGGCAAGAGGGGCCCGGACGGGATGGTCTCGGGACGGCGTAGCACCCAACACGGTGGGTGCGGGAAGATTGGACGGAACCCACCGCCGCGCGAGACCCCGCGCTGTGTGGGCTGCGGCGACGACGATGGCGCGGGAAAAACACATCCATCGATCGGGCAGTTCATCCGCCATATGTGGTGCTCTGGCACCTTTTGTGTCAATAGTGAGGACCGACCCCTTTGCGGGGTCGCCACGGACGGCCTCGCCCTGATAGGGTTTCCGGTGGTGCTGGGTTCCCTCTTCGTCCAAACGGTCTTCTGGCGCGCGCTGGCCTATCTGTCGTGGGCGCTGGTGTCGCTGTTGACGATCCGCGTCTTCGATTCGGTGGAACTCTTCGGCCTGATCAGTGCGGCGCTGCTGGTGCTGGGCAGCCTGCCGGCGCTCGACGGGGGGTTCCGCAACACCCTCAACCGGCGCATCCTCGGGCGCGCCCGCGACGGGGAAACGCTCCGGACCCTGCGCTTCGGGCAGCGGCTCTACACGCGGTTCTGCGCGGCCGTGCTGGTGGCGGGCACGCTCATCCTCTGCGCCTACTCGGTCACGCCCAACGCCCGGTTGCTGGAGCTGCCGTGGGCCTTCTACCCGTCGCTCGGCGCCGTCGGCGGCATCGTGGCGCTGGGCTCGGCGTTCCTGCAGCTGCTGACCGGGCTGGGGCAGCAACGGCGGATGTTCATGTTGCAGCTCTTCATGGCCTGGGCCTCCATCGGGATCCTCTGGGCGGGCTTCCGGCTGGGCTTTGGCGTCTGGTCGTTCGTGCTGTCGCAGAGCCTCCCAAGCCTCGTGGCGATGGGCCTGGCCGCCCCGGGCATCCGGGAGGCGGCGCCGGGACTGCGGCTGCTGGACTTCGCCTGGGACCGCGACGACACGGCCCGGCTCCGGGAACTGTGGCCCGAATCGTCGGGGCTGATGCGCTTCCAGCTCTGGACGCTCCTGGTCTACACCCTCGACGCGACGCTGGTGGCCTGGCTGTGGCAGGGCAAACAGGTGGGCCAATACCTGCTGGTGGCCAATCTCTTCAGCAAGCTGCGCCTGCTGCTGCAGTCGGCCGACGACGCGGTCTGGCCCATCCTCGCCGCGAAGACCGACAAGGCCGAGACGATCGCCGAGGGGGTCTTGCGCTTCAACGGCTGGCTCTGGGGAGGCGCCATGGCCGTGTCGGCGCTGTGCATCCCGGCCTTCATCGCCGACTACAAGGCGCAGGACTTTTCCGGGGGCACGCTGCTGACGGGGCTCTTCGCCCTGCGCTACCTGATCATGGGCATCGCCTCGCAGCCGGGTTATTGGATGTTCGGCCATGGCCACATGGACCTCCTGGCCCGGCTCATGCGCCGCGAGCTGCTGTGCTGCCTGGCCCTCGGCGTTCCGCTGGGGCTGTGGCTGGGACCCATCGGCATCCTGATCGCCTTCATCGCCGGATCGGCGGGCAGCACCCTGCTGCCACTACACCTGGAGTTCGCCCATGCCAGCGGACGCCCGGCCTGGCCGATGCTTCAGGCGTCCTGGTCGCGGGCGGCGGTCGCGGCGGCGGTCGCGGGCGCGCTGGCGATGCTGGGGCTCCGGCTCGGCGGCCACGACTGGCGACTCACCGTGGCGGTGGCCGGGCTCAGCCTCGCCGGCACCCTGGGCCTGGCCCTCGGCGCGGCGCTGGTCCGGGCGCGACGGGCGGGAGTCACCGGGCGGGCCGAGCTGGGGCGTTTCCTCTGAGAGCCGGAATCTCCGGGAGGGGACCTGCGGCGGGGGATTTTGGGGTGATGGCGAGGGCGGGTAGGCCGCCGCAGCCGCTGAGGCGGGCTTCAACGGCCGGATCGACGCTGGCCGTCGGCAAAAGACCCGCCGACCGGAGGGTCCGCTGGCACCACGCCGGGCGAAGCGGTCGAACACCGGGTCGCACGCCCCCTTGACTCGCCCCGGCTTCTGGCGGACGACTGGTCTACGCGCCCTCAGGGCACACCTCCCGCCATGAGCCCCCTCACCCGCTTCTCGGTCGCCCCCCTCCACACCCTCACCCGGCGCCTCGCGGCGGTGGCCATGGGGCGGGAGGAACCGGACCTGGTGATCACCGGGGCCAGGATCCTCTCGACCTACACCGAGCGCATCCACGACGGGAAGGAGCTGTGGATCAGCGGGGGCCGGATCGCGGCCGTGAAATCGGCCGGGACCTGCCGCCGCGACTCGGGCGCCCGGTTCCACGACGCGGCCGGCGGCCTGCTGGCCCCCGGGCTGGTCGATCCCCACATCCACATCGAGTCGTCGATGATGACGGCCTGCGCCTATGCCGAGGCCGCCCTGCTCTGCGGCGTCACCTCCATTTTCTGCGACAGCCACGAGATCGGCAACGTGTGCGACGCCGAGGGGATCGAGTGGATGCTCGAGGATGCGCGCCGGGCCCCGCTGAACATCTTCCTGACGGTCCCGAGCACGGTGCCGGCCACCGGCCCGCAGTTCGAGACGGCCGGCGGCGACCTGACGGCCGAGAAGATCGGCACCCTCTTCGACCGGTGGCCCGAGGCGGCGGCCCTGGGCGAGAAGATGGACTTCGTGCATGTCGCGATGGGCGACCCCCGCAGCCACGCCATCCTCGCGGCGGCGCTCCGGCGCGGGAAGCCGGTGTGCGGGCACATCTACGGCCGCGAGTTCGTCTCGGCCTGCGCCGCGAGCGGCATCACCGACACGCACGAATCGATCGACCCGGACATCGCCTCCGACTTCCTCGAGGCCGGGCTCTGGATCTTCCTGCGCGGGGGCAATCCCACGACCCCGTGGCATTCGCTCCCGCTGGCCGTGCAGGCGGTCACCCGGGCCGGGGCCCATCCGAAGCGGGTCTGCGTCTGCACCGACGACCGCGACGCGGACGACCTCTTCCTCTTCGGCCTCGACTGGGTGGTGCGCGAGGCCGTGAAGGCGGGCATCGCGCCCGTGACGGCTTGGAGCATGGGATCGCTGCACCCGGCCACCCGCTACGGCATGGACGGCGACTTCGGCGGGCTGGCCCCCGGGCGACGGGCCGACGTGGTGCTGCTCGACGACGGGCTCAAGCCCCGGGGCACCTGGTATGGCGGCGAGCACGTCGTCGACGGCGGGCGGATCACCCCGGTCCTCGAGGCGGCCCTCTCGCAACGCTACCGCTACCCGGCCTCGGCCTATCGCACCGTCCACATCGCCGACAGCGTGCCGCTGGTGCCGGAACTGCCCCGGGCCGCCTGCACCGCCAACATCCTGCGGGTCGCGCTGCCGGGCATCCTCACCTTTCACGATCAGGTGGCCTTCACGCCGGCGGCCGACTGGAACGCGACGCTGGCCGCCCATCCGGAATGGTGCCTGATGGCGGTGGTCGAACGGCACGGCCGCAACGGCGGGGTCGGCCACGGCCTGCTCCAGGACTTCGGTCTGACCGGCGGGGCCGTGGCCAGCTCGGTGGGGCATGACGCGCACAACCTGATCGTCGCCGGACGCAACGAGGCCGACATGCGCCTGGCGGTGGACACGCTCCGGCGATGCCAGGGCGGCGTCTGCGTGGTGCGCGACGGCCGGGTGGCGTCGCTGGTGGAGATGTCCATCGCCGGCCTGCTGTCGGACAAGCGCGCCGGGGAGGTGGCCGTGGAGAGCGCCGCGCTGAAGAAGGCTTGGGCCGAGGCCGGCTGCATCCTGCCCTACATGGGCTTCAACCTGCTGCCGCTGTCGGTGATCCCGGAGATCCGGCTCACCGACCGGGGCCTCGTGACCGTGCCCGGCATGCAGGTCGTGCCGCTTTTCGAGACGGCCTGAACCGGTCCTGTGAGGAACGCCGCGGATCGGGGGGGGCCGGAAGATCGGCGGGTCGGTGCCTTCGACGAGGACGGGACCGGTCTTTGCCCTCGGACCTCGGCGCCCATCCCGCCGCCGTGGGACGGAGTCACTGGACCTCGGCGTAGTTGATGTACCCGATGAACATCTCGTCGTCGGTCTGCTCGCCAAACCGCACCCGGGCCTTGGCATTCGGATTGTAGGGATTCCAGCGGGAGTTGTCGAAGGTGCCCGAGATGCGGATGGTGCTGCCCGCCGGCAACCGGACCGGCTCGGCCAGGCGATAGAGGGCCTGCCAGTTGAAGTCGTAGCGCGGCACGTTGAGCAGCATCTTCGAGGTGCCGTCCGGCAGGAGCGCCTCGAAGCGCATCGAGTCGCCCCGGAAGTGCATGTGCGGGCTGAGTTCATGGACCTCGATGGGCGTGTTGAACGACCGCTCAGCCACCAGCCGGTGATGTCGCGCCCCGGGCGGGATGTCGATGGCCGTCGAGTGGGCCGCGCCGGTCTTGAGTTCCCGGGCCGGCGGCGTCGGGTCGAGGTAGAGACCCATCTCGGTGGCATCGGTCGCGGCGCGGCCATTGGGCGTGTAGTGCATCTGGAAGACAAAGGCCCCGCCGGCGGGCAGGAACTTGCCGGTTCCCTCCGGGTAGTCGCGCTGGTCCATCCCGGGGACATATCCGGCATAGAAGCCGTTCAGGCCGCCCTGGATCGCCTGGAACTCGGCGAGCATCTGGAAGATGGACCCGCCCTTGATGTAGAAGATGAGCGCGTGATGGACCACGGTGCGGTTGCCCGGCTTGATCACGGCCGCCCGGAGCCACGCGTTGGTCTTCAGCGTGTTGGTCACGATCAGGTAGGCGTAGGGTATCTCCCCGGTGGCCTTGATCTGCTGCCGCGCGATGCGGAGGACCACGTCGGGCCGGCCCATCGGCCAGTCGCCCAAGGCCGGGGGCACGGTCGCCAGGGGGTCGGGCCCGGCGCCATCGACCGGGGCACCGGCGTCCAGCCACGCGACCAGGCGGGACTGCTGTGCGGGCGTGAGCGAGAAGTCGTTCTCAAACCGCCCGTGGGCCGGGTCGGCGTGCCAGGGCGGCATCAGGCCCTCGAGCACGTTGGCACGGATGGTGTCCGACTTGGCGCGGACGCTGGCATGGTTGGTGATCGCCCAGGAGCCGATCTCCCCGGGCCGGTGGCACGTCACGCACTTGGATTGGAGCAGCGGCGCGATCTCGTTCCGGTAAGAGGCGAGCCCAGGATCTGCCAGCCGCCAGGGCGCCGCCTGCGGGCGGGCGTACTCGACGGCGGGCCGAGCTCCCGTGGCGAAGCGGGCGAGCGCCTCGGCCAGGTAGGCCTGCCGGACCGGCGGCCCGGAGGTTGCCTCCAGCGTGTCCTCGATGGCCCCGCGGTACACCGGGGTGAGCGACTCGGCCTCGAGCACCAGCGCCTCGCCCGGCACCGTGGCCCCGAAGGAGCGCGCCACCAGCTGCGCGGCATCGTGCAGAACCGGCACGCCCACGCCGGCGCGGAGGGCCGCATCGGTCATCGTGCGCCGGTCGTCGACCGGGTCGACCATCCAGAACTGCAGACCCGCAGCGTCCGCGGAGGCGACGACGTCCTTCAACTGGCGCCAGTGGGCCTCGAGGCCCGCGGCGTCGGTGAAGACCAGCACCACGGCCCGGGCGTCGCCCTCGCGGAAGAGTTCCTGCGAGTCTCCCTGGTGGTCGATCAAGCGGAAGTTTGGCACGGGCAGGAGCGGAGCACGAGGGGCGCGCCGCAACCGGTAGAACCGGCGGGCCGCGGACCTCGCCGCCGGATCCATCCACTCATGGTGCCCAGAGACCGCGCCCAATTGCAGCAGGGGACGCCACTCGGCCCCCTCCAGGGCGTCGGAGGCCTCGAGGACGCCGACCGACCCGGTGTCGGTCGTGAGGTTGAGATTGAGACGGGGCGCCGCGCAGAGGGCGTCGTAGACGGGCCGGATCGTGGCGGCCCGGAGGGCGCCAAGGAAGCCGGACCCGAGGAGCAGCAGGGAAGCCAGGACGGACAGGCGATTGACGGGTCGGCGCGACGGACTGGGCTGGGTCATCATGGTGGATCGTCCGGTGGGAACTCCGGCGGCTATCGGGAGGTTGGGGAATTCGGCGTCACGAAATTGACCACGCTCTCGTTGGTGCGGGCCAACTGCAGTCGCTCGCGGGCGGCGCGCTCGACGGTGCGGGGATCCTCCCGGAGGCTCCTGAGGCGGGCGGCCGTGTCGTCGGCCTGACCCGACAGGCGCGCCTCCTGGGTCTCCCAGCGTGCGAGGTTCTCGCGCAGCGCCTGGTTCTTCCGGATGAGCGGCAGGTACTGGGCGACGATGAAGCCGATGATGCCAAGGAACAGGCACCAGCGGATGGCCCGGTTGAGGGCGCCCATCCAGCCCAGGTCCACCGCCGAAGCGGCGTCGTTGCGGAGTCGTTTCATTTGTAGACGCGTTTCCACGACCGCAGGCTGCCGTCGGGAGCGAAGGTGAGCATGAGGTGCGACTCGGCCGACGTGGTCAAGTCCTGGCCGCTCCAACTCCAGAACATCGGGCCCCGTATGGCGGTGCTGTACGTGCGGGATTTGGAGAGCAACCAATCGGCCACCCGGGTGCCGTCGGAGGTCCTGGCCTCGGATTCGGGCGGGCCGAGCTCCTGAAGCGCCTGATCCCAGGTGTATTGGCCAATGCGCGATTTCCAGTCGGCGCGGCCATAGGTCTCGCAGCCGGCCATCAGGCCCGCGAGACCGACGGCGAGCAGCGCCCGCAAGGCCAGATGCCTCCATCGATCCATGGTCAAAACAAACCATCCCGGGACCGTTTCCGCAACCCCGCGGACATCGGTGGCACGCTTACGGGTGCCCCTCCCTGCGGGGATGGCCGGAACCAGGGACGGGAATCGGGACGGCGGTTGGGACGGGAGTTCAGCCGGACGCCGAACGGCACGGGAGCCTTCGATCGGAGGAGCCGGGATGCGGTCCGCCTCCGACGGGGTCACTTGGACATCTCCTTGAGAACGTCCTGCCGCTGGTCGTCCGGCAGGGCCTTCAGGAGTGCCTTGAGCTGGTCGACCGTCGGGGCGGCAGCGACCGAGGGGGCCCCTGACCCGCTGGTCGGTACCTGGAGAAGCTCCTCCTCGGTCCAGTTGTCGTCGGCCGAGCGTTCCTTCACCGGGGCCAGGCCGTCGGCCACCATCTGGGCGGTGACCGGCGCCCCAGTGTTCCCCCACGACGAACGGATGTAGGTGAGCACGGCCGCCAATTTCTCGTTGGTTCCACCAATCGCATCCCATTGTGAACCCATGACGATACCGGGATCGTTGGCCGGGTTCCAGATGACGTCTTTGTTGACCTTGACCGGACCCTTGAGGCCGTGGCGCACGAGGCGCATAAGCCGGTTGGGACCGTCGGCGTTGACCCAGTCGGATGCCGCCAGCGGCGGGGCGACACCGGCCTTGCCAGCACCATCCTCGCCGTGACACAGCGCGCAGACCGCGTTGTAGGCAAGCATGCCGTCCCGCTTGACCGCGGCCATCGGGTCGGCCGCCACGGCGGCCACCGGGGCAGGCTTGCCGTGCGGATACTCGGAAAACTCGTTGGCCTCGAACCGGCCGCTGTACTGGGTGAGGTACGATCCACCCCAGAACAACAGACCGGCGATGCCGGCCACCACCCAGAGGTTCAGCGGCTCGAAGCCCTCGACCGGATCGGGCTTCTCGCGAAGCACGGCGGCGTGCAGCTCGGTGACGTCGTGCGTCTCGCCCCGGTCCAGCGGCGCGGAGGCGTTGGGCGTTTCCTTCGGGGTGCTCATCGGGCCGCCTCCTCCTTCTTGACCGGGGCCTCGGGCAGGTCGCCGGACGACTTGAGGCTGCGCAGGTAGGCCACCAGTTGGACGGCCCTGCGGGTCGGCACGACCTCCCGGCCGGCCGGCGGCGCGAAGGCGCCCTCGAGCACGAGGGCGTTGGTGGAACGGCCCGCCGGGCCGATGGCGCGGGTCTCGAAGAGGAAGGCGTGCGGGGGCATGATGCTGCCCGGGCTGGTGGTCTGCGGATTGTACAGGTGGCGGTAGTGCCAGGCGGCATCGGACTGCCGCTCGCCGATGTTGGTGAGGTCGGGCCCGGTGCGCATGGTGCCGAGCATCACGGTGCGGTCATGGATGTAGTCCCGGCTGACGGTCCGGCGGCGTCCCCAGCCGCGCTCGAGATCCGATCCGTAGTCCTCGGGCCGCACCTGCTGGGTGTGGCAGTACACGCAGCCGAGCGAGCGGTAGATCTCCGCGCCCTGCTGCGCCTCGCCCGCACGGGCCGCGGGGAAGATCGCCGCCGTATCGGGGTCGGTGTGCTGGCCCAGGGATCCCAGCTGACGATGCGGCATCAGGACCAGCCCGACCCAGCTGGAGGCCAGGGTCAGGAGGATGCCCAAGAAGAGTAGCGGTCCGTAGCTCATGGTCATTTTCCGGCGGCCAGCGTCTCAGCCTCCCCGGTCAGGATCCGCACGACCGGCTTGCGGTAGGGCTCGAACATCCGGACCAGCAACCAGCCGACGTTCGCGACGAAGGCCACATGGCCGGCCACCATCAGCAACCCGGCGAGGGTGCGCAACTGGAGCCAAGGCAGGGTGAACTGCACCACGTCGAGGAACCGGATCGTGGGGTCGTTGAGCTTGGTGCCCTGGATGAAACCCATGAGGCTCATCGGGACCACATAGAGCACGATGCCCAGCGCCACGCCCCAGAAGTGCAACGAAATCAGCCCATTGCAGGGCCACTCGCGCTGGGTGATGCGCGGCAGGATGTAGTACATCGCCCCGAACATCACCATGGAGAAGAACGCGTACATGCCCAGGTGGGCGTGGGCGATGGTGTGGTGGGTGAAATGGGTGACTTCGCTGACGCTGCGCAGCGCGCTGGCAATGCCCTGGAGGCTGGCCAGCGTGTAGGACACGGCGCCGAACACGATGAACCTCAGGGTCGGGCTGTGGCGCATCTTGCCGAAGTGGCCCAGCATGGTGAAGTGGTGGTTGATGGCCACCGTGATGACCGGGATGAGCATCATGACCGAGGCGACGATGCTGATGGTGATCATCCAGGCGGGCAGCGGTCCGCCGACCAGGTGGTGCATGCCGTTCCAGTTGTAGAAGAGGGCCAGCGACCAGAACCCCAGCACGCTCAGGTAGTAGCTGTGGATCGGGCGGCCGATGACCTTCGGGATGAAGTAGTAGATCGAGGCCAGCCCGATCGGGGTGAACCAGAGGCCGAGCACGTTGTGGGCGAACCACCAGTTCACGGCCGCCTGCACCACCCCGCGGACAGGCTCCAGGAGAAGCATCACCTGGGCGGTGCCGTAGAGCCAGGGGAACCACAAGACGGCCGCCAGGAGGTACCACTGCGAGACGTAGAGGTGGCGCTCGGCCCGGAGGCGGAAGGTGACGATGGTCCAGACCGCGATCAGCGCGTAGCTGGAGAACAGGATCGGGGTGGCGTAGCGCGGCATCTCCAGCCACTCGATGGCCGTGGAGTCGCCGAGCAGGATGCCGCCGACCCCCACGGTGACGCCCAGGTTGTAGAAGAGGTTGGCCACGGTCACGAGGCCCGGGGCCGGCAGCGGGATGCGGCAGAGACGGCACATCAGCCAAACGCTCACGCCGACCGAGACCTGGGAGGCGAAGCCGTAGATGACAGTGTTCAGGTGGGCCGTGCGGACGTTGGAGAAGACCAACCACTCCCAGGCGGCAAGGAACCCCGGGGAATGGAGCTTGATGCTGGCGACGAGCGCCAGCAGCGAGCCGGCGATGAGCCAGGCCAGGCCGCTCAGGAAGAAGAAGAGGACCGGCACACGGCACGATGCGTCGATCTCCGCCAAGTCCGCCTTCCGGAAGCCGTCGCCGCCGCTTCCAGCACCGGCGTCGCCCGGCAGCAGGGCCCGCAGCGTTGGGTTCTTCGACGTTTGGGACGGATGGATCATGCTCAGCGGCGGTTTCCGAGGATCTGGTCGGTCGCGACACCCACGGGCTCGGACTCGTCGAACGGCAGCAGGGCCACCTTGTCCGGGCAGCGGAACTGACCAGTGGAGGCCGCCCAGCGCAGCGCCCAGAGGGCGGCGGCGGGCAGCAGCACCACGCTGCCCAACAGGATGAAGGAGATCACCGGCATGGGCTCACTCGAAGGACTGCTGCTTGGACTTGTCTTCCAGACGCTGGATCAGCTTGGCCCGACCGGCGGTGGGATCCTTGAACTCCTGCGCTGCAATCTCAAGGGCCCGGGCGATGGGCACATGGTAGACCTTGTTGCCCTTGGCCAGCGCATCGGGGTCGAGGGAGTACCCTGCGGCCTTCGGACCGGAGGCGGCCTCGACCTCGGCCCGGAACTTGACCCGCTGGGCCACCCGCTCGGCGTCGACGGCATTCACCGGCTGGCGAACCACCAGCCAGGCCAACGCCCCGATGATGAGGAACGAGCCGATCCCGCCCACCAGGTAGACAAGCGTTGTCTTCGTCGTCGCGGAACAGCAATTCGTGGAACTCATGGTTCGTGGATTCTCCGGGTGGGTTCAGTGGGCCGCGCTGGCCGCCGAGGCGGCGGGAGCAGACACCTCGTGGTGGACGATCGCCTCCAGCAGGCGCGGGTCCTTGAGCGGATAGGGTGGATTCTTTCGGTACTCGGACCAGAACAGGCGTCCGAGCAGCGCGGACATGCCAAACCAGAAAAGCGGATCCCACAGCGTGAGGTGCAGGCCCTCCGGGTGGATGACCGGCATGACGTTGTAGGTCACGTCGATGTAGTGCATGAGCCAAGACCAGAGTCCGACGGGGACCATCACCGCCAAGTTGCGCTTGATGTCCTGGTTGAGCAGGATGAGGAACGGCACGAAGAAGTGGCCGAAGAGGATGGTCATGCCGACCCACTTCCAAGAACCGACCTCGCGGAGCACGTACCAGAAGGTCTCCTCGGGGATCGCGGCATTCCAGATCAGGAAGTACTGCGAGAAGTGGATGTAGGCGTAGAAGACCGTGAAGGCGAAGAACAGCACGCCGAGGTCCTGCTGCTGGCGCTTGAAGTACACCTTCTCGAGCGGGCGGCCGGGCTGGGCCAGCCACATCGTGAGCAGGTAAAGGGTGATCAGGGTCGTCCAGACGCTGCCGGCGAAGTAGTAGACGCCGTACATCGTGCTGAAGAACTGGTGCTGCAACGACTTCATCAACAGGAAGCACAGCAGCGTGGTCCCGATGGCAAAGAAGAAGATGCCACCAGCGGCGAGCTTGCGCGACTTGGTGGTCCAGAGGGCGGCGCCATCCTTGTCCTGGGCCACCGACCAGGCCCGGATGCTCCGGGCCATCGAACCAAGCAGGAAGATCAGCAACGGGACCATCACGGTGAAGGCCTTCGGATTGAAGAGCACCTTCTTGACGTCGAGCGCATGGTCGGTGGCGGGGTCGATCCTGAACCACGCGTGCAGGTTGCCCGTCCAGGCGAAGCCGATGATCGGCAGCGAAAGGATCAGCATCCACGGGTGGAGGAGGCTGGCCAAGGTCTCGGTCACCCGGCGGATCGAGGCCGACCAACCGGCGTCGAAGAGGTGGTGGGCCAACGTGAAGAACAGGGACCCGACGCACAGGCTCAGGCAAAACATGTAGGCCGTGAGGTAGCTGTGCGCGACCTGCTTGAGGGAGAAGGCCGAGACGTGCTCGTGGGCATGGTCCGCGGCGGGGGCCGAGGCCGCATGACCGGCGTCCGCGCCGAGGACCGACAAGGCGCCCACCGAGGACGCCACCGCGGCGAGGGCCATCCAGGATCGGATCGTTCGTGAGGGGGAGTTCATGGAGGCTTACTTGATGGTGGGCAGGATGGCGGCCGGAACCTCGGCCTCGGAGGCCAGGCGACTCAATTGCAGCGTCCGCACATAGGCCACGACGGCCCACCGATCGGCCACCGGGATCACCGAAGCGTAGCCCATCATCGTGCTCTTGCCGTTGCTGATGGTGTTGAAGAGGTCTCCATCCTGGGTCTTGATCAGGCGGTCCTGGTGCAGATTGGCTGTATTGCCCATGCCGTACTTGCTGGTGATGCCCTTGCCGTCCCCGAGCACGCCGTGGCAGGGTTGACAGTAGATCGAGAAGCGCTCCTGACCGCGCTTCAGCACCATGGAGTTCACCTCGATGGGCATGGCCTCCACGGGGGCGCCGCCTTGGCGGCCGGTGTTGAAGGCGTTGTCCTCCCAGGCGGACTCGCGGGAGACGGTTCCCGCCGGGTGGGCGCGGGAGGTCTGGCCGTCCGCCCAGGCCGCGAACTTGGTCGTCGTCTGGGGCCGCAGCTTGGGCTGGCGGTCCATGTCGGGGAAGACCTCGATCGGGGGCTTGGTGCTTCTGGATCCGCGGAAGCCGGCGATCCCGACCACGAGGGCCACCGCCAGCACGTAGGCGGTGATGAAATATTTCAGGAAGGCACGCATTTAATCCTCCACGGATTCAACGACCGACGCATGGCATTCCTCTGTCAGGAATGCGCGGGTCTTCTCCAACCCGAACCTCGGGTCGCCCGCCTCGATGCAGATGAAGAATCGGTCGTCGGTCGACTTCTTGAATCGGTCGTTCTTGAAGAGCGGGTTGTGGAACCGGGGCAGCTGGTTCAGGAAGAACATCCCGAAGAGCGTCCCAAAGGCGCTCAGGAGAATGGTCATCTCATAGCTGACCGGGAACGCGAAGAGCGGTGTGAAGAGCGGCTTGCCGCCAACCACCAGCGGATAGTCGAACTGGTTCATGTACCAGATCATGGTCATGCCGGTGAAGAACCCGGTGAAGCCGCCGCAGAAGGTGAACCACCCGACCGGCGACTTGCGAAGCCCCATGGCCTCATCCATGCCGTGAATCGGAAACGGGGTGTATACATCCCATTTGGTGAACCCGGCGTCGCGGCAACGCATGGCCGCTTCGAAGATGTCGGCAGCCGTGTGGAACTCGGCAAGGAGACCGTACGGCTTGGAAAGATTGGAACTCATGGACAGGGTTTTTCGGTTAGTGGTGTCCCTTGGCGCCTCCGAGCGGATGGTGCGGATCGGCCTGAGGCGTCACGCCTTTGACTTCGCTGATGGCGATGACCGGCAGGAAGCGGATGAACAGAAGGAACAGCGTCATGAAGAGGCCGAAGCTGCCGACGAAGGTCATCACGTCGACCCAGCTCGGGGTGAAGTAGCCCCAGCTCGACGGCAGGTAGTCGCGATGCAGCGACGTCACGATGATGACGAAGCGCTCGAACCACATGCCGATGTTGACGAAGATCGACACGATCCACACGAAGACGACGCTGGTGCGCAGCTTCTTGAACCAGAAGAAGTGCGGGCTGATCACGTTGCACGAGATCATGGCCCAGTAGCTCCACCAGTAGGGACCGAAGGCGCGGTTCTTGAAGGCGTAGAGCTCGTAGGGGCTGCCGCCGTACCAGGCGATGAAGAACTCCATGCCGTAGGCGTACCCGACGATGGAACCGGTCGCCAGGAGCACCTTGCACATCAGTTCCACGTGCCGGAGCGTGATGACGTCGTGGAGCTTGAAGAGCGACCGCAGCGGGATCAGCAGGGTGAGCACCATTCCAAAACCGGAGAAGATGGCGCCGGCCACGAAGTAGGGCGGGAAGATGGTCGTGTGCCAGCCGGGCACCACCGAAACGGCGAAGTCGAACGACACGATCGAGTGCACCGAGAGCACCAGCGGTGTGCTGAGTCCGGCCAAGAGCAGATAGGCCTTCTCGTAGTTGCTCCAGTGGCGGTTCGAACCGGTCCAACCCAACGAGAAGATCCCGTAGAGGGCCCGGCGCAACCACCCCTTGGCGCGGTCGCGCAGGGTGGCGAGGTCGGGTATCAGGCCCACGTACCAGAAGAGCAACGAGACCGTCCCGTAGGTTGAGACCGCGAAGACGTCCCACAGCAACGGCGATCGGAACTGCGGCCAAATGGCGTTGGCGTTCGGCGCCGGGAACAGGTAGCCGGGGAGGAGGGCGAACCAGACGCGGCCGGTGTGAAACACCGGAAAGATGCCGGCGCAGACCACGGCGAAGATCGTCATGGCCTCGGCGGCTCGGTTGACCGAGGTGCGCCACTTCTGACGGAGCAGGAAGAGCACCGCCGAGATGAGCGTTCCGGCGTGGCCAATGCCGATCCAGAACACGAAGTTGGTGATGTCCCACGCCCAGTCGGCCGGCTGGTTCAGGCCCCAGACACCGACACCGGTCGAGACCAGGTAGGCGATCAGCGAGAACATCGTTACCATGCCGCCGAAGGAGATGATGAAGGCGGGCCACCACCACACGGGCGTCGGCTTCTCGCACACGCCGGCGATGGCGTCAGTGATCCAGCCGAGCGGGCGGTTGTTGAGCACCAGCGGTTCGCGGACCAGCGCGGCCGGCGGCTCGGGCGCGTGCACGGCGCCGGATTTGGCGGAATTAGCCATTAGATCGCTCCTTTCCCGGCCGCAGCGGCGGACGGATGAGAGGCATCGTGACCATGGGAATGTCCTTGGAAGGGGGTCTCATGACGGAAGCGCTCGTAGTCGCGCTGGCTGTCCGGAGTCTTGCGCTTCTCGAGCGCGAGGATGGCGGGATTCGGGTTGCGGATGCGGGCCAGGTAGGTGACGCGCGGCCGGGTGTCCAAGAAGCCCAGCACCGAGTAGTTGCGGGGGCTGGCCTTGGCCTTCACGACCTCGCTCTGGGCATCGAGCATGTTGCCGAAGACGATGGCGTCGGCCGGACAGGCCTGCTGGCAGGCGATTTTGATCGCGCCGTCGGGCACGGCCACGTCACCGCTGTTCCCGGCCTTGACCTTCTGGGCGATCTTGCCCTGCTGGATGCGCTGCACGCACAGGGTGCACTTCTCCATCACGCCGCGCATGCGCACCGTGACATCCGGGTTCTTGACCAGCTTGATGATCTCCCACTCCGGTTCGGTGTTGCGGTTCACGCCCAGCGGGCCCTTGTACAGGTTGCCCGTGTTGACCAGATGCTGGTCCTGGGCGGCACCGTAGTCGGTCTCGCGCTTGTTGAAGTCGAACCAGTTGAACCGGCGGACCTTGTAGGGGCAGTTGTTGGCGCAGTACCGCGTGCCGATGCAGCGGTTGTAGGCCATCGCGTTGATGCCCTCCTCGTCGTGCACGGTCGCGTTGACCGGGCAGACGCTCTCGCAAGGGGCCGCCTCGCAGTGCTGGCAGAACATCGGCTGCACGGCCATCTGCGGATCCTCGGCCGCCAATTCGGCGTTCACGTCGGCGTCCGGGTTGTGGCTGTAGTACCGGTCGATGCGCATCCAAAGCATCTCGCGGCCGCGGGCCACCTGGTCCTTGCCGACGATGGGGATGTTGTTCTCGCTCTGGCAGGCGATCACGCAGGCCGAGCAGCCGACGCAGGTCTGCAGGTCGATGACCATGCCCCACTGGTGGATCTTCGAGGCCGTCTCGGGATTCTGGTCGTAGGGATGCTCGTAGATGTTCTGCGGACGCTTCTCGGGGTTGCGGCCGTCGGTGCCCTTCTTGTAGGGCACGTAGTGCGGCAGGTGGGCCTCGAGATCCATGTTCCGGGCGAACTCCGGATGCGCCTTGAACTGGTCGAGATGCGCCTCGCGGATGACCGGGCGGCCCTCCATGAGGCCGTGCTCCTGGGTCACCGCCAGACGGTGCTTGCGGAAGACCTTCTCGACCTTGCCGGCGGAGATCAGGCCGGAGGCAGACTGGAGCAGCGCGTAGGCGTTGAAGCCGACGCCACGACCCACGCGGCCCATGACCCGGCGACCGTAGCCCAGGGCCAGGGCGACCGTGCCGTCGGCCAGGCCGGGCTGGACCCAGACCGGTCCCTCGACGCTGCGGCCGCCCACGGTGATCTTGACGACCGGTTGGTCGTACTGGCCGTCCTTGGCGTCAGCCGCCTCGGCAGGGCTGAGGTTTTCGGGCACCTTGCCGGACCGCTTGGTGGGCAATCCCAGGGCCTTGGCGGTCTTCTGGGACACCATCACGACATTGTCCCAGGTGACCTTGGTGATGGGGTCCGGCATCTCCTGAAGCCACCCGTTGTTGGCGAAACGGCCATCGTCGACCGAGGCGTCGCGGTGGAGCACCACCTCGAACTCGCCCTGGGCCGGCTTGTGGGCCGCCAGGACGGTCGCGGCGACCGACGGATTGAACGTGGCGGACACCGCGCCTGCGGCGCTGCCGTCCAGAAACCCGTCATGCAGGAAGCGCTTCCAGGCCGCGTCGTCGGCCACGCCCAGGCCCTTGAGGGTCTCGCGGACGATGTCGTACGGGGAGGTCTTGGCCTCGCCGAGGATCCGGGCGAGGATCTCGAGTTCGGTCAGGCCGCCGAAGAGCGGCTCGACCAGCGGTTGGACAGGCACCACGGTCCCGTCGGCCGTGCGGGCGTCGCCCCAGGACTCGAGGAAATGGGTGCCGGCCAGATGCCAGGTGGCCAGCGCAGCAGTCTCGTCCTCGTAGTAGCCGAGGCGGATGATGGTGGCGGCCTTCTTGGCGGCCGACTCGAACGCAAGGTCGGCCGGCGCATTGTAGGCCGGATTGCCACCGAGAATGACCAGCGTGGAGACCTTGCCGGCGCCCAGGGATGCGGCCAGCTCACCGATGCCGGAAGAGGCCGGTTCGGTCGGCTGCATCAGGGTCACCGTGGTGCCGATGGCCCCGAGCGCGGCATTGATCGCCGCCGCCAAGGCGTGCACGGCCGGCGGTTGGGAATATCCGGCGACCACAGCGGCCGCCTTGCCGGCCTCCTTGAGGTCCTTGGCCACCGTCGAGGCCCATTCCGAATGGGGACCCGATGCCGATGCGACACCAGCGATCCCGAGTTCAGCCGCCACGGCGGCGGCGACCTGCACCACCTCGCTGGGCTTGACCCGGAGCCGGTGGTCGGCGTTGCCACCGGTGAGGGACATCATCGACTCCACCACGTAGAGCCGATTCATGCCTTCGTCGGCCGACTTCCGGCCGAGGGCGAAGCCCCGGATGTTCCGGTGGGTGTCCTGCTCGGACCCGATGAAGTCGGCGTCGAGCGAGAGGATCCGGCGCGCCCTCTCGAGGTGGACCACCGCGTGGACCGGCGAACCGCAGGCCTGGGAATAGGCGGCGTCGGCCCCGGAGAAATCCACCGGCTCATAGGCGTGCCAGGAGGACTTCGGGTACTTCTCGGCGATGAGCTTCTGCAGCCGGGCCCTCGACGGCGACGAGGAACGCTCGGCAAGGAAGGCCAATCCCTCGCCCTGGTTGCCGGCGGCCGCCTTGGCCACGGCGGCCAGCGCGTCGCGCACCGCTTCGATCCGGGCGTCGTTGCCGCCTTTGGTGTGCCGGTGGGCGCGGTCCGGGTCGTACAGGTTCAGGATCGCCGCCTGGGCGAAGGAATCGGTGCCGCCATTGCCGCCCGGGAAGAGGGAGTTGCCCTCGATCTTGGTCGGGCGGCCGTCGCTCGACTTGACGGTGAGCGGAACGGCGCTGCCGCGCAGCGGCATCGACGTCGCGAAATGCTGCGCCTTGCCATGGATGTAGCCCTCGGGCTGCTTGGCGAAGGGGGTGAGCTCCTCCTCGGGACGACGGCACCCGGTGGCCATGCCACCCAAGCCGGCCAACAGGAAGCTCGCGGACATGAGTTTCATCCATTCGCGACGGGTCTCACCATCCGGGGCGATGCTCGCGCCGGCGGGGAACTCGCGCTCCATCCACTGGCGGAAGTCGGGCTGGTCGGCCAACTGCTCCAGGGAGCGCCAGTACTTCGGACCGGTCTCCGGTTCGTTGCAGATCGGGGGGATCGTCTTCATCAGCGGTGGCAGGTGGAACAGCTCTGGCCGGGTTGGACCTTCCAGTCGTGGACGGCCTTCTTGCCGTCGAACTCACCGTTCCAGTCGAGCTTGGTCACAAGGTCATTGGGCCGGATGTGCTTCTCGGGCTCCCGGTGGCACTCGAGGCAGAAGCCCATGGAGAGCGGCTTGGCGTGGTGCACCTCGTCCATCTTCTGGATCTCGCCGTGGCATTTCACGCAGGAGATGCCCCGGTTGACGTGCACCGAGTGGTTGAAATAGACGTAGTCGGGCGTCTTGTGGATCTGAACCCACGGGATCGGCTTGCCGGTCGAGTACGACTCGCGCACGAGGCTCAGCTTGGGCGAATCCTTGGCCACGATGGAATGGCAGCGCATGCAGGTCTCGGACGCCGGGATGTTCGAGAACCACGACTTGTCCACGGCGCTGTGGCAATAGCGGCAGTCGATCCCCAACTGGTCGGAATGGATCGCGTGCGAGAAGGCCACCGGCTGCTTGGGCTGATAGCCCACGCGGGTGTACTTCGGGGTGAAGTAGTAGGTGATGCCCGCGATGACGGTGGGCAGCACGACGGCCGCCGCCACACCGACCATCAACGGGATCTTGTTGGTCCACTTCGGGAAAATGTCCGACATCGGGCCGCTTTCTTGGGGTTTCGTGGCCGTGACCGATCGGTTCGGTCCGTCTCCACCCACCCCATGGATTGGATTCTGAGGGCAGACCCCAAAACCGCGACAGCAAACGTCCCCGGATGTCGTGCCATCCGGGCATCCGTGTTCAATACACGGCCCCCCGAACGGCCACCCGGGAACGGTTTACCCCGCAGCGGCGGTCAGCGCCGAAACGGAGTGAACCACCCCGCCCGGTCCCGACGCAAGCCCGTCAAGGGCCTCCGGCAACGGCATCATGCAGGCGAATGGTCTGCGTTAGGGCGATGCCCAGGGAGGCCCGAGGCAGCCGGGATTCCCCTTGGCCCTGGGTCCGCCGACTCGGTAGCTTTCCGGTCTTTGAACCGCACGGCCATGGACTACAAGAATTCCCTCAATCTGCCCCGGACGGAGTTTCCGATGCAGGCGAACCTGGTCCAGCGGGAACCCCAGCGCCTGGCCCAGTGGCAGGCCTCGGACCTGTATGGGCGACTGATGGCGGCACGCGCCGATGCCCCCCGCTTCGTGCTGCACGACGGCCCGCCCTTCGCCAACGGCGACGTCCACATCGGCACCGCCCTCAACAAGATTCTGAAGGACCTGATCCTCAAGTCCAAGTCGCTGCGCGGCTTCCAGGCACCGTACTTGCCCGGCTGGGACTGCCACGGGCTGCCCATCGAGTCGAAGGTGACCCAGGAACTGCGCGCCCAGGGGAAGACCGAAGCCGACGCGGCGACCATCCGGACCGCCTGCGACGCCTACGCCCGCAAGTACATCGACCTCCAACGCGAGCAGTTCCAGCGCCTGGGTGTGCTGGGCGATTGGGCCAACCCCTACCTGACCCTGGCCCCGCAGTACGAGGCCGACGAGTTGCGCCAGTTCGCCGACCTGGTCGAGAAGGGCTTCGTGTACCGGGGCAAGAAGCCGGTCTACTGGAGCGTGCCGTTCCGCACGGCCCTGGCCGAGGCCGAAGTGGAATACGCCGACCATGTCAGCCAGAGCGTCTTCGTGCGGTTCCGCCTGGCGGGTGAACCCAACACCTATGTGGTGGTCTGGACCACCACGCCCTGGACCCTCCCTGCCAACCTGGCCGTGGCCTTCAACCCGAAGTTCTTCTACTCGTACGTGTTCGCCCAAGGGAACACCTACCTCGTGGCCAATTCGCTCCTGGCCAGTTTGAGCGAGAAGTGCGGCTGGGAAGGTTACCAGATCATCCGCACCGCCCAGGCCGAGGAGCTGGCCTCGCTGCAGTATGAACACCCCTTCTCCGAACGCACCGGGCGGCTGTTCCCGGCCGAGTTCGTGGACGACTCCACCGGCACCGGCTTCGTGCACATCGCCCCGGGCCACGGCATGGACGACTACCAGCTGGGCCGGGGCGTGGGCCTGCCGATCTATTGCCCGGTCGACGACGAGGGTCGCCTGACCCCCACGGCGGACCTGCCCCGCGAACAGCAGCTCCCGGAGTCGCTGGTGGGTAAATCCACGCTGGCCAAGGCCGGCAAATCCGAGGCCAACGAGGCCGTGCTGGCGCTCCTGACCGAGAAAGAGGCGCTGATGCGTCGCGAGGATTATTCGCACAGCTACCCCCATTGCTGGCGTTCCAAGTCACCCATCATCTTCCGGGCGGTCAACCAGTGGTTCATCCGCGTGGACCACACCGCGGGTGGCACGGGCGCCCTGCCCTTCCGGCAGCAGGCGCTGGCGGCCATCGACTCGGTGAACTGGATCCCCGACTGGGGCAAGAACCGCATCCAGGGCGCGGTGCAGTCCCGGCCCGACTGGTGCATCTCGCGCCAACGGACCTGGGGCGTGCCCATCCCGGCCTTCTACGATGCGGCCGGCGAGCCGATCCTCGAGGCGCGGATCGTGCGCAAGGCGGCCGACTGGATCGAGCGCGAAGGCTCGAACGTTTGGTTCGCGACCCCGGTCGAGGCCCTCTGGGCCGGGTGCCGCCCGGCCGACTGGTCGGGCCCGGAGGCCGTGCGCAAGGGCCAGGACACGCTCGACGTGTGGATCGACTCCGGTTCCTCGAGCCGCGCGGTGCTCATGCGCCGACCGGAGCTCCGCGGCGCCGGCGGCGACTGGCGGGCCGACGTGTACCTCGAGGGCAGCGACCAGCATCGGGGCTGGTTCCAGTCGTCCTTGCTGCTGTCGCTGGCGGGCAACGGGGCGGCCCCCTTCAAGACCGTGCTGACCCACGGCTTCATGGTCGACGAGGACCGCGAGAAGATTTCCAAGTCGAAGCAGGGCCAGGGCGGCTACCAGAAGCCGCAGACGGCCGAGCGCTACATCAAGGACTACGGCTGCGACGTGGTGCGCCTCTGGGTCGCCTCGCAGGACTACCGCAACGACATCGTGGTCAGCGAGGAGCGGCTCAAGAAGGTGGGCGAGACCTACCGGCTCATCCGCAACACCCTGCGCTACCAGCTCTCCAACCTGTACGACTTCAACCCCGCGACCGACGCGGTGCCCGACAGCCAACTCAGCGGGCTCGACCGCTGGATCCTGGGCGAGTTTGCCACGCTCGAGGCCGCCGTGGCGCAGGCCTACGACGCCTACGAGTTCCATGTCGTGTACCAACTGGTCTCGCAGTTCTGCGCGGTCCAGCTCAGCGCCCTGTACCACGATGTGGTGAAGGACCGGCTCTACACCGATCCGGCCGGCTCGGCCCGCCGCCGCAGCACGCAGACCGCCCTGCACCGCCTCCTCACCCGGCTCACGCAGGCGCTGGCCCCGATCCTGGCCTTCACCGGCGACGAAGCCTGGGAGCGGATCCCGGGCGTGTCCACCACCTCGGTGCACCTGAGCCTCTGGAACCCGGCCACCGCCGCGGTGGCGACCGAACCGGCCTGGGCGGTGCTGTTCTCGCTGCGCGAGCAGGCGCTGCCGGAACTCGAGAAGGCCCGCCAAGCCAAGCGCATCGGCAAGGGGCTCGACGCGGTGCTGCACTTCGTGCTGCCGGCGGCCGAACACGCCGTGGTGGCCCCGCATGAGGCCGAGCTCCGGGAGCTCTGCAACTGCTCGGCCGTCACGGTGACGGTGGCCGACGGGGCCGAACGACGCATCACCGTGCAGGTCGCAGGCGAGGCGGGCCGCACCAAGTGCGAGCGCTGCTGGCACTGGGAATCGGACGTCGGCGCGAACCCGACCCACCCGACCCTCTGCGCCCGCTGCGTCGAGGCCGTGATCCCGTTGGCCTAAGCGGGAACGCACCGCGGATTTGCCGCCCACAAACGCCACCCACAAACGACACGACCCGGACCGCGCGCCATGCACGGTCCGGGTCGTTCGTTGTCCAAATGCCTGTCGGCCCGACCGGTCGAGCTGGTTCGGGCGGGCCTTAGGCGGGCCTCAGGCGGAGGGCTTCGTGGGGTTCATAACCGGGGGCTTGGGCTCGGACGGCTCGGGAACCGCCGGGGCCATAGGAGCCGATGCGCCGGGCGGGACCTCCGACGCGGTGCTGCCCAGGAAGGCCGGCAGGCCCAGTCCGACGCTCTTGGCTAGCTCGTTGATCGGCAGCACGCCCTTGTACAGGTCCTGGACGAACTGGCCCGGGCCGCTGCCGCCGGCGCCGCCGCCCATCACCACGACCTTCTCGAACTGCAGGCCCTTGATGGCGCCGGCCTGGATCTCGGCGATGCGCACGATGTTCTCGGCGATCAGCAGCTGGGTGGCCCCGCTCGTGCCGTCGGCCACCCGCAGGATCTTCTCGAAGCCCTGGGCCTTGGCGTCGAGCAGCGCCCGCGTGCCCTCGGCCTCGGCCGTCAGCTTGGCCTGCACACCCGTCGCCTCGGCCGTGAGCCGGGCCCGGATGCCGTCGGCCTCGCCCTCGGCCACGCGCTTGATGCCGTCGGCCTCGGCCTGTTTCTGCGTGATGTAGGCGGCGGCCTGGCCCCGCTGGAGGATCTCGGTCTGGGCGGCACGGGCCTCGGCGTCGATGCGCACCCGCTCGCGCTCGATCTCGGCCTTCACGATCTGGTCGGCCTGGGCGGCGGCCTTCTCACGTGCCGCGCGCGCCAGCTCAGCCTGCTGCTGGGCATGGTACGACTCCTCGAGCGCCCGGGCCTCGGCGACCCGCTGGGCGGCCTCGGTGCGGCGGGTGGCCTCGGCCTGCTCGGCCGCCAGGTCGGCGTCGGACTTGGCGATCATCGCCTGGGCGGTGTTCTGGCCGCGCTTGGCCTCGGCCTGCGCGTTGGCCACGCGGATGGCCTGCTCGCGCTCGGCCTCCGCCCGGCCGATCGAGCCGCGCTGGTTCTCCTGGGCCACCTTGATCTGGGCGTCGTTGATGGCCTTGGCGGCGGCCTCCTTGCCCAGCGCGTCGATGTAGCCGGAGTGGTCGCGGATGTCGCGGATGTTGCCGTTGATCATCCTCAAGCCGACCTTGTGAAGCTCGACCTCGACACCCTTGGTGATGAGGGCGATGAGCTTCTCGCGGTCGTTGTTGATCTCCTCGATGCTCATCGAGGCGAAGACCACGCGCATCTGGCCCATGATGATCTCGGAGGCGAGCTGCTGCACCTCGTCGAGCGAGCGCCCGAGCAGGCGGGTGGCCGCGTTCTGCATGACCTCCGGGTCGGTCGAGACGCCGATGGTGAACGAGGCCGGCGCGTCGATGCGGATGTTCTGGCTCGAGAGCGCCCCCTTCAGCTCGATGTCGATGTTGATCGGCGTGAGGTCGAGGTAGGAGTAGCTTTGGAAGAAGGGGATCACGAAGGTCGATCCGCCATGGTAGCAGCGCGAGGACTGGCCGTCGGCCAGCTTGCCGTACACCACCAGCACCCGGTCGGGCGGGCACATGCGGTAGCGCGAGATGAGGGTGACCACCACGACCAGCAGGAAGACGACCAGCAGGAGGATGGCGAGGATGGTGAGGATGTCCATGGGGTGTCGGAGGTTGGGGTTGGCTGTCGGGAGAATGGGGGGCGGTGCGATTTCAGAACGGCTCGACGAGCACGGTCTGACCATCGAGGACCGCGACGACCCGGACCCGTTCCCCGCTGGGGATGGCCCGGTCGGAGGCATTGAGCGCCTGGTAGGTCTCCTGACGGCCCCGGAAGTGGACGGTGACCTGGCCGCCGGCCTGGCGGGAGGGCGGCAGGCCGACGTACACGGTGCCCGGGGCGTCCACGGCATCGGCGATTCGGACCGTGCCATCGCTGCGCATGCCCAGCAGCAGGCGCAGGAGGCCCACCACGAGGCCCATGACCGAGGCCCCTGCGGCCAGGGCGATCCCGACCGACACCAAGGTCCCCAAGCCGGAGGCCGAGGCGATGCCGCCGGCCCATCCGAACCCGAGCAGGAACCCGGTCATCGGCTTGACCGAGAAGATCCCGCCGCCGCCGGCATCCCAGCCGATCGTGTCGGGGAGGTCGATGGCGTCGTGGTGCTCGAGGCCCACGGCGGACATCACGCCAAGCACGACGGACACGGCGCCCGACAAGAGACCGATGGCGAAGAACAGCTGGGCGGCGGTGGGGAGTCCGCCCCAGAACTCGGAAAAGGAGGCGATCATGGAAGGGAGGTCGGTAACGGTGGCGGATTGGACCAACCAAATCACTCTACCGGGCCATGCCGGCCTGACCAATGGAATCCGGGGCGGGGATTTCCATGCCGCAACGCCCCGGTCTGGCCCCGGGGGCCGGCCGGTGGTCTCATCGGGCCCATGAGCGTGATCGCGACGTGGTGGGCGCCCCTGGCCATGCTGCTGGTGAGCAATGTCTTCATGACGGTGGCCTGGTACGGGCACCTCAAGCATCAGGACACCCCCCTGCCCCGGGTCATCCTCACCAGCTGGGCCATCGCCTTCTTCGAGTACGTAATCATGGTGCCGGCCAACCGCTGGGGCAGCGCGTTCTACTCGCCCTACCAGCTCAAGATCCTCCAGGAGGTGATCACCCTGGTGGTCTTCAGCGGGTTCGCCCTGCTGTACTTCGGCACCCGGCCGCAGTGGAACCACCTCGCCGCGTTCGGATGCCTGGTGGCGGCCGTTGGGTTCACCTTCCTGCCGGGCACGGCCGGGCGCTGACGCGGCAAGGTCCCAAGGCGGCGGTCACGGACCGAACGGGCTACTCGGGCCGGGGCAGCGAGTAGGGCACCTTGAGACGGTAGAGACGCAAAGGACCGGCACCGCCGGGGTCGGACACCGGGACGTCGCCGGCGCGTCCCGAGAAGTTGGTCAACGTCAACCAGGGGCCCTGCAGGGCCGGGGCCCCCTCGACGGAATGGGCGAGGGGAAGGGCCCCACCGAGGCGAACGCCGGGCAGCCCGGGGTCGGGTAAGGGGGCCTGCGGAGCGGGCAGCTCGGTGATCTCGACATGGAGCAACCCGGCGAAGAGCTGGGCCGGGCTCATCGGTTCGAAGTAGTTGAGCAGGGGCAATTCGTTGAAGGCGCCGCCGGCCGGGTAGACCACGTTGGTGGCCCTGCGGATGGGCTGGAAGGTGTCCAGCCGGCGGAAGACGTTGGTGTCGCCAACCACCCGGCCGAACACGGTGAATCCGCCGTTCTGCTCGTCGAGGTTCGCCGAGTTGTCCCCGAAGCTCAGGAACCACTGGCTGGAGGCCGAGTGGGGACCTCCCGAGTAGGTCACGCCGTCACGGACCACCACCCAGACCTGGGTGGGACCGGTGCCGTTGGTGGCCACAATGCGCTCGGTGTAAACGTCATAGGTGGACACATCGGGGAAGGCGTTGGTGTAGGTGATGGCGTTGGTCCGGAGGCCGGCGAACCGGGTGAAGGCGACCGCCGCATTGGTCTCGCGCACGGTGGCCAGCCGGTTGGTGGAGGCGCCCTTCTTGGCCATCGACAGGGTACCGAAAAGGTTCCGGTACCGGGGGCCGACATCGAACTCGTTGGAGACGTTGGCAAACTCCGCGACCGCCTCGACCGCGTTGCTGGCCGTGCCCCGGTGGGCCACGCGGAACCCGCCGCCCTGGATCACGAAACCGGGCACCACGCGGTGGGCGAACATGTCGGAGTAGCGACCGCTGCGGACGTACCTGAGGAAGTTGGAGGTCGTGAGCGGCTTCTCGGTGTCGTAGAGCTCGACCACCACGTCGCCCAGGGGCGTGCGGAACCGGACGAGGGTCCCCGCCTGCGCGGTGGACACCGCCATCCCGGCCAGGAGGACACCCAGGAGCCCCGGAAGCCTCATGGGCGCGAGGAGGGAGCCCAAGCGACCCAAAAGGCGGAAACCCAGGCGGGATCGAGTCGGCGGATTCATCGGGAGTCCCAGTGGAGGATTGGCTGCGACCTTCGGCGCGGGCGACCCAGGGCATCCGGACTGGAGCCTTCGGCGCGGGCGGGATTCACGGACGGGCCAGTTCCGGCCGTTCCATGAAGGCGTAGCAGAGGAGGTGCAGGATGTGCATCTGGACATCCTCGACGCGGCCGTAGTGGGTGTCGCCAATGACGACGACCTGCTCGGCCAACTCGGCCAGGCGGCCCCGCTTGGCGCCCACCAGCGCGATGGTCCGCAGGTCGTTCGACCGGGCCCACTCGTAGGCCTTCACGAGGTTGGGCGAGTTGCCGCTCACGCTGGCGGCGATGAGCACGTCGCCGGGCCGCGCGTAGTTGGTCAACTGGCGGGTGAAGATCTCGTCGTAGGCGTAGTCGTTCCCCAGCGCCGTCATCCAGGCGACGTTGTCGGTGAGGGAGAGCACGCGGAACCGGCGCGGCAGCTTGTCGCTGGCCCCCTTGCCGAGGTCCACGGCGAAGTGGCTGGCGTTGGCCGCGCTGCCGCCGTTGCCGATGGCAAAGATCTGCTGGTCGCGCGACCAGGCCACCCGCAGCGTCTCGACCAGCGCGGCGATCTCGGCGGGTTTCACGGAATCCACGGCCCGCTTCTGGGCCTCCAGGTAGTCGGCGATCCACTGGGTCATCATATCCAGGAGATCTTCGGGCATCCGGCCCGCCGAGTCGAGACCGGGCGCAATCCGCCCATTGGGCCCTCCCCCAAGCGCGGACAACAAATCGCTGCCCTTGGCCTCGGCGCTCCGGTAGAAGATGCGCATGCGATCCCTTTCCGGCGCGACCATCCTGATCACCGGGGGCACCGGCTCCTTCGGGAACCGGGTCGCCCGGCATCTCCTGGACCTCGGGCCGGCCCAGATCCGCATCTTCAGCCGGGACGAGAAGAAACAGTGGGAGATGCAGCGTCGCTGGCCCGGATTCCGCTACGTGATTGGCGACGTGCGCGACGCCGGCCGCCTGGAGGAGGCGATGAACGGGGTGGACTTCGTGTTCCATGCGGCGGCCCTCAAGCAGGTGCCCTCCTGCGAGAGCTATCCCCTCGAGGCCATCAAGACGAACATCCTCGGGACCCAGAACATCTGCGCGACGGCGCGGGCGGCCGGGGTGAAGACCGTGGTGGCCCTCAGCACCGACAAGGCCGTCAAGCCTGTCAACGCCATGGGAACGAGCAAGGCCATGATGGAGAAGCTCGTCTGCAGCCAGAACCAGTTCGGCGGACCGACGACCTATTGCTGCGTGCGCTACGGCAACGTCATGGGCAGTCGGGGGTCGGTGATCCCGCTCTTCCTGCGCCAGATCCGGGAGGAGATCCCGCTGACGATCACCGTGCCGCACATGACGCGGTTCCTGATGACCCTGGACCAGTCGGTGGACCTGGTGTTCCACGCGATGACCATGGCGCAGGGCGGCGAGATCTTCGTACGCAAGGCACCCGCCTGCACGGTGCTCGACCTGGCGGAGGCCATGCGCCGGAGGCACAGCCCCCGGGGGGCGGAGCACCCGATCCAGGAGGTCGGCATCCGGCCGGGGGAGAAGATCCACGAGATCCTCGTCAACGAGTACGAACTGCAGCGCGTGGGCGAGACCGAAACCTACTTCACGATTCACCCCGAGTACCGGCTTCCCCGGCAACCGAGTCCGCAGCCGCTGGGCTCGGAATACAGCTCCGAGAACACCCGTCGCCTGTCGGGGTTCGACCAGATCGACCCGCTGCTCGAAGCCGCCGGGGTGGTCGAGGAGTACACCTGAGCCTCCACCGACGAATCATGTCGCACCCCTCGATCCACCAGTGCCGGGGCTGCCACGCCCCGGCATCCGCACTCGTTCCCGTGCTCCGCATGGACCCGATGCCGCTGGCGGGGATGTTCTGCCGCTCGGCCGAATCCGCCGGCACCGCGCCGCTGTTCCCGCTGACCTGGATGCGCTGCTCCGAGTGCGGGGCGGTGCAGGTGGCCGAGGACATTTCCGGCTCCCAGCTGTACGAGGAATACAACTACGCCTCGTCGACCGTGCCGGGGCTGGTCCGGCATTTCATCGGGTTCGCCGACACCCTCGCCTCGTTCTACGGCCGGGACTCGGCCCTGACATACCTCGAGATCGGCTGCAACGACGGGGTGCTGCTCAACCAGCTCCCGCCCGGGTGGAAGCGCCTCGGGGTGGATCCGAGCGACGTGTCGCGTCGGGCCGGGGTGGCCGCGTCCTGGCGGCTGGTCAACCGGCCATTCACCCCGGAGGTCGTCCGGGAGCACGGGCTCGAGGGTGCGGTGGACGTCCTGTCGGGATCCAACTGCCTGGCGCACATCACCGACCTGAAGGAGGTCTTCGCCGGGGCCGCGCTGGCCCTCAGGCCCGGCGGGCATTTCTGGGTCGAGGTGCACGACCTTGCGGCCACCCTGGCGGGCGGCCAGTGGGACACCATCTACCACGAGCACAAGGTCGAGTGGAGCGAATCGGCCCTGGTCCGCTGCGTCTGCGCGCTGGGTTTCGCCCATGAGGCCACGTTGCGCACGCCACTGCACGGGGGGCTGCTGCGCGTGAGGTTCCGGCGGGACCCCCACGCGACTCCCATCCCCGGACGGGCGCCGGAGCCCGAGCCGGGACTACGCGGGATCCAGCAGGCCTATGACCGGCGCTCGGACACCCCGGCGGCCTGGCGGCTGGCACGGATCCTCGATGGCGGGCACGGGATCATCGCCGCCTACGGGGCCGCAGGCCGGGCCAACGTCTACCTCAACCAACTCCCCCACCTGCGCTTCGCCTACATCGTCGACGAGTCGCCCCTGAGGTGCGGCAAGTTCATCCCCAGGACGGCCACCCCCATCGTGCCTCCGTCGGGCATGATCGACCACCCCCCGGTGGCCTGCCTGGTCACCGCGTGGAACCACCGGGACGACATCGTGCGCAAGTACCCGGGCCACTCCTGGGAATGGCTGACCGCGTTCGGGGAGGGCTGATGCGCATCACCGTCCTCGGGGCCTCAGGTATGCTGGGCCATGTCGTCGCCCGCTTCCTCGAGGAGGCCGGACATCCGGTACGGTCGATCCGTGAGCGATTCGCCCCCGCGTCGGCCGGGAGGTTCCTCGACGCGCTGGAGGCCACGCGCCCGGAGGCGGTCGTCAACTGCATCGGCCTCCGGTCGGGCACCGAGGCCGAACTCCCGGAAACCCATGTGCGGCTCGTGCAGGAGTCGATCCAGCGGCTCGGTCCCGGGGTCCGGTTCCTCCAGGCCGGCACCGACGGGGTCTTCCGGCCGGACCGGCCGGACCGCAGGAGCTGCGAGGAGGGCGACGCCGAAGACCCCTACGGCCGGAGCAAACGGGAGTGCGAGCGCGTCGTCCGGGAGGCTGGCGGATGCGTCATGCGGTGCTCCATCCTGGGGCCTGAAACCGGCCCGCCGCGAAGCCTCTTGGGCTGGTTCCTCGCCCAGCGCGGCCCGGTCCGTGGCTTCGTCAACCACGGGTGGAACGGGATCACGACGCTCCAGTGGGCCCGGGTGGGCCTCGGACTGCTCGAGGCGGCCCGCCCGCCGGCGGTCTGCCAGCCTGGATTCCTGCCCCCGTTGTCCAAGGCCGAAGTCCTGCGCCTGATCGGGGAGGCGTGGGGGCGACCCGTCATCATTGTGCCGGAACAGGCGCCCTCGCCCGTGCTCCGGACGCTGGTGCCGGACATCACCTGCCCGCCCCTGGCCGAGCAGTTGCGGGAACTCAGGGCCTGGCATGGGGCGCGGTTCCCGGAAGGTCCGACGGGACCGGACTGACCGGGGCATTGCCGGTCGACCGACGCTCGAGATGGGGACTTCCCCGGCCCCACGGGCTGTGGTCCCCTCCGCGGGGTGTCCAAGGTCCTCACCGTCATCCCGGTCTACAACGGCGCGCGCTTCCTGCCGGCCACGCTGGAATCACTGGCGGCGCAGACCCATCCTCCGGATCGGGTGGTGGTGATCGACGACGTCTCCACCGACGGCACCCCGGATCTGGTCCGTGCGTTTTTCGCGGCGAATCCCCGCCTGCCGGGAGAGCTTCGGTGCAACGAGCGGAACCAGGGCCTTTTCGGGAATCTCAACCGCTGCCTAGACCTGTCGGAGGAGGCCGACCTCCTGCACATCCTCCTCGCCGACGACCTGGTCCTGCCGTCGTTCCTGGAGCGGATGGTTACCGCGCTGGCCGATGCGGCCGCCCCCGCCATGGCCTGGTCGCTGACCGAGAAGATCGACGCCACCGGCCAACGGCTCCCGGGACGGCCGGAACCGCCCAGGCCGGGAGTGCGCGAACTCCGGTTGATCGATTTTGTGAGAGCCCAGGGGCAGTTGCAGACGATCTTCTGCGGCTCGGTCCTGCTCAAGACGGGCCGGCGCCCGGTGCCCTGCCGGTTTCCGCTCGACTATCCGCAGGTGGGCGACTGCGTCTTCTACGCCGACTGGGCCCGCCACTCCCACGCGATCCGCGAATGGACGGAGATCCTCTGCCAGATCCGCCACCATGGCGGCAGCGCCACCACGGCCAATTCTCGACGCCTCGAGAACTGGGTGGCCGACGAACTCCGGGCGATGCGGCAAATCGCCCGCTGGGCGCCGGTCGGTGCCCTCGGGCGATGGTTCTGGGACCAGCGCATCCGGTGCCTCTTCACGGCCCGCTCGGTGGTCAAGCAGCAGATGGCCCGCGCGTCGGACGCGGCCTATGCCGAGGCCATCGGGGTGATGGCCCGCGGGCTGGTGCGTCCCTGGCACTGGTGGGTCGGCCGGGCGGCCGTGGCGTGCCGGGACCGGATCTTCGGGGCGCACCCGGCCACCCGGGGCGGTGACGGACGCTGACCGCCCCGGCGGCTCACTTCGCTCCGCCGGCGCCGCGTCGCTCCGAGACCACGGTGAAGGCTGCCAGTCCCAACGCGACCGCAAGGGCCGACACGCTCACCCACAACGGACGGGTGTCGGGCTGGAAGCGCAACTCCACGGCATGGTCGCCGGGAGGAAGCTCGACGGCCCGCATCAGGTGGTTGGCCCGGAGGAGGGCCGCCGGCCGGCCGTCGACCAGGACTTTCCAGTCCTCGTGCCACCGTCCGTTGTCGAGCAGGATCTGGGGCGACGACGAGCGGGTCTCGAGCACGATGCGCCGGGGCGAGTAACTCACCAGCCTGGCTGTGCCGTTGGTGGCTCCGGGAACGGCGGCCAGGCCAGGGGCGGAGGCGAGAATCACCGAACCGGCCGGATCGAACGCCGGATCCCGCAACCGCGAAAGCATGGCGGTGTCGGAGGTCGACACCTCCCAACGGGCGAAAAGCCCGAACCTTGGCAGGGATCCGGTCACCTCGAAGAGCGCGTATCGCCCGGCCGGGTTGGGCGCTGCGTCGAGGTCGTCGGGCCGGAGACGGTTGCGGTCCGCATCGGGCTTGAGACCAAGGTCGAATCCCAGCCTGGGCGCAAACCCGGTCCCGGACACCGTGAAGGCTTGGTTGAGCCGGGCCTCGAAGGCCCGGGCGGCGAGGATGTAGCGGGTGGCTGTCAGTTGCCAGAGCCGGCCCACGGCCCGGAAATCTCCCCGGGACATCTCCGCATCGGTCGGCTCCAAAGTCTTCAGGAACGCCTGATCGAGGGCAGGCATTCGGGGCGCCTGGATGATGTCGAGGGTCTGGACGTTGTACCTCTGGAAGTGGTGCTCAAGCCAGAGGTTGTGGACCGCCGGCATCATGCCGTCGTCATCGGCGACGAGCATCTGGCGGCTGGTCGGCAGAAAACGGCAGGTAACACGGGACAGGGCGGGATCGCGGGCGAGATACTCCACGACCACGTTCTGTCGATACCGCCGTCGGTAATCGTAATGGACGACCCAGGGGGTGCTCGCACGATAGAGATCCACGGCGAGCAGGCCTCCGAGGATCCACCACGCCAGCGAGCCGGATGCACCCGACAGGACCCCGGAGAAGACCAGAAGCACCACCAGGGCCGACCCTCCGAGGAGGAGGACGAAGAGACCAACCTCACCCAGACTGTGGCGGGCCACCGCCACCGCCTGGTCGGCTCCAACCAACGGACCGAGATGGGCCACCACCGAAGGACGACAGGAGAAGTAGGCCGCGAAACCGAGGATCGCCGCGCCCGTCAGCACCCCGAGGACCAGGAGGAACCGACGTTCCGGCGCGGGAGTCGCCGCCGCGCGCCACCAACTCCGCACCTTGGAAGACCAATCCGCGCCGCCCGGGGCAAACCGCCCCATGTGCGCGCGGGCGATGGCCTCCAACCCGTGTGCGAAGAGCACCAGGACCGAAAGATGGAACCCGTGCAGGAACTTCATCGGTATCCGCATCTCGCGGAAGAAGGGCAGCTGGACGATCCACGAATAGAAGGGGGCATGCCGACCGAAGGCCAGCAGCAGGGAGACCAGGGACGCCAGCGCCCAGAAGAGGATCCGGTGACGCTCCCGGTCGGTGAAGGGACTCCCGACACGCGTGAACGAACGCCACACGGCCCATGCGGCGACGACCAGCACCAGCACCCCGGCATACTCCCCGCTGCCCGAGAACCGGTGCCTGGCATCGCCATCCGGTCCCACCCCTCCCCAGTAGGCACCGCCATCCTCCGTGTCCATCCGGTATCCGAGGACGCCGGGAATGGCGATCCGCAGGACCTCGGCCTTGGGGAAGCTCCAGCCGGTGAGAAAATCCCAGCGCTGCTCGGCCGACTGTTCCTGGCTGGTGGCGGCCACCCCCTTCACCGAGGTGTTGACCAATGTGTCGATGGAACCGAAGGCCATCCATCCGGCCATCCCAACGGCGAGTGCCAACCGGGCCACGCCTGCGAGGGCGCCCGTCCGGGGCGCGGCAGGGGCATCCTCACGGCGGAATCCGCCCCAGAGGTCCCAAAGCACCGCGGCGGCGAAGTACAGGCTGAGCAGCGCGCCGGAATCGGCCGCCTCGGAGACGTTGAGGCCGACGGCGAATCCGGCCAGCGCCATCGACACCCACGGCCTGGGCCCCGGCCGATAGGCAAATCCGAGGGCGCAGAGAATTGCGCCGGCAGCCAGTGCCCGTCCGGGCAGCCCCCAGCAGGCGTAGGAGAAGAAGTTGGAGTTGAGGGCGGCGGCGATCCCGACCAGGGACGAGACTTGCGGCGCGAAGCCGAGGCGGCGGCACAGGAAGACCGCCGCGAAACCCAGCAGGGCCAGCGAAACCGGGGCATACACCTTCGAGAACAGGGCGGGATCGCCTGCGAGGGTTCCGAAGATCTGGGTGAAATTCGGCATGGCTGCGGGGGACGACGCTCCCAGCCAGTTGAGATCCTGCCAGACCCCCAGGAACCCCTCCGGCAACCGCGAGGATTCGGCGCTGATGACACCGAGCGGTCCGTCGTTGGAGAAGACGATGTATCCTGGAAGCAGCACCCCATGAAACAGGCAGAGCAGGAGCAGCGGGACCAGGAACAGACCGGGGCCGGCGGATCCCCGGCGGACGCCGGGGGCAGGTTGGTGCTTTGGATCGCCCATGGGGGCGGAGGATGCGCCATCGGCTTGGACCGAATCAACCACGGCCGGCACCGACGGCATGGATGCGCCGAGGCGAAGATGGCTCAGGAAACGGCCTGGTAGACTTCCTCGACATAGCCGCGGCGTACCCAGCTGAGTTCCCGGGAGCGTCGGACGAGGCTTGGCTCCCCGGTTGCAAGGGCCGCGACCCATGGGGGTTCCTGGCCGCACATCGGACTGAACGCCTCCTGATTCATGCTGAAGAGGATCCCACCCGGACGCAGCCGGGCAGCGGCGAGCCGCAAGTAGCCGCGCACGCTCTCCGCGGGCATCTCCGGAAAACTATCCTGGTTCAGCACGCCATCGAATCGTTGGCCGGCAAACTTCTCCTGGGAGTTCACCGGAAGGATCCAGAGACGCCGGCGGTCGAAGGCTCCCTCGCGGACGAAGTCGGGGTAGAGCCCCACCTGGTCCCGGCCGAAGGCGTTGGCGAGGAACCACCCCTGGTAGACATTGGTCAGGGCCAGATCGAGGATCACATAACGGCGCGGCGCGGCCAGCTTCTGGAACCAATGGCAGGTTCCCCCGAATCCGGCGCCGATCTCAAGGATCTCGCAGGCGTGCGGATCGGAGGTGGCGGCCAGGTGTCCGCGGAACCGACGGGCGGCGTAGAGGTGCCCCGGGGTCTGCAGGTCCAGCAGGCGGCCTCCCACCTCGATGCCGTAGGCGCCGCCGATCCTCGGGAAATCCACCCGGATCCCGATGGCGCGTTCGACCTCCGAGAGGAGCGCCTCGACCCCGCCGCGCAGGGCATGCCCGATCTCACCCTGTTCAGGACACTCGGTCCGCACCACCCCCAGCGATTCGGCCAACCCGACCAGTTGGCCGAGGATCAGGAAGGAGGCGAAACGCCGCCCCTGTTCAAGACCGAGGTCGCCGTAGCCGATCCCCCAGAGCGTCGGGGACGGAAACATCCCCTCGAGGAAGGCGCGCAGCGCCACCGGGTCGCGGTCCCGGAGGGCCCGAAGAACGGGCGGCGCACTGCGGTCGATGATCGTGGACCAGAGGGGGCTGTAGTTGCCGTTCGACGGGTCGAGCCCCTGACCGGCGTGGAACGCCTCCACCAGATCGGCCGCCAGCCGGTCCCGGGCTCCGTCGTCGAGGCCGCCCGAGGAATCCGGGACGGTGAGCGGCAGGTTTGGCACCGCCTGTTCACCCCAGAACCACTCCGGTCGGTTGAACATGTCCCGGTTGGAGAGACGCTGGATGCGGTTCCCGTAGACGCCCCGCAGGATCAGCCGGTGCATCAGGAACGCCACATCATTGCGGCTGAGCCGACTCAACAGAGAAAGGATTGGGGTCATCTCGTGGACGCATGCCCGGACCGACACGCGGCTGGTCGTCGCGTCGGGCGCGACCCATGGCGGGAAGGTCGTGGAACCTTGGGACAGAAGATCAGACGACAACTTCCTCCACGCGTCCACTAAACTTCAGACGGATGCAGGGGGTCCCCCCAGGTCCGCGGCGTGTGTCCGAACGGCTCCCCGCCCTCCCGGGCTCGGGGAGGGATGTTCGTTGAAAGGCCCGGGCCCGGCAGGTATCACCCCGACCGGACCGACGGCGGTCAGGCACTCATCCCCGAGGCAGCCCGCCACCGACTGAACCACGCATGGCCTCGACCCCCAGCCACCTCGACCACGTCCGCAACGACGCGGCCTACGCCGACATCCTGGCCAACTGGGATGCGGCCTTCTACGCCAAGTTCACGCAGGCCATGCGCCCGGGTACTCCCGGGGCCCGGGTGCTCGACATCGGCTGTGGCGTGGGACAGGTCGTGGCACAACTCACGCGCGAGGGCTTCGAGGCGCACGGCGTGGACGTCTCCGCGCCGAACATCGAGCGCACGCGCGCCTTCACCGACCGTTGCCTGCTCTACGACGGCAGCCGTCTCCCCTACCCCGACGGGCAGTTCCAGCGAGTCGGTGCACTGAACGTGGTCGAGCATGTGCAGGATCCGGAGGCCTTCATCGCCGAGGCGGTTCGCGTCTGCGCCCCGGGCGGGCGCATCGTCCTCAGCAGCCCCAACTTCCTGCGGTTCCTCGGCTGGCGCGACTACCACCCGCGGATGCGTGGGCTCGGCAACAAGTGGCGCAATCTGCAAGGGCTGCTGGAGCGCCGGAGCCGGATGCGCCACGAACCCGACCAGGTTCGCTTCGAGGGGATGACCCCCATCATCAAGGAACCCTTCACGCCCGACGACGATGCCATCGTCTGCACCAACGCCCTCGACTTGGGGTTCTTCCTCGAGCGCAACGGGTGCCGGCTGGTGGAGGTCGCCTGCACCGACCGCACGGTGCCCGGCTGGATCGACGCCCTGCTCAACGTCTCCCCGCTGAAATACGGGCTCTTCAACGCCTGGGTCGTCGCGGAGAAGCTCGGCTGAATCGGCAACGAGTCGGGGCCGGCGGTCCCCGGGACTCCGGTCCCCCCGCCATCCCGTCCATCCCGTCCGTCCAATCCCGGTCACCACACCTCGACCGGACCCTTGGGCACCGGAATGGCCTCCCGCCGGACGCTGGCCGGCTCGTCGGACCCGCCGTCCTCGCGCATGAAGCTGGCGACCATGGGCGCCAGGCGATATCGCGGAAGGAGCTCGCCCGAGTCGTCGCAGAACTGGCGGCGCCAGGCCAGGTACCCGGCAATGATCTCGAGGTATTGGGCCCGGGACTCGAGCCGGACGATCCTCTTGCTGAACTCGTTGGCCGGGCCGAAGCGCTTGGCGTACCAGGGCCCGATCTTGCGGAACATCACGCAGCCATGCCGCTCGCCGAAGACCTCCACCATCAGGTCGAGATGGCGCGACATCACGCGCACGCGGTCGTCGATGCCGGGCTCCGGCGGCAGGACGCCCGTCTCCATCAGCGCGCGGGTTCGGACGAAGATCCACGGGTCGTAGAAGGCCCCCCGGCCGACGCTCACCCCGGCGCATCCGGTCTCCAACTTCATGCGGACGGCGGCCTCGGGCGTGGTCACGTCGCCGTTGCCGATCACGGGGATGGACCGGGCCGCCTCCACCACCCGGGCGATGCCCGCGAGGTTCACCGTGCCCGAGAACCCCTGCTCGCGGGTCCGGCCGTGGATGAACACCCCGGCGACCCCCGCGTCCTCGAGGGCGCGCACCAGGTCGGGCGCCGTGAGGTTCTCGTCGTCCCAGCCCAGGCGCATCTTCGCGGTGACCGGGATCCTCAGGGCGTCGACCATGGTCCGCACGAGGTGCTGCGTGCGCCGATGCTCGACCATCATCGCCGAGCCGCCGCCCACCCGGCACACCTTGCGCACGGGGCAGCCCATGTTGATGTCGATGGCGCTGACGCCACGCTCCTGGAGCATCACGGCCGCGTCCCGCATCTCCTCGGGCACGGCGCCGAACAACTGCACAGCCAGCGGCCGGTCGCGCTCGTTGGTCTCGATGAGCTTGAATGCCTTGGGGTTCCCCTCGATCAGCGACCGGGCGTTGACCAGGTCGGTCGTCGCCAGGTCCAGCCCGCCGATCTCCCGGGCCACCAGGCGGAACGGCAGGTTGGTGTACCCGGCCAGCGGCGACAGGAAGAGGTTGGACTTCAGCTCCAGCGAGCCGAAACGGATCATGGAAGGGAGCCTAGACCGGCCCGACGGCGAAGCCCAGCGTCGCGGAATGCACCGTCGCGGCACGCACAGGGCGATGGGGGTAGATGTCTTGGGCGCCGCGTGCGCTCAAGGGTAGAGCAGGTGGGGCTGGCGGAGCGTCTCGAAGGCCTTCAGGTCGGACTCGATCCGGGCCAGCACCGGCGAGAGGTCGCCGCCCGATTCCAGCAGGGGCCGGACCGTGGACGTGCCCATGAGGCGGTCGAAGGTCAGACCCTGGAACGTGAGCCTTCCCGGGTACAGCCGCCGCGCGGTCTCCAGGATCCGCAACGTGGTGACCACCGGACGGAACCGCGACGGGTCGGTCACATGGATCTGGGAGCCGCCGCAGAGTTCCCCCCGGTGCTTGGAGAAGGACGGCGTGAACCAGGCCTCCCGGAAGACCACCCCCGGCAGGCGGAGCGCGTTGAGGGCGTCGGTCCATTCGCGGGCCTGGATCCAGGGCGCGCCGAAGAGTTCAAACGGCCGGGTGGTGCCGCGCCCCTCCGAGAGGTTGGTGCCTTCGAGCAGCACCTGACCGGGATAGACGCGGGCGGTCTCCGGCGTGGGCATGTTGGGCGAGGGCATCACCCAGGGCAGGCCGGACCGGGCGAAGTCCATCGAGCGGGTCCACCCGGTGACCGGGGTCACGGTCAGGGCCGCCGGCCGGGCCAGGAAGCGGGCGTTGAAGAGCCGGGCCAGCTCTCCCACGGTCATCCCGTGGCGCATGGGAATGGGCTGGATGCCCACCAGCGACACCCAGGCAGGCGCCTCCAGCACGGGCCCCTCCATCACGAGACCCCCGAGCGGGTTGGGCCGGTCGAGCACGTGGATCGGAATGCCCGCCTCGGCGCAGGCCTCCATGGCCTTGGACAGCGTTCCCACATAGGTGTAGGCCCGCGACCCCACGTCCTGGATGTCGAAGACCATTACATCGACACGCTCCGCCAGCGCGGCGTTGGTGGGGATGCCCGGGCTCCCGCGCACCATCCCGGCGATGTTGGTCAGCATCGGCCCGGTGGGCTTGAAGGTCTTGCCGTACAGGCTGAAGAGCGGCAGCCCCAGCACCGGATCCCACCCGAAGCCCACCTGGTCGCCAGCCTGCGCGTTGCCGCGGACGCCGTGCTCCGGACCGTAGAGGGCCACCAGGTTGAAGTCCTGGCGCTGTCGCAGGCGCAGGGCCAGCGATTGGAGGTCGCCCGTCACGCCGGTGGGATTGGTGATCAGGCCCACCCGTTTTCCGCGGAGCGGCGACGGATCGGCCGCCAGGAGTTGGTCGGCCCCGGTGCGCACCTCGGCGTGGGCCCACGCCGGAACGAGCCCCGCGAGGCCGAGGCACACCGCGATCAGCCACCGCACACCGACGCACAGGATCGACGTCCGGGAAGCCGACGTTTGCGGGTCTTGGAAGGCGGCGGGATCCATCGAGGACATGGGCGCAGGATCGGCCCTCAGTCCACGAATTGGAAGGCGTACAGGTCGGCGTCCTTCATCACGAAACGGAGACGGACGGGAGCCCCGCGCAGGGCGGTCAACTCGCCCGAACCGCCAGCGCCCGACCAGGTCACGACCCGTTCCAGATCGTCGCCCACCACCTCGCGGCACTCGGCCAGGCCGAAGCCCGGCAACGGCTTGCCGGCGGCGTCCTGCAACTCGACCCGCAGGCTTCCGGCGGCTCCGGTGCTCACATTGAGCAGTAACCTTCGGCCCGAGAAGCGCAGCGGGTGGGTGACCACCTCGCCTCCCCGGAAGGACGCCTGCACCGAGGCGAACCCGTCGACCCGCAGCGTGTGCCGGATGAGATGGCCGGAGGGCTGCGCGTAATGGGCCTGCCGGTAGATCGAGAGTTCGCCGCGGCCCGTGCCCACGATGCCCAGCGCGGTGAGACCGGCCCGGGAGGCCCAGTTACCGGGATCGAGGCCCGGTCGGAGGAACCCCTCCAGGAAGGTGCGATCGTAGCGGGTGCCGCCGCGGGAGGTCATGAACACCGCCTCGGCCACGTCGCCGGCGTAGCCGGGCTTCACGCCCAGTTCACGGGCCTGGGCGTCGGTGAGCACCTGCCGACCCGGGACGAACCGCATGGGCGTCGCCACCAGCAGGTGCGGCGCGCGGAAATACGGCTGCGTCTGGCTGGTGTAGAGGTGCTCGGGCGGCCCATCACCGAAGGTCATCGGCTCCGGGCCGGTCCAGTGCAGGAAGTCCGTCGAGGTCGATCGGCTGATGGTGCGGTAGCCTGCGAAATCACCGCCCGACCAGGTGCGCAGGAACATCAGGTAGCGCCCCTCGGCGGGCGACCAGCAGGCGACATTCTGCGAGTCGAAGGCGCCCCGGGTGAGGACCGGGCCGGCTCCCAGGCGTCGCCAACGGAGGCCGTCGGCGGAGGCGAAGGCGTGCAAGCCGCTCTCGGTGGTGCCGGCGACGGCCTTGAAGCGTTCGTCACGCGGCACGCCGGGACGGGCGTCGAGGAACGGCGAGAAGTTGTGGGAGAAGGGCGCCTGCCCGGCCAACACCACGTTGTTGCGGCGGGTGCCGGCGACCTTGAAGAGCCCGAGGTCGGGCTTCTTCCAGGCGATGCCGTCGCGGCTTTCGGCGTAGCAGGTGACCTCGTTGGTGGAGCCGTCCTTCCCAGCCAAGGGCAGCCCACGGTAGTACATGCGGAAGGGACGCCGGGCATCCTCCGGATCGTAAAGGACCGTGAGGTAGCCGGAGAAGGCCCCTTCCCACGGACGATCGAACTTCAGCACCGTCTCGCGGGGTTGCGGCGTGTGCAGACGCAGCGAGCCGCCCTCCATCCGGTCGATGAGCAGGCGGTCCACGAAGAGCTCGCGGCGCGAGCCGACATCCCGCACCTCGGGCTCCAGCGGCAGCCAGACCGGGCCGGACCCGCCGAGGCGGAACCTCCGGGCCCGGATGGCGCTGGCGGTCCCCTCCTCGTAGTACACCACCAGCACCGAACCGTCGCGCAGCTCGACCGTGGCCGGGTAGGCGCCGATGACCGGGTCGACCGCATGCGGGCCGTACCAGGTGGCGCCGTCGTCGCGGCTGACATGCAGCGCCGTCTGCGGCAGCCGGTGGGTCAGCAGGATCTCGCCCGTGCCCAGCCGCGTGAAGTGCGGGCAATGCCCGGGGAACCCGCTGGATTCGACCGGCGACCAGCTCAGCCCCCGGTCGCCGCTCCGGGCGAAGTGCAACGGCACCTTGTCGCCGCGCAAGGCTGCCAGCACCCGGCCATCCTTCAGTTCGATCACGTCGGTCTCGGCGTCGAGGCGGACGCCGCTGCCTTTCCCGATGGCGATGGGGGCGCTCCAGGTCTTGCCCTGATCGGTCGAGCGGAGCACCCCGCCGTAGGCCGTGTCACCGTCCTCGTGGTACACGCCGAGCAGGCGCGTGCCGTCGGAGAGCTCGCGCACCGGCGCCGACGCCGCCCAGCCCGGGGCCAGCACGCGCGGCGCGGCATCCCAAGTCCAGCCGCCGTCGCGCGAGGTGATGATTCCCGTCTCGTACTCAGGCTTGGCCCCCGGGGCCTGGCGGTACGGGAAGAAGCTGCACACCAGCGTGCCGTCGCGCATGCGGGCGATGTGGGGGTCGCGGTCGTCGTCGGGGCCGTCGAAGAGCACGCGGGGCTCGGTCCAGGTGCGCCCCTCGTCGGCCGAGCGCACCGCGCAGATACGCCCGCCCCGGGGCCAGTCAGGGCGCGGCAGCGACACGTGGCCGTAGCCGGCGTAGAACACGCAGACCAGGTCCCCATTGGCCAACCGGCAGGCGTCGGGAAAGGCCTGGTAGGTGCCGGCGGCCGTCCCGCGCGAGATCACCTGGAACGACGCGGTGGGGACGGTCGACGTCGGGCCGACCGGATCGGCGGCGGCCACGGAACCAGCCACGGCCAGCGACCCAAGCGCCATCAGGGCCGCAGGCAACCGACACCGGAACCACAGGGGGATCATGGACACCATCCAACGCGAGGCCGGACCCCGGGTCAAACCCTCCGGTCCGGCCCCGGCGGCCCGGCCCGATGATCGCTTCCCCTCCGGTCCGGTTCCGTCCAGCGTCCGTCCGATGAAGGTGCGGTTGTCCGATGCCACCGTGCGGTTCCGATTGAGCCCGGCCGAGATCGCCGACTGGCTGGCGAAGGGATCGTGCGCCGGCGGCGTGCGCGTGGGTCCCCGGGAAGCCGACCAATGGTCGTACCAACTGGATCTCGTCCACCGGGACGGGTGGCAGGTGCGGTCCGACGACGGGAGGTTGGTCGTGGAGGTGCCGATGGCCTTGGCGCAGGCCTGGGACGCCTCCGGCGGGATGCCTCTCGATCACACGACCGCCTGGGGCACCTGCCTGCGCATCGAGCGGGACCTGGCACGTCGCGGGTCGAGGGACCGGGACAAGGACCGTCCGTGAACCCGTCGCCCCCCGGGGCAGCGCCGCCCCGCCCCACGGAGCCGCGCACACTAGGCGGGGCCTCAGAAGACCTCGCGGGCGATGCCGTAGAGGAGGAGCAGGAGCAGGCCCAGCGAGAGGAGGAAGCGGCGTCGGGCGATCTTGCGCTCGTAGCGCAGCGGCCGGAGGCCATGGACCGAGCCGGCGGCCATGAGGTGGACGAGTCCGGTGGGCCGTCGCGGCTGGAACCCGAGGCGTTGCACGACGCGCTGCCAGGCCTCGACCAGGTTGAAGCGGTCGGTGGGGGCGCCGGCCATCGGCCCGACCGGGCGCGAGCCGTGGAAGCTCCCGGGGACGGGTGCCGGAACGGGCTCAGGCCGGGGCGGCGGAACGGGCTGGGAATCCTGCCCACGCGGAGCCGAGGGCCGCAGGGCGGGCGCCGGGCGCGCTGCCAGGTTGGAGATGCGTCGCTGGATCGCCTGGATCTCGCGGTCCAACTCCGCCTGCCGGGCCGCCATCGGATCCTTCGCTTTGTTGAACCAACCCATGACGGAGATCGCGTGCGCCGGGCCGGGTCAGCGTTTCAGGGCGAGCACCAGCGCCAGGACCAGCACGGCCAATCCGAGCAGGACCATGGGCCAGTGTAGGGCCAGGCCCAGACGGGCCAAGCGCGGGAGGCTCAAGGCATCCAGGGCCGAGGCCGGGGAGGCCGGCGCGGCAACCTGGCCCGAGCCCGGACCCCCGCCCCCCTCGAGCACCGGCCAGGCCAGCCGGGCCTGGTTCCATTCCATGCGCGCGTTCTCGATGGTCGCCAGGGCGCGGGCCAGCTCGGTCTCCCAGGTGGTGTCGGTCCAGGCCTGCTCGCTGAGGCCCTGGACGTTGCCCAACGCCCCGCGCAGCCCCTCGAGGGTCCGCCCCATCTGGAAGGCGTCGCGACGGAGGTTCAGCTCGGACTGCTCGAGCAGCGACACGCCGCGCAGCAGGTTCTGCAGCATCTCCTCACGGCCGGTCTGAAACTCGGCCCGGCGGCGGCGCATCTCCTCGATGGCCGCCTTGGCGCGCTCGAGCTGCTCCTGGGCCTCGCGCAGCTTCGCCAGGTCCTGCTGGGTGGCCGTCAACTGGCTGTCGAGCTCCTCCCGCGTCGGGGCCCGCCCCGCCGTGCCATGGGGCCCCGGACCCGCCGTGGCCAGTCGGGGGGACGAGCCGCCCGGGGTGCGCAGGTCCGTGTCCACGAAGTCGGTGCCGTCCAATGCCATAAGTCGTAGACCGAAACCTACAGGGACCGCTCCCCGACGCAACGCGGACCTTGGACGGAAGGCGCCCGGCCGGTCGGCCGGTCGGTTCACCACCAGAAATGAGGCGCGGACCCGTCGGTGCGCACGACCTGCTGGGCGAAACCGCGGAACTCCGCGTGCCCGTCGAGCATCAGGAGATTGCCCCCGGCCGGGAGCTGGCCGTTGAGGTGGGCGGAGCTGTGGCCGGCCCATCCGCCGTCGACCTTGGTGAAGTTCCGCCCGCCGCCCGTGCGGTTCGGCGAGTTCGAGAGGGTGGCGTCGGCGACGATCACCCGGGCCGAGGGTCCGGGGTCGAACTCCTGGCCGCCGGCCACCCAGGGCTTCGGGTTGAAGCCCTCGGTGATGTTGGTGGCCCGGATCCGCCCGGAGCCCTTGAAGGCCACTGCATAGCCGATGACCCGGTAGCCGTTGGCGTTGTCGCCGGCCACCTCGTTGGTCACGCCCGTGGTGAACGACCAGAGCTGGTTGTTGTTCTGCTTCTCGAAGCCGGGGCAGTACAGGATGCTGCGCTGCCCGCCATTGACCACGAAGGCGTTGGCCGCCTTGGCCGGCAGGTCCCAGGGCCAGACGGCCCCGGTGCAGTCCGGGAACTGGTCCCGGTTGTCGAAGGCGTACATGCGCACGGCCAGGCCGAGGTTGCGCAGGTTGCTCGAGCACTTGGTGATGATGGCCTTGCTCTTGGCCTTCGAGAGGGCCGGGAGGAGCATGCCGGCCAGGATGGCGATGATCGCGATGACCACCAGCAGCTCGATCAGGGTGAAGGCGGCACGGGCGGACCGGACGGGAGGGATCCTGTTCATGGGGAGGCGGGGGTTTCCGCGGAGCATCCTGATATGAGGAGACCCGCCGGCGCAACCGGCGAACACCCGGGACCGTGGAGGCGTCGATGACCGTTTGGCCCCCGATTCCGACCGTCCGTCCGACCCGGGCGACCGTTCATCCATTCGTGACTTGAGGCGGACGCCGACCCGGCTATCGTCGCCGGACATGAAATTCATCGCGCCGCTCGCGTTCTTCCTCGCGACCACCGCCCTCCTGAGCCTCGGGATCGTCCTGACCGCCCATGGCAAGCCTTTCGGACAGGTCGTGCTGCTCGGCGGGGCGGCCGTGTTCGCCGGGCTCTTCGTCAAGTTCGGCTGCCTCGACCAGCACTGAACGGCCGGGTGCCGCGGGGCCCCGGTCCCGCAATCTCCCCCCAGGTCGCCCCAGGTGTCCGTTCCGGGGTCGATCCGGCGGATGCTCCCCGGACGGGCGTCAGACCATCGGTTCCCCTTGGCCCGGTCCCCTTGGCCCGGTCCTCTTGGCCCGGTCCACTGGATCCAATCCCCTTCGCCAGCCACCTGCCTCGCCGCCGTCCTGCCGCCCACCAGATCCCATGCCTCCGATGCTTCCACGCCACGCCACCGCGTTGATCGCGGTCGCCGCCCTCCTGGCCGGGGGCTGCAACCGACAGAAACCGGTCAAGGTCGTCACCGAGAAGGTCCAGCGCCGCAACCTGACCGAGACGGTGACGGGCAGCGGCAAGCTGCAGCCGGTGGTGCAGGTAAAAATCAGCTCCGAGGTGGCCGGCGAGATCATTGAGCTGCCGGTCAAGGAGGGCCAGGCCGTGCGCAAGGGCGACCTGCTGGTCCGCGTGAAGCCCGACCTTTACGCCGCGACCCTGCGCAGCCAGGAGGCCAGCCTCAAGTCCGCCGAGGCCGATGTGCTCACCGCCGAGGCCAACGCCCGAAAGGCCGAGGCCGAGCTCAAGCGCAACGAGGACCTTTTCTCACGCCAGCTCATCAGCGGATCGCTCTTCGACGAGGTGCGCACCGGTGCCGAGGTGGCCCGGGCGGGTGCCATCGCCTCGGCCCAGCGGGTCGAGATGGCCCGGGCCGGTCTCAAGCGCTCGCAGGAGGACCTCGCGCGCACGACGATCTTCAGCCCCATCGACGGCACCGTCTCCAAGCTCAACTCGGAGCTGGGCGAGCGGGTCTCGGGCACGGGCATGATGGCCGGCACCGAGATCATGACGGTGGCCGACCTGGGTGAGATGGAGGCCCGCGTCGAGGTCGGCGAGATCGACGTGGTGCTCATCCGGCCCGGGTTCACGGCCCGGCTCGATGTCGACTCGTTCAAGGACCGCAAGTTCGAGGGGCGTGTCACGCAGGTGGCCCGCTCGGCCAAGACCGCGGCCGTCGGCACCCAGCAGGAGTCGACCAAGTTCGAGGTGCGCATCCGCATGGCCGACAAGGGCCTGTTCCTGCCGGGCATGAGCGTGACGGCGGACATCGAGACGCGCTACCGGACCAACGTCCTCACCGTGCCCATCCAGGCCGTGACCACGCGCCTGCCCGGATCAAAGGCGGGGGATCCGGCGGCGAAGAAGGATGCGAAGACCGAGGCGGCCGAGGCCGAGGGGAAGGGCCAGATCGAGTTCGTCGGCGGCAAGAAGGCGCGCGACACCGTCAAGCCGATCGAGGTGGTGTTCGTCAAGGAGGCCGACAAGGCCCGGATGCTGCCGGTGAAGCGGGGCATCAGCGACGACTCGCACTACGAGATCCTCGAGGGGGTGGCCGAGGGCCAGGAGATCGTCACCGGCAACTTCAAGGCCGTGTCGAAGGACCTCGACGACGGGGCGACCGTCGAGATGGAGGAGCCGAAGAAGACCCAGGCCTCAAAGCCCTGAGTCCGCCAGTCCCTGATTCCGCCAGCCCCCGAAGGCCATGTCGCTCATCCGGATCCAGGACCTCGCCCGGCGCTATGTGATGGGCACCGAGACGGTGCACGCGCTTCGCGGGGTGTCGCTGCTCATCGATCGGGGCGAATACCTGGCGATCATGGGCCCGTCGGGCTCGGGCAAGTCCACGCTCATGAACCTGCTGGGCTGCCTCGACACGCCCAGCGCCGGCAGCTACGAGCTCAACGGCAAGGACGTCGCCCGCATGAGCGACAACGAACTGGCCGACATCCGCAACCGCGAGATCGGCTTCGTGTTCCAGAGCTTCAACCTGCTGGCCCGGGCCGACGCCCTGCACAATGTCGAGCTGCCGCTGATCTACGCGGGCATCCCCCCGCGCGAGCGGCGTGAACGGGCCCGGCAGGCGCTGGTCAACGTCGGGCTGGGCGAGCGCATGCACCACCGGCCCAACGAGCTTTCCGGCGGGCAGCGCCAGCGCGTGGCCATCGCCCGGGCGCTGGTCAACACCCCCTCCATCATCCTGGCCGACGAGCCGACCGGGAACCTCGATTCCCGCACCGGCGTGGAGATCCTGAGCCTCTTCGAGGAGCTGTCCCGGCGGGGCAACACCATCATCGTGGTCACCCACGAGGAGGATGTGGCCCAGCATGCCCGGCGGGTCATCCGGATCCGAGACGGCCTGATCGCGGCCGACGAGACCAACCCGAACCCCCGCGCCGTGGTGGCCTCCGCCATGGCCGCGCCCGGCGAGACCAGGTTCCCATGACGATCGGGGGCGAATGGCACGAGTCGGCCCGGATCGCCGTGGCGGCCATCCGGGCCAACAAGCTGCGCTCGGGCCTCACCACGCTCGGGGTCGTCATCGGCATCCTCACGGCCACGCTGGTCGGCACCATGCTCAACGGCATGGGCGAGGCCTTCGCCCGGTCGGTCTCCTCGATGGGCTCCGACGTGCTCTTCATCGGCCGCTTCCCCTGGATGAGCTTCGACGACTACCGCGTGTACCGGAACCGCCGGGACATCACCTTCGCCCAGTACCGGGAACTCGAGGGGCGCATGACAACCGCCGGGACGATTGCCCCGCAGTGCGAGGCCTACCAGGCGACCGTGACCCACGAGCGCCGCCGGGCCAAGGGCGTCTGGCTGCTGGGCAACACCGCCGAGTCGCTGGCGATCCGGGGCCTGACCGTCGCCAAGGGCCGCTGGATCACCGCGTCCGACGTGGGGTCCGGGCGGGCGGTCTGCGTGCTGGGGGCCTACCTCGCCGAGTCGTTCTTCCCGAACGACGATCCCGTCGGCCGGAAGGTGCGCATCAACGACACGCCCTACGAGGTGGTCGGGGTGATCGAGAAGATGGGCAGCACGCTCGGCTGGAACCAGGACAACCAGGCCGTCATCCCGATCACCCGCTTCCAGGAGGACATCCAACGCCGCCCCGACTACATCATCACCATCAAGGCCCGCAGCCCGGAGACGGTCCCGGAGACGCTGGAGGAGGCCCGGGCGCTCTTCCGCAACATCCGCCGTATCGAGCCCGGGCGCCCCGACGACTTCGCCATCAACCAGCAGGAGGCGATCACCAAGTTCTTCGACGGGTTCAAGGCGGTGCTGGGCACCTTCGGGTTCTTCGTCACGGGCCTGTCCCTCTTCGTCGGCGGCATCGGCATCATGAACATCCTCTTCGTCTCGGTGGCCGAGCGCACCAAGGAGATCGGCATCCGCAAGGCGCTCGGGGCCAAGCGGCGGGCGATCCTGACCCAGTTCCTGATGGAGGCCGCCGGCATCACGCTGCTGGCCGGACTCATCGGCGTCGGCATCGCCTGGCCCGTCTCGTGGAAGATCGGCGAGATCGCCCGGGCCAGCGGATCGGTCTTCGAGGCCCGCATGTCCTGGTGGATCGTCGCGCTGGCGCTCTTTGTCTCGGCGGCCACGGGCATGGTGGCCGGGTTCATCCCGGCGTGGCGGGCCAGCCGCATGGACCCGGTGGACGCACTCCGCTCCGAATAGCCATGCAAGCCCGAGGCATGAACCCCGGCCGCGAGGCGGTCGAGATGGTGCGGATGGCGGCCACCGCCGTGCGCACCCACGTGTTGCGGTCGTCGCTGACCATCCTCGGCGTGTTCGTCGGCGTGTTCTCCATCATCGCGGTGATGACCGGTATCCGGGTGCTCCAGGCCAACCTCGAGGACGCCATGAACGGCCTGGGAGCCAACACCTTCCAGTTCCAGCGGTTCCCGGCCATCAGCTTCGACGACGCCGACTGGCAGAAGTACCTGAGGCGCCAGCGCTTCCGGTTCGAGGACCTCGAGCGCCTCGGGGAGCGCGTCACGCTGGCCCAGGCGGTCTCGGCCAGCGCCGATTTCGGCTCGGGCGAGGCCTCCTCGAAGTACGCCCGGACCAACCCGAACATCCCCGGCGTGGGGATGACCCCGGAGGTGTTCTCGACCCAGAACCTCACCCTGGGCGACGGGCGCGGGTTCACGCCGGCCGACGACGACAGCGGACGGCTGGTATGCGTGCTGGGCTTCGACCTGGCGGCGAAGCTCTTCCCGAGGGGCTCCCCGCTGGGCGAGAGCGTCAAGTTCCAGGGGATCGCCTACAAGGTGGTGGGCGTCGTGGCGCAGCGCGGGGCGCTCTTCGGCCAGAGCCGCGACAACTTCATCGCCGTGCCGCTGGGCACGGCCCGGCGCCTGTACGGCGAGAACCTCTCGGTGCGGCTGCAGGTGCAGGCCCCGGGCCGGGCCGACTACGACGCCATGGTCGAGCAGGCCCGGGGCGTGATGCGGGCCATGCGCCGGGTGGCCCCGGGCGACGAGGACGACTTCGAGATCGTCTCCAACGAGTCGGCGGTGGCCCAGTTCCGCAGCCTGACCTCGGCCATCCGCCTGGGCGTGGCGGCCATCAGCAGCATCGCCCTGATCGCCGCGGGCATCGGCATCATGAACATCATGCTGGTCAGCGTCACCGAGCGCACCCGCGAGATCGGCATCCGGCGGGCCATCGGCGCACGCAAGCGCAGCGTGATGCTGCAGTTCATCGCCGAGGCGGTGCTGCTCAGCGAGGTGGGCGGCGCGCTCGGGGTGGTCGGAGGGATCCTCTTCGGCAACCTGCTGTCCTTCGTGGTGAAGGCCCCGCCGGTGATCCCCTGGGACTGGGTGGGCATCGGGCTGGCGATCTGCTCGGCCGTGGGGATCGTCTTCGGCACCTACCCCGCCTGGAAGGCCGCGCACCTCGACCCGATCGATTCGCTGCGCTACGAGTGAGCCGGCCACGCACCGATGCCGTGGTCGGCCCGCGCCTCAGCTCTGGCTCAGGCGCTTGACCGGCGCGTCATGGAACAGTTCGTGGGCCTCGCGCAGGATGCCGGCCAACCGGTCGGCGAACGGGCTGCGGCGGACGACCGCCTCGAGTCGCGACCAGTCGAGCTTCTCGACGTGCTCGCCGGGGAACCAGTGGTCGGCATTGCCCAGCATGTTGTAGCGGAACTTCGCCCACTCGGTGAGCCCGAGCGGCTTGGCGTAGGTCCAGAGGCGCAGGATCTCCACCAGGTTCACCTCGCCGGGCACCTCCACGAATTCCGGAAGACCGGCCCACCAGCGTCGGCACCAGTCGGTCCCGAGCACCCGCTCCATCTCGGCCCGAAGGCGACGCTCGATGGGCTCGACCGCCTGGGCGGCGCGCTCGTAGTGCTCCAGTCCGGCGATGTGCTCGTCGAAATCGGAGGGCTTGGCCGCGCCCAGGGACAACGTGTGCACCTCGGGGCGGGCCAGGCAGTAGAGGTCGTTGAACTGCATGGGCGTCAGCGGGGCGCACAATGGCCGCATCTTGGGCAGTTCGAGGTAGAGTTTGCCGCCCTTGTCGTTGGGGCTGATGATGAAGAGCCCCATGTCGCGCTGGGCGGCCTCGGCCACGCAGGTGCGGTTGAGGTCGTTCACGAAGTACCAGTGCAGGTTGACGTAGTCGAACTCGTCGCTGCGGATGGCCTCGGAAATGACATCCGGCGTGGCGTGGGTGCTGAAGCCCACGTGGCGCACCCGTCCCTCGCGCTGCAGCTTCCGGCAGACCTCCAGGCAGCCTCCCTTGCGGAGGGTCTCGTCGAGGTGCTGCCGGTGGTTGATGCCGTGGATGGACAGCAGGTCGACATGGTCCTGCTTCAGGTAGGCCATCGAGGTCTCGAAGGTCTCCAGGAACTCCCGGGCCGTGGGCTTGGGCATCACCTTGGTCTGGAGGATCATCGATTCGCGCGGGTACCTGGCCAGAACGGGTCCGAGCTGCATCTCGGACGATCCGTAGCCGCGCGCGGTCTCGATGTGATGGATGCCCAGTTCCATGGAGCGGGCGATGGTCGCCTCGAGGTTGGCCTGGCCGGCGGCCGGCACCTGGTCCCAGGGGATGTCGGACCAGGATTGCTGGTAACGCATGCCACCGCAGGAGAAGACGGGCATCCGGATCCCGGTCCGGCCGAAACGACGGTACTTCATGGCGGCCGAGGATGGGTTCCCGGAGGCCTGCCGGCAAACCCCGATCGCGGGCCCTCCGGAGCGAAGGGAACCGGCTGGAATCCCGACCCCGGTCCTCCACTTGACCCGGGCGGGCCCCCGGGTTTCTGTGTGGTCTCGCAACGGGGCACCCGTCCCCGATCCCAAGCCATGATGCACGAAATCGAATACGAGATCCGCGGTGACGACCTGCAATATGTCGAGGTGCTGCTCGACCCGATGGAGGCCGTGGTGGCCGAGGCCGGGGGCATGATGTTCCTCGAGGAGGGCATCGAGATGGAGACCATCTTCGGCGACGGCTCCCAGCAGCAGAGCGGCTTCATGGGCGCGCTCCTGGGCGCGGGCAAACGCCTGCTGACGGGCGAGTCGCTCTTCATGACCGTCTTCCAGAACCGGTCCCCGCGGAAGGCGCGCGCCGGGTTCGGCGCCCCCTACCCGGGCAAGATCGTGGCCGTGAACCTCGCCCAGCTCGGCGGGGAGCTGATCTGCCAGAAGGATGCCTTCCTCTGCGCGGCCAAGGGCGTGAGCGTGGGGATCGCCTTCCAGCGCAAGCTCGGGGTCGGGCTCTTCGGCGGCGAAGGCTTCATCATGCAACGCCTACAGGGCGACGGCTGGGCCTTCGTGCACGCCGGCGGCACCCTGATGGAGAAGGTGCTGGCCCCGGGCGAGACCCTGCGGGTCGACACCGGGTGCGTCGTGGCCTACCAGAACACCGTGGCCTTCGACATCCAGTTCGTCGGCAAGGTCAAGACGGCGCTCTTCGGCGGCGAGGGGCTCTTCTTCGCGACGCTGCGGGGTCCGGGCAAGGTGTGGATCCAGTCGCTGCCCCTGAGCCGGCTGGCCGACCGCATCATCGCGGCCTCGCCCGCGGCCGGTGGACGGGCCCGCGACGAGGGCTCGATCCTCGGCGGCCTCGGCGGATTGCTCGACGGCGACAACCGTTGACGACCCCGGGGAGTTCCGGACCTTCCCTGGCGACCACGGCGGTCCATCCTCCCGGGCCCGGGCCGCCCCGGGCCGGCCCGTCCGCACCGGCACGCCGCACCGGGGCCGACACCCGATCGTCACGGGCCGGGCTTTGCCTTGGCCCTTCCCGCACCTTGACGTTTGTCCTGCGGCCGGCATCCTGCTCGGCCCTGTTGGAGGGGAACGGCCACTATGCAGCACATCCGAAACATCGCGATCATCGCCCACGTCGACCACGGCAAGACCACTCTCGTCGACTGTCTCCTCAAGCAATCCGGCACCTTCCGCGCCAACCAGGCCGAGACCCAGGTCGAGCGCCTGATGGACTCCATGGACCTGGAGAAGGAGAAGGGCATCACGATCCGCGCCAAGAACGCCGCCTTCAAGTACAAGGACTTCCACGTCAACATCGTGGACACTCCGGGACACGCCGACTTCGGCGGCGAGGTCGAGCGCATCATGAACATGATCGACGGCGTGCTGCTGGTGGTCGATTCGTCCGAGGGGCCCCAGGCCCAGACCCGCTTCGTGCTGCGCAAGGCGCTCGAGGCCGGTGCCAAGCCCATCGTGGTCATCAACAAGATCGATCGCGACAACGCCAACCCCAAGAAGGTCCTCGACCTGGTGTTCGAGCTCTTCATGAGCCTCAACGCCACCGACGAGCAGCTCGACTTCCCCTTCATCTACTGCTCGGCGAAGGTGGGCTTCGCCAAGAACGAGCTGACCGACACCTCCGACACGATGGAGCCGCTCTTCGAGGCCATCGGGAAGCACATCCCGCCGCCCCGGGCCAAGGCGGGCGAAGGCTTCCAGCTCCTGGTGGCCAACCTCGACTACAGCGACTACATGGGCCGTATTGCCTTCGGCAAGATCGTCGAGGGCAAGCTCAAGGTCGGCGACCCGGCCATCTGCCGCCACGGCAACGGCAAGATCACCAAGGGCAAGATCACCATGCTCTACCACTTCGAGGGCATGAAGCGCATCGAGATCGGCGAGGCGGGCGCGGGCGACATCGTCGGCGTGGCCGGCTTCGAGGACGTGTTCATTGGTGAGACCCTGTGCGACAGCGAGGCCCGCCCCGCCCTGCCGTACATCCCCATCGACCCGCCGACCATCCAGATGGAGTTCGCGGTCAACGACGGCCCCCTGGCCGGGCAGGACGGCAAGCTCGTCACCGCCCGCCACATCTGGGACCGCCTGGTGAAGGAGATCCGCACCAACGTGGCCCTGCGCATCGCCCAGACCAGCGACCCGAAGATCTTCTCGGTGGCCGGACGCGGCGAGATGCAAATCGCCATCCTCGTCGAGCAGATGCGCCGCGAGGGCCACGAGGTGCTGGTCAGCCGGCCCGAGGTCCTGTGGAAGAAGGGCCCGAACGGCGACCCGCTGGAGCCGATCGAGAAGGTCTTCGTCGAGATCCCGAGCGAGAACCTCGGCGCGGTGATGGAGAACCTGTCGTTCCGCAAGGGGCAGATCACCAACATGACCCACACCGGCAACCTGGTGTCGGTCGAGGCGTTGGCGCCGATGCGCGGCCTGATCGGCTTCGAGACCGACCTGGTCAACATGACCAAGGGCATGGGCGTGCTGAGCCACCTCTTCCACGAGTACGGCGAGGACCGCGGCGAGATCGCCGCCCGCAAGAACGGCTCTCTGGTCTCGATGGACGGCGGGGAGGCCACCTCCTACGCGCTCAACATGGTGCAGGAGCGCGGCCGCCTGATGATCGAGCCGGGCGACCAGGTCTACGTGGGCATGATCGTGGGCGAGAACGCCCGCGAGAACGACATCCCGGTCAACCCGGTGAAGGAGAAGAAGCTCACCAACATGCGCTCCCAGGGCGACGGCAAGGGCATCCAGCTCAGCCCGCCGCTGAAGCTCAGCCTCGAGCGGGCCCTCGAGTACATCGACGTGGACGAATACGTCGAGGCAACACCGAAGAACCTGCGCCTGCGCAAGAAGATCCTCGACGAGAACCAGCGCAAGCGCTCGGAGAAGCAGCGGGCCCTGAAGTTCGTGGAGGACTGATCCCGTCGGTCCATCCGTGACGCGGGGCACCCGGCGCCACGGTACCCAAGCGGGGTCACCCGCCGGCGCGCCCTGCGGGCTCCCCCTGCACGGCGCGCAGGAATGGCTCCAACGGGGTGTACGAGGCGCGGAGATCGGCGACCAGCCCTGGCAACCGGTCGATCTCCAGGGATCTGGCGGCCAACTCCACCTCCAGAGCACGGCGACCGAGGTCGTCGAGGCCGAAGATGGACGAACTGCCTTTGATGGAATGCGCACAGCGCCCCAGGCCGGCGAGATCCCCGACGCGGAGGAGGCCGTCCAGTGACTCGAACCTGGATGCGGAGTCGGCGAGGAAGGACTGGAGCAACTGCCCCGCTCCCTCGGTCCCAAGGTCGCGTGACAAGTCCGGAATCGTCGCACGGAACCTCAGGATGTCTTCGGGCTCCTCCATGGATCCATCCCCGGCGATCCGGCCCCCGGGGTCAAGCCCGATCCCACCCGATCCCGCCGGGAGCCCTGAGGCGTCGGATGGGTTGGCCGGCCCCGGAAGGCAGGCCTGCCCGGAACCTCAGCGGAGGATCGCCTCGAGCCAGTCATAGGCGGCACGGCGCTCGGCCTCGGGGAAGTCGTGGCCGACCTCGGGGGTCCTGAGCACCAGCCGGTCGTGGGCCCCGTGCAGGGCGAACACCCCGGCCGCCCTGGCCACGGCCCGTCGCACGCCGCCGACCTCGAAGTTGTCGTCCCGCACCGGCGAGTTGGAGAACACGCCCCGGGGGGCGATGGCCCCCAGCACCTCGGGGAAGTCGAAGGGGATGCGGGCGGCCTCGTTGCCGTAGACATCACGGATCCGGGGCATGTAGCGGTCGCTGGTCCAGCCGGCGACGCGGCCTCCGTAGTAGTCCGGGAACGCGGTGAAACCGCAGCTGGTGACCACGGCCTTCAGGCGCGGGTCGAAGACCGCGGTGAAGAGCGCGTTGTGCCCCCCGAGCGAATGCCCGATGACGCCGATGCGCCCGGTGTCGACCTGCGGGAGCGACTCCAGCACGTCCACGGCGCGCAGGTTGTTCCAGACCGCCTTGATGGACCCGCTGGCGTGGTGGGCGCCCTGGCGACGGAAGTCGTAGGGGTATTCGCCGAAGGAGGGATAGTCTGGCACGATGCAGACGAAGCCCCGCTCGGCCAGCTCATGCGCGTAGTGGAGCGACGGCTTGCCACCGAGGCCCGCCGGCTCGTCCTTGCCGATGGCGGTGGTCTGGTGCAGGCAGAGCATCGCGGGGGCCTTCTGCCGCAGTCCGAGCGGGATCAGCAACCAAGCCGGAACGCGGTCGCCCGCCTCCGGGGTGAACCGGATCTTGCGCCGGAGATACCTGGCCGAAGGGGTTTCTCCCAGCTCCTCGACCTCGAGGGGGATGCGTGCCGCCGGGCCCGGAAGGTGACCCATCGCCTGCTGCAGGCCCGCCCGGATGTGGGCGGCCCGCTCGGCCCAGTCGGCGGTCGTGACCACCGGGCGAACCCCACCGGCCGCATCGCGAACCTCCATCAGCCGCGAATGATCCGGGTACGCAATCGCGGCGGGCGCACCGGCCATGGGATCGACGGCCCCGGAGGCCTGGAGCCCCAGCGCCAGCGCCAGGGCCGCGCGGGAGACCCTGGGGGGGTGCAAGGCCAAGCTCAGCATTTCATTCACAATTGTAAACATAAACACAACGAGGCGCTGGGTATCCATGAAAAAAGCGGCGATCCCGAAGGATCGCCGCTCGTGGGAAACGATCAATCGCTTACTGCTTCAGCCGGCGCGTGGGTGCGCCGACAGGCACCCAGAATGTCGGTTGCCTCCAGAAGGGACGGCGCGAGCGGTCTGGGGCGACCGTTGCGCCGGGAGTCCGCTCGCTGACCGTCGCCCGGGGGCCACCACGGAACGATCGGCCGATCGGCCGCTCAGGCGATGAGCTCGCGGATGACCCGGGTCTCCTCGACACCGGTCAACCGCTGGTTGAGGCCTTGGTGCCGGTAGGTGAACCGGCGGTGGTCGCGACCCAGGAGGTGGAGGACCGTGGCGTGGAAATCGCGGATGTGCACCGGGTTCTCGACGATGTTGTAGCTGAATTCGTCGGTGGTGCCGTACACCGTGCCGCCCTTGGAGCCGCCGCCGGCCATCCACATCGAGAAGCACCTCGGGTGATGGTCGCGGCCGTAGTTCTCCTTCGAGAGGCCTCCCTGGCTGTAGATCGTCCGACCGAACTCGCCACCCCAGATGATGAGCGTGTCGTCGAAAAGGCCCCGCTGCTTGAGGTCGGTGATCAGGCCATGGCAGGCCTGGTCGATGTCCTTGCACTGCGAGGGCATTCGCCCGGCGGTGTTGGAGTGGTGGTCCCAGTTGTTGAGGTACACCTGCACGAAGCGCACGCCGCGCTCGACGAGCCGGCGGGCCAGGAGCGCGGTGTAGGCGAAGGAACCCGGCTTGCGGGCCTGTTCGCCGTAGAGCTGGTAGGTGGACTCCGGTTCACGGGCCACGGCCGTCAACTCCGGCACGCTGGACTGCATGCGGAAAGCCATTTCGAACTGCTGGATGCGGGTATGCGTCTCGGGATCGCCCACCTCGCGGTGCGTGATTTCGTTGAGGCGGCGCAGGCCATCGAGCTGGGCGCGGCGGAGCGTGTCGGGCACCCCCGGCGGGTTGTTGATGAAGAGGATCGGGTCGCCCGCGCTGCGGAAGGAGACGCCGGCATGCTCGCCCGGCAGGTAGCCGCTGGACCACAACCGGGCGGAGATGGCCTGGATCTGCTCCTTGTTGGTGGGCTCGGCCACCAACACCACGAAGGCCGGCAGGTTCGCATTGAGGCTGCCCAGCCCGTAGCTGACCCACGAGCCGATGCACGGACGTCCCTGCACCTGGTTGCCCGTCTGCATGGCGCAGATGGCTGGCTCATGGTTGATGGCCTCGGTGTGCATCGAGCGGATGAGGCACAGGTCGTCGACCACCTTGCTGGTCCAGGGCAGCAGTTCGGTGTTCATCCAGAGGCCGTTGGAGCCCACCTGGCTGAAACGGAACTTCGACGGGGCGATGGGAAACCGGGACTGGCCCGAGGTCATCGTGGTGAGGCGCTGTCCGTTGCGGACCGACTCGGGCAGGTCCTTGTCGTACCACTCCCGCATCCTGGACTTGTGGTCCCAGAGGTCCATCTGGGAAGGCCCGCCGACCATGTGCAGGTAGATGATGTGCTTGGCCTTGGCCGGGAACTGTCCGGCGCGCGCCGGTTCGGAGGCCACGGCCTCGGCCAGGCCGCGGACGGTCCCGCCACCCAGCAGCGAGGCCAGCGCCGCGTGGCCCATGAGGTTCCCGCCGCGGCCGAGGAAGTGTCGGCGGTTCTCAAGCTGTCGGAATTCCTGGAAGAGGTTCATCGGAGGAAGGTCGCGAGGGTCATTTGTTGAGGACGGCGTCGAGGTTCATCAACTGGTTGGCCACGAGGGTCGTGGCCGCCAGGATCGGCTCGCCGGCCGAGAGGTCCGGCTTGGAATCGCCCACGCGCACCAGGCGGCCGGCGTCCTCCGGATGCTGGCGGTAGAACGTCAGGGCCTGGGTGTAGCCCTCGCGGACCACCACAGCCTCGGAGGCGTCGAGCGGGCGGGCCAGCAACCGGCGCGCGAGGACGTCGATGACCCGGTCGGGTTGGTCGGGCCGAGAGTCCCGGAGGGCCCCCGAGGCCAGCACCCGGGCGGCCTCGACGAGCTGCGGATCGTTGAGCGTGGCCAACGCCTGCAGGGGGGTGTTGGTGCGCTCGCGGCGGACACTGCACGACTCGCGGCTCGGGGCGTTGAAGAGGTCCATCAGGGCCGGGGGCGCGGCGCGTTTCCAGAAGGTGTAGAGCGACCGGCGGTAGAGGTTCTCGCCGGCGTCCGGGACGTACTTCTTGGTGTTGCTCTCGGGCATGGCCACGGCCTCCCAAACGCCCTCGGGCTGGTAGGGCTTCACACTCGCCCCACCGACCTTCTGGACCAGCAGGCCGCCGGCCGAGAGGGCCTGGTCGCGGACCATCTCGGCATCCATGCGGAAGCGCGGGCCCCGGCTGAGCAACCGGTTGGCCGGATCCTTCTCGAGGGCTTCCCGGGTGGCGGTGGCCGACTGCCGGTAGGCGGCCGAAAGCACCATCTGGCGGAAGAGGCGCTTCACGTCCCATCCGTGCTCCATGAAGTCCACGGCCAGCCAGTCGAGGAGAGCCTGGTTGGACGGCAGGTCGCCCATGATGCCCAGGTCTTCGGAGGTGCGGACGAAACCGGCGCCGAAGACCTCTCCCCAGAAGCGGTTGACCGTCACCCGGGCGGGCAACGGATTGTCGGGCGACACCAACCACTGGGCCAACCCCAAGCGGTTGGCCGGCGCGCCGGACGGCAGCGGGTTGAGGGCCTTGAAGACGGCCGCCTGGACC